>Ga0302322_100001567_pt1 | contig 18780 bp, 14 predicted proteins | sample Fen_T0_2_FD_203757 | JGI IMG/M metagenome (GOLD analysis project Ga0302322, IMG submission 203757) | Peat permafrost microbial communities from Stordalen Mire near Abisko, Sweden - Fen_T0_2 | ecosystem: Environmental > Terrestrial > Soil > Wetlands > Permafrost | place: Sweden: Abisko... | reverse complement strand
CCTCATGTTTATGCCAACTGGTTTCAAAATCAGGCGTGCGGTACCTGCGGCAGGCAAAGGAATACTGTTCTTCTACATGTATCTTTTGGATTAATGTTCTCATTCAATTTTTACCTTTTAAGTTTAATGACTGTCAGGTTGAGCTTGTCGAAACCGGTTTGCAGCAGAGAAGAAGCAACACCTTATTACGGGCCGCCTTCGACAAGCTCAGGCTGACAGTTCGTTAATAGCCAGAACATAAAAGCCGTTATATTATCAATTTTATGCCCCCAAATTACTATAATTTGATAAGATAGCATATTTTATTTCCAAAATAGCAGTTGTATGAACAGGGAATAAGATACAAATTTGATGTTCAAAACGGTTGAGATCAAAGTTTAAAATTGCTATATGCTTTTATTAGGGATTGACCTGGGAACTTCTTCAGTTAAAGTTGCTGTTATTGATGCTGCAAATGGCAGCACACTGGCATCAGCCCAGTACCCCGATATTGAAACACCTGTTATTGCGCCACAACCGGGCTGGGCCGAACAATCGCCTGAAGGGTGGTGGAAAAATGTACAACAGGCGATTTTAAAAGTTCATGCACAAAAAAAATACGATCCTGCAGCTATTACTGCCATTGGTATCAGTTATCAAATGCATGGTTTGGTGCTGGTAGATAAAGAGCAAAATGTGTTGCGCAACAGCATCATCTGGTGCGACAGCCGTGCGGTTGAAATTGGCAACAAGGCTTTTGATGTGATTGGCCATGAAAAATGTTTATCACACTTACTCAACTCACCTGGCAATTTTACGGCCTCTAAATTAGCATGGGTAAAACAAAACGAACCGGAAGTTTATAACCGCATTGATAAAATAATGTTGCCCGGCGATTTTATTGCGATGAAATTAACCGGTGAAATCTCCACTTCTGTTTCATCATTATCCGAAGGTATATTCTGGGATTTTAAAGAACAGCGTTTATCCGAAGCTGTGTTTAACTATTTTGGGTTTGATCAATCGATGATACCGGCTATCAAAGACGTATTTACTGTTCACGGCACCATAAAAAATGAAGTTGCTGCAACACTTTCCTTGAATAATAAAGTGGCAGTAACTTATAAAGCCGGTGATCAACCCAACAATGCATTATCATTAAATGTGCTGGAGCCGGGAGAGGTTGCTGCAACCGCAGGAACATCAGGTGTTATCTATGGTGTAATTGATGAACTGGCTTCTGATAAAAAATCGAGGGTCAATACTTTTGCGCATGTGAATCATACGGCAGCGCAAAAAAGATTAGGTGTTTTATTATGCATTAACGGTACGGGTATTTTAAACCGTTGGATAAAAAATATCACCGGTAACAGCCTTAGTTACGAACAAATGAACGAAGCAGCGGCTGCCGTTGAGCCAGGGAGTAGTGGATTGGTCATATTACCTTTTGGCAATGGTGCCGAACGCATGTTTGAAAATAAAATTCTCAATAGCGATATTCAAAACATCGATTTTAATATTCATGGTACCGGCCATCTGGTACGTGCCGCACAGGAAGGTATTGCATTTGCATTTCGTTACGGATTGGATATCATGAAAGAAAATGGCATTCAACCCAAGATAATAAGAGCTGGAAAAGCCAATATGTTTTTAAGCGATGTGTTTACCGAAAGTTTTGTAAACGCCACCAATGTACCGGTGGAATTATACAACTGCGATGGCAGCGTGGGTGCAGCAATGGGGGCCGGCATCGGATCTGGCATTTACAGCTCTGCAAAAGATGCCTTTAAAAATTTTAAGCCACTAAAACTTATTGCACCAACAAAAGAAAAATTATATGAGGATTTATACAACAGATGGAAACATGGATTAGAACGTGAGGCGTGAGTGGTGAATCGTGAATGGCTTATTCACGACTGACGACTCACGATTCACGATAACCAATTAACTAATCAACCAATCAAACAATTAACTAATTAACTAATAAACATTTTATTATGTCAGTAATTACAGGTAACAAAGAATTTTTTAAAGGCATAGGCCAAATTAAATTTGAAGGCACTCAATCAGACAATCCTTTAGCATACCGCTGGTACGATGAAAACAAAGTCATCGGCGGTAAAACGATGAAAGAATATTTACGATTTGCCTGTGCATACTGGCACAGCTTCTGTGGTAATGGTGGCGATCCGTTTGGTGCGCCCACACATTTGCATCCATGGGATGTAAAGACCGATGCTGTAGAAAGAGCAAAAGATAAAGCCGATGCGGCATTTGAATTCATTACCAAATTAGGTTTACCATACTATTGCTTTCATGATGTGGATGTGGTGGATTATACCAATGATGTGGCCGACAATGAAAAAAGATTGCAGGCTATTGCTGCATACCTGCAACAGAAGCAAAATGCAAGCGGTGTAAAATTATTATGGGGTACGGCCAATTTATTTTCTAATCCACGATACATGAATGGTGCCACCACCAATCCTGATTTTCATGTGCTGGCACATGGTGGCGCACAGGTAAAAGCAGCACTGGATGCTACGATTGCTTTAAAAGGCGAGAACTATGTTTTTTGGGGTGGAAGAGAAGGCTACATGAGTTTGCTGAACACCAACATGAAAAAAGAAAAAGAACATTTTGCAAAATTCCTGCACACTGCAAAAGATTATGCAAGGCGTAATGGGTTTACCGGTACTTTCTTTATTGAACCTAAACCTTGCGAGCCCAGCAAACATCAATATGATTATGATAGCGAAACAGTAATTGGTTTTTTACGCCAGTTTGATTTATTAAACGATTTTAAACTGAACATTGAAGTAAACCATGCAACGCTTGCCGGCCATACTTTTCAGCATGAGTTGCAGGTGGCTGCAGATGCAGGGATGTTAGGCAGCATTGATGCTAACCGTGGCGATTATCAAAACGGATGGGATACCGATCAGTTCCCTAACAACATTAATGAACTGGCAGAAGCCATGCTGGTAATCGTGGAAGCGGGTGGCTTTGGCGGAGGTGGTATCAACTTTGATGCAAAGATCCGTCGTAATTCTACCGACCTGGTAGACTTGTTTTATGCCCATATTGGTGGTATGGACACTTTTGCAAGGGCATTGATAGTAGCAGATAACATTTTAAATAAATCTGATTATAAAAAATTCAGAGCCGACAGGTATGCCAGCTTTAATAACGGTGCAGGTAAGGACTTTGAAAATGGTAAGTTAACTTTGGAGGATCTAAGGGATTACGCAGCAAAAAATGGCGAACCTGCAGTGACCAGTGGCAGACAGGAATATCTGGAGAACATCATCAACAGGTTTATCTAAATTATGACAGAACAAAAGGCTTTCTTATTTGATCTCAATGGTACGGTGATCAATGACATGCAGTTTCACATTCAGTCCTGGTATCAAATTTTAAATGGTCTTGGCGCAACTATTTCTTACGAAGAAACAAAACTGCAGTGCTATGGGAAGAACGAGGAATTATTAGAGAGGATATTTCCCGGCAGGTTTACGGATGAAGAAATGAAAACGATGATCGTTGAAAAAGAGAGAAGGTACCAGGAAAATTTCCGGCCTTATTTAAAATTGATTGATGGATTGGCAGAGTTTTTAGAAGCGTCGTACAATGCAAATATAAAAATGGCGATTGGCTCGGCGGCAATCCCGTTTAATATAGATTATATACTGGATGGGTTGCAGTTGCATAAATATTTTCCGGTGGTGGTAAGTGCATATGATGTAGTGGAAAGCAAACCACACCCCGAAACATTTTTGTTATGTGCTGAAAAATTAAATGTGCCTGCTGCTGATTGTATTGTGTTTGAAGATTCGCCCAAGGGCGTGGAAGCAGCTGCAAGAGCAGGCATGAAAGCGGTGGTGATTACGACCATGCATACTAAAGATGAATTTTATGGCGATAATATTATTTGTTTTATAGAAAACTACAACGGTTTGTTTGAAAAATTAATGCGCTAAAATTGTAACGATGGCTGCTGAAAATAAGTATGTAATTGGTGTTGACTACGGAACGGATTCGGTGCGTTCGGTATTACTGAATGCAGGCAATGGAATAGAGGTGGCATCTTCAGTTTTTTATTATCCAAGATGGAAGGAAGGAAAATATTGCAATGCCATAGCAAATCAATTTCGTCAGCATCCTTTAGATTATACCGAAGGATTGGAAGCAACGATTAAAGCCTGTTTGCAAAAAGCAGGAAAGGATATTGCAGCTAACGTAAAAGGTATTTCGGTTGATACTACCGGATCTTCGCCGGTTGCAGTTGACGCAACAGGAACACCGCTGGCATTAGTACCGGACATGGAAGAAAACCCCAATGCCATGTTTGTATTGTGGAAAGATCATACGGCCACTAAAGAAGCAGAAGAGATCAATACACATGCCACAAAATTTCCGGTTAATTATTTACAATTTGTAGGTGGTATTTACAGCAGCGAATGGTTCTGGGCAAAACTGCTGCATATTTTAAGAGCAGATGAAGCGATCAGGAAAAATATTTACTCCTTTGTGGAGCATTGTGACTGGATACCTTTTGTTTTAACTGGTGGTAATAATGCCACCAAATTAAAAAGAGGGGTGTGTAGTGCCGGCCACAAAGCTTTGTGGGCAGCGGAGTTTGGAGGATTGCCGCCCAATGATTTCTTTAAGTCATTGGATCCGGTACTGGATGGCATTACCTCAAAATTATTTACCGAAACCTATACTTCTGCACAATCGGTTGGAACTATCAGTAACGAGTGGTCGCAAAAATTAGGCCTGCCAAATGACGTGGTAATTGGTGCCGGTGCATTCGATTGCCATATGGGTGCAGTAGGCGGACAAATTGAGCCATATTATTTAAGTAAAGTAATGGGCACTTCTACCTGCGACATTTTAGTGGCACCTATTGATGAAGTAAAAGATACATTAGTAAAAGGTATTTGCGGCCAGGTAAATGGCTCGGTAATTCCCAATATGATTGGTATGGAAGCAGGGCAATCTGCATTTGGAGATGCTTATGCCTGGTTTAAAAATCTCATCAGCTGGCCCATTAATCAATTTGTAACCGACGAAAAAGAGAAAGAAGCTATCAGCGATAAAATAATTGCAGCATTAGCAAGGGAAGCAGCAAAAATTGAATTGAACGAAAAAGATGAACTGGCACTGGACTGGATGAATGGTAGAAGAACACCTGATGCCAATCAATTATTGAAAGGTGTAATTGCCAATATTAATTTAGGCAGCGATGCCCCAAGAATTTTTAAGGCGTTGGTGGAAGCCACCTGCTTTGGTAGTAAAGCCATTGTTGAACGTTTTATTGCAGAAGGCATTCCGGTAAAAGGAATTATTGCATTAGGTGGTGTGGCAAAAAAATCAACTTATGTAATGCAGGTAATGGCCAATGTGCTCAACATGCCCATACGCATACACAGCAGTGAGCAAACCTGCGCCAATGGTGCCGCGATGTTTGCTGCAACAGCAGCTGGTTTATACAGCAAAGTAGAAGATGCTATGAATGCCATGGGGCAGGGCTTTGAAAAAACATATGAGCCGCAACAAGATAAGGTAGCTTATTATGCGAAACGTTATAAAATGTATTTGGATTTAGGAAGCAAAATAGAAAAAGTATAAAATAATTATTGATTAATAATTATTAATTGATAATAAATAATCAGTCATGAGTAACAAATACCAACACATTCAGCAAGAGGCTTACGAAGCCAACATGCAATTACCCAAATTGGGTTTGGTGCTTTTTACATTTGGTAATGTAAGTGCTGCCGACAGGAATTTGGGTGTGTTTGCCATTAAACCAAGTGGAGTTGCGTACGAAGATCTTACACCGGAAAAAATGGTGATCGTTGATTTTGAGGGTAAAACAGTGGAAGGCAATCTCCGCCCTTCATCCGATACCTTAACACATGCGGTGCTGTATAAACACTGGCAAAAAATTGGGGGCATTGTACATACTCATTCTACTTACGCCACCGCATGGGCGCAATCGCAAAGGGATATTCCCATTTTTGGTACCACACATGCTGATTATAACACGGTAGACATTCCCTGTGCACCACCAATGGATGATGAAATGATAAAGGGGAATTACGAATATGAAACCGGTTTCCAGATCATGAATTGTTTTAAAGCAAACGATTTAAAATACGAAGAAGTGGAAATGGTACTAGTGGGCAACCATGCACCATTTACCTGGGGCAAGGATGCCTCAAAGGCAGTACATAACAGCGCCGTGTTGGAATGTATTGCAAAGATGGCATTGCTTACAGAGCAAATTAATTTTAATGCACCACGCTTAAAAGATGCACTGGTGCAAAAACATTTTGAACGCAAACACGGGCCGGATTCTTATTACGGACAATAAGGGTAATTATTAATTATTTATTATTAATTGTTCTTGTAACCTCGACAGCGATTGATACTGAGCGTAGTCGAAGTGGCCTGTCGGCCGTTAGTTAGAGTAAGTAACTTAAAAACTCACTTAACATTTTAAAAATAAAACGATAGCCAAAATGAAAAAAATATCATCACTTATCCTGGCAGCAAGCCTGTTTTTATTTTCCTGCAACAACAGTACTGAAAATAAAGATACCGCTGCCGCAAACACTACTACCATGGGCATTACAGAAAAACCATTCGGCACCTTCAATGGCGAAGCAGTAACGGAATACACTTTAACCAATGCCAATGGCATGCAGGTGGGTATCATTAATTATGGTGGTACGCTTACCAAAATTCTAACTAAAGACAAGGATGGCAAATTCGGCGATGTTATTTTAGGTTTTGATTCAATAGCGGGATATATTCAAAAAGGCAACCCGTTTTTTGGTGCATTGATCGGCCGCTATGGCAACCGTATTGCCAAAGGACATTTTACTCTGGATGGTACTACTTATACCTTGGCGCAAAACAATAACGGACAATCTTTACATGGCGGTATCAAAGGTTATGATAAAGTAATGTGGAAAGCAGAGAAACAACCCGGCGACAGCAGTTTAAAATTAACTTATGTAAGTAAAGATGGCGAAGAAGGGTATCCCGGTAATTTATCGGTACAGGTAATTTATACATTAACTGCAGATAATGCATTAAAAATTGATTACGCAGCTACAACAGATAAAGCCACTCCGGTTAACTTAACCAATCATGCCTACTTTAATTTATCAGCAGGAAAAGATTCTACAATATTAGATCATGAATTAACGCTGAAGGCAGATAAATTTACTGAAGTTGATACGGTGTTAATACCAACAGGTAAATTACCTGATGTAAAAGGCACCCCAATGGATTTTAATACTGCAAAGAAAATTGGTAAAGATATTGCAGCAGTAAAAGGTGGTTACGATCACAACTGGGTGTTAAGTAAAAATGCCAATACATTAGAACTGGCAGCAACTCTATACCATGCGGCAAGCGGTCGTTTTATGGAAGTATACACTACCGAACCCGGTGTGCAATTTTACAGCGGTAACTTTTTGGATGGCAGTTTAACCAACACCATCGGCGGACAAAAATATGTGCAGCATGCAGCATTGTGTTTGGAAACACAGCATTTCCCCGACAGTCCTAATCAACCTACTTTCCCTAGTACGATCTTAAAGCCGGGAGAAAAATATACGCACACCTCTTTGTATAAATTTTCTGTAAAATAATTTATAGAGAAGTCTTCTTTTTAAAAGAAGACTTCTCTATAAAAAATATTGATATGAATAAGGCTATTCTTTTAACAAGCTTACTTTTTTCTTCTGCAGTTTTTGCGCAGCAAAAAGACTATGCTATAAAAGAAGTAAATTTTACACAGGTAAAATTGTCGGATAATTTTTGGTTGCCAAGAATTGAAACCAACCGAACCGTTACTATCCCTGCTTCTTTTGAACGTTGCGAAAGTACCGGCCGGGTAAAGAATTTTGTGATGGCGGCACAAAAGCAGGGCAAGTTCTGCACACGCTATCCGTTTGATGATACAGATATTTATAAAACCATTGAAGGCGCTTCGTTTTCATTGGCAGTTCATCCCGATAAAAAATTAGAAGCTTATGTAGATTCTTTAATTACCATCATCAAAGCGGCACAGGAAACCGATGGTTATTTGTATACAGCAAGAACAATTGATCCTTTGCATGTAGGCAGCTGGGTGGGTAAAGAAAGATGGGAAAAAGAAAGGGAACTTAGTCACGAATTATACAATGCCGGTCATTTATACGAAGCTGCGGCGGCACATTTTTTAGCTACTAAAAAAAGAAACCTTTTAGACATTGCATTAAAGAATGCCGATTTGGTTTGTTCGGTTTTTGGTCCTGGAAAAAAAACAGTAGCACCAGGCCATGAGATAGTGGAAATGGGACTGGTAAAATTATACCGCATCACTAACAAAGTTGAATACCTGAATACGGCGGCATTTTTTGTTAAGTCAAGAGGATTATACAAAGGCTACGATCCTAAGAGTAAAGACTCGTGGAAGAATGGCTCTTACTGGCAGGATGATAAACCGGTGGTATTGCAGGATGAAGCGGAAGGGCATGCCGTAAGGGCTGGATATTTATATTCTGCAGTAGCAGATGTTGCGGCACTTACAGGAGATGACAGTCTTACCAGGGCCATTGATAAAATATTTGAAAATGTAGTAACAAAGAAAATTTATGTACAGGGTGGAGTGGGTGCAATAGGCGATGGCGAACGCTATGGTGATAATTATGAATTGCCCAATAATACTGCTTATAACGAAACCTGCGCTTCCATTGCAGAAGTATATTGGTATTACCGCATGTTTTTATTGCATGGCGATGCCAAGTATATTGATGTACTGGAAAAAACTTTATACAACGGTTTGATATCAGGCATTGGGCTTGATGGTAAATCGTTTTTTTACACCAATGCCATGGAAATACGCAACAGCTTTACACATCCTGATATGGAAGCCACAAGATCGGGATGGTTTGAATGTAGCTGCTGCCCCACTAATTTAACAAGATTAATTCCTTCGGTACCGGGTTATATGTATGCACAAAAAGGTAACGATCTGTTTGTAAATCTTTTTATCAATAGTTCGGTTGACCTTACCGTAAATAATAAGCCACTGCAAATTGTGCAAAGCAACAATTATCCATGGGATGGTAATTTAAAATTTTCCATTAATACAGCTAAAGTAAATGCGTTTAATTTATTGATAAGAATACCGGGCTGGGTTAATAACGCCGCAATTCCTTCTAACCTGTACACATTTGAAACTGCCTCTTCTGCAAAACCGGAAATAAAAGTAAATGGTGTAACAGTTGAGTATACTACACAAAATGGTTACGCTGTAATTAACAGGCCGTGGAAAAAAAATGATGTGGTGGAAGTGAATTTGCCAATGGAAGTAAAGCGTGTGGTAGCCAATGAAAAAGTAACCAACGATATTGGAAAAGTAGCTTTGCAACGTGGCCCGATAATGTATTGTGCAGAGTGGGTGGATAATAACAGCAGAACAAGCAACCTCATCATTCCGGCCAATACTGTTTTTGTAAGTGAATTTAATGCCGGAATATTAGATGGTGTGATGACATTAAAGGCCGAAGTGCCTGCAGTGATCATCACCAACAATGAAAACATCTCTACACAAAAACAAAGTTTTACAGCCATACCTTATTACAGTTGGGCCAACAGGGGTAAAGGTGAAATGACATTGTGGTTTCCAACGCAGGTAAAGGATATAGAACTCTTAACTAAATAATAAAGAAGATAAAAAAGAGAAGTCTTCTTTTTAAAAGAAGACTTCTCTGGAAAGATTCTCTAAAAAAACGAAACATGAAAAGTAGTATCAACACAAGAGGATTAGAAGTTTGGTTTGCCACCGGCAGCCAGAATTTGTATGGAGAAGAAACTTTAAAACAAGTAGCCAAACATTCCACAATGCTTGCAAAATCATTGAACGATGCGGCCGCAATACCTGTAAAGATCGTTTTTAAGCCCGTTTTAAAATCCACTGAAGAGATTTACAATTTGGTAATTGATGCCAATAGCAATACAAATTGCATTGGCATCATTACCTGGATGCACACTTTTTCACCGGCAAAAATGTGGATCAATGGATTGAAGATTTTGCAAAAGCCGTTGCTGCATTTGCACACGCAATTCAACCGTGATATTCCATGGGGCGAAATTGATATGGATTTTATGAACCTTAATCAATCGGCTCATGGTGACCGTGAGTTTGGTTTTATTATGAGCCGCATGCGCATGGAAAGAAAAGTGGTGGTAGGGCATTGGCAGGATAAAAATGTAATTCAACAGATCGCTGGCTGGACAAGGTCGGCATTAGGATGGAACGACTGGCAAGGTGCAAAATTTGTGCGCTTTGGCGATAACATGCGCTATGTGGCGGTTACAGATGGCGATAAAGTAGAAGCCGAACTAAAATTTGGCTATAGTGTAAACACTTATGGTATCGGCGATCTTGCAGGTGTTATCAATGGCGTAAAAGAAACGAGCATCACAAAATTATGTGATGAGTATGCGGAGCTGTATAAATTAATGCCTTCCTTAAAAAAAGGTAATGCGCAACACCAATCATTACGCGATGCCGCTAAAATAGAAATTGGTATCCGTAAGTTTTTAGAAGTGGGCAATTTTAAAGGGTTTACCGATACATTTGAAGACCTGCATGGTTTGCAACAATTGCCCGGTATTGCGGCACAACGCTTAATGGCCGATGGTTATGGTTTTGCAGGAGAAGGCGATTGGAAAACTGTGGCATTGGTAAGAGCCATGAAAGTGATGGGAACTGGTTTGCCTGGTGGTAATTCTTTTATGGAAGATTATACCTATCATTTTGAACCTGGTAACGAAATGGTATTGGGAAGTCACATGCTGGAAATTTGTCCAAGCATAGCCAGCACAAAACCAAGTTGCGAAATTCATCCATTAGGTATTGGTGGTAAGGCCGATCCCGTTCGGTTGGTGTTTAACGTGGCAGCAGGGCCCGCATTAAATGCTTCTATCATGGATATGGGCAACCGCTTCAGGTTATTGGTAAATACGGTGGATGCAGTAAAGGCCACTCACGATTTGCCTAAGCTTCCTGTAGCAAGGGTATTATGGAAACCACATCCCAATATGCAAACCGGATGTGCTGCATGGATACATGCAGGCGGCGCACACCATACAGGCTACAGCCAAAATCTTACTGCAGAAAATATGGAAGACTTTGCAGGCATGGCAGGAATTGAATTTGTTTGTATTGGAAAAGATACCAGCATCTACAATTTAAAGAATGAATTAAGATGGAATGATGTATTTTACAAAATAAATGGCAAATAATATTTACTAATTATAAAACAGCAACTTGCTTATGAATGGTTTATCATCTTTAGACATGCTGATCTTCGTGATCTATTTTATACTGGTGGCCGGTTACGGTTACTGGGTGTACAGTAAAAAGAAGAAAGCAGCGATCTCCGCATCACACGATTATTTTTTGGCAGAAGGTTCATTGACCTGGTGGGCCATTGGTGCATCACTGATCGCCTCCAATATTTCTGCGGAGCAATTTATTGGTATGAGCGGTAACGGTTATTTTGTAGGTGTTGCTGTGGCAGCATACGAATGGATAGCAGCACTGGCGCTTATCATTATTGCCGTATGGTTTATGCCTATCTATTTAAAGAACAAGATCTACACCATGCCGCAGTTTTTAAAAACGCGGTATAATGAAACGGTGTCTTTGATCATGGCCATCTTCTGGTTGTTCTTGTACGTATTTGTAAACCTTACCTCAATTTTATATTTAGGTGCTATTGCCATCAGCGGATTAATTGGCCCTGAATATTTACACACGGTAATGATTGCACTGGCAATTTTTTCATTGATCATTACTTTGGGTGGAATGAAAGTGATTGGGTACACCGATGTTATACAAGTGGCAGTTTTAATAATTGGAGGTTTTGCAACAATTTATTTTGCATTAACTATCGTAAGTGAAAAATTTGGTTTAGGCAGAGATGCATTGGCAGGGTTTAAAACATTGATCGCACAGGCGCCGGATCATTTTCACATGATATTGAAAAAGCCAATAACCGGTGTTACACCACAGGAAGATGTCAATAAATATTTGATACTGCCCGGTATAGCGATGTATTTTGCAGGGCAGTGGATAGTGAATTTGAATTACTGGGGTTGTAACCAATACATCACACAACGTGCATTGGGTGCCGACTTGCAAACTGCCCGTAAAGGAATTTTATTTGCAGGGTTTTTAAAACTGATGATGCCCATAATTGTAATGTTGCCCGGTATTGCGGCTTACGTATTACATAAGAATGGTCACTTAGAAGGATTAAGAGGAATGGATGATGCCTATTCTGCAATACTTGGATTTTTGCCTTCAGGTTTAAAGGGATTGGCAATTGCTGCACTTACTGCTGCAATTGTTGCATCATTGGCAGGTAAACTAAACAGTATTGGTACAATTTTTACGCTGGATATTTACATGAAATATTTCCGTAAGCAAAAAGTACCTGTGGAAGGAACCGGTGCTGAAGCCCACAAAGAAGGAGAAGAAAAAAATATGGTATGGGTTGGCCGTATGGTGGCATTGGTGGCTATCATATTGGCAGTTGTTTTTGAATGGAAAGATTTATTGGGTATAGGGGGCGAAGGTGGTTTTACGTTCATTCAAAAATATACCGGCTTCATTAGTCCCGGTGTTTTTGCCATGTTCATATTAGGTATGTTCTGGAAACGAACTACCGGAGCAGCTGCTGTTGCAGGTTTGTTAACCGGTTTTTTAATGGCGATCTTCTTTAACAGTTTTGCTGTCTCGGTTTTTGGCCACGAAAACTTTATGTATACTGCATTTATTAATAGCAAAGGTGTTTACGAAATTCCATTCCTGATCAATATGGGATGGGCATTTGTGATTACCATGCTGGTGATGATCGGTATTAGTATGGCAGGACCCAAAAATAATCCTAAAGCTTTTGAATTGGATGCTACGATGTTTAAATTAAAGCCTTCAATAATTGCGATGATAGTGTTTACGATATTAATCCTTACGGCTTTATACGTTAAGTTCTGGTAACAAACTAATTTTTAAGAATTGTAATAATTAAAATCCCTTTGCCACCAGGCAGAGGGATTTTTGCATTTTACAGGCTAAATACTACCGCTTATATAAAACAGGATCAAAAAATAGGCTGAAAATACTGTCCTACCTAATTTCAGCCCTCTTAAAAAATATGCCATGTACAAAACACTCTCTTTTCTTTGCCTGTTTATAGTAGCAGGCGCTGTTGCACAACAGCCATTATTTATTCCACAAAATGTAAAAAAAGCATTTGATAACAATACCCGCAGTATGGATGGTAAACCGGGTAGTAAATACTGGCAAAACTATGGTCGGTATAATATCAGCGTTAGCACCATGCCACCAGCAAAAGGCGTTAAGGGTACAGAAACAATCACCTACATCAACAACAGTCCTACCCCCCTTACAAGGTTAACGATAAAATTAATCGTCAATATTCATAACCCCGGCACTGCAAGGCAGGGCAATGCTTCTGCAGATTATTTAACCACAGGGATACATATTGATAAGTATACTGAGAATGGAACAGAAAAGCCTTTTGGCGATCCGCATGGCTCCACCAATTTTGGTGTAAGGCTTAGCAAACCGGTACCCAGTGGCGATAGTATAAAATTGACTTTCGACTGGCATTACGATATGAGTGAAGAAAGTGGCCGGGAAGGAAAATTAGACAGTACCAGTTTTTTCCTGGGTTACTTCTATCCTCGTGTAGCCGTAATGGATGATGTGTTTGGCTGGGACAGGATGAACTTTACCGATGCACAGGAGTTTTACAACGACTTTAATGATTATGAAGTATCGGTAACGGTGCCCAAAAACTTTTTGGTGTGGGGTACTGGTGATTTATTAAATGCAGGAGAAGTGTTGCAGGCTCCTTATCTTGATAAATTCAATAAAAGTTTTACCAGCGATGAAGTGATCAACGTGGTAACACAAAAAGATATTGATGCAAAAAATGTTACCACCCAAAATGCTACCAATACCTGGAAGTGGAAAGCCGCTAATGTAAGTGATATGGCTTTTTGCATCAGCGATCATTATGTATGGGATGCAGCAAGTGTGCTGGTAGATAAAAAAACAGGCAGGAGAGCGAGTACTCAGTCTGCTTTCAATGACAAATCCGTAAACTTTCACAACCAGGTAAAACATATACAACACTCATTGGATTGGTACAGCAATAATTTTCCGGGTGTGCCTTATCCGTTTCCTAAAAGTACCATCATAGAAGGCTTTGCAGATATGGAGTATCCTATGATGGCCAATGATAGTAAACAGGATGATGATGTAATACAGCGTTTTATTGCCGAGCATGAAGTTGGGCATAGTTATTTTCCGTTTTACATGGGCATCAACGAACACCGTTATGGTTTTATGGATGAAGGCTGGACCACCGCCTTTGAAAATATGATCGCCATTGCTGATATGGGTAAAGAAAAAGCCAATAATTTCTTTAAGCAATTCCGTGTAAATGGTTGGGCAACGAACCCATCTGATGAAACGCAAATACCCATTATTACACCGGTAAATATTTTAAGCGGGCAGGCCATGGGCCATAATGAATATGGTAAACCTGCATTGGCTTATTTAGGTTTAAAAGATATGCTGGGTGATGACCAGTTTAAAAAATGCCTGCATGGCTTTATGGACCGCTGGCACGGTAAACACCCGATACCATGGGATATGTTCAATAGTTTTTCTGATATTAATGGAAAAGATTTAAGCTGGTACTGGAACAACTGGTTCTTTACCAGTAATTATATGGATGTGGCTGCAGAAAAGGTAGAGCCAACCAAAACCGGTTATAGCATTACCGTAAAAAATATAGGCGGCTTTGCTATACCGTTAGATATTGTAATGGAATATGCTGATGGTACTACTGAAACCCTGCACCAATCAGCCGCGATGTGGGAAAAAAATCAGCAAATGGTAACCATCGATATTAAAACCGCAAAAAAGATCACGTATTTAAAGTTGGATGGTGGTATTTATGTGGATGCTAATGATAAGGATAACAGCTGGGGTACAGCCAAAGTAAAAGCAGCAGCTATATCTAATGTTGACCTGGATAAGTACACCGGTACTTACAGCTCTAAACAACTGCCTATCAAAGTGATATTCAGCAAAGAGGGTAATAAATTAATGGCCGAGCCAACCGGGCAGGATAAAATTGCATTGGAGAATACCGGTAAGGATACTTTTACCTTTGCCGCCGCCGGAGCAGTATTTGAATTTGATACATCAAAGGGCGAAATGACATTGAAGCAGGGTGGGGGAACATTTTTGTTTAGTAAGGATAAATAAGACCTTCTTTTATAAGCATAAAAGTGCCGCAAATTTTGCGGCACTTTTTGTTAGATCATATTGAACCTTTGTAAACATTGTGCTCTTTGTGGAATTATTGTGTACACTATGCATGTGGCTTAATGCTTCAATGGCCGCTTCTTTATCATACCACCTTTGGTATCCTTAATACTGCTCATTACAACAAATGCATGGGGGTCAATTTTTTCTATCTCAGCATTCAGCCGGTTCAATTCCAATCGGGTAACCACAGTATAAACAATATCAACATTTTTAGACTCTCCGCTTTTTCCAAAACCACGTTTGCCATTGTATACGGTTACCCCACGCCCAATAGTGGTGATGATCATTTGCCGTATTGCTTCGCTGTGGGGTGAGATGATGGTTACTCCGGTGTATTCTTCAATACCTTCTATAATAAAGTCGAGCGTTTTGGAGGCTGATAAATAGGTAACCATAGAGTACAGCGCAATTTCAACCGATAAAAAATAGGCTGCGGCACCAAAAATAATAATATTGATAAGGATAATGATATCGCCAATGGTAGTGCCCAGTTTGCGGCTTAAAAAAATCGCCAGCACTTCGGTACCATCAATAACAGCGCCGCCCCTTACAGAAAGGCCGATACCTGCACCAAGAAAAAAACCGCCAAATACGGCCACCAGCAAATTATCTTTTGTTACATCCGGAAAATGCACTGTGCCTACCACCAACGCCAACCCGCAAATAGCCAGCGCTGTTTTAATAGCGAATGCTTTGCCTACCGTTTTATAACCGAGTATTATAAAAGGGATGTTTACCAATACCAGCAATACATAAAGCGGTATTGATGTTAGTGCAGATATTAACAATGAGATACCTGTGGCGCCACCATCAATAAAATGGTTGGTTAATAAAAAACCCTTAAACCCAAATGCTGCAGAAAAAATGCCCAGCGTGATCAGAATGAAATCTTTGATGTGGCGGATGATGGTAAGTTTTAACTCCCTGAAGCCTTTGGCTAATTCAAATGCCGAATATTTTTTGTCCTCACCGGGTTGAATACCTTTTTTCTTAAGCGTGGTTTGAATTACAATATTGGTGAGGAATGGGTTCATGTTAGTGTCTTAAATTAAAAAAAGCAGGGAATACATTGTAGCGGTACTGTAATGATTGCTGCCTCCGCTTTGTTCAAATTTAAAACTAAATATCCACGATTAAGATTATAAGCAGGTTAAAAATCATGCAACCCGATATCATTTTTCATGATCGTACAGCTTTTAGTTATCGATACTTACCTGTATAAACCAGTTACTGCTTTCCATTATTTCCACTTCTATTTTTTCAACATGCAGGCTTTTTGCAGCACCTGCTGTTTCAAATGAAAGTATGGCGTGATAAGGAAATTTTACGCCCCGTAAGGTATACCGGTTGGATACTGCAGAAGATTCATCATTGGCCTGCTGATCAAACCTGCCCAGTATATCCTGTATGCCTACCAGTCTTGGTTTGGGCAGTACAGGATTAGATAATGTGGCGCCACCGGCAGTTATACTTTTTACAGTGATGGTAATTTCGGATTTTGTATTATTGAGTTTCCTGGTATTAACATCACTTACATTATTGGTAAGTGCAGTAATGGTATAAGGTTTTTCATACTGCCCGATGTATTTACCTTTTTTCCAAAACCCGTTTATTACGATCAGGCTGTCTGCTTTGTTATCATCTGCTTTTTTTAAAGTACCCCTGCCTTCAAACAAACCGTTTTTCCAAAAGCCATCGTAGCTGTTCCCGTTTTTCCAGGTGTATTTTCCCTCACCATCCGGATAGCCATTTTTAAAATTGCCAGTATAAGTATCATTACCGGTTGCAGTACCGCTGCCATCAGCTTTACCATTTTTACAATCGCCGGTATAGCTGCCGGTTAATGCAGCAACACTTACAAGGCATTTGTTTCCGCTAACAACCATGCAACCAGTAGGAGTAATATTTTCATACAATGAGTTTTTGGGTGGAGGAATGTTTTTTCTAATTCAAATGTAAGCTAATCTTTATTTCGATTGCGGCAGCAGTATACTACAATCAGCCGTAGTTATGACAAAGGTCATTGAAGAGCGGGTTAGAACCGGTTAATATTGCACTATTAAAATGAAGACGTTCAAGCACGACATTTTAAGAACCAGAACAGGCAAATTATACAGCGGTGCAAGGTGCACCGGTTTCAACTTCCGTGTATCCCTATGTAACTATCTCCTTCACCGGTTTTGCTGCAAGCAAATTTGGTGAAGGTTTTTTTTTATGTCTAACGTATCATAATAAATGTTGTCCAATTTCATCTATTTCATCAGTGTTACCAATGCCTTTAGGATTAGGGCCGTATTCATTTGGCCCCACATCACTATCTGCAAAGAGCATCCAAAAAATATAGAAAGGTATTATTTGAAACCAACCGCTATTGCTTCTGTCATGGCATCTTTTAGCACTTTGTGCCAGTAAAAACCAAACTAGCGGTATATAACCTAATAAAGAAAATACTTCGGCATCACTATTATCCATTACCGCAGCAATTACTCCCGCGGCAACAATGTAAATAATGTAAGACAACCCAAATTCGGTTCTTCTAATTCGTCCTTCAAATGAAAACGGAGCTTTAAACATAGTGTAGCTAATTTACTTTACCAACATTGTATTAAAAGTATTCGCCCGCAATATCGGTGTAATAGTTTTGTTCCCAATTGTAATACTGATTTTCTTTTTTTCATGGCTATCATTTTGTGCAACGATCACAATACTTTTATCCGGATTGATGAAAGCCAGTAAATTATCAAAAGTACCCGATGTGGTCAGTCTTTTTGCACCGGGCTTTACAAAATGGCTCAGGTGTTTCATCAAATAATATTCGTAATTGTAGTGGTACGTTTTGTTGATGGTATCCACACTTACCAATGAATTTTGTCTCCAACCCCAGGTACTGATGCCACCCTGTTGTAGTGATGTATTCCAGTACATATAAGCATTGGCACCGTTAGTAAAGTAATGTTTCACCAGGCTCCAGGCATAGGTACAATACTTCCAGTCGTTTTTGCTGTTACCGCATTCCTGTTCAGATTGGTACAACATAAGTCCGGGATACTGTTGGTAAATAATTGGAATAGCACCTTTACCCGCCCACTGAAAACCGATGCCCTTGATTAAGGATTTACTTTTAGCATCGGTTAAAATAGTATCCACCAGTTTGAATGATCTGGTCTTTGAGTTCCATTTTTAGTTGATTTGTAGTCAACCTATTTCAGGACGAGACATTACCGCTGCTGATGGTTACTATGTCAGGCCACACTTGCACAAAGTCTCCATGTAACCTTGAAACACTGTTGAGGCAGTTAAGGAAGTAGTCAAATAAATTTGCTACAGTAACTTTTAATTATCATTATCAAAACCTC
>Ga0302322_100001566_pt1 | contig 18784 bp, 18 predicted proteins | sample Fen_T0_2_FD_203757 | JGI IMG/M metagenome (GOLD analysis project Ga0302322, IMG submission 203757) | Peat permafrost microbial communities from Stordalen Mire near Abisko, Sweden - Fen_T0_2 | ecosystem: Environmental > Terrestrial > Soil > Wetlands > Permafrost | place: Sweden: Abisko... | reverse complement strand
CGTGTCCGACGCGTGGGGGTAGCGTGAGGTCGTCGCCGGGACCAGGCGCACGCAGGCCGAGATCGGCTGGTGCGTCGACCCGTCGTACGCCGGACAGGGCTTCGCCAGCGAGGGGGCGGCCGAGCTGCTCCGGCTGTGCTTCGACGGGCTGGGGCTGCGGCGGGCGACGGCCGGCGCGTTCGCCGCCAACGTCGCCTCGATCCGGGTCATGGAGAAGGTCGGGATGACCCTCGAGGGCCGCGGCCGTCAGGACTCGCTGCACCGTGACCTGGGTTGGGTCGACGGAATCACCGCGGCCGTCCTCGCCGATGAGTGGCGAGGCCGACGGGGCTGACCGAAACCGCGTTGACCGCGCAGCGCCGCACCGCGAGGGTGGCCGCTGTGACGCTCGACCGGATCTCCTGGCCCCGCCGGACCGCACGGCTCGCCCTCCGCCCCGCGACCCCTGACGACCTCGAGGCGCTGGGCCGGATCCAGAACCTGGCCGAGGTGTCCTACTGGCTGCCCTCGACCGCCGGTACCCAGGCCGACTACCTCCTGCGGATGGGCCGTGAGGGGCTGCTGCCGCGCACGCTCGTGGTGGAGCTGGACGGCGTCGTCATCGGGGAGCTGTACCTGCACGTGGCGGCGGGCTGGGCCCAGACCGAGGTCTCCGACCGGGCCGTGGACACCGAGGCCGAGGTCGGTTGGGCCCTGGACCCTGCGTACCAGGGTCATGGCTACGCCACCGAGGCGGCCGGCGAGCTGGTCCGGATCTGCTTCGAGGACCTCGGTGTGCGCCGCGTCACCGCCACGGCCTTCGCCGACAACGGCCCGTCGCTGCGGATCATGGAGCGGCTGGGGATGCGCTGCGAGACCCGCGGGGTCCGGACCACCTTGCACCGCGAGCGGGGTTGGGTCGACAGCACCGTGTACGCGCTGCTCGCCGACGAGTGGCGTGGCGTCCCCCTGACAGGCGACGGAGCACGACCGTGACCGCCGCGCCGTTCGACCGCGTCTCCTGGCCCCGGCGGACCGCCCGCCTCGGCATCCGGCCCGCGACGGGCGAGGACCTGCAGGCCGTCTTCGAGATCCGCACGCTGCCCGAGGTGGGGCGGTGGATGCCGGAGCGACCCACCTCCTACGCCGCGTTCGTGGTGCGCACGGGTGAGCTCGGCCTGCTCCCGCGCACCCTCGTGATGGAGCTCGACGGTGTCGTCATCGGCGACCTCTACCTCCGGGTGTCGGAGGCCTGGTCCCAGGTGGACACCGCGGACTGGGCCGGGGAGGAGGCCGAGATCGGCTGGTGCCTCTCCCCCGCCCACCAGGGCCAGGGTTACGTCACCGAGGCGGCCCGCGAGCTCGTCCGGATCTGCTTCGCGGACCTCGCCGTACGCCGGATCACGGCCGCGGCGTTCGCCGACAACGGCCCCTCGCTCCGGATCATGGAGCGGCTCGGCATGCGCCAGGAGAGCTACAACGTGCGCGACTCGCTCCACCGTGACCTGGGCTGGATCGACGGCGTGGGCTACGCGCTCCTGGCCGACGAGTGGCGGGAGCCGCCCGGATTCGGGCCTGTGGCCTCAGCGACGCAGTGACCCCAGGGTGCGAGCGGTCAGCAGGGCGGCAGCGGTGGCCTCGTAGCCCTTGTCCTCCGCGGAGCCGGGGAGGCCGGCACGGTCGAGGGCCTGAGCGTCGTCGTCGCACGTGAGCACGCCGAACCCGACCGGGGTGGCGGTGTCGAGGGCCACCCGGGTCAGCCCGTCGGTGGCGGCCGAGCAGACGTAGTCGAAGTGGGGAGTGCCGCCGCGGACCACCACGCCGAGCGCCACCACCGCGTCGTGGGTACGGGCCAGCTCGGCGGCCACGACCGGCAGCTCGAACGTGCCGGGCACGCGCACCTCGGTGACCTGGCCGACGGAGTACGCCGCCAGGGCCCGGCGGGCGCCGTCGACCAGGCCGTCCATCACCTCGGTGTGCCACAACGCCGCGACCACACCGACCCGGAGGTCGCTGCCGTCGAAAGGCTCGTCGGACGGGGCGCCGTGCCCGCTCATCGGGGCTGCTCCGCGGGCAGACCCGGCAGGCTGTGGCCCATCCGGTCGCGCTTGGTCCGCAGGTAGGCCAGGTTGTGCTTGTTCGGGCTCGGGGTGAGCGGGACCTGCGCGTCGACGTGGATGCCGAAGTCCTCGAGGCTCTCGGACTTCTCCGGGTTGTTGGTGAGCAGCCGAACGCGGGAGACCCCGAGGTCGCGGAGCACCTGTGATGCGGCGCCGTAGTGACGGGCGTCGGCCGGAAGCCCGAGGTCGAGGTTGGCATCGACCGTGTCGCGACCGGCGTCCTGCAGCGCGTAGGCCTGCAGCTTGGCGACCAGCCCGATCCCGCGGCCCTCATGGCCGCGGAGGTAGACCACCACGCCGCGTCCGGCAGCGACGACCTGCGCGAGCGCCTCGTCCAGCTGCGGCCCGCAGTCGCAGCGCTGCGAGCCGAACACGTCGCCGGTCAGGCACTCCGAGTGCACCCGGGTCAGCACCGGCTCGCCGCTGGGCTCGGCCAGGTCGCCGTAGACCAGCGCGAGGTGCTCCGAGCCATCGATGGTCGAGCGGTAGCCGTACGCCGTGAAGTCACCGTGTCGAGTCGGCAGCCGCGTCTCGGCGACCCGCTCGACCAGCACCTCCGTGCGATGCCGGTAGCGGACCAGGTCGTCGATCGAGATCATCGCCAGGCCGTGCTCGTCGGCGAACGCCCTCAGCTCCGGCGAGCGCTTCATCGTGCCGTCGTCGTTGACCACCTCGACCAGGACGCCCGCGGGCGTCAGGCCTGCCAGCCGGGCCAGGTCGACGGCCGCCTCGGTGTGGCCCCGGCGGACCAGGACCCCGCCCTGGCGGTAGCGCAGCGGGAACACATGCCCCGGCCGCGTGAGCTCCCACGGCTCGGTGGCCGAGTCGGCCAGCACGCGTGCCGTGTGGGCGCGGTCGGCGGCGCTGATCCCGGTCGAGACCCCGTCGCGGGCGTCCACGGAGATCGTGTACGCCGTCCGCATCCGGTCGCGGTTGTGCGGCGTCATCAGCGGGATCTCGAGCCGGTCCAGCATCGCAGCCGGCATCGGCACGCAGATCACCCCGCTGCTGTGCCGGATGGTGAACGCCATCAGCTCCGGCGTGGCCTTGGCGGCCGCGAAGATGAGGTCGCCCTCGTTCTCCCGCTCCAGGTCGTCGACGACCACGACCGCCTTGCCGGCCGCGATGTCGGCGATCGCGCGCTCGACCGGGTCCAGTCGGATGCTCATGCGATGTCTCCCGCGATCTCGTGGTCTCGGCGCAGCTCGACCGACGACGGGGTCTCGGTCCGGCTGGCCCGCAGCCAGACCACGAAGCCCCAGATGACCAAGCCGCCGTACACGACGTACAGGATCGCCGTCGGGTAGTACTGGCTGTGCCACAGCAGGGGCACGCCGACCAGGTCGACCGCGATCCAGGCCAGCCAGAAGTCGTTCCAGCCGCGTGCCATCGCGAACGTCGCCACCATCGAGCCGACGAAGATCCAGGCGTCGCACCAGTAGTACCAGCGGGGTGCGGGCCAGCCGGCGCCGATCACCGAGAACAGCCACTGGAAGACCAGCACGCCGGCGACCCATACCAGCAGGTAGCCCACACGCTCGCGAGCCGTCGCCCACCGCGGCGTGATGGCGGGCGCCGACTCGGCGCGCTGCGACTTGATGGCGTGCCAGCGCCACCAGCCGTAGATGCTCATGATGATGAAGAAGACCTGGCGGCCCGCCTGCCCGAAGAGCGGCTGCTGCGCGTCGGCCGAGAAGGTGGCGGCGATGAAGACGCTGAAGAGCAGGACGTTGCCGACGATCCCGACCGGCCAGGCCCACACCCGGCGGCGCAGGCCGCCGACCGCAGACGCGAAACCGAAGCCGTTGCCGAGGATCTCGCGCCACGTGATCGGGTGGCCGGCGATGGTCACCTGCGCGTCGTAGAGCCATTGCAGGACGTTCACGAGCGGGACCCTTCGGTTCGTGCCAGGTGCGCCAGCCGGGTGTCGAGCTGGGCGTCGAGCTGGCGGGCGACGTACTTGCCGATCACGTCGACCTCGAGGTTGACGGGGTCGCCCGGCTCGCGGAAGCCGAGCGTGGTGCGCTGCAGCGTCTCGGAGATCAGGCTGACGGTGAACACCTCGTCGCCGGCCTCCACGACCGTCAGGCTGACGCCGTCGACGGTGATCGAGCCCTTGTCGACGACGTACGGCGCGAGACCGGGCGGCAGCGAGATCGTCACGACGTCCCAGTGGTCTCCCTTGTCACGGCGTACGACGTGACCGACGGCGTCGACGTGACCCTGCACGAGGTGCCCACCGAGCCGGGTCCCGGCCGTGACCGCCCGCTCGAGGTTGACCCGGTCACCGGGAGCCAGCGCGCCGAGCCCGGTCTTGGCGAGGGTCTCGGCCATCACGTCCGCGGTCCACGTGCTGTCGGTCCTGTCGGTCACGGTGAGGCAGCAGCCGTTGACCGCGATCGAGTCACCCAGCCCGGCGTCCTCGAGCACGGTGGCGGCGCGCACGGTGAGCCGGACGGCGTCCGACTGTCGCTCCAGCGCCTCGACGGTGCCCAGCTCCTCGACGATCCCGGTGAACATCAGGCTCCCTTCATGGTGATGCGTACGTCGGTGTCGTCGCCGTCGTTCAGCGGCGGCAGCACCGTCACGTCGGTGACCGAGAGGTGCAGTGCCTCGGCGATCGTGGTGATTCCCAGGTCGCCGACAGCAGTCGGCCCCGAGCCGAGCAGGATCGGCGCGACGTAGGCCACGACCTCGTCGACCAGTCCCGCCCGCACGAACGCAGCCGCGAGGGTCGGACCACCCTCGAGGAACACGTGTTGCCGGTCGCGGGCGAACAGATCCTTCAGCGCAGCCTCGGGGTCGCGGGTGCGCAGGTGGACGGTCTCGGCGGCGTCGTCGAAGATCCGTCGGTCGGGCCCGAGGTCGCGCTCCCCCATCACCGCTCGCAGTGGCTGGCGCGGCAGGGGGACGCCCTCGTGGTCGCGCACGGTCAGGTGGGGGTCGTCGACGGCGACGGTGTTGGCCCCGACCAGCATCGTGTCGCACAGCGCCCGCAGCCGGTGGGTGTCGAGGCGGGCGGCCGGGCTCGACACCCACCGGCTCGTCCCGTCGGCGGCCGCGCTGCGCCCATCGAGCGTGGTGGCGAACTTCCAGGTCACGAACGGTCGGCCGCGCTCCACGGCGAACGTCCAGACCCGGTTCAGGGCACGCGCCTCGTCGCCCAGGAGGCCCGTCTCCACCGCGACGCCGGCCGCGCGCAGCGTCTCCGCGCCGCCGGTCGCGACCGGGTTCAGATCGGGTTGCGCCACGACCACCCGACGTACGCCGGCAGCCAGCAACGCCTGCGAGCACGGCCCGGTCCGGCCGGTGTGGTTGCAGGGTTCGAGCGTCACCACGGCGGTCGCGCCCGGCGCCACACCGCCGACCTGGGCCAGGGCGTCGACCTCGGCATGCGGCGAGCCGGCGCCGCGGTGGTAGCCCTCGGCGAGGGTCCGGCCGTCGGGACCGAGCAGGACGCACCCGACGCGCGGGTTCGGTCCCAGGGGTACGCCGTCACTCGCCGCCAGCGCGAGGGCGCGACGCATCGCCGCCCGCTCGTTCTCGCTGAAGCTCATGCGCCCCTCCGGTCCGGTCGCGGACTCCGGGGCATCGGGGCGGCGCCGTGGTCTCGACTCCGCTCGACCGACGGCCTCACCCTGCGTGCGCTTCCCATCCGGACTTTGACCGTCGGTCCAGGAGTTCCACCTGGTCAACCGGCCTCTGGCTGAGACCGGGTCGCGGACTTCCGAGCGAAGCGAGGACGCTTCGACCCAGTCACCGCCGGTGCGGATTTCCACCGCCCCCAGAGCACGCGAGCACTTGGCTCTTGCAGGCCCCAGCCTACTCCGCGGTCCAGGGGCGTCTCACGTGGTGGTGCTCAGGCGGTCTCGCCCTGGGCGGCGGCACGGAGCGCTGCGACCATCGCGTCGGGATCTCCCGCGTCGAAGACGGCCGAGCCGGCGACGAAGACGTCGGCCCCCGCCTCGGCGCAGCGCTCGATGGTCTCCAGGCTGACCCCGCCGTCGACCTGGAGCCAGGTCTCGACGCCGTGCTTGTCCATCAGCTCGCGCGCCCGACGGATCTTCGGCAGGCACAGGTCGAGGAACCTCTGGCCGCCGAAGCCCGGCTCGACCGTCATGATCAAGACCATGTCCAGCTCGGCGAGCAGGTCCTCGTAGGGGTCGATCGGCGTGGCCGGCCGGAGTGCCATGCTCGCGCGCGCCCCCTGGCGGCGGATCTCGCGGGCCAGCCGTACCGGCGCGGTCGCGGCCTCGACGTGGAAGGTCACGCTGGCGGCGCCGGCCTCGACGTAGGCCGCAGCGTTGCGGTCGGCATCGGTGATCATCAGGTGTGCGTCGACGGGCAGGGTCGTGCTCCCCACGAGGGCCTCGACCATGGTCGGTCCGAACGTCAGGTTCGGGACGAAGTGGTTGTCCATCACGTCCACGTGCACCCAGTCAGCGCTGGGGATCCGGGCGACCTCGGCGCCGAGGGCGGCGAAGTCGGCGGAGAGGATGCTCGGCGTGATCTGGATGCCCACGCGCCGATCCTAGGGCGTGGCTTCCGAGGGATGGCTCAGCTTGTCGAGCCGTGCCCGCAAGGCTGCCTCGCGGTGGGCGTTGCCGTGCAGCCCGACGTAGGTCTCGCCGTACGTCGCCAGGAGGGCGTCGTCGAGCCGGCGTACGGCGCCCGGCGGGTAGCGGTAGTCCATCCGCTCCCGGATCAGCTGCTCGTCGGTGGCCCGCAGCACCTCGCCCAGCTCGTCGAGCGACGTGATGCCCAGCTCGAGGAGCAGCCCGGACACCCAGTCGTAGTGATCGGCCCGCGACCACCCGGCGTCGGCGTACTGACCGGCGAGGAACGCGGCCAGCTCACGGGCATCGAGGCGGGGGTCGTCGTCGGGGGTGACGGGCTCGGCCTGTCCGGCGCTGCTGACCTGGCCGCGTAGACGGTCGCGGATGGTGGCGAACTCCTGGTCGGCCAGCTCGAGCAACCCCGCGGCGAGGGTGAAACGCCGGTCGAAGTCGTGGGCGTGCTCCGCGGGGACCGTGCCCTTGTAGCGGATGTCGTGCTCGAACTCCGCCCAGGCGTGCTGGAGGACGGTGCGGATCTGGACCTGGACGTTGCGGCCCGCCAGGTGGGCGTACGCCGGCTGGCCGACGCGAGCGGCGTCGAGGGCGATCTGGAGATGTCGGCTCGCGTAGCCGAACCTCCCCTCGCTGGCGGTCTCGCGGCCGAGGTCGCGGTCGTCGTTGACGACCACCTGGTCGGCGAGGAGGTCGGCCACGGCGTCCACGTCGTCCCGGACGTAGGTGATCACGCGGACGCCGAGCTGGTCGCCGATCTCGCGCAACGGCTCGTCGTAGAGCCGGACGCCGTCGACCGACCGGACCGCCTTCTCGGCGAACGACGCGACGCTCTTGGTCCGACCCGAGACGGTCAGGTAGTTGATGCCCGCCTCGTCGAGCAGGGTGATGACGAGCTCCACCGCCTCCGCCCCCGCGAGCACGAGGTCGTCGTGCGCTGCGGCGTACGTGGCGACGGCCGCATGGGCGGGGTCCTGGGCGTCCGACTGGTCAGGGTCACGCGGAGCGGGGGGCACGGCTGCGATCCTAGGTGCGGCTCACTCCAGCAACGAGTCGTCGTAGGTCGCGGTGAGGTCGCCACCGGCACCACCGGTGTTCACGACACCGGCGGGCTCGATCAGCATCGCACTGACCTCGCCGTTCGTGATCGGGCAGTGCTCGACGCCGCGGGGTACGACGTAGAGCTGGCCGTTGCGCAACACCACATCGCCATCGCGGAGCTGGATCGTGAGCGTCCCGTCGATGACCAGGAACAGCTCGTCGGTGTCGTCGTGGCTGTGCCAGGTGAACTCGCCCTGGAGCTTGACCAGCTTGATCTCGTAGTCGTTGAGCCTGGCCACCACCTTGGGTGACCAGTGCTCGGAGAAGAGCGCCAGCGCGTCGGCGAGGTCCACCACCCGGTTCATGCGTCCTCCTCCTCGGTCGGGTCGTCGTGGCCGGTGGTCGAGGTGAGACCGGCCGCCTCGTCCCGGTCGGCCCACTCCCGGAGCGGGTCGATGTCGAACACGTGGTCGTCGATGTCCTCGTGCAGGTCGCCCAGGGCGGTGTAGCGCTCCGGCACCGTGAAGATCGTGAAGTCGTGTGGATCGCAGTCGTCGACCTCGTCCCAGCGGACCGGCGTCGAGACGCGGGCGTCGGGGAGGCCTCTCACGGAGTACGCCGCGGCGATGGTGTGGTCGCGCGCGTTCTGGTTGTAGTCGACGAAGAGGTGATGCGGGTCGCGGTCCTTGCGCCACCACAGGGTCGTCACGTCGTCGGGCATCCGCCGCTCGACCTCGCGGGCGAACGCGAGCGCGGCACGCCTCACCTCCTTGTGACCGTGGTCGGGACGGATCCGCACGTAGACGTGGAGGCCCTTGCCGCCGCTGGTCTTGGGGTAGCCGACGGCGCCGAGCTCGTCGAGGATCTCGTGGGTCACGCCTGCCACGCGCTGCACTTGCGCGAAGTCGCTGAGCGGGCCGGGGTCGAGGTCGATCCGCCACTCGTCGGGCTTCTCGGGGTCCTCGCGGCGGCTGTTCCAGGGGTGGAACTCGACGGTCGACATCTGGACCGCCCAGACCACCGCTCCGAGCTCGGTCACGCAGAGCTCGTCGGCGGTGCGGTTCCAGCGGGGGAAGTGGAGCCGCACGGTCTCGACCCAGTCGGGCGCACCCGCAGGGAGCCGCTTCTGGTGGACCTTCTCGCCCGAGAGCCCGGTCGGGAACCGGTGGAGCATGCAGGGCCGCTCGAACAGGGCGTTGACGATGCCGGGACCGACGCTGAGGTAGTAGTCGACCAGGTCGAGCTTGGTCGCCCCGCTCTCGGGGAAGTAGACCCGGTCGGGGTTGGTCACCTTCACGACGCGGTTGTCCACCTCGACCTCGGTGAACGGCGACGCCATGCCCCCAACCTAGTCGGCTCCGCCCCTAGGGTGCGGGCATGGACTTCGACCAGCCGCCGGTGGTGCGGGTCGAGGCCGACCCCGACCGAGGGCTCCCACCGGGCGAGTGGCCGGCCGACGTCCCGGCGGTCGCGCAGCTGCTCCACGAAGGACTCACGCTGCCCAAGGGCGTGACGTTCCTGGTCGGTGAGAACGGCTCCGGGAAGTCGACCCTCGTCGAAGGGGTCGCGATGGCCTACGGGCTGGGGTCCGAGGGTGGCTCGACCGGAAGCCAGCACGGCACCCGGAGCTCGGAGTCCCCGCTCTCTCGCAGCCTGCGACTCCGGCGCGGGCTGGGCGCCGGCCGCTGGGGGTTCTTCCTGCGGGCGGAGACGATGCACGGCTTCTACACCTATCTGGAGGACAACCCGGGCTCACCAAAGGACGAGTTCCGCCAGGACCCGGCCTTCCACGAGCTGAGCCATGGTGAGTCGTTCCTCGCCGTGATCCGTCGCCGCTTCGACTCCCCCGGCTTCTACTGCCTCGACGAGCCGGAGGCCGCCCTCTCGTTCACGTCGACCCTGAGCCTCATGCACTCGTTGCTGTCGCTGGCCGCCGATGGCGGGCAGGTGCTCTGCGCCACCCACTCCCCCGTGCTCGCCGCCCTCCCGGGCGCCACCCTGCTCGAGGTGGGCGACTGGGGCTACCGCGAGACCACCTGGGAGGAGCTCGAGCTGGTCTGGCACTGGCGGCGGTTCCTGGACGCTCCCGAGGCCTACCTCCGCCACCTCACGGACTGAGCCCGGGGTGTACCAGGTCCCGCTCAGGCGCGGCGGAGGAGAGCCAGGAACATCCCGTCCGTGCCGTGCCGGTGCGGCCAGAGCTGGACCGTTCCCTGGAGCGGGCCGGCACAGTCGGGCACGTCGCTGCGCAGGCCGGCGACTGCCGTCATCAGCGCCGCGGCGTCGCCCAGCGTCACGTCGTCGCGCTTGACCAGGAGCGAGCCGACGACGTCACGGGTCTCGGCGAGCACGGGCGAGCAGGTCGCATAGAGGACCGCCCCGCCCGGACGCACCAGGTCCGTCGCAGCGGCCAGCAGGGCTCGCTGGAGGGGGACCAGCGACCGGAGGTCTTCCGGCTGGCGCCGCCAACGGGCCTCGGGGCGGCGACGGAGAGCACCGAGGCCCGTGCACGGGGCGTCGACCAGGACCCGGTCGAAGGACCCGGGTTCCCAGGGCGGGGCGGTCCCGTCGGCGACGGTGTCGAGGAGGTCACCGTCGGCGCCGGCGAGCGACCGACGTACCAGCTCGGCGCGATGGGGCTGCAGCTCGTTGGCCACCACCCGGGCGCCGCGCTCGGCCGCGAGTGCCGCCAGCAGGGCCGCCTTGCCGCCCGGGCCGGCGCACAGGTCGAGCCAGCGGGCATCGTCGCCGTCGATCCGCGCCGACGCCAGCGCCAGCGCGACGAGCTGCGACCCCTCGTCCTGCACCCCGGCGCGTCCCTGGGCGACGGCCGGCAGTGCGCCGGGATCGCCGCCGGCGGAGGTGACGCCGTACGGCGAGTAGGGAGTCGGCTCGCCGGCGAGCTCGTCGGGGCTGGAGCGGCCCGGCCGCGAGACGAGCGTGACCGCGGGGGGTGCGTTGTCCGCGGCGAGCAGCGCGTCGATCTCGTCGCCACCCCCCGCCTCGGCCAACGCCTCGGTCAGCGCCTCGACGATCCACTGCGGATGGGAGTAGCGGGTCGCCCGGTCGGCGTCGAGACGGGTGAGCCAGGTGTCGAGGTCGTGGGCGGAGACCTTGCGCAGGACGGCGTTGACGAACCCGGACGGACCCGGGCCGACCTCGGACCGGACCAGGTCGACGCTGGTACTGATCGCCGCGTGGGGCGCGACACGCATCCCGAGCAGCTGATGGCACCCGAGCCGGAGGACGTCGAGGACCTTGGCCGCGGTGTTGGCCAGCGGGCGGTCGGTGCACGCGGCGAGGATCGCGTCGTACGTCCCCTGCCGCCGGATCGTGCCTGACGCCAGCTCGGTCGCGAACGCCGCGTCGCGCCCGCTCAGGCGGTACTTGCCGAGCTGGTGGGGCAGGACGAGGTTCGTGTAGGCGTCCTTGGTCCGGACCGCCTTGAGCACCTCGAACGCCGCCCGCCGAGACGGATCCGGCGTGCTCACGTGTCCCCCGGTGGTCGAGCGGGGTCGAGACTGGCCAGGTACTTCCTGGCGAGTGACTTCGGTGCCACCGCCAGCCACGCGTCGGTCAGCACCTCGCGCAGCTCCTCGACGTCGAGCTCACCGAGGCGGCTCTGCTGGACGAGGACGCCGTTGTAGCCCCGGAAGTGGTCGATGGTGAAGAACGGTCCCTCGGCCTCGACCAGGGCGGCCTTGTCCTCCGCGCTCGGCGTGCGGACCACCAGCAGGTCCTGGTACTCCTCGCCGGTCTCGGGGTCGAGTGCGTCGTGCCGCGGGGCGCGCGCCAGCACGAAGCCGCGGGGCTTGGGCTTCTGCCTGACCAGGTACGTCGGGCGGTCGCCCCACGACGTACCGAGCTCGACCTCCGGCAGAGACCGGCAGATCGCATCGACGTCGGAGACCCGCGCCGGGCGGCTCACGTGAGCACCTCGCCACCGGTGAGCCGGAGTCCGCGCGCCCAGTCGGCCGCCGGCATTGGGCGTCTGCCGGTCGCTTGCACGTCGCCGAGCCGGAGGGCGCGGGTGCCGGTACCGACGACCACCGCGCTCTTGCCGGCCATCAGCTCACCCGGCGGCAGCGAGCCGTCGGCCAGGGTGAGCGGACCGAGCTTGAGGCGCTCCCCGGCGTACGTCGTCCAGGCGCCGGGGGCCGGCGTACAGGCGCGGACCTGCCGGTCGATGACGGCCGCCGGCTGCGACCAGTCGACGCGCGCGTCGTCGACGGTGATCTTGGGCGCGTACGACACGTCGTCACCCGGCTGCGGGCGCTCCTCCAGCGAGCCGTCGGCGAGCCCGTCGAGCGTGGCCACCAGAAGTCCGGCGCCGCCGTCGGCCAGCCGTGCGAGCAGCTCGCCGGCGGTGTCATCGGGCCGGATGGTCTCGGTCATCAGCCCGTACGTCGGGCCGGCGTCGAGCTCCTTGACGATCCGGAACGTGGTAGCCCCGGTGACGTCGTCGCCGGCCCAGATCGCGTGCTGCACCGGCGCCGCGCCCCGCCAGGCGGGCAGGAGCGAGAAGTGCAGGTTGATCCAGCCGCGCGGCGGGATGTCGAGCGCCGACTGCGGCAGCAGGGCCCCGTAGGCCACGACGGGGCAGGCCTCCGGGGCGAGCACGCGCAGCGCGGCCTGGAACTCCGGCTCGCGCGGGTGCCCCGGCTTCAGCACCGGTACGCCGAGGGCCTCGGCCGCTTCGGCCACCGGTGAGGGCGCCAGCCTGCGTCCGCGCCCGGTCGGTGCGTCGGGGCGGGTGACGACCCCGACCAGCTCGTGGGCGGACCCGGCGACAGCGGCCAGCGCGGGCAGGGCGACCTCGGGCGTGCCGGCGAAGACGACCCGCATCAGAGGCCGAGCCCGCCGGTCGGGTGAGGCGACACCTTGATCGTCGGGGCTCCGGCCAGGCCGAACCACTCGGACTCGCGGATCTCCTTCATCGCCAGTTTGCGGTGCGCGGGGTCGAGCCGGTCGAGGAAGAGCACCCCGTCGAGATGGTCCGTCTCGTGCTGGATCGCGCGCGCGAGCAGCTCGCTGCCCTCGACGGTGACCGGCTCGCCGAACTGGTCGAAGCCGTGGGCGACCACCGACAGCGCTCGCAGGCAGTCGATCGAGAGCCCGGGGATCGACAGGCAGCCCTCCGGGCCGTTCTGCTGCTCCTCGGACAGCGTCAGCACGGGGTTGACGAGATGTCCGACCTCGCCCTCGACGTACCACGTGAAGACGCGCAGCCCGACGCCGATCTGGGGCGCGGCCAGGCCGGCACCCGGCGCCTCCAGCATCGTGTCGGTCAGGTCCTGGACCAGGCGACGCAGCTCACGGTCGAAGTCGACGACCTCCAGGGCCGGCTTGCGCAGGACCGGGTCACCGAACAGGCGGATCGGCTGGATGGCCACGGAGCTCCTCTACCTCGCTGGTCGAGCCGGTCGAGGCCGGACGATGCCCCGAGTCTAGGAGCCGCCCACGCTGTGCGCCGTGGTCGCCTGCGTGATCACCCGAACTGCGCGAAGTAGGGCTGCTTGATGCGGCCGTTGTTGAACGTCGTGAACTCACCGCCGGCCGCGAGCCGCCCGGTCGCCGGGTCGCCGGCCAGCGCCCAGGCGCCGTGCGCCGAGTTGGCCATCGGCGCCCAGCTCTGCAGGATGCCGTCGGCGTCGACCGCGGCGAACTTCTTGCGCGAGACCTGAGCGTCGAGGCAGGCGCCACCCTGGGCTGCGTTCCGCGCCGTCGTACAGATGTTGTCGAAGTGACCGCCGATGTAGATGGCGTCGCCGACCACCGCCACCGCCTGCACCCCGCCGTCGGCGGTGAGGGTCCAGCGGCTCGACCCGTTCAGGTTGAGGGCGCGCAGGTGTCCGCCCGCGCCGTCGGCCGCCGCGTAGATCAGCGACGGCGTGACCACCATGTCGAAGACGGTGTAGGTCACCTGCGAGTTGTAGCCGGGCTGGATCGCGCCAGTCGCCGGGTCGAGCGAGGCCAGGAAGCGACCGTGGATGTCGCCGTTGACCGAGGTGAACTCGCCGCCGGCGTACACCCAGCCGTTGGCGGCGCGCACGTCCCACACGTAGCCGTTCGCGACGGGTGCCCAGTCGGGGTCCAGCGCGCCGGTGCTGGTGCTGAAGGCGGCCAGATAGCTGCGCGGCTGGCCGGCGGCTGTCGTGAAGGCGCCACCGGCGTACACCCGCGACGGAGTGACCGCGACGCTTCGGACCGTGCCACCGACCGAGGGGGTCCACGCGTTGTCGACCGCTCCGGTCCCGGCGTCGACGCGGGCGAGCCGGCGGTGGAGCGCGCCGCCGGCATGCGTGAACGCGCCGCCGATGTAGACCGAGCCGTGGTCGACGACGACCGAGCGGACGCTGCCGTCGGCGCCGGGGTTCCAGGGCAGGAGCTGGCCCGTCGACTCGTTGATCGCGGCGACGTGGTTGCGCGCGATGGTCTGGCCACCTTGGACCGCGGCGGTGAAGTCACCACCGACGTAGACGACGCCGTCGCCGTAGGCCACGGTGTGGACGATGCCGTTGAACCCGACGGTCGCACTGGGCGCACTGGGCACCGTGGTGGCCGCCTGCGCGGCGGACATGCCGCCCAGCTGGACCACACCGACCGCCGTGGCTGAGGCAAGAGCGAACGCGAGCCGCGAGCGCGTGCGGTTAGGGGCTTGGGTCATGTCACACCGTCCTGGCTTCAAGGTAGGGGCGGACCACCACCCGGCAATCCCCACAATTGGTCACCTACCCCACCTAGGAGTCGCTCGTCGGCAGATCCGGACCTCACCCGGTGACCGGACCTCACAGGGTGACCGGGTCGACCTGGATCCGGACCGCATCGAGCTTGCGGGCCGAGCGCACCCGCTGCACCTCGCCCAGCGCACGCGACAGCGCCGGGCCGTGGGCACGGGGTACGCGCACGACCACGCGCGACGCACCGTCGGCCACCTCGACCGGACCGAGCACCTCGGTGCCGGGCGGCTGGTCGAGGAGGGTGAGCGCATCGTCGACGGCACCGGGCTCGCCGGTGATGGTGGCCAGACGGCTGGCCGGCGGCAGATGGGCCTCGGCCCGTGCGGCCGACTCTCGCTGGGCGAAGCCGGCCGGGTCCCAGCGCACCAGCGCCTGTATGACGGGGAGGGACGGGTCGCCGACCACGACGACGGAGCCACCGGGCGCGACCAGTCCGGCCGCACCGCACCAGCGACGCAGCGCCTCCTCCTCGGTCCGCAGGTCCGGCCGTGCCAGGGCGAGCCAGGTGTCGAGGACCACCACGGCGGCGTAGCCGCCCTCGGCCACGGGCTCCGCGCCCGGGGTGGCCACCACGATCGCCGGCCGGGCCGGCACGGAGGCGACGACGTGGTCGCCGCCCGAAGCCACGACGGGGGTGGAGGCGAAGGCGCGTCCGAGCTCCTCGGCGGTGCGCCGCTCCCCCACGACCGGCGCCCGGAGCCCGCGATCGCCGCACACCGGGCAGGCCCACGCGTCGACGACCGTGCCGCACCAGCGGCAGGCAGGGGGCGCCGTCGGGCCCGACACCCCGAGCGGGCCGGTGCACACCTCGCAGCGGGCCGGCGCACGGCAGCGCTCACAGGCGAGGGACGCGGCGTACCCGCGGCGGGGCGTGTGGACGAGGACCGGGCCGCGGACCAGGCCGGACGACAGGGCATGGGTCACCTGCTTCGGCATCCGCGCCGCCCGGGCGAGCGGGTCGCGCTCGAGCTCGAGGTCGGTGGCGCCGGTGACGGACACGGTGACCGCGGCCCGGAGCGCCTCGCGGGGTGCGGCGAGCTCGTGGGCCCAGCCGGTGGCCACCAGCTGCTCGGCCTCGACGCTGCGGGCGAAGCCGCCGACCAGCGCCGCGGCGTCCTCGACCTGGGCCCGGGTCAGGAGCACCTCGCGCGCGTGGGGGTACGGCGCGCGAGGCTCGGCATGCAGGTCGTCGCCGTCGTCCCAGATCGCCACCAGCCCGAGGTCGTGGACCGGTGCGAAGGCGGCCGCGCGGGTGCCGACCGCGATCCGGCGCGTGCCCCGGGCCACGGCGAGGAACTCCCGGTAGCGCCGGGCCGGCCCCGCCCCGGCGGTGAGCACGACATGGTGTCCCGGCCCGAGCACGCTTGTCAGGGCGGCGTCGAGCCTGGCCAGATCACGGTGGTCGGGGACGCAGAGCACGCTGCCTCGTCCACCGGCGAGCGTGGCGGCGGCCACCTCGGCGAGCAGCCGTGGCCAGTCCTCCCCGGGAAGCGCGGACCAGACCGCGCGTGGGGAGCCCCGGCCTGCGAGATGGGCGAGGAACGCCCCGGCAGCCGGGTAGGCACGCCACGCCGCGGCCGCCGACCCGGGGTCGACGGCGACCGGCTCCTCGAGCGCCGACGGCTTCTTCTCCGTGGTCGCGTGGCGGGGTGGCACGGCCAGCCGTACGACGTCGGCCCGGGTGCCGGCGTAGCGCTCGGCCAGGAGCCCGGCGAGCTCGGCGATCGCCGGGCGCAGCACCGGCTCGGAGCTGACCACCCGTCGCAGCGGCGTGAGCGCGCCGGTGTGGTCGGTGTGCGTGCCGCGCCGGACGATGTAGCCGTCGAGGTCCTTGCCGGCGAAGCGCACCTTGACCCGGGCGCCGGCGACCGCAGTCTCGCCCATCGAGGCCGGGACGGCGTAGTCGAACGGTCGGTCGAGGTGGGCCAGCGGGGTCTCCACGAGCACGTGCGCGACCGGGTCGACCGCCGCGACGGGCTCGGTCGTGGCGGCCCGTCTCGGCCGGGCGGCGCGCACCGCCTCCCGCAGACCCGGCAGGGTCTCGGGAGGGATCTCGCGCGTGCGCTCGGGGCGGTCGGCCACGGCGGCTGTTCTACCAGCCGTCGTCGACGACGGCGCCGCTCACCCGTTCGTCACGGGGGACGTGGCCGCCGAGAACGTCGACGCGTGCCGGCCCTGGGCGGTCGCGGACACCCTCACCGAGATCCGCTTCCCGAGGTCCGTGCCCAGCACGTCGTACGACGTGCCGGTCGCGCCGGCGATCCGCTGACCATCCGCCCACCACTCGACGTCCAGCGTCGCGTCGGACGGCGCCCAGCGACCCGGGACCGCCGTGAGCCGGGACCCCACCGTCGGGGTGCCGGTGATCTGCGGAGTGCTCCTCGGCACCGGAGCGCGGCCGCACGTGTAGACGCGGACGTCGTCGAGGTACCAGCCCTGCTCGGTGCTGTCGTTGTCGGTGTTCATCGTGAACTGCGGCGACACCGCACGCCCGGCGTACCTGGTCAGCGCCATCCGGCTGGCGAGGTACCCGTGGCTGTCCCGGCTGAAGCCGACCCGGCCCGCGGACGGGTTCCCGAACACGTCGGTGATCAGGTCGTGGGGTCCGTTGACCCACGACAGCGCCTCGGCAGGCCTGGCCGGCAGCCCGCGCGTGGCGTCGGCGACCTCGACCGTGCCGGCGTCGTAGTTCACCTGGGTGCCGTCGAGGTTCGTGCCGGCCTCCAGGAGACGCCACTGCTGGAACCACAGGTACGCCGGGCGGCCGGCCGGGAGGGCGACGGGACGCATCGTCAGGGAGCTGACCGTGGTGTCCTGCGGCTCGCTGGAGAACCACGACGCGCGGCCCGACGTGGCGTTGGCGGACACCGGCGGGAACACCGACTGGTTCGGCGCGCGCACCCAGGTGGGCCCCGCGTCGAACCTGCTGGCCGGGTGCCCCTTCTCGGAGTCGAACAGCAAGCGCACGGGGCCGGCGCCCCTCGGGCAGGCCATCGGCGCGTCGGGCGGCTGCTTCGCCCGCGGTGGAGTCGTGCGCAACCGCGTCGCGCGGGTGGCCCGGTGGACGTTGCGGCAGTCGCCCCCGGTCATCCCCACGGTGTGGTGGCGGGCCAGGACGTGACAGCTGCGGTCGAGCACGGCGCCGAGGTCGGCGTAGTCGCTGCCGGACACCAGGTGCTCGATCACGTCGAGGTAGAGCGTCGCCGACTTCCTCAGCGACGGCCCGTCGATGCCGTGCACGGTCCGGCCGGCCTGCCTCCCGCCCTGGGAGATCAGGTAGAAGGTGCGGTTGCCGACGCCGCTGTTGGTGTGCACACCGCCGTTGTCGTCCGCACCGCGCGCGTAGCGCCGCCCGGTCATGGTCTGGGGCTGGCCGAACCTCCCCGGGTGCTTCATGCTCCGGATCGCGCCGATCGGCAGGTCCTCGCCGATGGTCCAGCTGTGCGGGGAGTCGCCGGGCCCCCGGTGCCGGTGGTCCACGATCTCGCCCATCACGTCGGCCAGCGACTCGTTGATCGCGCCGGACTGGCCCCAGTAGAAGAGGTCGGCGTGGTGCGAGATCACGCCGTGGGTCATCTCGTGGCCGACGACGTCGTCGGCCGAGGCGAAGCCCTGGCCGTAGAACATCCCGACGCCGTTCCAGAAAGCGTTGGCCAACGGGCAGAACGCCGGCGGGGCGAAGGGGTCGCAGTACCGGACGGTCGACGACAGACTCCGGTGGTCGCCCTCGTCGACGCCGAGCAGCCGGGTCAGGTCGACGTGCCCGATCTGCCGGTAGAACGTCGACACGGCGCCGGCCAGGTCGAACGCGTCGTTGACGTCCTTCACCCGGCTGACCGGACCGTGCTCGGTGCGGGCGAAGTCCTGCGTACACGGCAGGTCGAGCTGGGTCAGGTCGTTGTGGTGGTCGCAGACGACCCGGTCGACGTGCTCGACCAGGTCGAGGTCCTGGACCACGGCGCCACTGCGGTCGTCGACCAGCACCAGCCTGTGGAACGACGGACCTGCGTGCACCTCGACCCACCACACCCCGCGGGCGTGGGTGGCCGGGTCGGAGGTGCGCGGCACCCCGAGCGCGGCCGGGTCGTAGAGCCGCCGTGCCGGTGGGTCGGCCGTGGGCTGCACCCCGGCGTCGGCGCCGAGCCGCTTGGCGGCGACGGCCAGCGCCTCGCGCACAGCGGCCCGCCGCGGGTATGTCGCGGCGGGCACACTCGCGTGTGACACCGAGGCCGTGACCGAGGCGAGCTGGCGGTCAGGACGCAGGTCGACCGCGACGGCTCCGCCGACGACCAGGAGCCCGTCGCGTCGCTGCCCGAACCGGACCACGTCGTCGCCG
>Ga0302322_100001565_pt1 | contig 18794 bp, 15 predicted proteins | sample Fen_T0_2_FD_203757 | JGI IMG/M metagenome (GOLD analysis project Ga0302322, IMG submission 203757) | Peat permafrost microbial communities from Stordalen Mire near Abisko, Sweden - Fen_T0_2 | ecosystem: Environmental > Terrestrial > Soil > Wetlands > Permafrost | place: Sweden: Abisko... | reverse complement strand
ACGCGGGCCGGCGGAGTCACGAGGAGGGGGTGCGGGTCCAATCGCGGTGGATCACGGCGTCCCGGGCGGCCTTCTCGTCGCGCCAGCGCTGCAGCGTCGTCGCGACGACCTCCGCCAGCCGGGTCACGTAGGGGTCCCGCATCATCGACAGGTGGTCGCCCGGCACGCTGACCAGCTCCCACGAGCCGGTGAGGTGGCGTTCCCACCGCGAGCGCAGCTCCCGGTCCTCCTCGTCCTCCGCGACGACGACGAGTGCGTCGCCGCGCCAGGGGCGCCCGCGGTACCGGCGCTGCATCCACCCGCTGAGCCGGTAGAAGTGCCAGTACAGGTCGGCGGACGACGCGCGGCGCAGGCCGGTGAGGGCCAGGCCGAGCGGTTCCTTGACGCGGGCCGCGAGGTCGGCGGGCGGCGGCTCCGGCGGCAGCAGGGCCGGGTCGGGCGGGTAGCAGTCGAGCAGGATCAGCCCGTTCACCTCGGACCCGGACCGGCGCAGCTGGTGGGCCATCTCGAAGGCGACGACGCCCCCGAACGAGTGGCCCGCGAGCAGGTAGGGCCCCTTCGGCTGCACCCGGCGCAGCGCGGCGACGTTGCGGCGGGCGATCGCCTCGACCGAGTGGTCGGGGAGCGCGCGGCGCTCGATCCCGTGCCCCTGCAGGGCCCACATCGGCTGGTCGGCGCCGAGCAGCCGGCTCAACCAGAGGAACGCGACGCCGAGGCCCCCGCCCCCCGCGACGAGGAACAGCGGCTGCTGCCGGCCGGTGGGCTGCAGCGGCACCAGGACGTCGTTGCCCTGGGCCTTGCGGGTGAGCCGCGCCGCGAACTCGCGGACCGTCGGTGCCTGCACGAGCAGGGCGGTCGTGGCGTCACCGGCGTCGACGCCCACGCCGTCGACCATCTGGGTGATGAGCGCCTCGGCGGCCAGCGAGTCGCCGCCCAGCTCGAAGAAGTCGTCGTCCAGCCCGATGTCCTCGATGCTCAGCGCCTTCATGAAGACCTGCGCGACGAGCCGCTCCCAGGCGGAGAACTCCTGGCCCGCCGAGCCCGCGGCGCGGCGCGGCGGCTCGGGCAGCGCCGAGCGGTCGATCTTGCCGCGCTCGGTGCGCGGCAGCGCGTCGAGCAGGACGATCGTCGGCGGCACCATGTGCGAGGGCAGCACCTCGCGCAGCTGCGCGCGGACGGCGGCCTGGCTGAGCTGCTGGACGGCGGGCACCAGGTAGCTGACCAGCTCCAGGACGCCGTCGTCCGGGCGGGGGCGTCCGACCGTCACGGCCTCGCGGACGTCGGGCAGGGCGAACAGGGCGGCGTCCACCTCGCCCGGCTCGACCAGGTAACCGCGGATCTTGACGCTGTGGTCGCGCCGGCCGAGCAGGCGCAGCCGTCCGCCGTCCTCGAACCGGCCGAGGTCGCGGCTGCGGTAGACGCGCAGGTCGTCGTCGCCGTCGGCGAAGGCGGCGGTGGTCGCGTCGACGTCGCCCCAGTAGCCGGTGGCCAGGTAGGAGCGGGTCACCTCGACGGTGCCGGGCTCGCCGTCGGGCACGGGCTCGCCGTCCTCGTCGACGAGCCGCACCCGGGTGACGCCGATCGGCTCGCCCACGGGCAGCGGGCCGTCGGGCACGGCGTCGTCGGCGTGCAGGAGCAGCTGCGCGACGAGCCCGGTCTCGGTCGAGCCGAACCGGTGGAACACCGTGCAGGTGGCCGGGAGCACCTGCCGGGCGGCGACGACGTCCCGCCCGTGGGCGGCCTCGCCGCCGAGGGTGAACGAGCGCAGCGTGGCCAGCCGGGCCGGGTCGGGGGCTGTGCCCACGAAGGCGCGCAGGATCGCCGGGCTGGCGTGGACGACGCTGACGCGGCTGGCCGCGATCCACGCCGCGAGGCCCGCGATCCCGCGGGTCCGCGTGTCGTACAGGGCTGTCGTGGCCCCGGAGAGCAGGCCGGTCATCAGGGCGTTCATCCCCGCGGCGAAGGCGAACGGCAGGGTGTGGGCCATCACGTCGTCCGGGCGGACGCAGTCGCCCACGGTCGAGCCGGCCCAGGCGTCGCCGACCAGGTGGCGGCCCGAGAGTGCGACGACCTTCGGCTGGCCGGTCGACCCGGAGGTGAACCCGAGGGCCGCGACGGCGGCGGGGTCGGGCGCCGGGTCCCAGGCGGGCGGGCCCGCCGGGGCGACGTCGGCGACGGCCGTGGGCGGGACGATCGGCGCGCTGTCGGCCGGCAGGATCCGAGTGGCGACCTCGAGGTTGGCGGGCGTGTCGGCGAGGCAGACCCGGGCTCCCAGCCGCTCCACGTAGCCGCGCAGCCGGGGCGCAGGGACCAGCGGGTCGAGCACGAGGAGTGGTCGTCCCGAGAGCAGGACGCCGAGCGCCGCGACGGCGCCGGCCGGCTGGTGGTCGGCCAGGACGGTCACCGGGCGGTGGGGGTAGGGGAGCCCGCGCACCTGGGCGGCGATCGCACAGGCCCGGGCGGCGACGTCGGCGAACGTCCAGGCGTTGTCACCGTCCGTGAGGGCGATCGCGTCCGGCTGGGCCTGCACGACGGCCCGCAGGCGGGCGTGGACCCCTCGGCGGACGTCCGCCAGGTCGAGCGGCGTCACGGTGTGGGCGGCAAGCACTGGTACGACCACGAAACCTTCTCCTTCCGGCGCCGGGCCGACCGGGCCCGTCGGGTCCCCATCATCCCCGCATCTTCGCCGCGAATCAGACCGGTGACCGGATTCTGCCGCATGGCGAAGGTCGGCGGGTTAACGTGCCTGTCATATCGGTGTCATCGGTCGGGCCAGGCCCGCGGCCGGTGGCCGTCGCGGAGGACCTTGGGCCCGATGTGGCGATTTCGGTGACGCTCGGTGCCTGAGCGGCGCATGCTGTCCGGCGGATCCACTCGTTCGAGTCAGATGTGGCAAGGGGGGACAGCTCGGTGCAGACCAGCGTCGGTGATGCGGTGACCATCGGGGGGACCGTCCGGTCGAGCGGCCCGGACGTCGGCGTCCTCGCCATCGGGCGGGAGCCGTTGCGCTCACTCGACGTGATCGCCGTCGCGCGCTCGGGTGCCCGGGTGACCTTCGCGGCCGAGGTGCTGGAACGGGTCGCCGAGTCCCGGGCGCGGCTCGACGCCGTCGCGGACGGCGACCAGCCGGTGTACGGCGTCTCGACCGGTTTCGGCGGCCTCGCCGGGGTGCGCATCCCGGTCCGGGACCGCGAGGAGCTGCAGGAGTCGCTCGTCCGCTCGCACGCCGCCGGGGTCGGTCCGGAGGTGGAGCGCGAGGTCGTGCGGGCCATGATGCTCATGCGCCTGCGGACCATGGCGTCGGGCCGCACCGGCGTCCGGCCCGAGCTGCTGCTGGCCTACGCCGCGGTGCTCAACGCGGGGATCACGCCCGTCGTCCACGAGTACGGCTCGCTCGGGTGCTCCGGCGACCTGTCACCGCTGTCGTCCGTGGCGCTCGCCCTGCTCGGCGAGGGTGAGGTGCACGACGCCGCCGGGGTGCGCCGCCCGGCTGCCGAGGCGCTGGCCGCCGCGGGCCTGGCGCCCGTGCGGCTCGCCGCCAAGGAGGGGCTGTCCCTCATCAACGGCACCGACGGCATGCTGGGCATGCTCGCGCTCGCCCTGCACGACCTGATGAACGTGCTGCGCGCCGCTGACGTCGCCGCGGCCGTCAGCGTCGAGGCGCTGCTCGGCACCGACCGGGCGTTCGCGGCCGACCTGATGGCGCTGCGCCCGCACCCCGGGCAGGGCGCCAGCGCGGCGAACCTGCGCGCCCTGCTCGCCGCGTCGCCGCTGGTGGCCGCGCGCAAGGCGACCCCGGGCGCGAAGGTGCAGGACGCGTACTCGCTGCGCTGCACGCCGCAGGTGCACGGCGCCGCGCGCGACACCCTGGCCCACGCCCAGACGGTCGCCGACCGGGAGCTGTCCTCGGCGATCGACAACCCCGTGGTCCTGCCGGACGGCGAGGTGGCGAGCAGCGGCAACTTCCACGGCGCCCCGCTCGGCTACGTGCTGGACTTCCTCGCCATCGCGGCGGCGGACGTCGCGAGCATCAGCGAGCGGCGCACGGACCGGCTCTGCGACGTGTCCCGCTCGTCGGGCCTGCCCGCCTTCCTCGCGGAGGACCCGGGACTGCACTCGGGCATGATGATCGCCCAGTACACGGCCGCCGGGATCGTCAGCGAGCTGAAGCGGCTGGCGGTGCCCGCCTCGGTCGACTCGGTGCCGACGTCGGCGATGCAGGAGGACCACGTGTCCATGGGCTGGCACGCCGCGCGCAAGCTGCGCCGCGCCGTCGAGGGGCTGGCCGACGTCGTCGCGATCGAGCTGGTCACCGGCGTGCGGGGGCTGCGGCTGCGCGCCCCCCTGCAGCCGGCGGCGGCGACGGCGGCCGTCGTCGCCCTGCTGGACGGCGTGGACGCCGGCCGGCCCGGTCCCGACCGGCACCTCGCCCCCGAACTGGCCGCGGCCGGGCGGCTGGTGCGGTCCGGTGCCGTCGTCCGGGCGGCGGAGTCGGTGACCGGCCCGCTCGCCTGACGCGTCACCCCGGGGTCGTGGCGGGGTCGCGGTCGCCCAGGCCCGGTGCCTCCCGCTGAGCAATACGCCCTACCGCGTCCTCGTCCAGGATCGCGGGTCACGGCCGGGATCGCCGGTGTGCCTCCAGGGGTGGCCGGCCTGTCCTCGGATTGCATGATCGTCCCGGATTGCATGATCACGGCGGGGTGGGGTCGAAAACAGCATTTTCTCGACTTGTATTATTGACAATGTGTCCGGGTCGTCCGTACAGTGATCAACTGGTTCGCCGCCGGCCGTGCGAGCCGCGGCGTCGCCCGCCGTCGCCAGCTCCGACCCCGGAAGGCTCCCGCATGTCGTCACGCCTGCGCACCGTCCCTGCCCGCCGGTCCCGCCTCGGCCGACTGCTCCGTGCCGCGAGCCTGCTCGTCGCCGCCGCGCTGGTGCCCGTCCTGGCCGGATGCGGCTCGTCGTCGTCCGGCACCCCCGGGACGGCCACGTCCCGGGCGGGCGCGTCGGCGGCGGGCGGGGCCGACCTGTCGAAGGTCGTGCTGCGCGTCGGGGACCAGAAGGGCGGAGCGCAGGCGCTGCTGGACGCCGCCGGGCTGCTGCACGACCTGCCCTACCGGATCGAGTGGAGCCAGTTCACCTCCGGCCCGCCGCTCCTGGAGGCCCTGAACGCGCAGGCCATCGACACCGGTGCCACCGGCGACGCCCCGCCCGTCTTCGCCGCCGCGCAGGGATCGAAGATCGTCGTCGTGGCGGCGTCGACGTCGACGCCGAAGGGCGCCGCGATCCTCGTGCCCAAGAACTCCCCGATCACCGGTCTCGCCGGCCTCAAGGGGCGGTCCGTCGCCGTCGCGAAGGGCTCCTCGGCGCACTACCACCTGCTGGCGGCCCTGAAGTCGGCCGGTCTGACCTTCGGCGACATCACGCCGAACTACCTGCAGCCCGCCGACGCGCTCGCCGCGTTCAAGGCGGGGAAGGTGGAGGCCTGGGTGATCTGGGACCCGTTCACGGCCATCGCCGAGAGCGCGGCCGACGCCCGGGTCCTCGCGACCGGGGAGGGCCTCATCGGCGGCCTCGGGTTCGTCGAGGCGTCCCCCGCGGCCCTGGCCGACGCCGGGAAGGCCGCCGCGCTGCGCGACTACATCTCCCGGCTGACCAAGGCCCGGTTGTGGACGCTGGGCAACAAGGACGCCTGGGCGACGTCGTGGGCCAAGGTCGCCGGGCTGCCGCAGCAGGCGGCGCGCGTCACCGTCGACCGGGCGGAGCAGAAGTACGTCCCGATCGACGACCGGATCGTCACCGACGAGCAGGCCGAGGCGGACGCCTTCCACGCGGCGGGGCTGATCCCCAAGAAGGTCGACATCGCGTCGATCGTCGACCGGCGCTTCAACGACGCCGTCACCGCCGCCCAGGCCTGAACCCCGGCCGCGATCCCCGCCCGATCCACGCCCGATCCACCGAGGGAGACCCGGCATGCCCGTCCACCTGCACTGGTTCCTGCCGACCTCCGGCGACAGCCGCGACGTCGTCGGCGCCGGCCACGCCGTCGCCGACCCCCTGGCCGGGAGCCTGCGGACCCCCGGCGTCCACGCCGTGCGCGACGTGCCGCGCGAGCCCGACGTCGAGTACCTCGCCCAGGTGGCGCGGGCCGCCGAGCAGCTCGGCTTCGAGGCCGTGCTCACCCCGACGGGCACCTGGTGCGAGGACGCCTGGCTCGTCACCGCCGCCCTCACCCGCGAGACGACGCGGCTGAAGTTCCTCGTCGCCTTCCGGCCCGGGCTGATCAGCCCGACGCTGGCCGCGCAGATGGCTGCGACCTACCAGCGCCTGTCCCGCGGCAGGCTGCTGCTGAACGTCGTCACCGGCGGGGACGTCGCCGAGCAGCGGCGCTTCGGGGACTGGCTCGACCACGACCAGCGGTACGAGCGGACGGCGGAGTTCCTGCGCATCCTGCGCGGCGCCTGGGACGGGCCGTTCGACCACGAGGGCCCGCACTACCGGGTGGCCGGCGCCACCGTGTCCCGGCCGCCGGTGCCCGTGCCGCCCCTGTTCTTCGGGGGTGCCTCGCCGATCGCGCAGCGGGTCGCGGCCGAGCACGTCGACACCTACCTCACCTGGGGTGAGCCGCCCGCGGCCGTGGCCGAGCGGATCGCCCGGGTGCGCGAGCTGGCCGCCGGGTTCGGCCGCACTCTGACGTTCGGCATCCGGCTGCACGTCATCACGCGGGACACGGCGGCGCAGGCGTGGGCCGAGGCCGACCGGCTGCTCGCCGCGATGGACCCGCGCGTCGTCGCGGCGGCGCAGGAACGGATGCGCACCGCGGACTCGGAGGGGCAGCGTCGGATGGCGGCCCTGCACGGCGGGCGCCGGGACGGGCTGGAGATCTCCCCGAACCTTTGGGCGGGGTACGGCCTGGTGCGCGGCGGTGCGGGGACGGCGCTGGTCGGCAGCCACGAGCAGGTCGCCGACCGGATCGAGGAGTACCACGCCCTCGGGCTGGACCACTTCATCCTGTCGGGGCAGCCGCACCTGGAGGAGGCGTACTGGTTCGGGGAGGGCGTGCGGCCCGTGCTCGCCGCGCGGGGCCTGCTCCCGGGGACCGCGCCCGCGGTGCCGCCGTCCGCCGGAGCCCTGGCGGCGACGTCCGCGTCCTGACGCGCTCGGCGGCGTTCCCGGATCGCATGATCGTCCCAGTTGCATGATCACGGGGTGGCTCGTGCATCCGGGGGAGGGGGTCGGGGCGAAGAGGGAGTGACAGCATCCCTGCTCCGGAAGGCACCTGCCATGCGCCTCCTCCGTCTCGGCGCCGCCGCGGCGCTCCTCACCGGTCTCGCCCTGGGCGGCGCGTCGCCCGCCCGGGCGGCGGGCAGCTCCGACGTCTCGGTCCTGCACGGCATCCCCGGTCTCACCGTGGACGTCTACGCCGGTGACACCAAGCTCCTCAGCGACTTCAAGCCCGGCGACCTCGCCGGCCCGGTGAAACTCGCCGAGGGCACCTACGACCTCAAGGTGTTCCCGGCGGGCCAGGGGCCCTCGGGGACGCCGGCGGTCCAGGCGACCGGGGTACGCGTGCCCGCGGGCGCGAACCTCACCGTCGCGGCGCACCTCGGCGCCGACGGCAAGCCGGTGCTCACGCCCTTCGTCAACGACGTGGGCAAGGTCGCGCCAGGCAAGGCGCGGCTCGTCGTCCGGCACGTGGCCGCCGCCCCCGCCGTCGACGTCCGCGCGGGCGGGCAGCCGGTGTTCCGCGATCTGGTGAACCCCAAGGAGGCGAAGGCCGACGTCGCCGCGGGCACGGTGAGCGCCGACGTCGTCCTCGCCGGGACGGGCACGGTCGCGATCGGGCCCGCGGACGTGACCCTCGCCGAGGGCACGAGCACGATCGTCTACGCGTGGGGCTCCGCGCAGGACAAGTCCCTGAAGCTCGCCGTCCAGACGATCAAGGGCCTGCACAGCGCCCCGGCCGGCGTCCCCTCGGGGACCGGCGGCCTGCTGGACGACGGTCTGCCCGGCTGGGTGGTGGCGGCGACGCTCGCCGCGCTCGCCGCGGCCGTGGTGAGCCGGCGCCGGCTCGTGGCCGCCCGGGGCTGAGCGGTCGGGGGCGGCGGTCCGGGCGGGGCGGCCGGGTGACCGCCGTGCGGCGCGAGGTGCTGGTGCCGGTGGCCTTCCTGGTCCTCGCGGTGGCGGTGCCGGCCTGGTGGTGGCTCGGCCGGCCCGCTCCCGACGCCGGGCCGCCGGTGGTGTCCGTGGCGTCCCCGGTCTCGCCCGCGCCCTCGGCGTCCCCGGGCCCTTCGGGGGCGCCGCGCGCGCCGTCGCCCTCCCCGGCGCAGGCGGCCCCGGCGCGGGAGGTGCCGGTACCGGTGCCGGTGCGGCTCGTCGTCCCGGCGATCGGCGTCGACGCGGCCGTGCAGGACGTCGGGGTCGACGCGCGGGGCCTGCTGGTCGTGCCGGCGCAGGCCCGGGTCGTCGGGTGGTACCGCTTCAGCCCGCCGCCGGGGTCGGGCGAGGGGGCCAGCGTGATCGCCGGCCACGTCGACGCGCGGGGCCAGGGGCCGGGGGCTCTGTTCCGGCTGCGGGAGCTCGACGTCGGGGACCGGCTCACGGTGCAGCGGCAGGACGGGTCCGCCGTCCGTTACCGGGTCGCCGCCAGGCAGACGATCGTCAAGGGGCGCCTGCCCGTCGAGCGGCTGTTCGCCCGGGACGGCCCGCCCCGGCTCGTCGTCGTCACCTGCGGCGGTCCCTTCCTGCCCGACCTCGGCAGCTACCGCGACAACGTGGTGGTCGTCGCGCTCCCGGAGGGATCATGAGCGGTCGCTCGGCAGGCGCCGGCCCCGGTGCTGCGGTTAGCGTCGGGTACGCCGGGGCGAGCGGCCCCGCGCGGCACGTCCCGGGGGAGGTGGCGATGCGGCCCGATCCGACGGCGCCGGGGCGCCCGGACGTCGCCCCGGCCCGCGGCGGTCCCTGGGACGGCGGGCCCTCGGACGGCGGGCCCTCGGACGGTGACGTCGCGGCCCGGTTCGCCGCCGGGGACGAGCGCGCCCTGGCCCTGGCGTACGAGCGCTGGGCGGGGCTGGTGCACGGGATGGCGCTCCGCGCGCTGGGGTCGGCGGACGAGGCGGAGGACGTCACCCAGCAGGTGTTCGTCTCCGCCTGGACGGGCCGGCACGGCTACCGGCCGGTCGCCGGGCCGCTCGCCGCGTGGCTCGTGGGGATCGCCCGGCACCGGATCGCCGACGCGTTCGCGCGACGGCAGCGGGAGCGGCGGCTCGCCGAGGCGGCGGGCGCCGTCGCGCTCCCCGCGGTCACGCCCGACCCGCACGCCGACGACCGCGTCGTCCTGTTCGACGAGCTCGCCCGGGTGGGCCAGCCGCAGCGCGGCATCATGGAGCTGGCGTTCTTCCACGACCTGACCCACGAGCAGATCGCCGAGCGGACCGGGCTCCCCCTCGGGACGGTGAAGAGCCACATCCGCCGGACCCTCGTCCGGCTGCGTGCGCGACTGGAGGTGGACGGTGCCGCACTGTGACCCCGAGGTGCTCGGCCTGGCCGCCCTCGGCGAGCGGGTCGCGGAGGCCGACGCCGCGCACCTCGCCGGCTGCGCCCGGTGCCGTCAGGACGTCGCCGAGCTGGCCGCCGTCGTCGGCGCCGTCCGCGTCGACGTGCCGGCCGGCCCGCCGGTGGAGCCGCCCGCCCGGGTCTGGGACGCGGTGGCCGCGGCGACCGGGGTGTCGGCGGCACCGCGTGCCCCGGCTGCCGGGTCGGGTCGGGACGCCCGGTCCGTTCGGGACGCCGGGCGCTGGGCGGGTCGCCGGGTCCTCCTCGCCGTGGCCGCGGCCTGCCTGGCGGTCGGCGCGGTCGGTGGCGCCCTCGTGACGCGTCTGGTGGGGGGAGGCGCCCCCGGCCCCGCGGCGTCCGGGCCGGTCGTGGCCCGGGTGAGCCTCGCCGCGCTGCCGCTGGCCGCGGACGCGAGCGGTGCGGCGTCCGTCGTCCGGTCGGCGTCGGCCCGCGACCTCGTCGTCGACGTGAGCCGGTTGGGGGCCAGGCCCGGCACGTTCTACGAGGTGTGGCTCATCGACCGGTCGGTGCAGCGCATGGTGCCCGTCGGGATCCTGCGGGGGTCCGAGGGCGTGTTCACCATCCCGGACAGCGTCGACCTCGGGCAGTACCCGGTCGTCGACATCTCCGTCCAGCTGCCCGGCGACCCGCGGCACTCGGGCCGCAGCGTCCTGCGCGGAACCCTGCCCGCCTGAGACTTCGCTGCCCACCCCACCCCCGTGATCGTCCCGGATTGCATGATCACGGGGGGTGGGGTGGGGGGATCATCACGGGAACTTATGGGTACGACGCCTGCGCGCTCGCGGTCCCCTTCGTCGAGCGGCCACGACGGGTGGCCGCCGGGACCCAGCAGGAGACCATCGTGAACCGCATCGCCTCCGCCCTCCGCCACCGCTCGACCCGCCTCGTCGCGACGGCGGCCGCCGCCCTCGCCGTCGCGGCCGCGGGCCTGCTGCCCGCCGGTGCCGCGCAGGCCGCCACCGGCGTCACCGCACGCCTCGTCACCGGCGCCGGGTACGGCTACGAGTACGTCGCCGTGGCCAACTCCTCCTACGGGTACGGCGCGTCGATCATCCAGTGGCCGCTCAGCGGGTCCGAGCAGGTCTGGACGTTCCAGCCGTCGGGCGGGCACTTCGAGCTCGTCAACAAGAACAGCGGCCTGTGCATCTACGCCGACGGCGTCCTCGGTGACTGGCTCTACCAGGAGCCCTGCGACGGGTCCTCGGCCGTGCTGTGGGACTTCAACCTCTCGCCCGGCAACATCTTCCAGGGGTCGCTCATCCGCAGCGTCCGCACGGGGCTCGTCATGGACGTCGAGGGGGGCAGCTTCAACGAGGGCACGCACCTGATCCAGTGGTACGCCAACGGGGGCGGCAACCAGACCTTCAGCGCGCTGACGGCCTGACCCCGGCCCGCCGGTCCCGGCGGCCTGTCCCGTTCGACGGGTCAGGCCGCCGGGACCAGCGGCACCTGCGGCGATCCCAGCCGCGGGACGACGTCGCGCACGACGTGCAGCAGGCGGTCCAGCCCCGGGGCGCGGTAGCCGCCGTCCCGGGTGACGGCGGAGATCGTGCGGACGAGCGGGGAGCCGGCGAGGTGGCGCAGCGTCACGCCGTCCGGCATCGCCCCGATCGCCAGCAACCGCGGGACGACGGCCACGCCGACGCCGGCGCGCACCAGGCCGAGCATGGTCACGTAGTCGTTCGTCCGGAACACGGTCCGGGGGGTGAAGCCCGCCCTCCGGCAGGCATCCAGGAGCGCGTCGAGGCATCCCGACTCGTGCGGGGTGATCCACGGCTCGTCGGCCAGCGCCCCCGGCTCGACGGCGGCGGCCGCGGTCAGCGGGTGACCGGCCGGGAGCGCGACGGCCATCGGGTCGTGGGCGACGGCGGACCACCGCAGCCTGGCGTCGTGCGGCACGGCCGGCGTCCCGTACTCGTAGGCCAGGGCGACGTCGACGTCGCCGCGCAGCACCGCGGGCAGGGTCTGCGGCGGGTCGCCCTCGGTGAGCCGCACCCGGGCGCCGGGCGCGGCGGCGCACCACGCCGCGATCACCGGCGCGACGATCGTCACCGCGGCGCTGGGGAAGGCCGCCAGGTGGAGCTCACCGCCCTCGGGCCGGCTCAGCTCCGCGACCTCGCGGCGGGCCTCCTCCAGACGTCGCAGCACGGCCTCGGTGTGCACGAGCAGGGCCCGACCGGGGGCCGTCGGCACGACCACGCGCGAGGACCGGTCGAGCAGGACGGCGTCCAGCTCCCGTTCCAGCTTGGCCACCTGCTGCGAGACGGCGGGCTGGGTGAGGCCGAGGGCCGCCGCCGCCGCGGTGAACGAGCGGCGCGCGGCGACCTCGCGGAAGATCCGCAGCCGGGTCAGGTCGAACTCCATGCCCCACCCGACCGGCCGCGCCGCCGTCCAGATACCGCGGAAGCGGGGCCGTGCCACCGCGGACGGCCACGTGGGGCTGCCGGGGCTGCCGGGGCCGGCGGGGTCCGGGCCGGTCCCGGCAGCGCGCCGGGCGGGCCGGCGCGCCGTGGCGGCGGGCAGAGCCGCCACGGTGTCCTGTCACTCGTCCGTCGCGGCCCGCTCCCGGAGGGCCAGGGCGAGGAGTTCCGCCAGGTGGAGCACGGTCACCCGCGACCGGCGGCGGCGCAGGCCCCCGATGAGCTGGCGCTGGCAGACCGGGTTGACGACGACGACGTGGTCCAGGTCGGCGGCCTCGATCTCGTCGAGGTGGGTGTCCAGCACCCGCTGCGAGTCCTCCGGGCGCAGCAGCGAGTACGTGCCCGCCGACCCGCAGCAGCTGCCGGCCGAGGGCAGCTCCACGTACTCGGCGACGCGGGCGACGAGCTCGCGCGGCTGCGCCGTCACCCCGAGGCCGTTGCGCAGGTGGCAGGAGTCCTGCAGCCCCACGCGCAGCGCGCGCCCGTCACGCGACAGCCGCCGCAGCGGCGGGATGCGCTCGGGGTGCTCGCCCCAGTACTCCAGCAGGAACTCGGACAGCTCCCGCACCCGGTCGCGACCGAGCACCTGCGCCAGGTGGCCGCCGCAGCCGCCCGCCGTCGTCAGGATCAGGCCCGGCAGGCGCCGTCCGAGCTCCTCGGCCATCGCGTGCGCGGCCCCCGACCCGCCGTTGTGGGCGTGCATCGCGCCGCAGCATCCCTGCCCCGACGGGACGTCGACGACGCCCGGCAGCAGCTGCAGCACCGCCCGGGACACCTGCGGGTACAGCACCCGCTCGGCGCACCCGAGCATGAGGTGCGCGCGGACGCCGTCCGGCGCCAGCGGGCTGGGCGCGCCGGTCGGGCGGGCGGCCCCCCGCAGCCGGCCCCCGACCGTGAACGCGGGCGTGATCCGCATCCCGGCCCGCAGGCCGAGCGCGAGCGGCGGCACGTGCCGGCCGCGCCACTGGTGGTCGCGCCACTGCTCCAGCAGCCGGCCGTACTGCACGCCCGCCGGGCACACCGTCTCGCAGGCCCGGCAGCCGAGGCAGAACGCGGCCTGCTCCTGCAGCGTCGGGTCGTCCTCGTCGAGGCGGCCCTCCTCCAGGGCCCGCATCAGGGTGATCCGCCCGCGCGGGCTGGACCGCTCGTCGAGGGTGAGCCGGTACGTCGGGCAGGCGGGCAGGCAGAACCCGCAGGAGATGCACGCCGAGAGCAGCTGCGGGTCGAAGATCCCGCGGGTCGCCTGCGGTGTGCCGGGGGGCGCCTGCTCGTCGGTGCTCACGACCCCAGCTTCCCCGGGTTGAGGATGCCCGCCGGGTCGAACGCCGTCTTGATCCGGCGCAGCAGCGCGAGCTGGTCCTCGCCGAGCCGGGCCGCCAGCCAGGGCCGCTTCGCCGCGCCGACGCCGTGCTCGCCGGTGATCGTGCCGCCGAGGCGCATCGCCGTCCGGAACACCTCGTCGAACGCGGCCTCCGCCCGGCGGCGCACGTCGCCGTCGGCCGGGTCGAAGACGATCGTCGGGTGCAGGTTGCCGTCCCCGGCGTGCCCGAACGTCGCGCAGACGACGTCGTGCCGGCCCGCGATCCGGTCGATCTCGTCGACCATCTCGGCGAGCTTGGGCCGGGGCACGGTCACGTCCTCCAGCATCGTGATCGGTGCCAGGCGCGCCAGGGCGGGCAGCGAGCACCGGCGGGCCGCGAGCAGCGCGTCGGACTCCGCGACGTCCCGGGCCAGCGTGACGCCGCGGGCGCCCAGCCGGGTGCAGGCGCCCGCCATCCGCTCCAGCGAGGTGGCGACGACGTCGGGCGCGCCGTCGTCCCCGAAGAGGAGCAGCGCCCCAGCCTCGCGGTCCAGGCCCAGGTGGGCGAAGTCCTCGACGGCGTTGATGCACCGGCGGTCGAGGAACTCCAGGGTGGCGGGCAGCGCGCCGTCCGCGATGATCCGGGCCACCGCCCGCCCGGCGTCCGCCAGGTGCTCGAAGTACGCCACCCCCGTCCCGGTGGACGCCGGGAGCGGGAGCAGCGCCACCGTCACCTCGGTGATGACGGCGAGGGTGCCCTCCGAGCCGGTGAGCAGCCGCGTCAGGTCGTATCCGGCCACGTCCTTCCACAGCCGCCCACCGGTCCGGAGCACCTCCCCGGTCGGGAGGACCGCCTCCAGCCCGAGGACGTAGTTGCGGGTCACGCCGTACTTCAGCCCGCGCAGGCCGCCCGCGCACATGGCGACGTTGCCCGCCACCGTCGACACCGTCCGGCTGCCCGGGTCGGGTGCGTAGAGCAGGCCCTGCGCCGCCGCGGCGTCGGCGAGCGCGGCCGTCGTCGCACCCGCCTGCACGACGGCGAGCAGCTCGGCGCCGCTGACCTCGAGCACCGCGTTCATCCGGGTGAGCACGAGCACGATGCCGCCGTGCTCGGGCACCGTCGCCGCGGCGAGGTTGGAGCCCGCGCCGCGCGGCGTCACCGGGATGCCGCGCCGGGTGGCCAGCGTCAGGATCGCGCTGACCTGCTCGGTGGTCGAGGGCAGGACGACGGCGTCCGGCCGGGCCCGGAACAGCGGTGTCGCGTCCCGCGAGAAGGGCTCGACGTCGCCGTCGGAGGTGAGCACGTGCTCGGCGCCGACGAGCGCGCGCAGCTCGTCGAGCACGCCCGCGTCCAGCGTGGCCGGCACGGTGCCGGGCCCGGCGGCCGTCACGGCAGCATCCAGCTCAGGACGGGCGTGGACTGCAGGTAGACGAGCGTGCAGAGCACGAGCAGCAGCCCGACGCTCCACGGCAGGACCCGGCGGAGGATCTCCGACTCCCGCCCGTCCAGGCCCGCCGCGCTCGCGGCGATGGTGAGGTTCTGCGGGCTGATCATCTTGCCGACGACTCCTCCGGTCGTGTTGGCGGACACCAGGAGCGTCGGGTGGATCCCGGCCTTGGCGCCCGCCGTGGCCTGCAGCTTGGCGAACAGCGCGTTGGCGCTGGTGTCCGACCCCGTGACGGCGGTGCCGAGCCAGCCGAGCACGGGCGACAGGAAGGCGAAGAAGCCGCCCGCCCCCGCGATCCAGGTGCCGATGGTGACGGTCTGCCCGGAGATGTTCATGACGTACGCCAGGGCCAGCACGCTCGCGACCGTGAGGATGGCGAACCGCAGCTTGACGAGCGTGGTCACGAAGTCGGCGACGGCGCGCCGCGGCGCGATCCGGTAGACGAGGGCGACGACGACGCCGCACAGCAGGAGCGTCGTGCCGGGGCTGGAGAGCCAGCCGAACGTGTAGACGGTGGCCGTGGACGCCTTGCCGGACGCGGAGAGCACGTGCCCGTCGAGGCCCGGCCAGCTGATCTTGCGGTCGGTGCCGGCGAGCCGGTCCTTCACCGGGTTGATCAGCTTGCAGGCCGAGAAGACCGCGATGACGAGCAGGTAGGGGAACAGGGCCAGCCAGACCCGGGCCTGGTCGAGGGCGGGCCGGTCGGCGCCGTCCGCCGGGGTGCCGCTGCCCGCGGGGGCGGTGGCGACGCCGCCGCCCGTCGCCGTACCGCCGCGTGCCGTACCGCCGCGTGCCGTACCGCCGCGTGCCGCACCGCCGCGCGCCGCGGTGACGGCGTGCTCGGCGTCCCGGTCGGCGGCGAGCCGCTCGTGCGCCGCGCCCGCGCCCACCGGCGTCCAGATCCGGACGAACACGACGGTGACGCCGAGGCCGACGAGCGAGGCGACGATGTCGGTCAGCTCGACCGACAGGTAGTTCGACGTCGCGAACTGGGCGAGCGCGAACGACAGGCCGGTCACGAGCGCGGCGGGCCACACCTCGCGCAGCCCGCGGACGCCGTCGACGACGAGCAGCAGGAGCATCGGCACGAAGGCGGCGAGGACCGGCGCCTGGCGCCCGGCGGTCGCGCCGATGTCGCCGAAGGGCAGGCCGGTGAGGTTGGCGGCGGTCGTGATCGGGATGGCGATCGCGCCGAAGGCCACGGGTGCGGTGTTCGCGAGCAGGACCGTGCAGGCCGCGCGCAGCGGGGCCACGCCGAGCGCGATGAGCATGGTGGCGGTGATCGCGACGGGCGCGCCGAACCCGGCGAGCGCCTCGAGCAGGCCGCCGAAGCAGAAGGCGATGAGCACGGCCTGGACGCGCGGGTCGTCGCTGACGACGTCGAACACCGCCCGCAGGTCCTCGAAGCGCCCGCTGCTCACGGTGAGCTGGTAGAGCCACAGGGCGCACAGGACGATCCACATGATGGGGAAGACGCCGTAGACGCCGCCCTGGGTGGCCGAGAGCAGGGAGAGTCCGAGCGGCATGCCGAACGCGAGGACGGCGACCGCGACGGAGGTCAGCAGGCCCGCGAGGGCGGCGACGTAGGCCTGGGCGCGCACCACGCCGAGGAGCACGAACACCACGAGGAGGGGGAGGAGGGCGACGATCGCGGAGAGGGCCAGGCTGTCGCCGACGGGCGCCAGCTTCTGCCGGAAGTCCCCGGTGGCCGCGACCAGCGGGGTCACCAGGGAATCGAGGAGGGCGGGGTGGCTCAGGACGGGCATCGGTTCCTCCAGCCGGCGGCGTTGCCGGGCTCGGGGACCGCCACGGGCAATGGCGGTGTGGGCGTGCCTCGCTGTGGTAGGACCACAGGCACGGGACAGAACGGTAGGGTGAAGGGGTGGTCGCCCTCAAGGGGCGGGACGCCAGGGGGACGCCGTCCGGCGCCGAGCGGCAGCCGGGCCGGGACCTAGGTCGCAGGCGGGAGGGGTGAGCGTGCTTCCCGACGCCGCGCACGACGCGGGGTGGCTGCCCGTGACGAAGACGCGCACCTACGAGCTGGTCCTCGACCGGATCGAGGAGCAGATCGCCTCGGGCCGGCTGCACGCCGGTGACCGGTTGCCGCCGGAACGCGAGCTGGCCGCCGCCCTCGGGGTGAGCCGGGTCGCCGTCCGCGAGGCGATGCGCGTGCTGCAGGCGATGGGCCTGATCAGCCAGGGCACCGGCTCGGGGCGGGACGCCGGCACCATCCTCACCGCGGCCCCGGGCGAGGCGCTCACCCGGCTGATCCGGATGCACGTGCTGGTGGCGAGCGTCGGGTCCGACGACCTGGTGCGCGCCCGGGTCACCCTGGAGCGCGAGTCGGCGCGCCTGGCGGCCGGTCACGCGGACGCCGCCGACCACGCCGCCCTGCGCGACGCTCTCGCCGTCATGGACCGCCCGGACGTCGGCGTGGAGGAGTTCAACGACGCCGACACCGCCTTCCACACCGCCATTGCCCGGGCCAGCGGCAACGGCCTGGTGGCCGAGCTGACGACGGCGCTGCGCAACGCGATGCGGGCGCGCCTGCTGCAGATGCTGCGCGACGAGCCCGCCTTCCCCGCCGTGGCGGCGCGGCTGGCGGCCGAGCACCGGGCCATCTGCGCGGCGCTCGTCGACGGCTCGGGCGAGCTCGCCGCCGACCTGGTCGCGGCGCACATCGAGGGCTTCTACCGGCCCGGGGAGGGCTGAGGCACCTCGCCGGTCCGCGTTCGCGCGGATCTCGTCCCGGTCGCCCGGACGGGGTCTGTGCTGCTCGCGGTGACCGGCGCGGTCGCGCTGGTGCTGCACGTCCTGGGCCGGCGTGGGGCCCTGCCCCGGACCACCCAGGGCCTGCTCCGGCCTCGCAGGCCCCCGGGCACGCCGTGTACCATATGGTACATGTACCGATCGGTACGCGACGGTGGCGCGCGTGTCGTGGACGACGCAGGGAGGCTCTGATGGGGCAGGTCGTCGAGGCCCGGGCGCGGTCGTCCGCCGCGCCCGCGCAGGTGTACGCGGTGCTGGCCGACGTCACGTGCTGGACGCGGTGGGGCATCTGGACGCGGGCGGTCGTGGAGCGGCCCGCGCCGGACGGCGGCACCGGGCCCGGCGCCGTCCGGGCCCTGACGTCGCGGGTGCTCGGCCGCACGATCGTCAGCCGGGAGCGGGTGACGGACGCCGTCCCGGGGGAACTGCTGGCCTACGAGCTGCTGTCCGGCCTGCCGCTGCGCGACTACCGGGGGCGGATCGAACTGCGCCCCGACGGCGCGGGTACCGCGCTGCGGTGGGAGTCCCGCTTCACCCGGGCCACCCCCGGGCTGACCTGGTTCTACCGGCTGCTCTTCGCGCGCTTCCTCGCCGACACGGTCGCGCGGGCGGCGCGGTACGCCGAGAGCGGGCACGCCGCGCCGTGACCCCCTCCGCCGACGCCGACGCCGACGCCGACGCGGCGGGGGCGCCGTCCAGCGCCCGGGACCGGCTGCTCGCCGACGTCCTGCGCCACGTGCAGGGCGGCGGCCTCGCGGACCTGAGCCTGCGCGGTCTCGCCGCCGCCGTCGGCACCAGCCACCGGATGCTGCTCTACCACTTCGGCTCCCGGGAGGGCCTGGTGGCGGCGGTCGTGGCGGCGGTCGAGGCCGGTCAGCGCCAGGTGCTCGCCGACGTCGCCGGCCGGTGGGCCGCCGACCCGGCGGGCGCCGCGCTCGCCTTCTGGGCCGACCTGGCCGACCCGGCGCGGCACGAGTCGGAGCGCCTGTTCTTCGAGGCGGTCGCCCTCGCCCTGCGCGACCGGCCCGGCACCGAGGGGCTGCGCGAGACCCTGGTGGAGCCGTGGCTGGACGCCGCCACGGCCTCCGCGGCGGCCCTCGCCCCCGGCGGCGCCCCTGGTGACGCCCCTGGTGACGCCCCTGGTGACGCCGCCGTCGAGGCGGAGGCCCGCCTCGACGCCCGGATCGGCATGGCGCTCACCCGCGGGCTGCTGCTCGACCTGCTCGTCACCGGCGACCGGGCAGGCGTGGACGCCGCGATGGAACGCTTCGTCGCCCGCCA
>Ga0302322_100001564_pt1 | contig 18795 bp, 11 predicted proteins | sample Fen_T0_2_FD_203757 | JGI IMG/M metagenome (GOLD analysis project Ga0302322, IMG submission 203757) | Peat permafrost microbial communities from Stordalen Mire near Abisko, Sweden - Fen_T0_2 | ecosystem: Environmental > Terrestrial > Soil > Wetlands > Permafrost | place: Sweden: Abisko... | reverse complement strand
CGTTGGCTGGTTCAAGTGGCTCGAAACCAAGACCTACAAGATGCACGTGCGCGTGCTGCTCGCGCGCTATCGCTCATACGATCAGTGCCACGCCTGCCACGGCAAGCGACTCAATCCAACCGCGCTCAGTTACCGCGTCGCGGGCATCAGCTTGGCGGATTTCCATGCGCTCGAAATCTCGGAGGCCAAGCGCCAGGTGGGGCTGTTGAAAGCCCACACCGCTCAGGGCGAATTGGCCAGAAAAGAGCTGGAAAGCCGACTCGGCTACCTGGACCGCGTAGGCCTCGGTTACCTGACGCTCGATCGCCAAGCGCGCACGTTGTCGGGTGGCGAGGCGCAACGCGTGACGCTCACGGCGGCCCTCGGCACCTCGCTCTGTGGCGCGCTCTTCGTCCTCGACGAGCCGACCGTCGGTCTGCACCCCTCTGATGTGGAACCGCTCAACGCCATTTTGCAGGAGCTCGCGCAACGCGACAACTTGGTGCTCGTCGTAGAGCATGATCCAGCCGTGATCCGCGGGGCCGATCGCGTGATCGAACTCGGACCCGGGGCGGGGAGTGCTGGCGGTCACGTGGTCAAAGACGCGCCGCCGAGCGCGTTCACCACCGCCGATACTGCGACTGGGCGCGCGCTCGGAGCGAGCGCTTCCCCGCGCCGAGAAGTTCGCAAGGCTTCGAGCTGGCTGAGCGTCAAAGCTGCCAGCGCAAACAATCTGCGCGCAATCGACGCGCGGCTTCCGCTGGGCGTGCTTTGTGCAGTCACCGGTCCGAGTGGTTCGGGCAAGAGCAGCCTGGCGGTGGACATCGTGTACCGCACCCTGGCCCGCAAGCTGGGCGACTTCGACGAGGAAGTGCCCGGCCCATGCGCGGGGATCGACGGCATGGCGGCCGTGAAGTCCGTGACTTTGGTCGACCAGTCGCCGCTCGGGCGCACATCCCGCGGGAACGCGTCGACGTACACCAAGGCCTGGGACTTGGTGCGCGTGCTGTATGCGAAGCAACCCGAGGCGTTGGCGCTCGGGCTGTCACCATCGGATTTCTCGTTCAACGTCGACGGCGGGCGTTGCGAAGCCTGTTCCGGTGAAGGTTTCGAGACCGTCGAAATGCAGTTTTTGGCCGACGTGCGCTTGGTGTGCCCAGCGTGCCGCGGGAAACGCTTCAAGGACAACGTGCTGGCAGTGTCGCGAGCCGGTGTGAGCGTGGCAGACGTCCTGGAGATGACGGTTACCGGCGCTCTGGCGCACTTTGCCAGCGAGGTGGGGGTGCAGCGTGCGCTCGGTCCGGTGGAAAAGCTCGGGCTCGGATATTTGCGGCTCGGGCAACCGCTCTCGACCTTGTCCGGTGGCGAAGCACAACGCTTGAAGCTCGCGCGCGCGCTCAGTGAGAAGCATCAGGGCGCTTTGTTCGTGCTCGATGAACCGAGCGCCGGGTTGCACGCGGATGAGGTGGCGTGCGTGCTCGCGGCGTTGGACGTGATCGTGAGCGCGGGCGGCAGCGTGATCGTCGTGGAACACGATCTCGAGCTGATCGCGAACGCGGACTATATCCTCGATTTGGGGCCGAATGCGGGTGTTGGGGGTGGGCTCGTCGTGGCCCATGGCGCGCCGCGCGAGGTCTCATTGGTGAAGGAATCTCGCACCGGGCGCGCTCTCGCGGAGCACTTTGCGAATCGAGAAGAAAAGACCCGGGCCGCCGCGCCGGGCCCGACGCGAAACAAACGGGTGATGCGCAACAAAACGCCGTCGAAAGCTGGCGCTGCGCTGAGCACCGAGCTCGTCGTCACACGCGCTCGCGAGCACAATTTGCGCGACGTGAGCGTGAAGATCCCGCACGGCGCATTGACGGTGGTGACGGGGCCGAGCGGCTCGGGCAAGAGCTCGCTCGCTTTCGACGTCGTGTTCGCCGAAGGTCAGCGTCGCTTCCTCGAGACGCTGACGCCGTACGCGCGACAATTCTTACCGACCATGCCGCGACCGGACGTGGACAGTGTAACGGGAGTGCCGCCGAGCATTGCGCTCGAACAACGCACGGCGCGCGCGGGAGGAAAGTCCACGGTGGCTACCGTGACTGAAGTCGCGCACTACCTGCGCCTTTTGTATGCGAAGCTCGGTGTCGCGCACTGTCCGACGCACGAGACGCCGATCTTGCGCACCAGCCCCGCCGCCATTTTGGACAAGATTCGCGCGTTGCGTGGCAAAGTCACGCTGCTCTCGCCCGCGGTTCAGGCTCGAAAAGGCACGTATCTGGACGTATTTTCGGCTGCGGCTCGCGATGGCATTGCCGAGTCGTACGCAGACGGCAAGCGAGTCTCGAACGACGACCCACCACGCTTGGTGCGGAGTGTCGAGCACACCATCGATCTCTTGATCCGCGGCGATATGGAAGCACACGCCATTTCCGAAGCAGATTTTTCGCGAGCCCTGCGCTGGGGCAACGGCGCGGTCAAGCTGCGCCTCGGCGGTCGGGAGATCTTGTACTCGACGCTGAGCGCCTGCCCAAAGTGCGGGTTCTCGGTGCCCGAGCTCGACCCACGTTGGTTCTCGTTTGCCACGAAGCAGGGGCGCTGCGAGACCTGCGAAGGCAACGGCGTGATCGTGGAAGAGCCCAAGCGCGGTCGGAAGAAGAAGGTCGAAACCGAACCCGTGGCAGAGGTCTGCCCCGACTGCCACGGTTCTCGTCTCTCGCCCATCCCGCGCGCGGTGCGGCTCGCGGACGAGCGCTACCACGAGCTGTCGGCGCGCTCGATCGACGGCGCGAGCGACCGCGTGCAGAAGCTCAAGTTTTCGGTCGAACAAATGCCGGTGGCAAAACCGATCTTGGCCGAGCTGCGTCGGCGGCTGGATTTCTTGCGCGACGTGGGCCTCGGCTATCTCTCCCTCGATCGCACCGCGCACACGCTTTCCGGGGGAGAAATGCAGCGTCTGCGGCTGGCCGCCCAGCTCGGCGCCGGCCTGACGGGAGCACTCTATGTGCTCGACGAGCCGACGATTGGTCTGCACCCGCGGGACACGGGGCGCTTGCTCAGCAATCTGCGTAAACTCGTGAACCTGGGCTCGACCGTGCTCGTCGTCGAGCACGATACGGAAACCATTCGCGCCGCTGACCACTTGATCGATCTCGGTCCTGGCGGCGGCTCACGCGGAGGCCGTGTGATGGCCGAGGGAACACCCAAGCAAGTGCTCGCGATCGCTCAATCTCCCACCGGCCGGGCGCTGGCCGCGGCGCCCGTGCTGCGCGAGTCGCAAGCCATCGAGCGCGCCGCCCAGCAGCTGGTCTTGACCGGAGCTACGCAGAACAATTTGAAAGACGTCGAGCTGAGCATCCCGCTCGGCTCGTTCACCGTGGTCGCCGGGGTGAGTGGTTCTGGCAAGAGCACGCTGATCCGCCATGTGCTCCTTCCGGCGTTGCGCGAGAAACTCCAGCTCGTCACCGAGCCGCCAGGCAGCTACAAAAGCTTGCGGGGGCATCAAGGCTTGGTGCGCGCCGTGGCCGTCGATCAATCTCCGATTGGACGTACTCCGCGCTCAACGCCGGCCACGTTTCTCGGCATCTGGGATACGATTCGAAAGCTGTTCGCAGCCACGAACGAGGCAAAAATTGCGGGATTCGCCGCGGCCCGCTTCTCCTTTAACAGTAAGGGCGGGGGCCAATGCCCGACCTGCGAGGGGCAGGGGGCGGTCACCCACGAAATGAGCTTCTTGCCCGACGTCGTGACGCCGTGCCCCACTTGTAACGGTCTGCGCTTCGAGCCGCAAACGCTGGACATCAAATACCTCGGGCGTTCGATCGGCGAAGTATTGTTGCTCACGGCGGAAGAAGCCGTTGAGCTGTTCGCCAATCACCCCACGGTGTCGGCGCCGCTGCAAACCTTGGCTGACTTGGGCGCCGGCTACATCACGCTCGGTCAGGGCTCACACACGCTGTCCGGTGGGGAGGCCCAGCGCCTCAAGCTGGCCGCTGAGCTGACCGCCACGCGACGTCACGAAAAGACCTTGTACGTGTTGGATGAACCGACCACCGGCTTGCACATCGCAGACGTGGCCAAGCTGATGAGCGTGCTCGGTCGCTTGGTCGAGCGAGGCGACACGCTGGTCGTGATCGAACATCATCCGCAGGTGATTGCGGGCGCTGACTACCTCGTGGAGCTCGGGCCGGAAGGCGGCGCACACGGCGGCAGGATCGTCGCTGCGGGTAGCCCGGCGAAGGTGGCGAAAGGCAAGACTGCGACCGCCGCGGTCGTCCGCGCGCTCCTCGGTTGAAGCTGGAAATCAGCGAGGAACGCTGCGTTCGAGGGCCGGGCGGTCCATCACGGCGGTCGGGTCGGTGCCGGCCGCGAGTAGTGTGGCATCGGTACCTCGCAAGACGCGTTCGAGCAACGCCAAGTGTGCCTCGCAGCGAACCTGGCTGAGCTCGGGCTGCGCCAAAGCCGAGCGCGCGTAACGGTGACTGAACTTCTCATTGCGACGGTTGGCGATCGCTAGCGCGTCACGGCTGACCGTGCTCCGTTCAGCCGCGTGCACCACGGCTTCGATCGCGCGGTGTACGACATCTGCCGTGTGGCAACAAAGGAACTGATCGACGCCCGCGTCCAGGCCCCTTACGACTGCGTCTTCGACGCCATAGTGATCGGTGATCGCGCGCATCTCGAGATCGTCGCTGACGATCAGCCCCTCGTAACCCAGACGCTCACGCAATAGCCCGTGCAATACGGGGCGGCTCATCGTGGCGGGGTACACCGGATCGAGTGCTTCGAAGATGACGTGCGCTGTCATCAATGCCGGAATGCCGGCGGCGATGGCGGCTCTGAACGGCGCCAGCTCGACTTGCTCCAAGCGTGCGAACGAGTGCGGCAAACGCGGCAAATTCAGGTGGGAGTCTTGACTCGTGTCCCCGTGGCCCGGGAAGTGCTTCCCGCAAGCCGCGACGCCCACGCTCTCCAGCCCTGCCGCCAGCGCCACGCCGAACTCACTCACCAACTCGGGTGTCCGGCCGAAGGAGCGAGAGCCAATCACTGGGTTTTCCGGGTTGGTATCGACGTCGAGCACCGGCGCGTAGTTCATGTCGAAGCCGACCGCGCTCAGCTCTCGACCGATCAGCGCGCCAACTTCACGTGCAAGCGCCGCGCTGCCCGTCGCGCCGAGCGCGCGCATCGATGGCAGCTCGCTGAAGCCGTGGCGCAAGCGCGACACCTTGCCGCCCTCTTGATCGAGCGCAATCAGCAGCGGGCGGCCCGCTTGCCGCTTGATCGAACTCGTCGTGTCGAAGGTCTCGGCCGGATTGCCGACGTTACGAGAAAAAAGAATCACGCCGCTCACGCCGCGTGCCAACAAACGGCTCAAGTCGTCGTTCAGAGATTTCCCGTGAAAGCCGACGGTGAATAGTCGCGCTGCTCGGGCTTCGAGGTCGTGGGTCATGCTCGAGATTCAAGCTCAACCGCGCTCGCGGCGCATCTCTTCCAGTTGCGAAATCGCACGCGCCAGCGACGCTTTGCCGCCTTGGCCGGCAAACACCACTGGCACCCGCGCTTCGCGCGCCGCCGCGACTACGGGCTCAGTGTGCTTGTGAGACACGACACGGTCCAAGATGACCACGCCGCTCACGCGACCTTGGCGAATGCGCTGTGGGAGATTGCCCACGGCGTGTACTCCATCGCGCTCAGTATCGATCCACTCCGCGTCCGCGGCTACTTCCACCGGCAACGAGCTCGACTTTTCGCGTCCCGAAAGGGCGCCGATGATCACCAACTTGCCGGAGTGCGGCCGCCCACTCGTCGAAGAGGGAGTCGGTTCGGACTCGGCTGCGGGCTCTGCGCTTTTCTTCTGCTGGGCTCGTGGGAGCAGCTCCGGCAAGCTGGCGACGGCGCGCGCGAGCTTGGATGCGGCATCGATTGGGCGTTCTTGCCCGGCTGGTTGCTTCAACTCATGCTCGGTCGCGAACGCTTCGGCAATTTCGAACTCCAGCGCGCGCTCGTAGCCTCGCACCGCCGCGTCCAAAGTGGCGATTCGCGCCGCGACCTCGCTGCGTTTGGCGTTGAGCGCCGCACGGACGGACTCGATCAGGTCGTCGAAAGCAGGAGGAGCCATGTGCCCTCAGCTTGCCCGCGGGAGCGGCGCAAGTCGAGCCGGCGGCATTGCTCCCGGCAGCGGCCCAGCCGCGGCTGCTGCGGCAAGCCGAGCCCGCCGATCACGCGCAGACGGGGGCCGAACGAGGGGCAAAAAAAAACCCCGCCGAGTGGCGGGGTTCTTTCCGAACACGAAGCGTGGACTATGCGTTCGCGTTCCGACCATGCCGGCGGCGTCGAGCCAGCATCATCCCGACCAGAGCCAGGCCAGCCAACCAGCGAGTCGGCGACGGCGGCGCGCTGCGACCCGCTACGGTACATGAGCAACCGTCACCGCGGAGTTCCGGGGTGGCCGTGGTCAGGCCGCCCGACCCTGCGCTGGCAGCCGCACTGCCCGCCATTCCGGCTTGAGCAACCGCACCGGCGACACTTGCCGCTGGCGCACCCGCGTCACCGTTTTCGCCGCCGGCACCGGCGTCCGCCGACGGTACCGCCACGGGTGCTGGAACGACGCAGGTGCCAACGGAAGCGTCGGTCGAGGAACACTCGAAGCCCGCCGCACAGCCGTTGCCGTCACTACCCCGACAGCCTGTCACGCAAGTCGTCGTCGCAAGATTGCAGACGATACCGCTATCTTTGGCCCCGCAGTCCGTGTCGTTGCCACAGCCCGTGCACTTGCCGGCCGTGCCGTCGGTCGTCGAGCACACCAGTTTGCCCGAGCAACCGTTGCCGCCACTATGGCAGCCGACCTGGCACGAGAGAGTCGTCGTGTCGCAAAACAAGCCACTCTTCGCGTTACCGCAGTCAGTGTCCTTGGTGCAGGCGGCGCATTTGCCGATCTTGTTGTCTACCGAGGTGCACACCAGGTTACCCGAGCAAGCGTTGCCTTCGGCACCGCGGCAACCGACCTTGCACTGCCGCGTGCTGACGTCACACACGATGCCGCTCTTGTCGTCACCGCAGTTAGCGTCGGTCAAGCAGCCGACGCACGAACCGATCTCTTGCGTGGTCGACGTGCACACGAGATTGCCCGAGCAGCCACTACCCTCGGCAGCGCGACAGCCGGCCTGGCACGTGTGACTGGTGGTCTCGCAAACAGCGCCGCCATTGGCCGGACCGCAGTCGTTGTCGTGTACGCAGCCAGCGCAGTTACCCGTCGCGCCGTTGGTCGAAGTGCACACCAGATTTCCCGAACAGCCGTTGCCGTCGGTGCCTTTGCAGCCAACCGTGCAAGTTTGTTTGTCGGTGTCGCAGACCGAGCCGCTCTTCGGGCCACCGCAGTTGGCGTCCGTCAAGCAACCCACACATTTGCCGGGAGCGGCATCTTGTGAAGTACACGTGAGGCCCGCCGAGCAGCCGTTCCCATCAGCGCGGCAGCCCAACACACAGGCGTGACCCGTATTGCAGATGAGACCGCTGTGTGCCCCGCCGCAGTCGCCATCGGCGACGCAAGCGACGCACGAGCCCACTTGGTTGTTCTGGGACGTACAGACGAGACCGCCAGGGCAGCCGGTTTGTGCGCCACCAGTACAACCGAGGTGACAAGTATGAGTGCTGGTGTCGCACAGCGTTCCGCTACCGGCCGCACCGCAATCGGAGTCGGTCAGACAGGCAACGCAAGCGCCCGTTTCGCTCCCTTGAGCCGTGCAGCGGAGGCCACTGCTGCAGCCGTTGCCCGTGCCCGCATGGCAGCCGAGCACACAGGTGAACGACGTGCGGTCACAGACCTGCCCACTGTTCGGGCCACCGCAGGCGGCGTCACTCAAGCAGGCGCAGCCGTTGTCCTTGTTGCCGTCACAGTCGGAGTCGAGGTTGTCCGCGCAGATTTCGACCTGGGGCAGACCGGCGACCGCGTTGCAAGCCGAGGTGCCGTTGGCCTGACAGCTGAAGACCCCTTGGGCGGCGCAAATGCCGAGCCCCAGGGTACACGCTTGACCAACCTTGAAGCCGTTGTCGACCACGCCGTCGCAGTCGTCGTCGCTTCCGTTGCAGACGTCAGCCTGGGTGCCAGGCAGAACGGCGGGCGCGCAGATGACGCCGCCAGCGGAGCAGAGCGTCGCGCCCGCCGAGCAAATACCCAGGAGCTGCGTGGTGCAGCTGGCGTTGCCGCCCGGATTGCCGTCGTCGACCACGCCGTCGCAGTTGTTGTCCTTGCCGTCACAGACCTCCGCTTGCGGCGCCCTCGCAGTGGCGGTGCACGCGGCCGCGTTGTTGCTGCATTGCAGCGTGCCCGCGGCGACGCATTCGCCAACGCCGACAGAGCATGCCGCGTTCACGTTGAACCCGTTGTCGACGGCACCGTCGCAGTCGTTGTCCTTGCCGTCACAGACTTCGGGTTTCGCGCAGCAGGCCGGGACGGTGAGCGTAAGCGTGCTTGCCGCGAGGCTGGGCAAGAGGTCCGTCTGCCCCGATGGCAGATCGATACCCGAGTAGATGGCACGGAAATCCTGCTGGCCTACCGGAGTCCACGCGCAGTCCGGCTTGAAGGAGACACCGTAAACGCCGTCGCCGTCGGCGTCCGTGTCCGTCGCGATGGCGAAGCCTGCGACGAAGAAGGTGACGACACCCTTGCCCGGACCTTTGACGCCGGTGTTCGTAGTGGTGTCCTTGACCGTGGCTTTGAGAGCCAGGGTCCCGCCAAGTGCAACCGAGCTGCCGGCGCCAGCGGTCAGGGTGACGGCCGTGGAGTCACCGGAAACGGGCGGGGGCGGGTCGGTGAAGGTGGTGACACGCGCCGAGGCATTCAAGGTGGCTACCGTTTGCGAGGTAGCAACGACCGTCATTTCCACGGGCAAGGCCTCCGGCAGATTGGGCGGCGCGTTGACGGTGAGGGTCACCGTTTGTTGCGCGCCCGGGGCCAGGGTCACCGGGCTGATGATCGAGCCGGACCAACCGGGCATGCCGCCGACGACCGTCAGGTTGTAGGTGTCGATCAGGAAGCCGTGATTCTCGAGCGTGAACGTGTAAGTCGCCGTCTGCGGGTTCGGCGAGTTCGAGCTGATGACCTTGGTCACCACGCCCAAGTTGGTCAGGTTCACGCCGTAGTCGCCGTAGCAAGACAAACCGAGAATACCGAAGGTGGTCTTGATATCGTCACCCCAAGAGCCGTCGCTGCCTTGCTGGTTGTTGACCCAGCCGAGGGAGTTCTTCAGTGAGTTGTTGCCGATGGCGGGGACGCCGCCTTTGCACAGCGCATAGATGGCCATGCCGCTGTTGAATAGATCGGGGTTGTCATTGCTGACCTGACCCCAGGCGTAGCCGAGGTTCGATTTGCGTGCCTGCAAATCGGTCAGTAGTGCCTGCAAGGCTGCGTCGTTGTTGGGGACACCAGCGGCTTTCAGACCGATGATCGCCCAAGACAGCTCGTACACGAAACCAACGCCGGTGACGTCGTTCATGTCGCTCTTGTGAGCGTTGATGTAGTTCACGGCCTTGGTGATGGACGCTTGGTAAGCCGCAGCTTTGGTGGCATCGACGCGCAATTTAGCCTGGGCAATGGCGACCATGTAGCGCGCCGTGACCGTCATGTCGCCGTGCGCGGTGACGCCGTCCTCGAAGTCCATGATCCAGCGCCCGTCCGACTGCTGCTGGCTGAGCATGAAGTCCGCAGCCTTGACCAGGTTGTTCGAGTAGAGCGTGGAGACATAGGCATCGTAACCGGCCAAGCCGAAGGCGACGTAGCTCGTCTTGAGCGCGTTAGGACCGCCCCAAAGCCAAGCGCCAGTGGAGGCGTCCTGGTCGTTGACCAAGTACTCCGCCAATTTCGGCAAGCCGGTGGTCGCGCTCATGTTCACGTTGAATCCGCCGGCCCCTTTGGCCAATGACGCCGCGTACAGCGGTGCACCCTGTCGGTGACAGGCAATGCATCCCATGTCGGAAGTCCACTGCACGGTCTCGGGGACGACGAAGTCCACGCCCTTTTGCGTCGCTTGGCTCAACGTGTCGCCGGGCGCTGCACCGGCTCGGCTGGGAACGAGCACGAGCGCGACGAGGAATAGCGCGGCACGCAAGAGTGCCGTCCAAGCGCCCGCGCGGCGGTCAGCCGGGTCCTTCGAGTGACGTCGCAGCGAGCGGCGGGGTAGGCCATTGCAGGTCCAGCGGTTCATGATTTTCATCGCTCCTTCGTTACGAGACGGTGTGCGTCGACGGCTCCGCGAAGGCCTACTTTGGGCAAAGCTCCGCGGGGCTCGTTCGACGACTGCGGTCGAGTCAACGAGTAAGCGGCGCGGCTGCTTCGAAACTTGAGTCGCTGGGAATAATATTGAAAGATGGAAACATCCCAGGTCCGGCCCCCGAGCGAGACTCAATGAGTCTCAATACTGAGACGAGAGAGACAGAGCTCGAGCGGCGCGTGGCGCTGGCGCCGCTCTCCCGCGTCTTCGAGCACGAAAGCGGAGACACTGTTCGTCGCGCCCGGCAGGCCAGCGGACCAGCAGGCCGGGTGCGTGCACCGGTGCAAACGTCGGGCTCAGCGAGCTCAAAGCGATTGCTGCCAGAGTGGTCGCTTCATTTTCACCCACGGACCCGCGCAGAACGCCCTACGGCTTATGTGCGTCGTCGAGGTCGGACGACCCGCCGACAAAGGCGTTCTGAACACTGCTCAGCAAGCCGCTATCCGGAGACGGGCCTGGCTGAGCGCTTGCGCTCCCTGCTCGCTCGAGTGGGGAGGCTGTGGGCAGTCGCTCTGCGTTGCCCGACGTTTCGAGGGCTTGATTCGCATTTGCCAAGGTGAGCGTGGCGTCGGCGGGATGGCCGAGCGCACTCTGAATGTTCGCAAGCTCCATGCTGGCGGCGATGAACGCACTGACGTTGCCGGGCAAGAGCGAGAGGCTCAGTTGCCAGGCGGTGCGCAGCGGCGCGAGTGCACGTTTGGGAAAACCGGCGCCGATGAAGGCGGCCGCGGCCCGGCGGTAGTGTAGGGACGCGACTTCCGGTTGTTTCAACTTGCGCGCCAGCTCCGCGGTGCGGTGCTGCAGCCAAGGTGCCCCGAGCATCAGCTCGGACGCCTTCTGGTAAGCTTCGAGTGCCTGCGCCTCTTTGCCTGCGCTGCTGAGTTTCTTGGCTACCACCGTGAGCGCATCCACTTGCTGCTGAACGGTGTCGGTTGTTTTGGAAGAAGTCTGGATCACGGTTGCCCATAAAGCAGGGAGCGTGCCGCGCTCGGAGGCGCCCGCTTGCGCTGAGTAACTGCCGAAAATGCCGCGGCTTCCTGCTTTGGTACGCGCTGCCACTTTGGGTCAAAAACTCGAACTGAGAATCACGTCGTCTCAAACCGGGAAGACGGTTAGCGTCGCCGTGTGCGCTGGTCGCGACTGATTTTTGTGGGTGTTGGCTTGGTGGCCTGCCTAGCGGTGGCTCTGGTTGCTCGGCGTCTGCGATCGCGGCCGTGTGTGTCGCAGCGCACGGCGGGCGTCGCGGTGGAGGAGGATCCGGTGCCCAGCGCGCGTGCGCGGCTGGAGCAATTCGAGGCCGCTCGTCGCCGGGCTACGGACTTCTCGCGGTTGCCACCGGCGAATCGCAGTCACGGCGCCGATCCGTACGCCCTGGCCCAGTTGGATGCCCGACACTTGGTCGGCGTGTTGCGCGGCGCTTCGGCCCTGGTCTTGCTCGACAATCACCTACGAGAATTGCAACGGATCGCAATCGTAGGTTCCGCAGTGGCGGTCGCGGTGAGTGAATCCGGGGATTGTTGGGTTGCGGGCGAGGCTTCGAGGATACTCTCGCGGTTTCATTTCGACGGGCGTCGCCTGAGCCGCTCCGGCCAGCTAGAATTGCCAGGAATTCTCGGGTTTCGCGCATTGACAGCCGGCCCGGGGCGACTCCTGTACGCACTGTCCGTGCAAGATGGAAAGTTGCTCACGCTCGATCCTGCCCGATCTGCCCCGATCCGCGAGGCGCGCGTGGTCGGGCACGGGCCGCTGTCGCTGCGCCGCGTGGGCCCGCTGTTGATCCTCGATCTGCTGCTGGATCATGCGTTGATCGTGTACCGCCTGGGTGCGCGTGGACAAGTGCTCGAGGAACGCGCGCGGGTGCAGCACGACGGACCGATTTGGGGGTTCGACGCGTTATCACTGGCCGATGGCCAGGTCCTCTTGGCAGCCACGGGGGTCGAAGACAAAAAGCTCGATCGCTCTGACGGCTCTTTCGGCTACATCGATTCTTTCGTGTTCTGCTACTCGCTGACGAAAACCGGAGAGATCCGTGAACTCTGGCGCAGCAACGTCGCCGAGCTGGGTGTCGTCACTCCCAAGGCGCCAGTGTTGGCCGTCCTCGGGACCCACGCTCGCCTGTTCGTTTCGGGCTACGGCAGCGATCGAGCCCTTCAGCTCGACTTCGAAACACTCGCGCAGTCGCCGCCCAACGCTCGAAGTGAAGCCTTTTTTCCGGGCACCACCGCCGCGCTTGGACTCCCGTCCGGTGAGATCGCGTTCGCCGATCCCCTGCTCGATGCTTGGCTGTTACGCCCGTCCGCGGGCGCATCAGACGACGAGCTCAGGCAAGTCTTGGCCGAACAGGCTCCGTTGCCCACGACCGAAGAGCGCCTGGGTGAAGCGCTGTTCTTCACGACCCTGATGGCGCCGAACAATTCCAGCGAAGGCGCGCACAGCCGCTTTACTTGCGAAACCTGTCACTTCGAAGGCTATGTGGACGGCCGCGTGCACTACACGGGGCGCGATGACGTGCACGTCGCCACCAAACCGCTGCGCGGCCTGTTCAACAATCGCCCGCACTTTTCGCGCGCGCTCGATGCGGACCTGGCCACGGTTTCGCATCACGAGTTTCGAGTTGCGGGCAAGGGCAGCGGTACCGATCCCTGGTTCGAGATCCGTACTCGAGACTACCCCTGGCTCGAGCAGCTCGGCGTGTACGACGAAACGCTGGGCCCCGAGGCGCTCCGTCGCGCCTTGATCGCGTTCTTGATGCGATTTTCCCACACCACGAACCCGAGCGTCGTCGGCCGGGATCGATTGAGCGCGGAGGAGCAACGCGGGGCCGCTCTATTCCGCGATCACTGCGTGAGTTGCCACGCCGCGCGCCTGCAGAGCGACGTTCCCGAGAGCGCCGTGCCATTCGACGATTGGCCACATGCCATTTTTTCAGCCGAAGGTGCGATCGTTTGGGCGAGCGCGGACTACCAGAAGACGGGGGTGACGCCATACGTGCACGTGTCGGGCACGCGCGTGCCGTCGCTCCGTCGGGCCGCCGCCAAGTGGCCGCATTTCACCAACGGCTCGGCCGACACCCTGCTCGACGTCGTTGCCCGCGCGCGCTTCGACCAACGACGATTCTTTCACGACGGAGCTCCGCCCGAAGTGGCGCTGACCGCCTTCACGCCCGCCGAACAGCAGGCAATAACCGCGTTCTTACAGCTGCTGTGACGCCGGCAGCGTGTCGCTCACCGGATCGACCGCGGAGATCACCGCGACCTGGATGTCCAAGCGGCGGGCGGAGCTGATCGGAGAGCCGTCGAACTCCACGATGTGAAAGCGATCGAACACGCGCGTGCCGGTGGTTTTCACCTGAGATCCGATAATTTGCACGCGCTGTTGGAAAAGCGCTTGGGCCAACGCCAAGAGCAACCCGCTGCGATCGCCCGTCTCCACTTCCAACGTGCTGAACACGCCGTCCTGACCCTCGATGAAGCGCACGACGGTCTCTGAAGAGGAAGGCGTGGGCGGCGGGCGCACACTGGGATCTGCGCGGCGACGATCGAGCTTGCCGTCTAGCAAGCCGATCAGAGTGGTGCGCAGCAGCTCGATCTCTTCTTTGCTGACGCGCAGCTTGCGCTGCTGCTCTTTTTCGTGGCGGACCCAGAATACGTCCACGGCTTCGTTCGTGCGCTGTTCGACGCGCCGCGTGTATGCCTCTGCCTCGATGACGTCCAGCCCACAGAGCACCAGCGCTGCGCTGATGGTGGCGAGGAGGCCCGGGCGATCATCGGCGACGACGCACACGGCGGAGCCGGGTACACGGCTCGAATTGAAGCTGCCAACGTTGGCCGATGCAGACTCTCGCTCGCGCGCTATCTTCGTGTGCGCGGCGATCGCAACGAGGTCGAAGTTTCGGCGATAGCTTTCGGGCAACGATCCCGCGAACGCTCGCACCTCGTCGGACTCATCCGGGGAAGTGGACACGGGCTCAGCCTAGCGCGGGCAAAAGACCAGCGCCTTTCATTGTTGTTTCCAACGTGTGTTGAAGCATTACTTGCCTCCGTCCGCGGTCGCGGGCCGCGGGAGTGGAAAGCCAGGAATCGTCGGGAAACCGGGGGGCAGCGTGGTCGGAAACGTGCTCGGAAAAGTCTTCGGTAAGGTTGGAAAAGTGCTTGGCAATGGCGGCAAAGTGCTCGGAAATGGAAACGGAAATGGAAACGTATTGCGCCCCGCGTCGGCGCTCGCGGGCGTGCCGGCGTCGGTTGGTCGCACCACGGTGGGGCCGGTCGTCGGTGTACCAGTCGGGGTGCTGGGCCGACCGGGCGTCACGGGGACGACGCCTGGAGTGGCCCCTACCTGGGTCGCAGCGCCGGCATCGACCAGAGGGCTGACGTTGGTTTCGGGGGGAGGCGTATCGAGTACTAGGGGCGGGACGCTGGAATCGGGCTGGTGCTGCTCGTAAAAAACGGCGGCGAGCGCGGCGCCGCCGAGCGCGAGGACGATCAGCAAGCTCAAGCCGACCCACAGCCCAGTGCGCGAGCGGCGCTGGCGCGCGGCGGGTGGGGCGCCGTACGTCGCGGGGGGGGCTCCGTACCCCGCTGCAGCCGGCGGGTAGCCATAGCCGGCAGCTGGGAAATTACCTGGCAACGCGCTTGCCCGCATGGCTTCACGCACGGCCTCGTCCGACACTTCTTGGGTGCCGCCTTTGTAGGCGAGCATCGCCGCATCGCCATCGGGTGGCAGCGTCTTCGGCAATGTCGGCGCGACCTCGAACGCTTGCGCGGGACCCGTGTGCTGCGGCTGGGGCTGCGGCGGCAAGGCGGCTTGGGCTGCGTGCGGCACCGGCTCGGGGCTGGCTGCGATTCGTCCAGCGTGACTGAGTATTCCGGCGAACGGCGCGAGCGCCAAGCGCATCTCGAGCGCGGAGCCGAAGCGTGCTTCGCGATCCGGGCGCAGGGCCCGTTCGACGACGGCGACCAAGCCAGGTGCCAGCGCGGGCTCTAGGTCTGCCAAGTGGCGCACGTGGCCCGAGACCACGGCCGCAACGATTGCTTCTACGTCTTCGCCGTCGGCTGGGCGCCGGCCCGACAGCATCTCGAACAGGATTACGCCCAGGGAGTACAGATCAGCGCGATGGTCGACGTTCTCCGCCGCGAACAGCTGCTCGGGCGCCATGTATTCGGGCGTGCCCATGATCACGCCGGCGCGCGTGAGACCCTTTTGGAACTCCGTGCTGGCGCGCAACTTGGCGATTCCAAAGTCGATCAACTTCAGCAGTGGCCCACCGGTTGCCGGTACGATGAACACGTTGTCCGGCTTGAGGTCGCGGTGCACTACGCCGATCGCGTGCGCCGATTCGAGCCCGGACAGGATCTGGAGCGCGAAGTCCACGGCCTGCTCGGCTGGCAACTTTCCCCGCCGGTCCATCGCTTGCTGCAGCGGTTCGCCGTGCAGAAGCTCCATCACCAGGTAGGGTGAACCATCCGCGGTTTGGTCCACATCCGTTACGTGGGTCACGTGGGGACTGCGAATACGCGCGGAAACACGCGCCTCTTGCAAGAAGCGCGAGCCCAATCCGGCGCGCTTGGCCAGCTCCGAGTGCAGGAACTTGAGCGCCACCGAGGTCTCGAGGAACTCGTGATGCGCCTCGTAAACCGTGCCCATGCCGCCATCACCAATCAGGCGCACGATCCGGTATTTGCCGCCGATTACGTCGCCGGGGACGGGTCTCATTTTCCGACCAACGCTTTCCCTCGATCTCGAACACGTGAGGCTGCCGGCACGAAGCGCTCGTACTCACGGAGAAAGGTCAAGGTCTTCGGATCTGCGCGATCCACGTACAGCGTGCCCAGTAGGTGATCGGTTTCGTGTTGCACGACCACCGCGCGGAAGCTTTCCCACACGAAGTCGAGCACGGTGCCGTAGCGATCCAGCGCCTGCACCCGGACCACGCGCGGCCGGACTACTTGGCCGCGGATGCCGGGTACGGACAAGCAGCCCTCGTACATTTGGAAGCTATCTTCGCTGCGTAGCTCGCCCGTGCTCGCGACGAGCGGCGTGACGACGGGGTTGATCAGTACGGTCAGCGGGATCGGTTCGAATTGGGGATAGCGGGGATTCTCGTCGACTTCGATCACGCACAGCTGCAAGGACTCGTAGACCTGGGGCGCCGCCAGACCAGCGCCATCCGCGTCGTGCATGGTCTCGATCATGTCCTCGATCAACGTCTGGATGTACGGTGAGGAAATCTCACTCGGATCGATCGAATCTGCTCGCCGGCGCAACACCGGTTCGCCCATCTGCGCAATCTTGCGAATCGCCACGGGGGGATCCTAGTTCAAACTCGGTCTCAGGCACGAACGCCCTCGGGATCAGCGCGACATTTTGCCCCGAGCCAGCCCGCCGAGCTCGCGGTTTCAGCGAGATTGCCAGGGAATATCGCTCAGGCCCGCCAGGTGATTTTCGTAGCGCGCAAGCACGAACAAAAGGTCACTCAGACGATTCAGATAGATCACGACCTCCGGCCGAATCGACGAGGCCCGGCCCGCGGCCAGCGTCCGCCGCTCCGCTCGGCGGCATACGGTGCGGGCTCGATGCAACTCCGCGGCGCTCCGACAGCCGCCCGGCAGCACGAAATTCGCGAGCGGCTCGAGCGGCGCTTCGGCGCGATCGATCCACGCTTCCAGGCGTTCGATGTCGGATTGCGCCAGCAAGGCGATGCGCAGCTTTTGCTCTTTACCCGGTGCGCAAGCGAGCTCCGCGCCGAGCGTGAACAGGTCATTCTGAATCTGTGACAGCGATTCGTCGGTTTGGGCGGATGCGCCCAGCGTGCGCGCGACCCCGAGGCATGAGTTGAGCTCGTCGACCGTGCCGTAGGCCTCCACGCGTGGGTCGTCCTTACCGACGCGAAGGCCGCCGAACAGTCCGGTTTCACCGGCGTCGCCGGTGCGCGTGTAGATCTTCATGCCGCGAGCGTAGCCGCTCGGGACGCGAACTCAACCGAGCGCCGCCGAAATCGTGAGGTAAGCGTCGTTCCAAGTTTGCAGATCGGCCTTGGCCCCGTCGATGATACTCAAGCCGAACCCCGGTGGAACGGTAGCGTTCTCGTTGTGATTGAAGCGGCGACGCCAGGCGATTTTACCGACCAAACGGATACGACGCTCGCTGCGCGGGGGCGTCATCTCGATCCAAACTTCGTCGTCTTCCGGCGGAGCCAAGGTGCGGACGTACAGGCCGCCCTCGCTGATGTTGTAGGTGAAGCCGTAGTCGTCCTTCTCGCGGCCGGAGCCTCGGAAAGCCACCGTCGTGCCGTACAAGATGCGCGCGCTGCGGCGATTGTTGACCGCGCCGCCCTTCAATTCGTTCGACGCGAACAACACGTTCTCGGGTGGGGCGAACGCGTCAATCACGCCCACACCGGTGGCGCCCTCGAGCGCCGCCCGAATCGTCTTCAAATCTCGGGGATTGGCACAAACGATGAAATTCGTCTTGTGCCCGGCGCTGCGCGAAAGCTCGATCGTGGCCGTGTAGTCGTCGGCGAGCTCTGCATTGAGCACCGCCAGCGCGATGTCTCCCTGCTGCGCGAAGCTCGCGGCGTCTTCCTTCGTGACCGCGAACATCACGGAGTAGCCCGCGTTGCGCAGCACGCGGCCCAGGACGGTGCGTCGCGTCTTGTCGCTTTCTGCGATCAACGCGGTTCCGCGCGTCGTAGCGGGCAGCGTGCCCGTTTCGCGCGGCAGCGTGCGTAAGCGAGTGAGTAGGGGGCGCGTGCCGTTTAGCGGAAGCACGTCATCGGCGCCCCAACTGAAGGCGTCGTTGAAACACAGGTCACCAATTTCGCGAGCCAGTGCGATCATCGGCAAGCGCGCATGCTTGGCGCTGCTGCGCGTCTGCACTGCGAGTGCCTCGGAGGCTTCGGCATCCAGTAGCATCGCCATCGCCTCGTGCGACTCGAGCCAACGCCCGGCTTCTTCCGGCGACTCTGCCGCGTGCAGCGTGAAGGCAGCTTGCTCCGCGGCCACCGACAGGGCCATCCGCTCCTCGCGCCGAAAGCGCCCGAACGCGAGCATTTCCCGAGTTTCCATGTGCATTTAGAACGGCCGCTCTCGACCGCGCTAAAGCCCACCTCGTCGCGAGTCGGCGTTCGGCGGTTCCATTCCGAAGGGGCCGCCGACCGCCGTCACATACGGAAACGTTACGCCGAGAAGATCTGTTGAATCTCGCCTTCCATTGCGGCGGGCAGTACCTTGCGCGCCAGCGCCAATTCTTGAACGAGCAAGCTGCGGGCTTGATCGAGCAGCCGGCGCTCGCCAAAGGACAGATCTTTATCGAACTTGAGCCGATACATGTCGCGGAGAACCTTGGCGATTTCCGACGGAAGGCCGCTCTTCAACATTTCGGTGTAGGCCCGGAAACGGCGATTCCAGGGCTGCAGATCCACCGCTACTTCGGGCGCCTTCAGGATTTCCAAGATGTTTTGGGCCTCCTTCTTCTTCATCACGGGACGAAGGCCAACTCGCGCTGCCGCCTCAGTGGGCACCATCACCTTGAGCCCGCTGTCCTTGATCTTGATGACGTAACAAGT
>Ga0302322_100001563_pt1 | contig 18800 bp, 18 predicted proteins | sample Fen_T0_2_FD_203757 | JGI IMG/M metagenome (GOLD analysis project Ga0302322, IMG submission 203757) | Peat permafrost microbial communities from Stordalen Mire near Abisko, Sweden - Fen_T0_2 | ecosystem: Environmental > Terrestrial > Soil > Wetlands > Permafrost | place: Sweden: Abisko... | reverse complement strand
CCCAACTCCATCGCTCGAGCCAGAGCGCAGGGTCGTCCAATCAACGACCGGCTGCTCCGAGATGCTCAGCTCCGTAATATCGAGGCTGCGCCAAGCCCGATCGACCGCGTAGCTCAGCGAATTAAATCCGCCAACCTGATGAAAAGCGAGCGACTGATCCAATCGCACGGCCAACGCACCGTCATCGCAGGCCACGATTCCAATCTCGAGCCCGCCGTTCTCCGGGGGCGGCCGGGTGAAGCTCACCGGAACCGCGAACGCTCCGGGGCGCGCATCGGGGCAGCCGAACGTCAGGGCCTGGTCCATCCCGAATCCACCCGGGAGCTCTCCATTGATCTTCACGAAGAAGTTATCCGCGCCGCACGGATTGTCCGCGCCTGCCGCATCCGAGCCGCTCGACCCGGAGCTAGCAAGTGCTCCGCCGTCTGCGTCGCCGCCGCTCACGCCGCCGTTGCCAGCACCTCCCTCCGGTGCGCCACCCGTGACTACACCTCCGGCGTGCACCGGCGCACCGCCGCCCTCCGCGCCTCCTTGTGCCGCACTCATCCCGCCGGAGCCTTTCGACCCGTCGCCTTGCGCGCGCCCGCAGCCGACGATAAAGCCGAAACAGCAAGCGCACGTAACGATGGCCCGCACGGATCGCATCCTGAGATGCGTTGGGTGCTAGGTCAAGCAACCGGGAGGAACCTTCGGGCTCAGCTGCCGTAAGTCCATGACGCCTCGCCATGCAACGGGAGCGCCTATGGATGCGCAACACGGACGGCGCTCCGATCAACGAGCCGCGTTTCGTTATCCTCTGATGCGTCACGTCGGAACGGCAATCAAGGCCCGCCAAGCGCCATACGTTGAAGCACTGGTTTGAGATGCTCCACTATTCCTCGACCCGGGCGGAAGACGAAGACCACGCTGTTTCAGTTGAGCCACTCGGGCTGCCCGCCGGAATACGACGTTGCACCGCCCGGCTGCGCTCAGCCGAGCGAGCTGCGCCACCGCGACGCCTCCCGTGTCATACAGACTGGATGACAACGCGCGGTCGCCTATCACGTGCGGCCCGTGACCGCGGATGCCCGCCGAGATCGCAAGCTTGCGTGCGCGGGAGATCGCGCGGGCGGCTCCAGGCAGAACACGTCATCCGCGATCTCCCGGCGACGCTGCTAGCCGCGCCGCGTGCGCGTGAACCGTGACCATCACCCCAATCAGTTCGTCCAGCTAAAGTGATCTTTGGCATTTTCCTCGGCAAATGAAACGGTGCAACACGGCGCTCACTCCTTTCTCTGACTGCGGTCGGTCTACGCGAGACGCGTAGGCGCTGCACCGCGCAAGGAGTGTTCCGAGAACTCGTGAATCGCGTCGCCTCGCCTCGTCGAGGGATCAGGCGATCGACTCGAGAAGCCCCACGCAGGCTGCGTGCGGGAATACCGCGGTTGCATTTCTTTGGCGTGGAAGTCCGTGGCCAGTCGCCGCTGCGCCTTGCTCAAAAGGCCGCAGCGTGACACATTGCGGGATGCTTCGAAGGGAGTGGCGGGCGGTTAGGTTTCGGGCCTTGCTGATGAGCGCAACACTTTACTCGTGTGCGTCGACCAGCAACGATCCCATGAACGGCGGGGGCGCCAGCAGTGGCGGGCACACGAGCTTGGCTGGCAGCGGCGGCTCGAACCAAGCGGGCGGCGGCTCGAACCAAACGGGTGGCGGCTCGAACCAAACGGGTGGCGGCTCGAACCAAGCGGGCGGCGGCTCGAACCAAGCGGGCGGCGGCTCGAACCAAGCGGGCGGCGGCTCGAACCAAGCGGGCGGCGGCTCGAACCACGCAGGAGCAGCTTCCGCGACGATGGCCGGCTCCTCCGGACAAGGGGTTGGGTGCTCAGGCACCAAGCCCTCGTGCACCACGATGACGATGGGCTCGTGCAGCGATGCCTTCACCGCCGCAGACTGCGTGAACGGTGCCTGGCAATGTCCGAGCGGCTCGTTTCCTCCCAATCAGTGTCAGTGCTTCGGTGCCCCCATGGTGTGTCACCCCGGAAAGGCCGGGGGCGCGTGCACGGCAGATTGGGTGAATGCCAGCTGCAACGGCGGCACGTGGACGTGCCCGGTCGGCACAGTGAACGCGGGGGCCTGCCTCTGCGTGCTTTCAGGCGCCGAGGTAATGGCGGGCGCGGGCGGCGAAGCCGCAGCGACGTGCCCGTAGCCAATCAGTGCTCGCCACTGACTCAAAGTGCTGCCGACGAGCTCAGCGGGCGGACACGAGACCCCGCGCGCCACTCGAAATTTTCCTCGAATAGCCGCTCTTCGTCTCACTGCACTCTGAAACCGTACCGAGGAGCCACGGGGTCCGCCTTCGGCGGCGAGCGAGGTTGAGCTCCCGCCACGCGGTGCAGAAGCCGCGCGTCCAATCAGGAGCGCGCGAACTGCAAGGTGACGCCGAAGGCCCCACGACAACCAGCGGCACCTATGAGGCGGCGTCCCCAAGATGCAAAACGAGCGCGGGAGCGACCCTCGCTCACCGCCGAAGGCGGGCTCCGCGGCGACCTACAGTGCCGGGCCACACAAAGAAGAAGCGGCCCCCCGGGCGGCCGCTCTTCGTCTCATCACTCCACCAGATAGAGCGCTCTGTTGTCGTAGGCCCCCCGGGATCCCGGCCGCTCGTGGGCGGGAAAAGCGTGGGATCGCGTGTAGGCTTCGGTTTGTCGCCTTGCAAATGCATGCAAGTCCGCTTTGATTGTTCCGCGCTCGGCGCCGGGCCCGCGCCGAGGAAGGTGATGAACGATGAAGATGAACGCACCGCCGAATCTGAGCCGGCGATTTCGTACGGCTAGGAGCAAAGGCCATGTGCGCGCGCTGATCGGCGCTGCGGGGTTGCTGCTCAGCTTGCATGTTCGAAGCGCAGCGGCCGCTCTGCTCGATGAAAGCTTCGGCGACGTTTCGGTTGCGAGCGTGCAGCACGGATCGCCCCAAGTGTTCGCGCTTGCGGTGCAGCCAGATGGCAAGATCATCATCGGCGGCCAGTTCGATACGGTAGCGGGCCAATCACGGATGGAAATCGCGCGTCTCAACGCCGACGGCACACTGGACAGCTCATTCACTTCGCCGTTCGAGATGACCAGCCTGGGCGTGATGGTGCAAACTCTCGCGCTCGACGCCAGCGGTGGGATCTTCGTCGGCGGCTCGTTCGTGGTCGGCGGGTCGCTCAATACGCTCGTGAAGCTCAAGGCCAACGGCAGCGTCGACAGCGCGTTCGTCGCAGACCCCTCGCTACACTTCGTAAATGTCTCCAAGGTCGTCGTCGCGGCGGACAAGCTGTATGTCGCGGGCGGTGGACCTGGCACCCTCGATCGGTTGAACGCCAGTGGCGCGCTGGATGCTTCGTTTACGCACTTTTCCACTAGCCAATACCGCGCCAATTGGCTCGATTTCGCGCTGTCACCGAGCGGCTCGATAGTGCTCGGTTTGGATGAAGTGGTGGTCGGAATCGGCACGGACGGCAAACTGGCTGATGCGTTCGTGCCTGTGCCGGCTCCGTCCCCAAAGCTCGCTTCGTTGAGCGGAGGGGATGTGATGATTTTTGCAAATCACGCCGAGATCAACGCGACAGCCCCCGACAAGCGCATCACGCGCCTCAAGCCGAATGGCACGGTCGCTGCGAGCTTCACTGTCGATCCGCACGTGCGCCTTTTCCTTGGCGTTCTGCCCGCCGATAACCTGCTGATCGAGCAGCAGCTCTCGAGCGGCGAGGAGGCGGTAGTTCGCTTGGCTCTCGACGGAACTCCCGACGGCTACCTGGTCCCGGTCGATGATATTATTCGCGCCATCGCGCCGTACCCGGATAATCGCGTGATGATCGCGGGCATGTTCGGTGCAGTCGAGCACCAAGCGCGTACCCGGGTCGCACGCCTGCTCGGCACTGATCTGGGTGGGGGCGGACTCGGCAGCGGCGGACTCGGCAGCGGCGGTGGGAACAGTGGTGCGGCCGGCGCCGGTGCGGATAGCGGCGCCGGTGCGGATAGCGGCGCCGGCGGTGATGGCGGTGATGGCGGTGATGGCGGTGATGGCGGCGATAGCAGCGCGGCAGGCAGCCCCGCCAAAGCCGGCGCGAGCGGTAAAGGCGGCACGTCAGCCGGGGCGGGCAGCCCAGCGAACGGCGGCGCAACTTCGAGCGGCGGTGCGCCGCCTAAGGGCTCGAGCGGCGGCTGCACTTTCACACGCCCCGGTGGCCACTCCAGCGGGCTGGGCGCGTTGTTCACCATCTGCGCGCTCGCATGGCTCGGCGCGCGTCGGAAGCGCTGAGTCGGCTGGTGTCAGCCTGGGCGCCGCAAGGGAAGCCTCCGCTCTGTCAACGGCGAGCGTTGTATCCGTATTCTCGAATGCCAGGCCGGTCATTGCGCTTCGCGGTCGCTTGCGTGTTGGGTGCATTGAGCATGGGCTGTGCTTCGGGCCCTTCGTTTCGAACGCAGCAGCTGGAGTTCCGATGACAATGCCTCCGCAGAGAGTGCCGGCGACGCGATCGTCGCCGCGATCCTCAGGCATTGAGGTAGCGCTGCGTCCCGTGCCACCGGCTTGGCACGCGAATTTTTCCCTGCGGAGGGCGCACCGCCGTTCGCGAACGCCTAGCTCATTTGCGGCCGAACTCTCGTCGGCGGAACCCGAACTCGCGGCGATGCGCGCCAGTCGGGTATGGCGATACCCCGGCGTCTCGACTTCCCCGCTGCGTCGTGTCATACAAAGTGGATGACAACGCGCGGTCGGCTGAATGCCAGGTTGGAGCCGGAGCTCGAGCGCAAGCTAGCGTACCTGCGTCAGCGCACTGGCCTGGCAACGAGCGACGTGGTGAGAGCATCGATCGAGCGCTTCTACGAAGCCATGCGGGTTGGCGGCGAGCAGGCGCGAGCCATCCTCGAAGAGTCCGGGTTCATCGCGAGCGGCAGCGGGCCAGCCGATCTGTCCGAACGCTACAAAGAAGCGCTGAACAAAAGTCTGAGCAAGAAGCACCGATGATCTTGGTGGATACGGGCTTCTGGCTCGCGCTCGCCAACCAAAAGGACCGGCATCATTCGGCTGCAAAGCGCGCTCTCGCCCAAGTCGAAGAGAACTTGGTCACCACTTGGCCAGTGATGACTGAGACTTGCCACTTACTCGCCTCGCGAGTCGGCGAACGAGCCGCCCGGGCATTCATCGAAAGCGCCACGCGCGGAGCATTCGAGATCTTCGAACTGTCCACCGACCATTTACCGAGAATCGCTGAGCTCATGCTCCGCTACGCGAAGCTGCCGATGGATCTCGCCGATGCCTCGCTGGTGATTGCTGCCGAGCAACTGGCGTCAGGTCGCATTCTCTCTACCGATCAGCGCGATTTCGGCGCCTATCGCTGGAAGAACCGTAAACCGTTCCACAATCTGCTCGTCATCTAGTGTTCTGGCCGGAATTGTCGGCGCTTAGTGAACCACCGCTGGGCCTCCCGGACGATACGCTGTGCGACGTTGTGCAGATCTCGTCCACGAGCTCGCTGCTGGTACGTTGACGACCCGTTGCGAACGGCACTGGAGAGCGAGCGCAAGGTGCTCGAGAGTTTGCAGCGGCGTCTCGCCGCCTTCACGCTCGGGGGTGCTGGCATCGTGGGTGCATCCCGACAGCGGCACAGTTGGAGAAATTCTGTGCGAATGGGCAACCTCCCCCGATCCCGGGATCGAGTGTTGCAACAGACGAGCGGACGGCTGGCTTGCCAAGTTGGCGTTGAAGACCCTGGCTGAGCGTTCAGGAACCTTCAGTTGCACCCTGCCGCGATCTGCGTGGGAGCCACGGACAAACCCAGATCCGTGCCCCAGCACCAAAGGGTGCCATCCTTGCGGAGCGCGCAAGTGCTTTTGTAGCCTGTCCAGACGCGCGCGACATCGGTTCCGAGCTCGGCGATCGCAGCCGGAGTGGTGCTTGGCACGGGCGGCGTGTCTCCGTCGAAAGCCAGGCCTTGGTGCCAACACCAAAGCGAGCCGTCGGTTTTTTTCGCGCATACGTGCCAGTTGCCGAGCGCAATGCTCTCCACGTCCGAGCCAAGATCTGCGATCACGTGCGGCACGGGGTTACCCTGGTTGTCGCCGTAGCCCTCGCGGCCCCAACACCACACGCTTCCGGCGCCCGTCAGCGCACAGGTGTAGTCGTTGCGAGTCGCGACTTGAGTCACTGCCGTGCTCAAATTCGCCTGCGTGGGAAGGTCTACCTGAGTGAGCGTGCCGCTACCTAGCTGGCCGTGGTGGTTGTCACCCCAACACCAGACGCTGCCGTCGCTCATGCTCGCGCAGGTGTGCTCATAGCCGACCGCGAGCGTCGAGACGGCATCGAGCAGCGGGACGGGAGTCGGCTGGTCGTGATATCCGTCCGTGTTTTCTCCGAGCTGATGGACATTGTTGCCGCCCCAACACGAGACCGTGTGGTCGGTGTTCAGCGCGCAATGGTGACTCGCGCCACCCCCGACCGACACCGCGTTCGGGATCATGCTCGTGATTTCTGCTGGCTTCAGCACGCTGCTACTGCTGGTGGAGAGGCTCACTCGACCCCAGCGATAGACGCTGCCAGCCCGTGTGAACGCGTAGCTCACTTCGTTGTCGCTGAAGAGAGCGGCAGTTGGACCACCCAAGCCGTCCACGCGGATCGGCGTCGTTCGCTGTAGCGTGCCGCCGTCTCCGAGCTGCCCGGCGTTGTCTTTGCCCCAGCAGTAGATCGTGCCCGTGTGATCCAACACGCACATGAAATCATAGCCCAGAGCAACCGAGTCGATGCATGCGAGCTGCCCACCCAACGCGCAACGTCATGGCCGCAGGCTCCCAGCTCGTGCTCGGATGGTCAACCGACCCACGGCATACGCGACGCATCCGGGTGCGTCGCGTATGCGATGTCGCCTTGAGGACGTGTCCCACGCCCTGCTCGCTGAGATCCGCGTCCCGAACCGAAGCCGCGGCTGCGACCGAACCCGCCCCCAACCCGAACTCGTATGAACTGGCGGGCAGGCGCGGCCGCAGAGGAGCCGCGCACCAGACCATGTGGCCCAGCGTCGACCATCACGGGCAGCGCGCCCGTTCATTTGTGGCCCCCAACCCAAACCGATGGCGACTGCGAATCAATGCAGCCGCTCCGTCCCGGTTGGGACGGCCCTTTCGGGCCGCGCCCGGACAGAACCCGAGTCACCTCGAGCAGCCACTCTTCGTCTCAGTCACTCCCAACTCTTGATGCCCCGCCGTTGAACGACCCAACACCGCCCGACGTGCTCGCTTCGCTGCGCGCGCCGGCTGCGCTCGCTCGACCTGATGCGTGATCGCTTCGCACCGTGAGCATGGCGACGCAGGGTGCTTTGGTTCGCACTCGCTCCTTTCTCCCGGCTGGCGGCCGGCCTACGCGAGACGTGCAGGTGCTGCGCCGCGCGATCTCGCTGCGCGCACTCACTCGCGAGGTGCACCGTGCAAACGCTACCTCCTCTGGCGCGTGTCACATCTCCTGAGCAAGGAGGCTTCGTCCGGCCGCCAGCCGGAGAAAGGAGCCGCTCATGTCGAACAACAAACACACCCTCGCCCTTCACGCTCACACCATGAGGCAAGCGCGCACCGATTCAGAGGCTCGGCTCTGGCGTGTGTTGCGCTCGAGCCAGCTCGGCGTCGCCTTCCGGCGGCAAGTTCCGCTGCCCGGCTTCATCGCCGACTTCTACGCACAGAGGCGAGCTTGCGATAAATCCGAAACCGTACTGCGGAGCCACGGCGCGCGCCTTCGGCGGTGGGCGGAGGTTTGAACGGTCGCGCAGAACAGCCTACGAGGAAAATTCTTGCGGTACTGAGTAACGACAATTTCGCTTGGCTTCTGACAATCTAAGCCAGCATTCTCTTGACTGGAGATTCTCATGAAGCGCCCGCACTCCTTCGTAATCGCCCTGTCATTCGCCATCGTGTCCTCGCTGGGCTGCTCCCCGGCCGATGATTCGAACGGCAGCCCAGGTTCGGCAGGTAGCACTCCCAATGGCTCCGGCGGAGCCTCAGCGACGGGCGGAGGAAAGAGCGGCGGCGGGGCTCCCGCGACGGCCGGCGCAACGACGGGCGGCGCACCAACGGCGGGTGCGGCCACAGGCGGTGCGGCCACAGGCGGTGCCGCAACGGCAGGCGCGCCAACGGCGGGCGCAGCCACGGGCGGCTCGGCGACCGGCAGTGCAGGCACTGGTGGCAAGGCAGCGGGCGGCGCGGCAGCCGGCGGTGCCTCTGGCTCAGGGGGCAAACCTGGGGGAGGTGGCGGGTCAGCGGGTGGCTCCGGTGGCGGGTCCGATACCGAGACGTTGTCCGCGGGATGCGGAAAGATGCCGACCATCGCGAGCAACATGTACAACAACGGTAATCCGATCTCGATTACAGCCGCGAGCAAGCAACGCCGCTACATCCTGAGCGTCCCCGCCAACTACGACAATACGAAGCCGTACCGGTTGGTCATCGCGTGGCATCAGCTCGATGGCAACGACAAGCAGATGTACCAACAGAACTATTACTGGTTGAAGGACATCGCAGACGCCGCCAGCAGCACCATCTTCGTGGCTCCCAATGGTGAGAAGAACGGGACGCCTTGCACCGGCACCGGTAACGGCGAAAGCGGCTGCGGTTGGCCGGATTCAAGCGGGTCGAACGTCGCGCTCGCCGACGCGGTCGTCGCGCAGGTCGAAGAGAACTTCTGCATCGACAAGAAGAAGATCTTCGCCAACGGCTGGAGCTACGGCGGCAGCATGTCCTACCGCACCGCCTGCTCGCGCCCCCTCGGAGGAACGGGCACCTGGGGTGTCCGCGCGGTCGCAATCTACAACGGTTCCGCACAGCTCAGCGCCGGTGGTTGCACCCCGAGCAAGGCGGTCGCCTTCTACGCCTCGCACGGCACCAACGACACCGTTCTTAGCTACGACGGTGGTGTCTCGATGGCGCAAACCTACGCAAAGCTCAACGGCTGCACGTGGATGACGCCGACTCGCGCCACCGGGAACCACGTGTGCACCAACGTCACGGGATGCACGGCGGGTTATCCCGTCGAGTTCTGCTCCTTCGTGGGTCCACACACGCCGGACCCTCCGCGCGAAGGAGGCCAGCGTTGGCAGCCACAAGAAGTCTGGAAGTTATTCAGCCAGTTCTAGGGTTGCCCCGCGGTTGAACGTCGCAACACGGCCCGGCGTGCTCGCTGCGCTGCGCGACGCGCGTCGCGATACCCGAAGGGGTACGCCGGGCTGCCTGAAGCCGTCTCGTGGCTGCTTTGGCCCCCTTACGCCGGCTGCGCCGGACGTGGGGGCCCGGTTAGTGGAGAAACAAATGTCAGCACGAGCAGCGGCGGCCGTCGGAATTGTGGGCCTCTTGCTCTTGGCCTGTGGCTCGAGCAGCCAGAGCGAGGCCGGACTAGGCGGCTTCGCGGGTGTCGCTGCCGACGCAGGGACCAGTGCAGTCCCGCACGGCGGCACTGCGGGAGCGGGCGGCACCGTCGTCGGCAGTGACGGGCTCGGCGGCTCGCCGGTCACGGCCGGCTCCGTCGGGTCTGCCGGCTCTGCCAGCAGCGCGGGCTCTGCCGGCAACGCTGGCAACGACCAGGGCGCAGCGGGCGGCGTCGTCAATGGCGGTGATTCCGGTGCCGGCCAGAGCGAGGCCGGCGCAGCGGGCGCTGCGCTCGAACAGCCCGCGACCTGTGCTGAGGTCGCGCCCGGCGCAGCCGCCACGCGCGTTCGCTATCAGAGTGAGCACGCGCCGTACGGCGGCAATTGCGCTTCGGAACAGCAATCCGCCACTTGTGACAACGGTGTGCTCGGGGCTTGGACGGGCAGCTATGTCTTCGAACAGTGCACGCTTTTGCCGCCAAGTGATTGCGATGCGATCGCTCACGGCGCCTCCGCAACGCGCACTCGCTTCCAGGTCGAGAGCGTCGCTTTTGGCAAAGTTTGCGTCTCCGAGCAGCAGCATGCGCTGTGCGACAACGGCGCGTTGGGTTCGTGGAGCGGCAGCTACCCGTTCGAGGCCTGCAGCGTCCAATCACCCATCGGTTGCGGCAACACCGCGCACGGGGCCACGGCCGAGCGCGTGCGCTACCTCTCATCCAGCGTGCCCTTCGGCAATGCCTGCGCGTCCGAGGTGCAGTCGGCAGTTTGTAACAACGGCAGCTTCGGTGATTGGACGGGCAGCTACGGCTTCGCCGCGTGCAGCGTGGGCCCAGCAGCAAGCTGCGATGGCCCCCCGCATGGCACCGCGCAAGAACGCATCCGCTACTCCGCGACCAGCGTGCCCTACGGCGAAGCCTGCCCCGAACAGCTGCAGACTCGCAGCTGCGACAACGGCATTTGGACGAGCTGGACGAGCTGGACGGGCTCGACGAGTTCGACAGACGGCTATGTGTACGAAAGTTGCGCAGTCGATCCGCCTGCGGCCTGCGGCGGCGCTGGTGGCCCTCCCCACGGCAGCATCGAATCGCGCCTACGTTACAAAGATTGGAACGTGGTCTTCGGCGCCAGTTGCGTCAGCGAGACGCAAACGCGCGTGTGTGCGAACGGTACCTGGAGCGACTGGAGCGGAAGCTACGAGAGCTTGTCATGCTCGGTGCAAGAGTGTGCAACCGGCACTCAGCAGACGCGCTCGTGCGGCCTGAACAACCGCGGCCGGCAAACCCGACCCTGCTCCGGCGGAACGTGGCGCATCGCGTGGGACAATTGCGTCGACCCTGACCTCTGCATAGACGGGACGACCGGCACGCCAGCGTCGTGCAACGCGGGAGCTGGTTGGAAAGCGCTAGCGTGCGTCCAGGGGCAATGGCAGCCGTCCGGTGCCTGCGGAGTGTGCTCGGGGACACTCAAGGACCCGTGTCTGGAAAACAAGAGCTCCAGCGCCTGCTTCGCGGCGAAGTACGAGGGTTCGAGCTGCGGTATTTGGAACGGGAATTCCGTGCCTCCGAGCTGCCATTTGCAATCGAACTTCTCGGGCCCGTGCTCGCTCCTCCATTCACCGACCTTCTGCACTCCGACGTTCGGCTGCGCCTGGACCGAGCTCTAGAAAAAAATAGCGAGTCCCAGCCACGCGCCAATCTGGTCGCGCTTATGGCGCGGGGTTCATCGACGCAATGCAGACTCGATCGCTCTGGAGAAGGGAATGCCGCTTCACAAACCGCAGCGGGACGCTGATGAACCGCTTCGGGCGTCGGGATTTTGACGGTGCCGCGGTTTCTCGCTCGGACCGAGTCCAAAGGAAAATGACTTACCTCAAGGGTTAGACACCTAATGCTCGCTGCGGACCGCGAGAGATCCTCGCAGATGCAATTTCACGGCTGAGCCGGAAACACGTGCACGTTTGAGTCGATAAAGTGAGCCGCCGTACGTTTGAGTGACGGAAGGGGCGGGAAACGGATATTGCTGGATTGCCTAGAGAACTATTCAGCCGAGCGCTGCTAGCCAGCGTGGTGCTGTAGGCCACGGTCGGCTCGTGTGCGCAACGTGTGAGCAGAGCGTCATGTCTACCGCGATAATGAGGAGCTCCCGATGACAGTTCGATTTCAGAACCTGAGCGCGTTCGTGCTGATTGGCACCATCGCCGGCTGCGTGACGGGGTCGGTCGACCCGATGGGTGGTCCGGGTTCCAATGGCGCGGTCGATCCCCTCGGCGCCGCCGGTACGGTTGCCGCGGGAGGCGATTCGAGCGCCCCTAACACGACGCCCGCCAAGCTGAACCTGACCGGAGCGCCCAAGTATTACCGGGTCATTCGCCTCTCGAACGAGCAATGGGCCAACAGCGTCAAGACGGTGCTCGGCCTCGCCACGCCGACGGACCTGGCGCAGAACTTCCGAGCGGCAGTTTCGGGAAACTCGGACTTCAACAACAATGAATTGTTCCTAGACATCGACAATTCATCCTGGCAGGATTTTCAAGCAGCCGCGGAGGCTTTAGCCGATCAGGTCACTGCGTCCGACGCAACTCTTGCCAAAGCCTATTCCGGCAAAGATGCAGCGGGCCTGATTTCGACTTTGGGAAGGCGCGCTTACCGCCGCCCGCTCACCAGCACCGAACAGACCAAGTACATGACGTTGTACAACTCCGGTTCGACCTTGAGCGGCTCCCGGAGTGCCCTCGCCAAGGGCGCGTCACTAGTGATTCGCGCTTTGCTTCAGTCGCCAAATTTTCTGTTTCGGACGGAGCTCGGGGCGGCTGCCCAACCTCTGAGCGCTTTCGAGATGGCGGCAAAGCTTTCCTTGTGGCTGAAGAACACCACTCCGGACGACGCTTTGCTCGATGCTGCGGCCGGCTCTACGACGCTGAACACACCTGACGGAGCCGTCGCGGCAGCCAAGACCATGCTCGAGGACGCCGCAGCCGCCAAGGTCATGCGCAGCTTTCACGGGCAGTTCCTGCACCTGGACCTGTTCTCTGGCATCACCAAGGACATGGTTCAGGACTTCAATCAGGCCATCGGTCCCGAGCTCACGGAGAGCTCGTACCTGTTCTTCGACAAGATTTTCTCGAAGGGCCTCGGAGTTAAAGACATCTTCCTCTCGACGAGCGGCTTCGTCGGGCCGAACATGGCGGCCGTCTACGGCAACGGCGTGACCGCGCCGGCCAGCGGCTACACCGAGCAGGCCCTCGGGGCAAACCGCATCGGGTTTTTTACGCAGCTCCCGTACCTGATGTATTGGGCACGCAACGGCGAGCCCGACTCCATCCACCGCGGCGTGACGCTGAATCTGGATGTGCTGTGCGCTACGTTGGGGCCGCCCTCCATCGTCCTGCCGACTCTCCCTTCCAGGCAGCCAGGCCAGACCAACCGTCAGGTCGTGGATCTAACGACCTCAGGCTGTGGCAAGGCTTGTCACAATGCCATGATCAATCCGATTGGCTTCGCGTTCGAGCACTACGATGGAATGGGTCGCTACCGCACTACCGAAAAGGACGTCACTGGAGTGGAACTGCCAATTGACAGCAGCGGTACCTATGCCTTCACTGACGGTACGAAGACCTACCAGAACGCGAGTGAATTGATGCAGGCAATGGCCAACGGGCAGCAAGCACACGCCTGCTACGCCAAGAAGATCGCCAGCTACGGCCTGCAGCGTGACATCGTCGACGCAGACATGCCGCTCTTGACGACTCTTGCGTCGCCCAGCATGTCGAGCGGTAGCTCAGTCAAGCAGATGATCCTGGATCTAGTGAAACAAGATGCGTTTAGAACCCGATCTGGAGGTGCACAGTGAGATCCAAGGCTGAAGCAGGGATGTGGCGCCCACCGAGCGGGTCGCGGTTGAACAGGCGCAACTTCTTGAAGGGGGCCGGTTCGATCGCCATTGCGCTTCCGTTCTTGGAAGGCTTGCCCGAGCGGTCAGCATGGGCGGCCGGAGCTGCGCCCGTGTTCACGTTCTTCATCGTCGCCGAGAACGGAGTGGTGTTCAAAAACTTCTTCCCATCGGCCACGGGTGCAATCACGACCGCCGGTCTAGCCGGTCTGCCCGACACCGCCACGAGCGTGCTGTCCGCGCACGCCCCTAACTTGCTGTTCATCAAGGGCATCAATTATCAGCAGCCCGGACCGCAAGCATGCGGGCACGCGGAAGGTCTGACTCAAACCCTAACTGGTATCAAGCCGGGCGCGACCGGGAATAAGGGGTACTCCGGCGGCCCCTCGGCGGACACGGTGATCTCAAAGGCTGTCAACGGTGGCGCCGAACCGCTTGCTTTGTACTCGGGTGGGAAGGGCTTCATCGCCGAGCGCATCTCGTTCAAGGGTTCGGGCTCGGGTCAGGTGCGCGCCGCCGACGTCAACCCCTACCTGCTCTACTCGAAGGTCGTGGGGCTCGCGAACGCGGGCTCGACGGGCGGCGGAGGCACCACGCCTACCGTCGACCCAGTCGCCGCGGAGCTCGCTTCGTCGCGCAGGAGCGTGAATGATTTCGTGCGTGATGAGCTCAATAGCCTGATGTCGATGTCCGCGCTGAGCGGTGATGACAAGGGGCGCTTGCAACAGCACTTCGACGCCATCCGTGACGTCGAGGTCAAGATGACGCAGATGGCAGGCGCGTCCTGTTCGGCAGCCGGCATCACCGCGTCTGAATACGATGCAATGAAGACCGGCTTCGCGTTCAAAAGCGGCAGCATGGAGGACTACGTTCGCCTGCACCTCCAGATTGTCGCCATCGCGTTCGGCTGCGGCTACAACCGCACTGGCACCCTGCAATGGGGTGACGGCACGGACGGCACCAAGTACAACGTGCCGACCAATGTCACGCTCGGCATGTGGCCTTTCCACCAGATCAGCCATCGCATCCAGTCGGAGTCGGCCTCGGGCACCAACCCGACCGCCGAGCAAGCGCATCACGAGATCGACACGCTGCGCATGAAGACGCTCGCCGCTGGCTTGGACGTGTTTGCGGCACATGGTCTGCAGGACAAATCGGCGATTGTCTGGACCAACTCGATCGCGGACGGTCCGTCGCACGCCACGAAGAACGTGCCCATGATCATCTGGGGCAATGGCGGCGGCGCCCTCAGGCAGGGCGCGTACATCGACGCGGCCGGCTCCCAGAACGACGCGGTTCTGAACACGATCATCACGGCTGCCACAGCTGATGCTGCCTCGCCTGCAACCCTTCTGGGTGGCGGCAAGACGCTGGCTGCGATGAAGGCCTAGTTGCGGTAAGCCTGGAAGAGACCTCGCCGTGCTAGCGAGGTCCCCCTTTCAGGAGTGACTGCGCTCGACGCGGCCTCGGTCGCCGCCGCCTTTATCGCCATCGCGATCCCCGAATGGAGAGTCCGCGTTCGATGACCCTTCGTAACACGGCGCGCTCTGGCTGGACCGTTTGCCTATTGGCAATTTCGCTCCTGTCGAGCGCGGGCTGCCGGGCGAAGTTCGAGCCGATTGTCTCTGACCTGAGCGAGACCTTCGATCGAAGTGACATTGGACCTGCCTGGCGAGATTCCGGAGGAAAGTACCGCATCGTCAAGGGGGAGCTGTCGACCCAAGCGGCGCACCATCACCCGATCTGGCTCGAGCGGCAGCTGCCGACGGATATCTCGCTCGAGTTCGACGTGCGCACCACCAGCCAAGACGCCGATATTCGAGTGCTTCTATTCGGTGACGGCAAGTCGACGAACCCTGACGCAGAAGGGTGCCAGTCGAGCGGGTACGAACTCGTCTTCGGGGGCTGGAAGAATCAGCTCTCGGTGATCTGCCGCGCCGGCCAAACCGACGGTGGCCATCAGCGCGCGCGGAGCGACTGGCCCGTAGTGCCCGAGCGAACCTATCACTTCTACATCACCCGCAAAGACGGCGTGCTCTCTTGGTACATCGACGGCCACGAGATGATGTCGTGGAGCGATCCGAATCCGCTATCGGGAACCGGACACGAGGCGTTCGCCTTCGACGGAGGCCAATCAGAGGTCTTCTTCGACAATCTGGTCATCGGCCCCTACCACATATGACCTCTATCAGCCTCCAGCAAGGGGTGCGTGCTCGCGCAGCGTTTCCGTCGCCGGACAGGCGTGGTCGCATTTCCGGACACCGCCGCCTTCAGCGCGTCTCGATCTGGCTCGCCCCGTTGTTCGCACTGTGCCTGCCCGCACGTGCCTTTGCACACGCGGCCGGCATGGCGACCGAGAGCTGCAGCTGTCATTCAGGCGGGAAAGCGCCCACCGTGCTGCTCACTCCGGATTTAACCAACGTCGGCACCGGGCAGATGGTCAATCTGACGGTCAGTATTTCGACGACGAATGGCAATGTCGCTGGCTTCTTTTTAGAAGCGAGTAGCGGGAAGCTGAGCCTCGTCGATACGGGAACCAAGCTACTTGGTAATGGCGTTACGCAGAACGCGTCGCGCACCGGCACGGGTTCCGCGGTCACCTTCAAGGTGGGCTGGACCGCGCCCGCCACACCGGGCGGAGTCGACTTTCACTTGTGGGCCAACTCCGCCAATGGCAATCAGGCGCAAAGCGGCGACGGGGAGGGCACCGGCTTTTACAGCATGGCGTTCGGTTGCGCGGGCAGTAAGTTCTTCCTCGACGGCGACGCCGATGGCGTTGGCTCGGCCTCGTCCGGGTACACGGTGGCTTGCAGCCTACCAGCGAACTACTCCGTCAAGGACGGGGACTGTGCTGACAACGACCCCAGGATTTTTCCGGGGAACCCGGAGATCTGCGACGGCCGGGACAACAACTGCGATGGCCAGGTGGATGAAGGCCTCGAGCTGGCGACCTTCTGCACCGATGCAGACGGTGACGGTCATGGCGTCTTGGGCAGAGCCACGGTGATCGGCTGTAACGACAGCAAGGGCTTCGGCCTATGTGACAATGATTGCAATGACTCCGACCCGCTGGTGTTTCCCGGCGCGAAAGAGAGCTGCAACAACAAGGACGACAACTGCAACAACCAAGTCGACGAAAACGCGCGTCCAAAGTGCGGCGTCGGCTGGTGCACGCGCATCGCGCCGGACTGCACGAGCGCGTGCAACCCGGGCCCGCCGATGGCGGAGCTGTGCAACAACTACGACGACGACTGTGACGGCGTGAATGATAATGGGACGGATCTCCAGCTCTGCCGCAGCACAGGCCTAGTTTGCAGAGGCGGCCTTTGCGTCGCCGGTAGCGGTGTCTCCGCGGGCGGTGCAAGCTCGACGGCCGACGCGGGCTTCGCGAGCAACGCCAGCTCAGTGGGTAACGTCGGATTGAGCGGCAGCGCCGGCAAATCGAGCAAACCCGGTGGTTCCGTGCAGGCGCCCGATAAACCCGAGGGGTCGGCTGGCGCCTGTCGTTTCGCTCGCCGACGCGCGTCGACGCCATTGGCCGCAGGCGCGCTTCTTGCGTTGAGCGCGTTGCTCGACCGGCGACGTCGGCGGGCGAAATGCGGTAACGCTGCGTGACGAACTCAGGAAATGAATTCCTGTGTGGTGCCGACAATTTGGTGCGCCCACAACGATCCGAACCACAGCGGTACACAGCACAGCGTGCCGTGCTTCGGCATCCAATCTCGTGCTCGCGTTCCTCCACCCACTCACATGTAGACCGAACGCAAATCACCTTTCCAAACCTGCGTGGATGACCACTCGAGTGACCAAGCGGGTGGCTTTCTTTGGGGCTGAGCGTGCATGCGTGTCATGCTCCTACGACGCACACGGCGCGCTCAGCACACGGCTCAGGGCGTCATCCAACGGTTGCTGTGCAACGAGCGTTAGCCAACCTGCGCTCGTCGGCTCTCCTACTGCGAGGCTTATCAATGCTGTCATGTGCTTCCGTCGCTCGCACGTTTACCTTGGCCATCGGCGCTCTGCTTGCGCTCGCCTGTTCCGGCGACCCGACAGCCGTGGGCGGCGGTGGTGGTCAGTCGTCGGGCGGGTCGATGACCAGCGCGGCCGGCTCGATGAATAGCTCGGCTGGCGCTGGCTCGGTCGGGCTCGGCGGAGCTGGAGTTGGAGGTAGCAGTGCGGTTGCAGGCGCACCGGCAGGCGGTGCCAGGAACGCCATGGGCGGCACTACTTCGGGCGGCGCTGGAGGCATGATGGGGATAGCCGGTGCGGGCCTTGCAGGCAGCGGCGGTTCGGCCGGTGTCGGCAAGACGGACGTCATGAAGAGCGCGGGTTGCGGAATGAGCACTTCGCAGAAAGCAGAGACATTCGTCGAGAGCATGGTGATGACTGGCGGAGCCAATCGTCCGTACTCAGTTCGACTTCCTGCAGGTTACGACCCGATGCGCGCCTATCCGGTGATCGTGCTTCTGCATGGCTGCGGAAGCGGAACGAACAACGTGGCCATGGAGAAATCGACCGGCGCAGACGCCATCCTGATTCGCGGAACCGGGTCTGCTAGCGGCACCTGTTGGGACACGGCCGCCAACGGCCCAGATGTCGCGTTCTTCGATGCCATGGTCGCCGATGTAAAAGCTCGTTTCTGCAGCGATGAGCATCGGTTCTTCGCGGTCGGCTACAGCAGCGGTTCTTGGTTGGCGAACCAGCTGACTTGCATCCGTGCCGACGTGTTGCGTGGCGCCGGCACCGTCACGGGCGGAGAGTCTTCGAATGGTAAATGCGGTGGCCCAGTTGCGCGCATCTTCATCCACGATCAAGACGACACGACGAATGTGATTTCGGGCAGCGAGAAAGCTCGCGATCGCCAGCTTACCCAGAACGGCTGTGACAAGACGAAGACGCCCACTGCCGTGGACCCTTCCCCGTGCAAGCTGTATCAGGGCTGCACTGCCGGTTACCCGGTCGAGTGGTGTCAGACCACCGGTCAGCAGCACAATCGCCAGGACAGCCTCTCGGGACCAGCGTTTTGGAATTTTTTCAAAGCCCTTTGAGCGCGGGCCTCAGCGGAACCGGGCGACCTCGACACCAGTGAGAGTGCGAGCGATGGGCGAGTGCATCAGTGAGCGGCGCACCGCCACCTTGAGCTCGGAGTTTAGCGGCGTATTCGTGGCTTTGATCCCGCGCAAGGTGCCGGTGGGAGCGGCGGCTACACGAGAGCTTGGCTGACAGCGGCAGCTACACGAGAGCTTGGCTGGCTGCGGCGGCTAGGCACGAACGACGCGGGTGCAGTTCCGGCACCGATGGGTGCTCAGGCACGAGGCCGTCGTGCGCAACGTTGGGGGTCTTCTCCTGCAGCGATGTCTCTACCGCTGCAGACTGCCGGGACGGGGCTTGGCAATGTCCGAGCGGCTTGGTTCCACTCAGCCAGTGTCAGTGCTTCGGTGCCCCAATGGTGTGTCGCCGCGGAAAGGCCGGAGGTGCGTGCACGGCGGATTGGGTGAATGCCAGCTGCAACGGCGGGACCTGGACGTGTCCAGTCGACACAGTGATG
>Ga0302322_100001562_pt1 | contig 18802 bp, 14 predicted proteins | sample Fen_T0_2_FD_203757 | JGI IMG/M metagenome (GOLD analysis project Ga0302322, IMG submission 203757) | Peat permafrost microbial communities from Stordalen Mire near Abisko, Sweden - Fen_T0_2 | ecosystem: Environmental > Terrestrial > Soil > Wetlands > Permafrost | place: Sweden: Abisko... | reverse complement strand
CGCGCGTGAAGACCGACTGGCCGTGCAGGTCCAGCTGGTACTTGGGGCGCGTGTAGCCGGCCTGGAAGAAGCGCTGGCTCAGCCCGGCCATGGGGATGACGATCATGCGGCCTCCAGCGCGGCCTGCGCCAGCCCGCTGGCGGCGGCCTGGCCGTCGACCAGGATGTGCTGGCGGTACAGCCGCAGCGCGTTGGCCAGCAGCGTGGTCTGGCGCGCCAGGTTGTCGGCGTGCAGCGGCAGCATCGACAAGAACAGCAGCACGGTCTGCGCCATGTAGTGGCCATTGGGCCGCGCACCGGCAAAGCGGTGTTGCAGAAACAGGGCCTGGATGGCCTGCACCCGGCTGTCGATGGCCGGGCGGAACTCGTAGTGGCCCGGCGCCGGTGTGCGCGCCTGGTGGATGCCGGCGACGATGCCGTCGTACAGCCCGATCACCGAGTGCGCCAGCTTGGCGATGTCGTAGCTGATGTCGCCCACCAGCGCTTGGGCATCGGGGGTGTCCAGCCCGCGCGGGTCGATCAGCTTGATGGCGCCGCTGCGGGAATCGTAGAGCAGGTTGCTGAAGCACAGGTCACCGTGGACGACGCCGGGTACGCCGGGCACGGCCAGCGCCTGCGCCACGCAGTGCTGGGCGATGTCCCACAGCGGGGGCAGCGCTGCGTCGTTGAACACCAGCGGCGCGTGCAGGTCCAGCCCGCTGTGCTGGGCATGCAGTTGCAGGCGCTGCAGGCATTTGTCGGCGATCAGGCGCTGGCGGCACGCCTGCAAGTCCGCGGCGTCGACGGCGGCGTTGCCTTGGCAGGCGTCGGCAAACCATTGGTCGATCTGGCCGAACACCTGGTGCCAGAACATCGTGGGCTTGGCGCCGTGGACAAAGATTTCGTTCAGCGGCGGCAGGCACAGGTACTCCAACGCATACCAGGCCGTGCCGTCGGCGCGCTCACCCCACTCCAGCAGCTGCGGGGTGTAGACCTTCAGTCGCCCGGGCAGGGCGCGGAACCAGTGGGCCTCGGCCCGGATCTTGGCCGGCTGGTCGCCGCTCTTGACCACCCGGCGGCGGCTGACCTGCAGCGAGTTGAACGCCCGCTCGGTGGTCATCTGCATGCGCGCGTTGTAGTAGGTGTTGATGTGGCCGAAGTCCTTCCAGGCCACGGCCGGCACCCGGGTCAGGGCGCGCTGCCCGTCGTAACCGCGCACGGCGGCCACGAAGCTGCGGCGGCTGCCCACCAGGCTGCGGATCAGCGCGCGTGGGTCGCTGAACGCGAAGTAGCCGCACCACACCAGGCCTTGCTGCTGGTGCTCGGCCGGGTTTTCGTACTCCCAGTCGTACTCGTCGGTGGTGGGCGCCACGCAGATTGCGTCGGCGTCGGCTGGCAGCTCGCCCAGCAAGGTGTCGCCGTGCAGGATGCGCACGCCTTCGTCGTAGGCGCCCACCGAGTTCATTGCAAACAGCACCGACTCGGCCAGCGACAGCCCGTTGGGCACACGCAGCACCTGCAGGCCGCAGTGCGACAGCAGCTTGTGGTCGTTGCCGGTGACGCCGTAGTCCTCGGGCAGCGACAGAAAGCGCCGCTCGTTGGGGAAGGCCTTGGCGATCAACGCGGCCTGGTGCTGAAACAAGCGGCGGTTGCCGATGGGCAACAGCGCCGGTGGCAGCAGCCCCAGCTCATTGCGGAACTCGGTGTCGACGTAGGCGCCGGAGGTGATCAGGATCATGGTCGTCAACCGGCGATGGCGGCGGCGATGTGGGCGTAGGTCAGGTTGACGAACTCCGACGGCCGGATGGCCCGGTCGTCGACGTAGAAGCCGTCGTCACCGCACCAGGGCTTGCCCACCACCACATGGTCGTAGGGCACGTTGTGGCGGGCCAGCCAGTCGATGATCAGCGGCAGCGTGTGCGCGGTGATGCGTGCCAGGTCGCCGTCGAAGCTGCGCATGTTGCGCGCCGTGTGCACGGTGATCTCGAAGCCGGCGTTGTGGTACTGGCGCAGCGTGTCGATCACCGGGGTGATCGGCTCGGCGTTGGCGTAGTCGCCGTCCTGTGCCCGGCACAGCGTGTTGTCGAGGTCGATGACGATGCGTTTCATGGGCGGCGTCCGGGGATGGGGAAGGGCGTGCGGGGCGTCGGGCGGGGCCTGCGTGCTGCGCTGGTGCTACGCAAAGCAGAGCTCCAGCACCTGGGGCGGCGCGGCCACACGGGCCTCGGCCAGCCGGCCGTCGAACTCCTTGGCCGTCAGCTCGAACAGCTGCTGCAGGTTCTGGCCGTCGCCCAGGTAGGCCACGCTGTCGGTCAGTGCGGCGTCGCGCGCCGATTGGGTCATCGCGGCCCAGCGCTGGTTGCGTTGCAGCAGCAGGTCGAGGTCGACAAAGCGCATGTGCACCATGGTGGAACCGGGCAGGGTGCCGCAGGGCTCGACGGTGGCATGGTTGCCCGGTGTCCAGGTCATCGGGCTGCTGCCCAGCGCGGGCTTGCGGTGGATGTTGTACTCGTGCACGTAGTGCTGGCGCTGGGCGCCCAGTGGCCGCGTCGGGTCGTAGCCGGCCTCACTGCGGCGGTCTTGCACCACGGCGATGGCGCGCTCGGCCGCCAGCACGCCGGGCGCCATGCCTTGCAAGGTCTCGACCAGGTCACCGTCCAGGCTGAGGAATTCGTCGGTGTCGACCTTGATGACCCAGTCGTACTTCTGCAGCAGAAAGCGCTGGAAGTAGCCCTGGGTTTGGGCGAAGTGCCAATGGTCCAGCGCGCCGCCGGGCATGTGGGTGACGCTGGTGCGCGGGTTGAGCTGGGCGCAGCTGTCGTCGGTGCTGCCGTTGTCCAGCACAAACAGGTTCTGGTGGCCGACCAGCGCGGCGTAGTGCCGTTCCCACATCTGCAGCATGCGGCCTTCGTTGAAGCACTGGGTGAACACCGCCACCCGGCCCGGCTTGCCCGGGTGCGGGGCGCGCACGCAGTTCAGGTGCAGCGGGTCGCAGGCCGCGGTCAGCAGCCCCGGGGCGAGCCGAACGGTCTCGCTGAACAGCAGCTGGCCGTTGACCAGGAAGCCCACGCGCGCCTCGTCGCAAAACGGCAGCAGCAGGGCCAGCACGGCCTCGGGGTGGGCATGCACCACCACGCGCTTGCCGTCGGGAAACTCAAAGCTCTGCGTTTTGACGGTGGCCGAGCCGCGCGCGCCATCGGCCCCGCTGGCCACGTTGACCAGCGCCAGGCTGCCGCAGGCCAGCAATTCGTCGGGCACGGTGGCGTCGAAGCGGATGGTGATGCGCGCGATCTCGCGGTGCAGGTCTACGGTGGCCATGGGGCTCCAGCGTCGGGTTGGGAGAAGGCGGCTTGGCCGCACGCCGGGGGCGGCCAGGGCCGCACCGACAGGCCTGCATATTGGCCATGTGCCGCCTGCCCTGGTGCCTGGATCAGGCAGCGATTGGGCGGCCAGTTCCGGCCGCCGGTGCCGGCCCCGCTGGGCCAGCGGCCGGGCCTGGCGGAGCGTGACGGGTGGTGCGGTGGGCGCTGGTGGCGGAGATGGCGGAGATGGCGGAGATGGCGGCCATTTCCGGCCTGTCTCAGCGGATTGAGGTTTTGGTCGCTGGGGTCTACTTCTTCTCGAAATCCCGCTGGCCGCACCCTCAAGTTGGTGACCAGTCCATGTTCCGAGCGCCATGAGCCAACCACAACGTCCGTACCTTCTGCCGCACCGCCTGGCCCTGTTGCCGGCCGTGGCCTTGCTGGCCGGCTTGTGGGCGGGCGTGGCCCGGGCCGGCTGTGTGGACGAAGACCGGCCCGACCCCGGGTCGGCGGCCGCTTCGGGTGCCAAGGCAGGCGCCGCAGCTGCCGCCGCGCCTGCCGCCACCTTTTCGGCCCAGCCGGAGGCCCAGCTCAAGACGCTGGTGGGCGAGGTGCTGATGCGCAGCCAGGGCGTGGGCTCGGCGCGCATGCTGGCCGAGGCGGCGCAGATCGACGTGGACGAGGCGGTGGCGGCCAAGCTGCCGCAGGCCGCGCTGACGGGCTCGATCGGCCCCAATGTGAACATGGGCACGGACGGCAACACCACCCAGCTGCAGGTCCGTGCCGGTCTGACCATCAGCCAAACCTTGTTTGATGGCGGCCGCAGTGATCGCATGATTGACTGGCGGCGCCAACAGGCCGAGGTGGCCCGCCTGGGTGCGCTGACCACGCAGGAGCAGCTGACGCTGTCGGCCACCTCGCTGGCCTTTGAGCGCAGCCGCTACCGCATGCAGGCGGTGGTCTATGGCCAGCATGTGCGCAAGATGGCCTGTCTGGTTGAGGCGCTGGACAGCATCGTGGCCACCGACAAGGGCCGACTCAGCGAGCTGGTGCAGGCCCGCAAGCAACAACAGCAGGCCGAGCTGCAGCAGGCGCAGGCCGTGTCGCAGGCCCGCCAGGTGGAGGCCAAGCTGCGGCGCATGGCCGGTGACGGCCTGCCCGCCACCGATGGCCTGGCCACACTGATGCTGACGGTGCCGCCGCTGCCTGAATTGCTGGCCTCGGCCGAGCGATCGACCGAGATTGGGCAGCTGGACGCCGCCGCCAATGCGGCCCGCGAGATGGCCCGCGTGACCGAGGCCGGCACCAAGCCGCAGGTCAGCTGGTCCGTCGGTGGCTCCACCAATTTGTCGGCCGGTACGCAGCCCCCGGGCGGCGTGGCCAGCCCGCACAACGCCGGCGTCAATGCCAGTGTGATGCTCAGCATCCCGCTGCTGAACCCGGCCATCGACCATTCGATCCAGGCCGCCCGCCGCCGCGCCGCTGCCAGCGTGCTGCAGCGCGCCGATGTGCTGGAGCAGCGCCGCCAGCGCGTGGTGGAGGTGCACGAGCAGGCCACTGCCGCGTTTGAGCGCGTGCGCATGGTCAGCCTGGTGCTGCGCGACAGCGACCGGCTGCGCAACTTCACGCTGCAGCAGTGGCAGCAACTGGGCCGGCGCTCACTGTTTGACGTGATGGCCGCCGAGGGCGACCACTACGCGCTGCGCGTTCAGTACATCAACGCGCTGCACGACGGCCAGCAGCTCAACGCGACGCTGTGGTCGCTGGGCGGTGGCCTCAGCGAATGGCTGCGGATCACACCGTGACCGCCCACCTCTTCACCCTGTGGATCGCCACCTGCGGTGGTGCATCTCGAACCCTGCCGGCACGCTTTGTCCGGCCTTGCCTGGAGCTCTCATGCTGAACCACAAGTCCATCCTCATCACCGGCGGCACCGGGTCGTTTGGCAAGGCCTTTGTGCACACCGTGCTGCAGCGCTACCCGCAGGTCAAGCGGGTGGTGATCCTGTCGCGCGACGAGCTCAAGCAGTTCGAGATGTCGCAGACGATCAACACCAAGGTGCATCCAGGCATCCGTTACTTCATCGGCGACATCCGCGACCAGGCCCGGCTGACACGTGCGCTGGAGGGCATCGACATCGTCGTGCACGCGGCCGCGCTCAAGCAGGTGCCGGCGGCCGAGTACAACCCCTTCGAGTGCATCAAGACCAATGTGCTGGGCGCGCAGAACCTGATCGAGGCCTGCCTGGACACACAGGTCAAGCGCGTGGTGGCGCTGTCCACCGACAAGGCGGCCGCCCCGGTCAACCTGTATGGCGCCACCAAGCTGTGCTCGGACAAGCTGTTCGTCGCGGCCAACAACATCCGCGGCGACCGTGACCTGCGCTTCTCGGTCGTGCGCTACGGCAATGTGATGGGCAGCCGCGGCTCGGTGGTGCCGTTCTTTGTGGAGCGCCGCAGCTCGGGCGTGCTGCCGATCACCGATCCGCGCATGACGCGCTTCAACATCTCGCTGCAAGAAGGCGTGGAGATGGTGCTGTGGGCGCTGGAAAACGCCTGGGGTGGCGAGATCTTTGTGCCCAAGATCCCGTCCTACCGCATCACCGACGTGGCCGAGGCCGTGGCGCCCGATGCCAAGCAGCATGTGGTGGGCATCCGCCCGGGCGAGAAGCTGCACGAGGAAATGATCACCCCCAGCGACAGCTTCAACACCGTTGACCTTGGCCCGTACTACGCCATCCTGCCCAGCGGCAGTGAATTCGGCACCGACGACTACTGCGCGCGCACCGGCGCCACGCGGGTGCAGCCGGGCTTCTCGTACGACAGCGGCAGCAATGCCGATTTCCTCAGCGTCAACGACTTGCGCCAGATGATCAACCAGCAGGTCAGCCCGTTGGCCCAGCACTGAGCCGCCCCGACCGCTCCGGAGAAGCCCGATGAAGATTGCCGTCATTCCTGCCCGCGGTGGCAGCAAGCGCATTCCGCGCAAGAACGTATTGCCGTTCTGCGGCAAGCCGATGATCGCCTGGGCGATCGACGCCGCGCTGGCGTCGCAGCAGTTCGATCAGGTGGTGGTCACCACCGATGACGACGACATCGCCGGCGTGGCCCGGCGCCATGGCGCGCTGACCCCCTTCATCCGCCCGGCCCACCTGGCCGACGACCTGACCCCCACCGTGCCGGTGATCGCGCATGCCGTGCAGGCCTGCCGCGATCTGGGCTGGAACGTGCAGCAGGCCTGCTGCATCTACCCCTGCGTGCCGTTCCTGCAGGCCGATGACCTGGCCGCTGCGCTGCAGATGCTGCTGGCGCGTGGGGCTGACTTTGTCTACCCCGTGACCGACTACGCCCACCCTGTGCAACGCGCGATGCGCCGCCTGCCCAGCGGCCAGATGCAGCTGTTCAGCCCCGAGCACGAAATGACCCGCACGCAAGACCTGGAAAAGAGCTACCACGACGCGGGCCAGTTCTACTGGGGCCAAGCCGAGGCCTGGTTGGCGCACAAGAAGATGCACACCGCCGGCCTGGGCATGGTGATCCCGAACTGGCGCGTGGTGGACATCGACAACGCCGACGACTGGCGGCGTGCCGAGCTGCTGCACCGTGCGCTGCACCAGGGCGATGCCCGGGCCGCAGCGCAGGCCGACGCTGCGGCCCTCGCCTGAGCCCAGCGCCGCCGCCCCGTCACCGCCTGACCTTGAAGGACACCGCGATGCACTCGCCCGACCCCATTCTGACCATCCAGGGCCGCGCCATTGGCCGCCAGCACCCGACCTACTTCATCGCCGACATCGCCGCCAACCACGACGGTGACCTGGGCCGGGCCAAAGAGCTGATCTACCTGGCCGCCGAGGCCGGTGCCGATGCGGCCAAATTCCAGCACTTCCAGGCCGAGAGCATCGTCAGCGACCACGGCTTCAAGCACCTGGCCGGCCCGCACGGTCACCAGGCGAACTGGAAGAAGTCGGTGTTCGAGGTGTACAAGGACGCCAGCGTCAACCTCGATTGGACGCAGACCCTGAAGGACACCTGCGACAAGGCCGGCATCCCGTTCTTCACCACGCCGTATGCGCTGGACGTGGTCGACTACATGGACCCCTATGTGCCGGCCTACAAGATCGGCTCGGGCGACATCACCTGGACGGGCATGATCGAGCGCGTGGCCAGCAAGGGCAAGCCCTACATCCTGGCCTCGGGCGCGGCCAGCATGGACGAGGTGCACCGCGCGGTCTGCGCCGCGCTGGCCGTCAACCCGCAGTTTGCGCTGATGCAGTGCAATACCAACTACACGGCCAGCCTGGAGAACTTCCGCTTCATCCAGCTCAACGTGCTGAAGTGCTACCGCGAGATGTACCCCGACATGGTGCTGGGCCTGAGCGACCACACGCCGGGCCACGCCACCGTGCTGGGTGCCGTGGCACTGGGCGCGCGCATGATCGAAAAGCACTTCACCGACGACAACCACCGGCCCGGCCCCGACCACGCGTTTGCGATGGACCCCAGGAGCTGGCGCGACATGGTGGACCGCACGCGCGAGCTGGAAGCCGCGCTGGGCAACGGCATCAAAAAGGTGGAAGACAACGAAGCCCAGACGGTGGTGGTGCAGCGCCGCGCGCTGCGTGCCGGCAGCGCGCTGGTGCGCGGCCAGGTCATCAGCGAGGCTGATCTGGCACCGCTGCGGCCGTGCCCACCCGACGCCGTGCAGCCCTGGCAGGCGGCCAACCTGATCGGGCGCAGCCTGCGCCGCGACATCGCCAAGGGCGACTACCTGCGCCTGGGCGACGTCGAGTAAGCCAACCGCGCTTGCCAGCGCCTCTTGCCAATCGGCTCACGCCACTCGGCTCACGCCACTCGCCACAGGACAGCGCCCCGATGGACGTCTCGGTCATCATCACCGCCTACAACTACGCGGCCTACGTCAGGGACTGCATTGCCTCCTGCCTGCAGCAGCAGCCCAGTGCGCTGACGCACGAGGTGATCGTGGTCGACGACGGCAGCACCGACCAGACCCCCAGTCTGCTGCAAGGCCTGGACGACCCCCGGCTGCGCTGCTTTCGCATCGACAACAGCGGCATCGAGCGGGCGGCCAACTTTGGCATCGCGCAGGCGCGGGGCCGCCACATCGTGCGCGTGGACGCCGACGACCTGCTGGGCCCCGACTACCTGCGCGGCATGCAGGCGCACCTGGGCGCCGGTGCCGGCTTTGTCTACCCCGACTACACCGTGATCGACGGTCAGGGCCGGGTCACGGCGCAGGTGGCCTTGCCGCCGTTCGAGCCCGACGAGATCCGCGGGCGCGGCGATTTTCTGGCCGGGGGCACGCTGTATGACGCCGAAGTACTGCGGTCGGTGGGCTGTTATTCCACGCATGTCCGCAACAGCGGTCTGGAAAACTACGCCCTGATCCTGACCTTGCTGGCTGCCGGCGTCCAGGGTCGGCATGTGGCGCAACCCCTGTTTGCCTACCGCCGGCACGCGCTGAACATGTCCGACGTCAAGCGTGATCAGATCATCCGCAACGGTCGCCAACTCTTTGCTGAGATGGGACTGGGCGAGTACCGCACCAACCAATACCACCCCTACCAACTGAAGCTGCCATGAGTCGTGTCCTTGTCACCGGTGCCACCGGCCTGTTGGGCCGCAGCCTGATTCCGGTGCTGCGCGCCGCCGGGCACCAGGTGCTGGGGCAGGGCCGCCAACAGCAGGCCGATCTGCAGGCCGACCTGTGCGACGCCAGCCAAACCCTGGCCTTGCTGCAGGAAGCGCGTCCCGAGGTGGTGATCAACCTGGCCGCGCTGACCAACGTCGACCGCTGCGAGAGCCACCCCGACGAGGCCTACCGCGCCAATGTGTTGGCGGTGCAACACCTCACGCGGGCGATGCAGCAGCTGGGCCAGAGCGGCCACCTGGTGCAAATCTCCACCGACCAGGTCTACGACGGCCAGGGTGCCCAGGCTGAAGACCAGGTGGTGGTGCGCAACAGCTACGCCATGTCCAAGGTGGCGGCCGAGCTGGCCGCAGCGGCCGTGCCCAGCACCGTGCTGCGCACCAACTTCTTCGGCCGCAGCGCCGCCCCCGGCCGTGCCAGCTTCAGCGATTGGCTGCACGGCGCGCTGGTGCAGGCCCAGCCCATCCAGGTGTTTGACGACATCTGGTTCAGCCCCTTGGCCATCACCACCCTGGCCGCGTGCATTGAACAGGCGGTGCGGCTGCGGCCGCTGGGCACCTTCAACCTGGGCAGCCGTGGCGGCTTGAGCAAGGCCGACTTCGCCTTCCTGCTGGCCCAGCACCTGGGCCTGCCCACCACCGCCATGCACCGCTGCAGCGCCCAGGTGATGGCGGCCCAGCGCGCGGCCCGGCCCAAAGACATGCGCATGGACAGCAGCCGCTTCGAGCAGCGCCTGGGCATCGCCTTGCCGCTGCTGGCCGACCAGATTGCACTGGTGGCGCAGGACTACCGCCATGGTTGAGGCCGGCTCGATCCTGTCTGCGGCCACCGGCGCCGCACCGGTGCGCGTGGCGCTGGTGGGTTGCGGCCTGATCGGTGCGCTGTGGGACCGCGCCGCGGCCACCGGCGAGCCCGCAACGGCGCCCTCGCGCACCCATGCCGCCGCCTTCAGCCGCCACCCGGGCAGCCGCCTGGTGGCGGTGTGCGATGCCAGCCTGGCGCGGGCCCGCGAGGCCGCCGCGTTGTGGGCCGTGCCCCAGGCCTTTGACGACGTGGCGGCCATGCTGGCGGCGGTGCCGGCCGACCTGGTGGTCATCGCCACGCCCAGCACCGTGCGCCAGCCGGTGGTGGCCGCGGTGCTGGCCGCCGGCGTGCGCCACCTGGTGATCGAAAAGCCGCTGGCCACCAGCGTGGCCGAAGGCCAGGCGCTGCTGGCCGCGCTGCAGGCCGCTGGTGCCACGGCGCTGGTCAACTACTCGCGCCGCTGGGACCCGAGCATGCGCGCCCTGCGCGCGCAGCTGCAGGCCCAGGCCTTGGGGCCGCTGCAGCGCCTGCTGGGCATTTATGGCAAGGGCCTGACGAACAACGCCTCGCACCTGATCGACCTGGCCTGCTTTGTCTGCGACGCCCAACCGCTGCGGGCGCGGGCGCTGGGTTCGCCGCTGGCCGCTGCCGAGGCCGACTGGTCCGCCGGCGCCGACGCTGCGCTCGACGCCCAGCTGGTGCTGGCCGATGCCAGCGGCCGCGAAATCCACCTGAACCTGATCGGCACCGACCACCGCGCCCACACCGTGTTCGAACTGCGGCTGATCGGCAGCACCGGCACGGCCGAGGTGTCGCTGGGCGGACGCCGACTGACGCTGTCCACCGTGCAGGACGACCCCGACTACGCCGGCTATCGCATCCCCGGCCCGGCCGTGCCCCTGGCTGCGCGCTACGGCGAGGCCATGGACACCATGGCCGCCGAGGCCCTGGCCCTGGTGCATGCCAGCGGCCAGGGCGCACCCCAGCCCAGCTGCGACGCGGCCGCCGCGCTGCGCACCGCATTGGCGGTGGCGGCCGTTGGCCGCTCGGCCCAGGCGCAGGGCGCCTGGGTGGACGTGGCGGCCTGAACCCGGCTTGCCACGCACCACCACCACCAACACACCCCCCGCAACACAAAGGAACGAACATGGGCAACATGGCCACGCTGGAACACCTGGCGCCGACGCTGCAAGACACCCTGGCGCTGCATGGCGGCGCACCGGTGCGCAGCCGGCCGTTTGCGGTGCGCAAAACCATGGGCGATGCCGAGAAGCAGGCCGTGCTGAAGGTGATGGACAGTGACCAGTTGTCGGGCTTCTTCGGCAGCCCCGGCGCGGCGTGGTTGGGTGGTCCGGAGGTCAAGCGCTTCGAGCGCCGCTGGGCCGACGACTACGGCTTCAAGCACGCCATCTCGGTCAACTCCTGGACCACCGGGCTGATGGCGGCGGTGGGGGCCATTGGCATCGAGGCGGGTGACGAGGTCATCGTCTCGCCCTACACCATGTCGGCCAGCGCCACCGCCATCCTGTTCTACGGCGGCATCCCGGTGTTTGCCGATGTCGACCCCGACACCTTCAACATCTCGCCGGCGTCGATCGCGCGGGTGATCACGCCGCGCACCAAGGCCATCATGGTGGTGCACCTGTTTGGCCAGGCGGCCGACATGGACCCGATCATGGACCTGGCCCGCGCCCATGGGCTGAAGGTGATTGAAGACGCGGCCCAGGCGCCGGGCGTGCACTACAAGGGCCGGCCGGTGGGCACCATCGGCGACATCGGCGGCTTCAGCCTGAACTACCACAAGCACATCCACGCCGGCGAGGGTGGGCTGCTGGTCACCAACGATGACCGCCTGGCCCAGCGCTGCCAGCTGATCCGCAACCACGGCGAAAACCTGGTCGAGTGGCTGGGCGTGCAGGATCTGCAGAACATGATCGGCTCGAACTACCGCATGACCGAGCTGCAGGCGGCCATCGGCACGGCGCAGATGGACCGGCTGAAGCCCTCTTTGGCCCACCGCCAGCGGCTGGCCGCCCACTTCACGCGCCGGCTGGCCGGCCTGGACGGCATCACCGCACCGCGCAGCGCCGAGGGCGCCGAGCACGCCTACTACCTGTTTGCGCTGCGCTACCAGGCAGAGCGTACGGGCATCCCGCGCAGCCAGTTTGTGCAGGCCGTCAATGCCGAACTGCCCAAGCCCGGCGGCTGGGAGCAGACCGGTCTGGTGGAGGGCTATGTGCGGCCGCTGTACATGGCGGCGATGTACCAGCAGAAGGTGGCGCTGGGCAGCAAGGGCCTGCCCTGGAGCGCCAACCCCGACGTGCACTACGACTACAGCGCCGGCCTGTGCCCGGTGGTGGAGCGCCTGCAGTCGCACGAGCTGATCCTGACGCCGCTGATGCGCGAGCCGCTGACCACCGAGGACATCGACGACCTGGCCGCCGCCATCCGCAAGGTGCTGCGCCACCGCGACAGCCTGGTGGGCGCGGCCTGAGCGGCGGGCCCGGCGATGGCGCGCTGCGGCATCATCCTGGTGCGCCAGGCGGGCTCGGCCGCAGGCCTGCTGCCGGCGGCCGACGCCCTGCTGGCGCGCGAGCCCGACTGCCAGCTCACGGTCATCGCCTGGCCGCTGGCCGTGCCCACCTGCCGCGAGGTCAGCGAGCAGCTGCAGCGCATGACGCTGCACGCGGTGGCCAGCGAGGACCAGGCCCGGGCCTTGTTTGACGCGGCGCTGGGGCGTGCCGAATTTGTGTGGACGGGCACCTCGGCCCAGGCCCAGGACGATGCCTACTTCTGGCGCCGTGCCCGCGCGCACGGCGTGCCTTGCGAAGGCTATCTGGATCAGTGGGTCAACCTCGGGCTGCGCTTTCCTGGCAGCAGCCGCGAGGATTGGCCCGACGCGCTGGCGGTGATCGACCCGCACGACGCCGCGCTGGCCGAGCGCATCGCACCGGCGGGGGTGCACATCCGCGTCAGCGGCAGCCCGGCGCTGGCCCGCATCCAGCGCTGCGTGCAGGCGCTGCGCGCCGACGGCGTGGTGGCCGATGCCCAGCGCATCGTGTTCGCCACCGAGCCGCAGGGCGACCAGCTGGCCTACCGCCAAACCAATGGCTTCAACGACGAAGACAGCTTCAGCCTGGCGCTGGCGCTGATCCGCCGCTGGCACCGCGGTGCCACGCTGGTGCTGCGCCTGCATCCCCGCGACAGCCGCGAACGCTGGCTGCCGCTGTTGCCGCATGACATCCCCACCCGCTGGGACGAAGACTCACGCGCCGACTGCCTGGCCCATGCCGGCCGGGTGATGGGCATGCGCTCGTTCTTCCTGCTGGAGGCGCTGAGCGCCGGCGTGCCGGTGCTGAGCCTGCAGCCCCAGCGCCGCACCGCCTGTCCGTTGACCGATGGCCGCATGACGGTGCTGACCGACGAAGCCGGTTACGCGGGCTGAGCACGGGTTGAGCGCAGGCTCAGCACGGGCTGGGCCCAGGTCGCCGGCGGGGCCGGCGCGGGCCGGTCAGAAGTAGTCGCTCAGGCAGCGGGCGCTGCGGTAGCGCTCGGCAAAGGCCAGGTACTGCTGTGTGCGGAAGTCGTGCAACTCACGCGGGTCGTCAATCAGCAGATCGGCCTGACGCAGCATCTGGTCGACGCTGCCGCGCGGCACCAAGGCGGTGTGCATGCAGGCCGTCTCGCGCTTGGTCAGGCTGCTGCTCACCGGGTTGAGCGTGGGCACGCCGCGGCTCAGCAGCTCGATGGCGCCGGTGGTGGGCGCGTCGTACATCAGGCACAGATCGCAGCGCTGGGCAAAGTCGGCCATCGTGCCCTGCACGCTGGCGGTCAGCTGCGCCAGACTCAGGCCGGCGGGCTGCAGCAAGGTGCTGAACAGGGTTTGGCCAGGGCGTGAGCGCACCTGCAGTTCCAGGCCGCGATCGCTGCACCACTGGACGATGCGGCGCAGGCCGGGGCCGTAGACGGCCTCGTCGGCCATCACCACACCGTTCAGCGCCACGCCGTTGAGCAGCAGGCCGATGCGCTTGACCGGACCGGGGGCACGGGTGTTGATGTCCAGGTGCACCGGCATGTCGACCATGGCTTGTGCGGGCCGCCGGCCCTGCACGTCGTAGACCGTGTCGCCCTGCGTCGGGTGGTACAGCACATGGGCTTCGCTGGCCACGAACTCCAGGTCGGTGGAGACCTTGGAGTGCGGGATGACCACCAGCGGCACGCGGTGGCGGCGGGCATAGGCCGCCAGCGGGCCGTGGAAGTCGGTGTCGTGGTCTGACAGCAGCAGACGCGCCGGTGTGGCCGCTGCAAAGTGTTGCTCCAGCAGCGTCCAGGTCAGCAGCTGCGAATGGATCAGGGCCACCATCTGGGCCACCTGGCGGGCGCGGAAGGCGGGCGCCCTGAACCACGGTGTCAGGTGCTGGTCGATCGGCGCCACCAGGCGCTGTGCCAGCTGCCGCAGGCTGGCGGCTTGCGCCTCGGGCAGGCTGCTTTCCAGCGCCGGGGCGGCCACGGTGGCGATGGTGGCTTCGGCCGTCAGCGGCACATGCCAGTACTTGGCGCGCAGGTCCACCACCGCCTTGCCGCTGCGGCGCAGGGCCGCGTCGATGTAGGCCTGGTCGTAAAAGCAGGTCGGAATATGCGTCAGCACAAACGGCCGGTCGGGCGGCGTGAAGTGGCCGCGCAGATCGGGCACCTGCGGCGTGTCGTCGGCGGCGCGGCCGTACTCGCAGGACTGGAAGGCCCAGCCCTCGCGTTGCGCCAGCAGCAGCAGCAGCAGCGACGGCACAAACGAGGCGAAGTAGTAGCTCTGCGGGTTGTCGCACATCGGCACCAGCAGCTTGTACGTGCGCAGCCGTGGCGCCATGGCCTCAAACAGCGCGCTGTACCAGTTCAGCGCCAGCATCAGGTAGTAGTGGCTGAGGTGGCGCCAGCTGCCCACCGCCAGCTCGGACCACGGTGGCTCGGCCAAGGCCTGATCGATGGCCTGGCCCAGTGCGCGCGCCTGGCCGTGGGCCTGGGCGCAGCGCTGGTCGTAGGGCGGGGCCTCGTGCCAAGCCCAGTAGTGCACCGGGCCGATGCGGGCGGACATCGCGCGGTCGGCCAGCGTGGGGTCAAAGACAATCAGCTCGCAGGGGTTGTCCGCGTCGGCATGGGCCTTGACGATCTGGGCCGCCACGGGGATGTCCGTGGCCTGCAGGATGACGATGGCGTGCTTCATGGCTTGGCCGAAGTCTAGGTGGCGACTGCGGCGCCCAATCTCGGATTTGGCGGTGCTCAACCGGTCTGTTCGGTGGCTGGCGGCGGGGTCGGCCATCGCATGATGGCCGCCTACCTGGAGGCCATGATCCCTATGCCCACGACCCTTGAAACCCCTGTTGCCCGCGTCGCCCCAGAGGCCGGCGCCGCGCCTGTCGCCCCCATCGCTGCGCCCGCGGCACCGCCGCTGCCGCAGCTGGACGCCTTGCGGCTGGACACGGTGATGAACTTTGCCACCCACAAGTACTGGGGCGTGAGCGATCCGGTGCGGTTCAAGGCACTGCTGGACGAGGCGCGCAGCCTGGTCGTGGCCGGCCACTTCCTGGGCGACAACCTGTTCACCTGGGGACGCAACAACTCGCTGTTCGAGGACATGCCGTTCCGCAAGGCCTGGGAAAGCAACCTGCAGAACGACGCCGACCAGGCCATTGCCTGGCGCCGCTACATCCTGGCCTGCTCGGCCTACCACTGCGTGCAGCTGGACGGCGATTTTGTCGAATGCGGCGTCTACACCGGCACCGGCATCAAGACGGTGATGGACTACCTGGGCGGTCCGGCGTTTGCCAAGACCTTCTGGGGCTACGACACCTTCGACTACAACCCGGTGGCCGGCCACAAGTTTGCGGGCCAGGAAGAGGGCTTCTTCGACAAGGTGCAGCAGCGCTTTGCCGACTACCCGACGGTGCGCCTGGTCAAGGGCCTGTTGCCCGAGTCGTTTGCCGGTGGTTGCCCCGAGCGCGTGGCCTACCTGCACATCGACCTGAACAACGCCGAGGGCGAGCTGGCCGCGCTGGAGGTGCTGTTTGACCGCCTGGTGCCCGGCGGCATCCTGGTGCTGGACGATTACGAATGGGCCGGTGTCTACCGGCCGCAAAAGCAGGCCGAGGATCCGTGGTTTGCACAGCGCGGCTACCGCGTGATGCCGCTGCCCACAGGCCAAGGCATGGTCATCAAGCGCTGAGCCCACTCACCGCAACCAACCCCCAACAAAAAAGGCCACGGCAATTGCCGTGGCCTTTTTTTCATGGGCGATTGGGCCAGTCGCCGATTGCCGGTGGACTGAGGCCGGCTGGCCTGGAGGCGCCACGCCAGCCGCAGCGCGCCATGGCGTGCCCTGAAGCACCCTGGCGCAGCCTGACGCACCGAAAAGCGGCCAGCCCCGGGCGGGTGCCCCGGAGCCGGCCGCCATGGCTCAGATCAGCGGTCCGTTCTGCTGGCGCAGCAGCTCTTCTTCGATCGACTTGACCGCCGCCACTTGCACCGTGGTCTCGCTGGTGGTGGCCGCTGGCGGGGTGACCGTCTCGCTGCTGGTCGTGGCAGCCGGCAGCAAGTCCTTCTGCGGATCGGCCAGCAGATCGGCGATTTGCGGCGCCACGCTGGTGGTGGCCTTGGTCAGCCAGACGTCGGCCATCTGGTGGGTCTGGCCATCGGTGCCCGTCCATCCCGACACCAGCCCGATCAGGTTGCCGTGGTCGGTGGCGTCGGACTTGGTGTAGTTCAGGTCCAGCGAAGCCACCCCCAGGTCGATCAGGCCCTTGAGCTCACCGACGTCGGTCTTGCCGTCGTGGTTGGCATCCACCCACACCTTCAGGTCGGCGAACTGGGCATCGGTTGCGCTGATCTTGCCGTCATGGTTGGTGTCCATGTCGGCCAGGGCGGTGTAGCCGTTGCTGTTGCGCTGGCCATTGGCCTGCAGGGTGGCTGAACCAAACAGTTCCGAGCCGTCGTTGATGACGCCGTCGTGGTTGCGGTCCAGGGCCAGCAGACCGTCACCGCCCGTCACCCAGCCGTACTGGTGGACGCCGGTGCCGTTGAGGTCGAAGTTCACCCCGTCGGCGGCCGACAGCGTCTGGATGCCGTTGCCGTTCAGGTCCAGCGCAATCGGCGTCACCGCGGCCAGTGCATCTTGCTGATCCTGGTTCCAGGCCTGCATCTGCGTTGTGGTCAGGGTGGCGGCCTGGCCGGCGCTGAAGGCTGCGATGTCCTCAACCTCGAAGGCGGTGACCTGCGATGACGACATGACAAACAGCTGCGTGGTCGTCAAGCCTGGGATCTGCGTGATCGAGAACGCCGGGATGTCGGCCGTCGTCAGCCAGGTGATCTGCGTCGTCGACAGGGCGCCGATCTGGCTGGAGGTGAAGGTGCCGATCTGGTCCGGTGTCAGGGCCTGGATGTCGTTGCTGGAGCTGAAGCCCGCCAGCTGCGACGTGGACAGTGCCTGGATCTGGGTCTCTTGCAGCTCCATGATGCGGGTGCTGGTCAGGGCATCAATCTGCGAGGTGGTCAGACCGTGCATCTGCGTCGTGCCAAAGCCCGACAGCTGCGACGCGCTCAACACCGCGATGTTGGTGGTGGTGAACGAGGCCATCTGCGTGGTGCTGAAGGCGCCGAACTGCTCGTCACGCAGGGCACTGAAGTGCGCCGTGTTCATGCCGGCCAGCCCAGCGGCGTCCAGCGCCACCACCTGCTCGGGAGCCAGCGACAACAGGTCGTTGGTCTCGAGCGACAGCACCTGGGTGCTGGTCAGGCTGTTCAGCTGGCTGGTGGTCAGCGACTGGAACTGCACCGAGCTCAGCTCGTTCAGGTCGGCGGTCGCCAACTGGGACAGCTGGCTGGTGGTCAGCGCCTGCAGCTGTTCCTCACCCAGCTTCAGCATCTGCGTGGAGGTCAGCGCGCCGACCTGGGCCAAGGTCAACGAGGCGATCTGGGTGGTGCCAAAGCCCTGCAGCGCATTGGTGCTGATGGTGGCCAGGTCGGTGGTCTCGATGGCGCGCACCTGGTTGGACGTCAGCGCGCCCAGCTGGTCGGCCGTCAGCCAGTCGATGTGCGTGCTGTCCATCGCCATCAGGTCGGTCGAGGTCAGCGCCATGATCTGGTTCTGCTGCAGACCTTGCAGGTCGACCGACTCCATGCTGGAGACCTGGGCACTGCTCAAGGCGCCGATTTGCGTGCTGGTCAGCGACTGGAACTGCACGACGGTGAGGTAGTTCAGTGAATCGGTGGCCAGGTGGTTGAGCTGCGATGTGGTCAGTGTCTGCAGCTGGTCACCGCTGAGGATGTTGAGCTGCATGCTGGTCAACGCGCCCAGTTGCAGGCTGGACAGTGCGGTCAGTTGCACTGAGGTCAGCGACTGCATCGCCAGCGTGGTGATGGAGGTGATGTCGGCGCTCTGGATCGCTCGCATTTGCGACGAGCTCATCACGCCAAACTGGTCACCCGTCATCACGCTGAGCTGGGCCTGAGACAGGTTCAGCACGTCCGAGGTGGACAGCGCTTGAATCTGCGACTGCGTCAGCGCCACCAGGTCATTGGTGACCAGGTTGCCGAAGTGGTTGCTGTTGAGCGCGCCGATCTGGGTCGAGCTCAGCGCCTGGATCTGCGAGGCCGTCAGCATGTTCAGGCTGTCGGTGGCCAGGCGCGCCAGTTGGGTGGTGGTCAACGCCGCCAGTTGGCCTTCGTTGAGCGCACCCATCTGGCCGGCGCTCAGCGAGCTCAGCTGGGCCGAGCTCAGCGCCGCGATCTGGTCGGTGCCCATGGTGCTCAGTTGCACCGAGCCGATGGCCCCGATGTCGCCGCTCTCGATGGCGCGCACCTGGCTGGTGGTCAGCGCAGCCAGCTGGTCGCCGGTGAGCAAGCCAAACTGGGTGCTGCTCATGGCCTTGATGGCGGCCGTGCTCAGCGTGGCCAGTTGGCCCTGGGTCAGTGCCATCAGGCTGGTGCTGACCAGGTTGGCGAGCTGGTTGCTGTTCAGGCCGACCGTCTGGCTGGTCGTCAGCAGCTGGAGCTGCGTGGCCG
>Ga0302322_100001561_pt1 | contig 18803 bp, 13 predicted proteins | sample Fen_T0_2_FD_203757 | JGI IMG/M metagenome (GOLD analysis project Ga0302322, IMG submission 203757) | Peat permafrost microbial communities from Stordalen Mire near Abisko, Sweden - Fen_T0_2 | ecosystem: Environmental > Terrestrial > Soil > Wetlands > Permafrost | place: Sweden: Abisko... | reverse complement strand
CAGCGCCCGGCGCGCCGCCTTCGCCTGGGCAGCCCGGCGCGCCGGCGACGTGTCCGTCGCCGTCGTGGACAGCCGGGGCCACCTGTACGGGTATCGCCTCACGCACCGGTTCACCACGGCGAGCGTCGTCAAGGCGATGATGCTCGTCGTCTACCTCCGGCAGCACCGCTCGATCAGCCCGGCCATGCGCGCCGTGCTCACGCGGATGATCACCCTGTCGGACAACGCGTCCGCCGACCTCGTCTACCGTCTGGTCGGGCGTAGCGCCGTGCAGCACCTCGCGCACGTCGCCCACATGCGCTCGTTCACCGCCGGCAGCGCCTGGATCGTCAGCCGGGTCGACGCCGCCGACATGGCGCGCTTCTTCCGCGACATGGAGCGCTACATCCCCTCCGCGCACCGCCGCTTCGCCAACTACCTCCTGTCGCACATCGTGTCCTACGAGCGCTGGGGCATCCCGCCGGCGGCAGAACCGCGCGGCTACCGCGTGTTCTTCAAGCCCGGCTGGCTGGGAGCGTGGGTCCTGGCCAACGAAGCCGCGCGGCTCGAGCACAAAAGGGTGCGCATCGGCCTGGCCGTCTTCACCGACGGCAACCCGACGTCGAGCTACGGCAAGGAGACGATCGCCGGCGTCACCGCGCTGCTGCTGAAGCGGTAGAGGGGCTGCCCGGCGGCCGCTCCGGTAGCCGCCGCTCCGCCGGACGCAGCGTCACAGGACCATCGGCCGGCGCCCGGCCCTGTTTCACAGAGGGAATCGTACTTCTCGAGTGACTTCGACCAGAGGAACGACGATGCCCGACCTGCAGATCTACAGCCTCGAGTGGTGCCCCTACTGCATCAAGGCCAAGGCGCTGCTCAAAGCCAAAGAGATCCCCTACCGTGAGACCGACGTGACCTACGACCGCGAGCAGGCCCTCGAGATGATCGAGCGCTCGGGTCGCAACAGCGTGCCGCAGATCTTCCTGGACGACGAGCACATCGGCGGCTACGCGGAGCTCGCCCACCTCACCTCGACAGGCGAGCTCGATCAGGCCTTCGGACGCCGGCCGGCGAAGCTCAAGCCCATCTACGACGTAGCGGTGATCGGCGGCGGTGCCGCAGGCCTCTCCGCCGCCATGTACGCGTCCCGCAAGGGGCTCACCACCGTGCTCATCTCCGAGGACGTCGGCGGACAGGTCGGCGTGACCCGGGACATCTTCAACTATCCCGGCTACGAGTACGTCACCGGGCCGGAGCTCTCCGAGCGGATGATCGAGCAGGCGGCGCAGAACCCGATCGAGCGCCTGCTCGGCGAGTACGTCACCGGGCTGAGCCTCGACGGCCGCTGCAAGGTCGTCGAGCTCGAGTCGGGCCGCCGTGTCCGCGCCGACTCGGTCATCATCGCCAGCGGCGTGACCAAGCGGCGGCTGGAGATCCCCGGCGAGGATGAGTTCGAGGGCTTCGGGGTGGTGTACTGCTCCACCTGTGACGGCCCGCTGTACAAGGACAAGACCGTCGCCGTGGTCGGCGCCGGCAACTCGGCGTTCGAAGCGGCTCTGGAGATGAACGGCATCGCGCGCAAGGTGTATCTGGTGACGCGCGGCGACATCAGCGCGGACCGGGTGCTGCGCGACAAGGTCGCGACGGCGAAGCACGTGAAGCACCTGAAGGACAAGGTGGCGGTGGAGATCCACGGCGCCGAGGAGGTCGAGGCGCTGACGATCGCCGACCGCGACAGCGGAGAGCTGCGGCGGCTGGCGGTGGACGCCGTGTTCGTCGAGGCGGGCCTGCTGCCCAACACGAGCTTCGCCCTCGACCTCGTGGAGACCAACGAGACGGGCGAGATCATCGTCGACGAGCGCGGGCGGACGGGCGTGCGCGGCGTGTTCGCCGCCGGCGACTGCACCACGGTGCCGGACAAGCAGATCGTGGTGGCGGCCGGCGACGGCGCCAAGGCGGCGCTGGCCGCGTTCGAGTACCTGGTGAGCCAGCGCTGAGCGGCGCGCGAGCGCCGGCCGGGCCGGCGCGGGGCATGCCGCTCAAGCAGCCACGCCGTGGCGGCCGTCGTGCGCGTCGGGCCGCGACCGGACCTCGTTGGCAAGCGGCCGGCCCTCGGCGAAGTCGCGCACGGTGCTGAGCGTCGTGCGCGCGATCTGCTCGAGCGCCTCGCGCGTGAAGAAGCCCTGGTGGCTGGTCACGATCACGTTGGGGAACGTGAGCAGCCTCGAGAGCTCGTCGTCGTCGATCAGCCGGCTCGAGTAGTCCTCGTAGAAGTACCGCGCCTCCTCCTCGTACACGTCGAGCCCGAGGTTGCCGATGCGTCCGGACTTGAGCCCGTCGATGACGGCGCCGGTGTCGATGAGCCCGCCACGGCTCGTGTTGATGAGCATCACGCCGGGCTTCATGACGGCGATGCTGCGCCGGTCGACGAGGTGGTGAGTGTCGTCCGTGAGCGGGCAGTGCAGGCTGACGAGGTCCGACTCGCGCAGCAGCTCGTCGAGGCCCACGTACTCGACCCCGAGCTGCCGCAGGCGGTCGTTCGGGAAGAGGTCGTGGGCCAGCACGCGGCAGCCGAAGCCCTTGAGGAGCGTCTCCGCGACGATGCCGCCGATCTTGCCCGTGCCCACCACCCCGGCCGTCTTGCCGTGCAGGTCGAAGCCGAGGAGGCCCTGGAGCGAGAAGTTCCCCTCGCGCACGTGCGTATACGCACGCGAGAGATGACGGTCGAGCGCCAGGGCCAGGGCGATCGTGAACTCGGCGACGGCGTAGGGCGAGTAGTCGGGTACGTGGGTCACCGTGAGGCCGAGGTCGCGGGCGGCGCTCAGGTCGACGTTGTTGAAGCCCGCGGAGCGCAGCGCGATCAGCCGGGTGTCGTGCGCCGCCAGCTCGGCGAGCACCGGCCGCCCCAGATCGTCGTTGACGAACGCGCAGATGGCGGGCGAGCCTTCCGCCAGCCGCACCGTCGCATCCTCGAGGCGGGCGTCGAAGAAGAGCAACTCGTGGCCGAACCCATCCTCCTCGTTCGCGCGTGCGAGGAAGCGCCGGTCGTAGGGTCTGCTGCTGAACACCGAGAGTCTCACTGAGTGTGACGTTCCCCGCCCGCACGGGGGCGAACCCGGCGACCGGCGGGCGCGGTCCCGGCCCGGCGCCGACGGCGGGCGCGGTCCCGGCCCAGCAGGGCGCTTCGGCCCTGCGCAGGGCGCTTCGACCCGGCGCCGCCCGCGGTCACTGGGCATCCGACCCCGAGCGCCCGGGTACGCGGCCCCGTCAAGTGGGGCCCGATTGCTCCTGCGCTCGGGTGCGGCGTATCCCGACGTCTTGTCTGAGGCGTCCTGCACTGCAGTCCGGACGCGCGACGAAAGGCGGGGCGAACGGTGGGACTCCGGAATGGCGCGAGGAGGTCGCTGGTGCCCGTCCTCGCCGTGGCGCTGGCCGCGGCGTCCGGCCTGCTCTTCCCCGCGGCTTCTCTCGCGGCCGGCGGGCGCGCCGCTCCGGCCGCTCCGGCCTTCGTCCAGTACCTCCACGAGCTTCGCGCCGGCCTGCACACACGCCCCCTCGGCTTCGTGCCGGCGCCGGTGAGCCTGGCCGGCGTCCCACACCAGGACTTCGCCCCCCTGATGGCCCGCTTCCCCGAGCGCTTCACGCCGGCGGACGCGGCCGCCTCGCCCGTGGCCGCGGCCACGTCCGGCGGCGCACAGGCCGGGGACGTGCCGGTGAGCTTCGACCTGCGCACCTCAGGCAAGGTCTCCCCGGTCCGCGACCAGGGCCGCTGGGGTACCTGCTGGGCATTCGCCTCGCTCGCCTCGCTCGAGTCGAGCCTCCTGCCCGGAGAGGTGCACGACTTCTCCGAGAACAACCTCGCGCAAAGGGCCGGGTTCGCCCTCGGCTACGACTCAGGCGGCAACAGCTACATGGCGGCCGCCTACCTGCTGCGCTGGGACGGCCCCGTGAGTGAAGCGGACGACCCCTACGCGCCCTACGCGTCCACGCCCAACCCGTCACCGACGGACGCGGCCGTCAGCACGCACGTGCAGGAAGTCCTCGAGCTGCCGGCGCGGACGAGCGCCTCCGACACTGACGACCTGAAGTGGGCCGTGATGACCTACGGCGCCGTGTACGCCACGATGTACTGGAACGGCGCGGCCTTCCGCGACTCCACCGACGCTTACTGTTCCGGCGGCGGCGGGGCCAACCACGCCGTCGCGATCGTCGGCTGGGACGACGCCTACGCCGCGAGCAAGTTCGTCTCCGCGCCCGCAGGCCCCGGGGCGTTCCTCGTACGCAACAGCTGGGGCACCGGCTTCGGCGAGGACGGCTACTTCTGGGTCTCCTACTACGATCCGTCGTTCGCGGGCCAGAGCTCCGTGTTCGCCGGCGCCGAGCCGGCGAGCGCCGGCGAGCGCGTCTACCAGCACGACCCGCTGGGCTGGGTCGCATCGTACCGCCCGCCCGGCGCCGCGGATCCGACCACCGGATGGTTCGCCGCGGCGTACACGGCGGCGGAGACGGGCACGCTCACCGCGGCCGGCTTCTACGCCACGGCGCCCGACGCGGCGTACGAAGTGCGCGTCGCGGCCTCCGTGGAGGGCATCCGCGACGCGCCCGTGCTCGCGTCGGGCACCCTGGCCGTGACCGGCTACCACACCGTCACACTGGACCAGGCCGTCGCCGTGAGCCCCGGCCAGAAGCTGGTGATCGCCGTACGACTCACCACGCCCGGCTACAGGTTCCCGGTCGCCGTGGAGCGGCCCTACGCCGGCTACGCGGACACGACCGCCGACCCGGGCCAGAGCTACGTGAGCGGCGACGGCTCGACGTGGACGGACATGACGTCGCTCATCGCCGCCACCGACGTCTGCCTCAAGGGCTATGTCCTCGCGAGGGAGCAGCCGGCGGCGGACCCGACGCCGACGCCCGACCCGACCACCAGCCCGACGCCCGCTCCGGCGCCGACGCCCGAGACGCCGGTGACCCCGACGGTGCGCGTCGGCGACGCGGCCGCCACGAGCGGCGCGACGGCACGCGTGGGGTTCCGCGTCGGGCACCAGGACGCTACGGCCACCGCGGACGTGCGGCTGACGCTGCAGACGCGCGGAGGCGCGGTCGTGCGCCGGCAGACGCTGCGTGACGTGAGCGTCGATGCGCGCCACGGCTGGCGGCTGCGCGTGCCGGCGCACCGGGGCGCGTACGTAGTAGTGGCGGTCGCCACCCTCGACACCGGAGAGGTGTCGAAGCCGGCGACCGCCACCTTGCGCGTCCGCTGAGCGGCGGGAGGGCGGCGGCCGGAGGTCGGAGGCCGCCGCCCCGCGCCGCCTACTTCACCACCAGCTTCCCCGGCGTCGCCTTCCTGCTCGTGTTGCCGGCGATGTCGGTGACGTAGACCTTGAAGCGGTAGCTGCCCTTCTTCAGCTTCTTCTTCACGACCAGCTTGACCTTGGCGTTGGTCTTGACGACGGTCGTCAGGCCCTTGATGGTCGCGACCTTCTTGCCCTTGGCGTTGGTCACGACGATCTTGCTCACCGTCGCCGCGCCGCAACTCGGCTTGGGGTCTTTGACGTTGAACGCCAGGGTGAGCTTGCCGCTCTTCTTGCCCTTGGAGGCGAGCGCCTTGACGGTCTTGGGCTGAGCCGTGTCGATGCCGACCACGCAGGAGCCCGTGGCCACGTTGCCGCTCGCGTCGGTGACGCGGTAGCTGATCGCGTGCGCGCCGGCGCCGCTGACGGGCACGGACGCGCCCTGCTTCCAGTCGCCCTGGCCGAGACGGTACTCGACCTTGGCCACGCCGGAGACGGCGTCGCTCGCGGCGATCGTGGCGGTCATGGAGGCGGTCTTGAACCAGCGACCCGCCTCCGCGCAGCTCGCCTGCGGGGCCACACAGTCGACGTGCACCGTCGCGGTGCGCAGAGCCTCGGCGTTGCCGGCGTTGTCGGTCGAGGAGTAGGTCACGGTGTGCGTCCCGTCGCCGCTCACCGGCACGCTCGTGCCGGAGTGCGTGGCGCCGCCGTCGAGCGACCACGTGGTCCCGGCGACGCCGGACGCGGCGTCGGAGGGCGAGAGCGTCAGGGTGACGGCGCCGCTGTGCCAGCCGGCCGGAGCGTCGTCACTGGTCTGCGGCGCCCGCGTGTCGACCCGGACGACGGCCGTGCGCGTGGGCTCGGCGACATCGCCGAGGGCCCACGAGCGATAGGTGACGGCGTGGGCGCCGTCGCCGGTGTGATCGGCCGGCGCCGCCACGGAGACGCTGGTCCCCTGCTGCGTGGCGCCGCCGTCGAGCTCCCACGTGGTGCTCAGGGCCCGCGCGCCCGGCGTGAGCGTGACGGTCACCGGATGGTTCACCCAGCCGGCAGGAGCGTTGTCGCTGCTGGCGCCAGGCGGCGTGGTGGCGATCGTCACCGTCGTCGAGGTCTTGGCTTCTTCGTCGTTGCCGGCGTTGTCGGTGGAGTAGTAGCTCACGGTATGCACGCCGTCGCCGGTGACCTCGACGGAGGTGCCGGTCTGCCACGGGCCCCCGTCAACGCGATGGTGCGTGACGGCGACGCCGGAGACGGCCAGCGAGCCGTGCTCGTCGGAGGCGTGCAGGGTGACGGTCACGGGGTCGGTGTGGGCCGGAGGGCCGGAGGCCAGGTCGTCGCGCGTGGTCGGCGCGAGCGTGTCCACGAGGACGGTGGCGGTCCGGTCGTGCTCGCTGTTGCCCGCCGCGTCCGTGGACCGGTAGGTGATGACGTGAGCGCCGTCGCCCGAGTGATCGGACGGCGCTCCGACCAGCACGATCATGCCGGTCTGCGTCGCGCCGCCGTCGAGCTCCCAGGTGGTGGTGGCGTAGCCACCGGTCATGCCGGAGAACGCGTCCTTGGGCGTCAGCGTCACGGTCGTGTCGGAGGTCCGCCAGCCAGGCGGCGCGTCGTCGGCCGTCGCGGGCGCGCCGGCGTCGATGCGCACCGTCACGCTGTGCGTGGCCTCAACGTTGCCCGCCGCGTCCGTGCTTGCATAGGTGACGGTGTGCTCTCCGTCGCCGGTCACGATGACGTCGGTGCCGCTCTGCGACGCGCCGCCGTCGACCGACCAGATCGTCCCGGCCACGCCAGACGTGGCGTCGTCAGCCTTGAGCGTGAAGCTCACGGGGCCGGTCTGCCAGGCGCTGCCGCCGGCGTAGTCGTCGGTCGTCACCGGGGCGAGTGTGTCGATGTTCACGCACCCGGTGTGATGGGCCTCTTCGTTGCCGAGCTCGTCGGTGGCCCAGTACTCGAGTTCGTGGCTGCCGTCGCCGGCGACGTCGAAGGTCGCCTCGCCGGCGGCATCCGCCTGCGCGCCGCCGTCGAGCACGTAGTGCACCGTCACGGCGCCGTGGCCGCCGGTCGCCGTGAGGCTCACCGGCTGCGGGCTGCTCGTCCGCCAGCCCTCGCCCGCGGCCGACACGACGGCGCTCGCGCTCGTCTTCGGGGCGGCGCCCCAGATGTTGACGTAGCCGGTGAGCGCCGCCTCGGCGTTGCCGGCGGAGTCGGCCGACCACCATGTGATCTCGTGGCTGCCGTCACCGGCCACCGCGAACGGGCCGGTGTAGTCGTGCTGCTCGCCGTCGAGCGTGTAGTACGTGGCGGCGAGGCCGCTGCCGCCTGCGTCGGTCGCCGCGAAGCTCACCATCTGGCCGGTGCGCTGCCAGGCGCTGTCGCCGTCCGCGGCCAGCACCGGAGCGGAGCTGTCGGTCGTCTCGGGCGCGGTGGCGTCGATGCGCACCGTCATGGTGTGGGCGTCCTCGGTGTTGCCGGCGACGTCGGTCGAGAAGTACGCGACGGTGTGTTCGCCGTCGCCGGTCACGGTGACGTCGGTGCCGCTCTGCGGCGTACCGCCGTCGACCGCCCAGGTCGTCGCGGCGACGCCGGAGGTGGCGTCGGCCGGCGTGAGTGCGAAGTGCACGTCGCCGGTCTGCCAGGCGCTGTCGCCGGCGTAGTCGTCAGTGGTGGCCGGCGCGGTCGCGTCGATGCGCACGGTCACGCTGTGCGTGGCCTCGACGTTGCCCGCCGCGTCCGCACTCGCGTAGGTCACGGCATGCTCGCCGTCGCCGCTCACGATGACGTCGGTGCCGCTCTGCGGCGTGCCGCCGTCGACCGCCCAGGTCGTCCCGGCGGCGCCGGAGGTGGCGTCGCTCGCGTTGAGGGTGAAGTGCACGTCGCCGGTCTGCCAGGCGCTGCCGCCGGCGTAGTCGTCAGTGGTGGCCGGGGCCACGCTGTCGAACTTGAGCGTGCAACTGCCGACGGTCTGGTTGCCGGCGCCGTCCACGGCCCGGTACTGGTACGACACCGGGCCGTGCTCGCCGGCCGCCGGCGCGGTGAAGCTGCCACCGGTGACATCGGTCCACGCGGTGGCGCCCGCGCGGCGCATCTGCACCGCGACGAGGCCCGACCCGCCACTGTCGGCGGAGGTGAGGGTCACGTCGACGTCGGCGATGTGCCAGGCGGCGTCGCCCTCGGCGCTGCTCGAGATCGCCGGCGCGGCGAGGTCGATGTTGATGAACGCCACGTGCGCCGCTTCGACGTTGCCGGCGCGGTCCGCGGCTCGGTAGCTCAGTGTGTGAGACCCCTGCGCGCCGACCACGAACGGCACCGTATAGGGCACGTAGCCGGCGCCGTCGAGGTCGTACTCGATCCCGGCGACGCCGCTGACGGCGCCGGCGCCGGTGTCGGCGGCGGAGAGCGCCACGACCTGCGCCGCGCCGCGCCAGGCGCTCAGGGAGTCGAGCGCCAGAGCCGGGGTCGACGCGTCGCTGCTGCTTGGCGCGTCGCCGTCGATGTTCACCCAGCCGTGGTGGGCCGCCTCGATGTTGCCGGCGGCGTCGGTAGACCAGTACGTGATCGCGTGGCTGCCGTTGCCACTCACGTCGAAGGAGCCGTTGTAGTCGTGCTGCACGCCGTCGAGCGTGTAGTAGGTGTGAGTAAGACCGCTGCTCGCGTCGGTCGCGCTGAGCGTCACCGTCTGGCCGGTCTGGCGCCACGCGCTGTCGCCGTCCGCGGCCAGCGCCGGGGCGGAGCTGTCGCTCGTCGCCGGCGCCGTCACGTCGATGCGCAACTCGCGCGTCGTCGTCGGCCCGCCGATGCCGGCCGAGTTGACGGCGCGCACGTGGAAGTACCACACGCCGTCCGCCTTGCCGGTGTACGAAACGCCGAGGAACGCCGTGCCGCGGAACACGCTCACGGTGTTGTCGTTCATGTCGGTGGTGATCATGTCGCCGTAGCCGTCGCCGTTGAGGTCGCCGAGCGCGACGAAGCACGGGCCGCTGCCGGTCGAAAGATCCTTCTTGGGGTCGAAGGTGCCGTCGCCGTTGCCGTAGAGGATGCTGACACTGCCGGCGGTGTTGTTGGTCGTCACCAGGTCCGGCGCTGAGTCCTGATTGAGGTCGATCACGCTGAACGCGTAGGGGCCGTTGCCGATCGCGTAGTTCACGGCGGGCTTGAAGGTCCCGTTGCCGTTGTTCAGCAGGATGCTCGCGTTGTTGCTGCCCCAGTTGACGGTGGAGAGGTCGGGCTTGCCGTCGCGGTTCAGGTCGACGGCGAGGACCATCTGCGGGTTGCCGCTCGCCGCGTAGTTCACCGCGGTCTGGAACGTCCCGTTGCCGTTGCCCATCAGGACGCTGACGCTGCCGGCGCTGTAGTTCGCCGTCGCCAGGTCCTGCTTGCCGTCCGCGTTGAGGTCGCTGAGGTCGATCGAGGTGGGGTGCGTCGCGGTGCTGAACGTGGTCGGCGCCTTGAAGGTGCCGTTGCCGTTGTTCAGCAGGATGCTGACGTTGTTCGTGCTGGCGTTGGCGGTGAAGATGTCGAGGTCGCCGTCGCCGTCGACGTCGCCCATGCGCAGGCACTCGGGGTTGGTCCCGGTACCCGTCGTGTAGTCGACCTTGGTCTTGAAGGTACCGTTGCCGTTGTTGATGAGGACGCTCGCCGAGCTCGCCGCGTAGTTGTCGGTCACGACGTCGGTCTGGCCGTCGCCGTTCACGTCGCCGATGGCCATCGACCAGGGACCCTCCGCCGTCGCGTAGTCCACCTTGGCCTTGAGCGTGCCGTCGCCGTTGCCCAGCAGGACGCTCAGGGTGTTGGAGTTGTAGTTCTCCACCACGAGGTCGGGCTTGCCGTCGCCGCTGACGTCGACGATGCGCGCCTCGGCCGGCCGGCCGCCGACGGCGTAGGCCACGCGCGGCAGGTACGTGAGCGAGTTCCGGTCGCTGACGGTGTCGGGGATGGTGGTGAGGCTCCGGTCCAGCACGCAGGAGTATCCGGAGATCGCCGTCCCGTCGGACAAGGCCGGCTCCCACGCGAAACTCGGGTTGTTGTTCGCGTACCAGGTCGTCTCGCTCGGGTGCGTCGAGGACGTGATGCCGGTCACCGTCCCCGGCACCGCGGCCGCGACGGATGCGAGCACCGCGAGCAGGATGAGCGTAGTGAGCGCGACGGCCGCGACCGTCGTTCCCCTGGTGATATGCCGTGATCTGGACATCTTCTCCCTCGCTTCACGGGTCGCCGTCGTCGGCGCGCCCGGGCTGAGTGGTCAGCTACGAACTCGGCAGCTGAGATGGTTGCCCTATAGGACATCCGTCTGGATACCTAGATGGCTTGGGAAACGCTCCAGCCTCGCAGCAGCCTCGCCCGCCGCTCATCCGACCCCGACAAATGTTCTGGAGACTCGGTGGTACTCCGTGCCGATACTGCCTGTGAAGCCAGCGTGAGAGGCGCCGAGGGGCAGGAGGAGAAACCGATGATCGCGGACCGCCGGACCTACAGCAGATACCAGATCCTGTGCGCCGAGCGCGAGGCGTGGCTCGACGGCGAGTCCGATGAGAGCGACAGCTACTACTACGACGGCATGAGCTTCTGGCGACGCGACGCCAAGGGCAAGCAGCGCCTCGTGCCTTCGTGGCGCACGCCCGGCCACGGCTGGCGCCACGCACCCGGCTGCACGTGCGACCTCTGCGCGGCCAAGCACCCGCTCGTGCTGCGGCGGCGCTCGGTGGCCTGACCCTCCCCGCGGCGACGCCCGCGGGCGGCTCCGCCTCCGGCGGCCGCGCCCGCGTCTCTGCCCCGTGTGACGGCGCACAGGCAGGAGTGCCCCGCCTCCTCGTGAAGGTGACCTCATCAACCTGAATGGAGGCCTCATGGTCTGGTGGATCGTCAGCCTGGTCATCGCGGTGCTGTGCGCGTGGCTGTGCGCGTGGCTCGCGGGCAACAAGGGCTACAGTCCCGTGCTCTTCGGCATCCTCGGCTTCTTCTTCTTCCTCATCACGCTGATCGTGGTGCTGGTGCTGCCGAGGAAGACGACGGCCTGACGCGCGCTACTCGAGCCGGGCGCCGGGGACGAGGCCGCTCTCCGCGGCCCAGTCGCCGGCGCTCATCTTGACGCCGCCGGCCGGACGGACGCGGGTCACGCGCAGGCGGCCGTCGGCGCAGACGACGCTGAAGCCGTCCTCGCCTGCGTCCACGATCTCTCCCATCGCGCCGCCGACGCCCGCGACGTCGCGGGCGGGCTGCGGCGCCGCCGCGAACACCTGCAGGGTCGTGCCGGCGCGGGTCGTCCAGGCCCCCGGCGACGGGTCGCAGCCGCGCACGAGGTCGTGGATCTGCTTCACCGGCCTGCCCCAGTCGATGCGCGCGTTCTGTTTCTCACACGGCGCCTCGTAGGTGGCCAGGGCCTCGTCCTGCGGGACGCGGGGCGCCGTCCCGGCGACGACGAGGCCGACCGCCTCCAGGAGCGCCTCCACTCCCATCGGGAACAGGCGGTCGAAGTAGACCGAACCAAGCGTGTCCGTCTCCGAGATGGGCGTCCTGCGCTGGAGCAGCACGTCGCCGGTGTCGATGCCGCCGTCCGGCCAGAACACGGTGAGGCCGGTCTCGGTCTCGCCCTCGATGACTGGCCAGTTGATCGCGCTCCGGCCGCGGTGCCGCGGCAGCAGTGAGGGGTGGTACTGGATGGTGCCGCGCGTCGGCACCGAGAGGAACTCCCGGGGGACGATCAGCGTGACGAACGCCATGACCTGAAGGTCCGGCGCGAGCGCGCGGAACTCCTCGACCACGGACGGGTCGCGGAACGACGCCGGGCGGACGACCGGGAGCCCGGCGGCCAGCGCGGCCACGGCCAGCGGGTCCGGCCGCGATCCCTCCGGCGGGGCGTAGACCGCCACCACGTCGTCGCCCCGCTCGAGCAGCGCCTCGAGCACGGCCTTGCCGAAGGCCTGCTGGCCGTGCACCACGATCCGCATCAACGCCCCCCTCTCCCGGCCCGCGCGGACCGTTCGCCGACACCTCACGCGGGATGCTACCCGAACCGGCGCTCGCCGGTGCTAGAGTCGGTGAAGGACGACGAGGACCGACGGGAGAGGAACCGGACACTGAGGACCGCACCACCAGAACGACCGGCCGGCCGCGAGGCTTCGTGAGCGGGATCGCCGTCCGGCAGCGCACGGCGCGCGGGACCCTGCTCACACTCACCCTGGGCCACACCGCCGCCGATCTCAGCTCGGGAGCGCTCTGGGCGCTGCTGCCGTTCCTCGTCGCCGAGCGCCACTACAGCTACGCCGCGGCGGGCGTGTTCGCGCTCACCGCCAGCGTCGCGAGCGCCCTGTTCCAGCCGCTCGTCGGCGCGCACGGGGACCGTCGGGAGGCGTGGCTGCTGCTGCCGGCGGGGCTCGTCGTGGCCGGCCTCGGCATCGCTGCCGTGGGCTTCACGACCGCGTACGGGGCGACGCTCGTCGCGGTCGTCGTGTGCACCGCCGGCGCGGCCGCCTACCACCCCGAGGGAGCGCGGTGGGCGCGACACTCGGCCGGCGTGGCCGTCACCACCGACATGAGTATCTACTCAGTCGGGGGCGGGGTCGGCTGGGCGCTCGGCCCGCTCGTGGTGGCCGCCGTCCTGGCGCCCCTCGGGCTGCACGGGACGGCGCTCATCGCCCTCATCCCCTTCGCGGCGGCCGTCGCAGTCTCCATCGTCGTGCGGCGCTTCGACGACGACTCGCCGCACGCGCAACGGACGGGGCCCGGGGCGACGGCGCTCACCAATGAGTGGCGACCCTTCGGCCTGCTGCTCAGCCTGTTCGCCCTCTCCAGCGGGGTGACCACGGGCCTCCTCACCTTCCTGCCGCTCTTCGTCCTGAGCGATCGGGGCGCCAGTCCGTCCACCAGCAACGTGATGACGAGCATCCTGCTCGGCGCCGGCGCCTGCGGCACCCTGCTCGGCGGCATGGGCGCCCATCGGCTCGGGCGCCGCTGGGTGCTGATCGTGCCGCAACTGGTCCTGGTGCCGGCGATCGCCGTGCTGCCCAGCCTCAGCTACGCGGCGATGATCCCGGTCGTGGTCGTCGCCGGCGTGGCCATGAACGCCAACATGAGCGTCGCGCTCGTGCTCGGCCAGGAGTACCTGCCCGCACGTATGGGGCTCTCGGCCGGGCTCATCATCGGCCTGAGCGGCGGGATCGGGGGCCTGATCGTCGCCGCCCTCGGCGTGCTCGGCGACGCGGCCGGGCTGGCACCCGTGCTCTACGTGCTTGCGGCGCTGCCGCTGGCGGTCGCCGCGCTGGCCTCCCAGCTGCCGCAGCCGGCCGCAGCGCCGCCGGGGACGGTCTGGAGCCCGCGGCTCGAGGCGCGTCCCTGAGGCCCGCCGGCGCGGGGCGGCCTCCGCTGCGCCTCAGGCATTGCCTCCGCCTCATGTCCCCGCGTACCCTGCGGCCATGGACAAGCAAGGGCTCATCCCCATCGGGCGCTTCGCCAAGCTCACCGACCTCTCGCCGCGGCTGCTGCGCCGGCTGGACGAGCGCGGCCTCCTCTCGCCGGTCCTGGTCGACCCGGAGACGCGCTACCGCTATTACGACGTGGCCCAGACGCGCGCGGCCGGCCTCATCCACCTCGGCCGCCAGCTGGGACTGACCGTGGACCAGCTGGCGGACCTCCTCGCGGCCGCCGGCCGCGACGACCTGCACTGCTACCTCGAGCGCCAGCGGGAGATCGTGGCGGCCAGGCTCGCCGAGCAGAGCCGGCTGCTGCGGCTGCTGGACGCGGAACTCGAGCGTGGCGAGAGCCTGCTGCAGTTCGACGTCGCGCTGAAGGAGGTGCCGGCCGTCCTCGTGGTGAGCGCGGCCGGCTCCGTCCCGCGCTCGCACCCGCATGACCCTTGGGCGCTGGAATCCGCGCTGCAGCGCGTCGGCGCCCGGGCCATGGTCCACATCGCGCGGCAGGGCGAGGAGACGCACCGCCATCCCGTGATCCTGTACCACAGCGACCTGGCGCAGGACGATGAGTTCAGCTTCGAGGTCTGCTTTCCCGTCGCGCGGCGGCTTCCCGCCGCCGCCGGCGTGGCCTGCAGAGACCTGCCGGCGGCCCGCGTCGCGTTCACCACCTTCAACGGCCCCTACGACACCATCTGGAACGCCTACGTGGAGTTGTACGCGTGGGTCGCGGACCACGGCCACACCACGGCCGGACCCGTGCGCGAGACCGGCATCGTGACCGACGACGACACCGACGACCCGCGCGAGTGGGTCACCGAACTGGCAGTCCCTCTGGCCCCTTGACCTTCCCCCCTGGGAGACTTGCATCCTGCCGCCGACAGGAGGCAACCAAGGGGGGTTCGTCCATGAAGTCCAGGATCTGGCTCGGAGCGCTGCTCACGCTGCTGGCGGCAGCGCTCCTCCTTCCAGCGGCCGCGGCCGCGGCCAACAAGCCCGCAGACACCGTGTTCAAGAACGGCTACGTGTACACGGTGAACCCGGGCGCCAGAGTGGCCCACGCGGTGGCCGTCAAGGACGGCAGGATCGTCTACGTCGGCTCCAACGAGGGCGTCGCCGCCTTCGTCGGTCCCTCCACCAAGGTCGTCAAGCTCGGCGGCAAGATGATGCTGCCGGGCTTCATCGACTCGCACCTGCACGCGAGCATGACGGTGAGCAGCCTGTACTCCGTGCTGCTCTACGGCATGACGAGCGTGGACGAGTACGTCGCCGCGGTCGCCGACTTCGCCGCCGCGCACACGGATATGGGCGTCATCCGCGGGCAGGGCTGGAGCAACACGGTCGTCCCCGGCGGAGGACCACTGGCCTCCAGCCTCGACGCTGTCGTGAGCGACAAGCCGGTCTCCATCATGTCCGAGGACGGTCACTCCTACTGGGTCAACAACAAGGCGCTCGAGCTGGCCGGCATCACCGGCAAGACCCCGGACCCGGTGGGCGGCGTCATCGAGCGCCTGCCCGACAGCGTCGACGCCGACAACCCGTACGGCGTGCCCTCGGGCACCCTGCGTGAGGAGCCTGCGTTCACCATGGTCAACGACCTGCTGCCGGACTACACGGTGCAGCAGTACAAGGACGGGTTCGCGTACTTCCAGCAGGAGGTCGCGGCGCCGCTCGGCCTCACGACCGTCTTCGACCCGCTCATGTACGTCGGCGGCAATGCCGTACAGGCGGTGCAGGAGATGGCGGACAGCGGCGAGCTGACGGTGCGCGTGCGCGCCGCGCTCTCGCTCACCCCGACCGACGATCTCGCGACATGGCTGCCGGCGGCGAAGGCCGAGCGCGCCAAGCACACGAGCCCGATGTTCAAGACGCCGGCCGTCAAGATCTTCGCCGACGGCGTGGTCGAGGGCCACACGGCGTATCTGGACGAGCCGTACGCCGACGCACTCGCCTACAAGGGCGACGCGAGTTACCGCGGCGACCCCGTCTGGCGGCCCATGCTCATGAAGACGACCTTCGCCAAGCTCGACAAGGCCGGCTTCCAGATCCACGTCCACTCCATCGGCGACGCGGCCACCACGGAGACGCTCAACGCGCTCGCCTACGCGCGCAAGGCAAACGGCGCGCACGACTGGCGGCCCGGCATCACCCATCTCCAGCTCGTCGACCCCAAGGACTACAGGCGGTTCGCCAAGCTGGGTGTGACCGCGGTCCCGGACCCGTACTGGTTCATCAAGGACGACTACTACACGTACCTGCAGTTGCCGTACCTGGGGCTGACGCGGGCGGACGACGAGTACCCGATGAAGAGCTTCTTCGACGCCGGCGTTACCGTCGCGTCGGCCAGCGACTACCCGGTCACCATCCCGCCGGACCCGCTCACGGGCATCGCCGTCGGCGTGAACCGCTGGATGGCCGGCTACGTCTACGAGTACCCGGCCCCGCCGAGCCTCGACGGCGTGTTGTGGCCGCAGGAGCGCGTCACCGTCAAGCAGATGATCCGCAGCTTCACCATCGGCGGCGCCAAGGCGAACTTCCTCGACATGCAGACCGGCACCATCAAGGTCGGCAAGCGCGCGGACCTCGTGGTGCTGAACATGAACCTCCTCAAGGTCGCGGACCCGACCGACCTGTTCAACGCGCACGTGGTGTACACCATGGGCAACGGCCAGGTCGTGTACGACACGCTGTGAGGCGTCATGCCGGCGCGTCGGGAGGCGCCGGCATGACCGGATGCAAGAGGGGCGGGGGGCCATCGGCGCCCCCCCCCACTTTAGCGTGGTCTGGCTTCGCGCCGCAAGGGCGCTGACTGCCGGCCTCCTAGAAGCGCCCGCCGATCCAGGCGCCGGCGATGGAGTCGTAGCGGACGACGGCGCCGGTGTGCGGCGCGTCGATCATGCTGCCGCCGCCGACGTAGATGCCCACATGGTGGCTGTACGCCGCGCTGCCGAAGAAGACGAGGTCACCCGGCTGCAGCGCGCTCAGCGACACCGGATGGCTGGCGCGCTGCTGGTCGGTCGCGCCGTGCGAGAGGCTGATACCGATCTGCGCGTAGCAGTACATGGCGAGACCAGAGCAGTCGAAGCCGCTCGGGCTGGCGCCGCCCCACACGTAGGGGACGCCGAGGTACCGCTGGGCGATGGCGACGACGGACGAGTGGCCGGAGCCGCCGGGGTCGACGACGGTGCCGCCGCCTCCGCTCGTGCCGCCGGAGCTCGACGAGCCGGATGATCCGGACGAGCCGCCCGAGTTGGCCGACGCGGCCGCCTGCTGCGCCGCGAGGGCGGCCGCCTGGGCCTTGGCTTTGGCGGCGGCCGCCGCCTTGGCCTCAAGGCTGGCGATCTGGTTCTTCAGGCCGCCGGCCTGGCCCTCGAGCTGCGACTGCAGCGCGAGCACCTGGTTCTTGCTCTCCTCGCGCTGCGCGACCAGCTTGACCGCCGACTTGCGATCGGCCTCGAGGGCGAGGCGCCGGTCGGCGATCTCCTGGCGATAGACGTTGGCCGTGTGGACGATGTCCGCGTCGCTCCGCGCCATGCGCTTCATGACGTCGAGCTGGGTGAGCAGGTCGTCGAAGGTCCGTGAGGCAAACACCACATCGAGGATGCCGGCGTCGTCCGCCTTGTAGACCTGGCGGGCGCGGGACGTGAGGTGGTCGTTCGCGACCCCCAGCTTGTACTCGGCCACGTTGAGGAGGTGCTGGTTCCGCGCGATGCGGCTCTCCGTGTCCTTCAGCTTGGTCGTGGCCTCGTTGTACTGCTCGACGGCCACGTCCGACTGCGCATAGACCTTGTTGAGCTTGGCCTGGACGGCGGCCAGCCTGGCCTTACTGGCGGCGATGGGGCCGGCCGAGGCCGAGGCCGCGAAGGCAAGGAGCAGCAGCAGCGATATGAGACCGACGAAGCTCGCCTTGCGAATGGGGGTCAAACGGATCGCCTCCTTCGCGCCGGGTGACTCACAGTCCTGGGCCCGGCGCCGGGCTGGAGCTTGGGACGGTACCATCCGGCCCCTCCAGAGGCAAACCGGCGGGTGTGGCGGAGGCGGTCCTGGAACGTCGTTGCGGCGGTCATCGCACCCGCTCAGCTGCGATTGTAGAAGCCGGGCTCCCGGACCGCGGAGGCCTCGTCGCCGGAGAGGTCGACGTTGCTCGGCGTGAGCAGCAGGACCTCACGGCCGACGTACTGCACGGTGCCGCCGAGCGCGTAGACGAGGCCGCTCCCGAAGTCCGTCAGCCGGCCGGCCAGCTCGCGGTCGACGCCGCGGAGGTCGACGAGCACCGGAGCACCGGCGCGCAAGCGGTCGGCCACCGTCTTCGCGTCCTCGAAGCTCTCAGGCGCGATCACCTGGAACGACAGCTCGGGGCGGCGCACCAGGTCCAGCCGTCGCGACGGGCCGGGAGCCCAGTCGTCCTCCGGCCTCTCGGACCGCTCGTCGTCTCCGTACCGGTCGTTGTACGCGTCGCGCGCTGTCACCATGCTCCCTCTGGCCCGTCGATCCTCCGTCCCCTTCTCGTTCGGCACGGCGGCGGGGTTCGCCTGCCTCGCCGCCCACGAAGGGGACGCATGCCCAGACTGGCCGAGGCCAGCTCGCAACATCTCTCCATGTTCCGCTCGCCATGACCCGGGTAGGCTGCTGCCACACCAACCTGAGGAGGCAGCCATGACCGTGATCCCGCAACAGCTGCACGATCTCCTGGCCGGAGGTCACAACGTCTGGGTGGCCACCGTTGGCGCCGACGGGATGCCCAACGTCTCCATCAAGGGCAGCGGCGCCCTTCTCGACGACGAGCACCTCTACTTCGCCGACATGTTCAGCCACAAGACGCGCGAGAACATCGAGCACGACCCGCGCGTGGCCGTCGGCATCCACGACCCCGAGCGCAAGGTGGCGATGCAGGTCAAGGGGACGGCCGAGCTGATCGACCGAGGTGAGGTGTTCGACCAGGTCAACGACAAGCTCAAGGCGATCAGCGAGCAGCTCCACCTGCCGCCGATGAAGTACGTGGTGCGTATCACCGTCGAGTCGGTATGGGACATGGGGCCCGGCCCGCACGCGGGAGACCAGCTGGAGTAGCGGGCAAGCCGCCCGCCCGCCGCACGGGCGGGCGCAGCTCACGGGCGCGGGAGCTAGG
>Ga0302322_100001560_pt1 | contig 18808 bp, 25 predicted proteins | sample Fen_T0_2_FD_203757 | JGI IMG/M metagenome (GOLD analysis project Ga0302322, IMG submission 203757) | Peat permafrost microbial communities from Stordalen Mire near Abisko, Sweden - Fen_T0_2 | ecosystem: Environmental > Terrestrial > Soil > Wetlands > Permafrost | place: Sweden: Abisko... | reverse complement strand
CATCGTCGACGTCAAAGAGTTGTAATCAGCGATGGCAAATTTCAGCTACAAAGATCTTGCCAAAGCTGCTGACATACTGAGCGGCAGTAGCAGTCAGTTCAATGAATATATTGAAGCCAGAACGATATTGGTAGGTGATGTATGAGTGAGTATCAATCAAAGCATAATCCTACCATTGACAATCCGGTGGATGATCTTCTAATTGGAATCCTTGCAACTGGTGCTGTTCCAAAATTGGATGAAATAACTAAGGTGAGTTATGACAATGAAGTTTAGTTGGTACGAATCACTCGCGATTATCTTATCCGTGTGTCTGGCGTGGGGTAATCCATGGTGGTGGTTTTTGGTTTTCCTCATGTTGGTTTGTAGCATCGAGCCGGATGAGTGGAGTGGTGCCAGCAGCAAACAATGTGAATGGTATGGGGTCATAGACAGATGGCCGGTTTGCAACGAGAGTTTCGGTAAAGATCCTTGTAGTGCAATTCACATCATCAAGTTGCGCCGGTATTCGTTCTGTCCGTACTGTGGCAGACATATAGTGATCAAATGATAGCGTATTACAACGAGAACGACCCGCACGCGGCCGCGTGGCTCCGGGAACTCATAGCACAGAGGTTGATTGCAGATGGCGAAGTCGACACGCGCTCGATTGAGGACGTCCTTCCCGGCGACCTCAAGGGGTTCACGCAGCACCACTTCTTTGCCGGTATCGGCGGATGGAGTTATGCACTTAGACTTGCCGGATGGAGTGACGATAGACCCGTTTGGACTGGATCATGTCCCTGCCAACCTTTCAGCACGGCAGGCGCGAGAGGCGGGTTTGCTGACGAGCGGCACCTGTGGCCCGCGTTCTACCACCTCGTCGCGCAGTGCAAACCTGCAACGATCTTTGGAGAACAAGTTGCAAAAGCACTTGAGTGGGTCGATCTTGTACAAACAGACCTTGAGGCATGTAACTACACCTTTGGGAAGGCGGTTCTTGGCGCACATAGCGTCGCCGCGCCGCACATCCGCCAACGGTTGTACTGGATGGCTCAGTCCAACAGTGACAACCATCAGTCAGCGATCGGACCAAGCTCAGGAATATCGAAAGCAACAACGATTGAACACGGGCCGGCAGTCACTATCACCGGGGAATCTAGCGGAACAAGTTCAGATGTATTATGGGAATGGATTGAGGGGAGTGATGGAAAAACAAGGCCAATTGAACCCGGCACATTCCCGCTGGCTCATGGGATACCCGCCCGAGTGGTGCGACTGCGCGGTTATGGCAACGCAATCGTCCCGCAAGTAGCAGCGATGTTTATAAAATCATACATGGAGGCAGTTATTGAGCTTCAAAACCCATTGACACCCATGTTGTTCGGTAACATACTTCGGTAACACGGTGTAACGCTGTGTGAGTTTGCTGGCACTGAGTCCAGTACTTTCAATATCGAGGTTTATCATGAGCAATATTCTGACCCAAGCATCCCATCAATGGGCCTCCCGTCCGACCGATCAACGCTTCTTGTCATTGATCGCGCTGAATGATCATTGTGTTAATGTCCGTCGCACTTCCATTGGTCGCACGCTCTCCAATCGCATGCTGGAAGCGATGCCCTTGGAAGACGACAATCGCGGCCTGGTGATTTCAGGGCCAAACGGCGTACCCGTCACTGTGTCGCATTGGGCATTCGGCCAATTGGCACAACGTGCAGGCGCACCGGCTGGCTACTTGCGAGACCTACCAGCGCCCTTGGCTGCGGATTGCATCAACTACGGATTACGCTACAGCCGTGACGTGGAAGAAATTGGCGTGCTGTTACGCAAGAGCGACGCTACGCCGCATCTGTCTGCCGTCACTGGTCCTAACTACGGCCGCATTTGGAACTCGACCATCACGCAAGCCTTGGTGGATCGCTTTGGTGATGGCGTGACCGGTGAGTTTCGCGTACCCGGTGAATTCGGTGTGCAAGTGGAAGTCACGCGTGACAACACCACGCTCTACGCCAGCGACCAAGACATGTTCGTGTTCTTGGCTGATGAGCAGAACAAGATCGAGATCCCGGGCCGTCGGGATGGCAAGCCTGGTCAAATGTCACGTGGGTTCTTCATCTGGAACTCGGAGGTCGGCTCACAGAGTTTTGGTATCGCGACCTTCCTGTTTGATTACACCTGCAGCAATCGCATTGTGTGGGGCGCGGAACAGTACAAAGAGATCCGATTGCGTCACACGGCAGGCGCACCAGATCGTTGGCTTGAAGAGATCGTGCCCGCCTTGGAAGCCTATCGTCACAGCTCGACAGACGGTATCGTGACCTTGATCGAGAAGGCCAAAGAAGCGCGTATCGATGATCTTGATAGTTTTCTAAAGAAACGCTTCACCAACAAGCAGGCCACGGCCATCAAGGCAGCGCACATGTCGGATGAACAGCGCCCCATTGAAACGATCTGGGATGCGACCACAGGCGTGACGGCTTACGCTCGCAGCATTCAATACCAGAACGAGCGCGTGGATCTGGAACGTGAAGGCGGTAAGATTCTTCAATTAGTAGCGTGAGGTTTTAAGTAAAGCTGGATGTAGCTCAAGCAGAGCGTAGGTATATCCGAGTAGATGCAGGCTGATCCTGCCATCCAGCCCTTTCTAGTTTCTAAAACGATGTGGCGTGGCCATGGTGTAGCGGTAGCACGTGAGAATGTGGCTCTCCCGGTTCGGGTTCAACTCCCTATGGTCACCCCAGATCGTTTTACAACAAAGGTGAAATCATGGGCGATATAGCTGATGCAATTCTCGAAGGTGTGTTCTGCCAAGTGTGCGGTGAGTATCTTGGCGAAGGAGATGGATTCCCATCATCATGCGCTGGATGCGCTGGTGACGATATGCTGACGGATAGATATTACCCAGAACCCATGGAATTGGAAGATCGACTACATCAAGCATTGCATGATAGTGATCCTGGTGACGAAGAAGATTCTGAAGAGCTGGACTTTGAAGCAGATCCTAGCAGCGCAAATGAATTCGACACGGATGATGAATTGGAACCTGATAACGATTATGATGATGATCCTGAAGACGACGGCTTACCTTTTTGAAATGGAGCAATCATGAGTAGGTTCATTCAGGTCAATTCTTGTAAGACTTGCCCACATATTGATCATCGCGGAGCCTTTGGAAAGATATCTTGTGTGCCGTGCGGTTCATTGATGAGATACAGCGGAAATTCCACGAGCGCGGATTAGCACAACTCACCAAGGAGCAGACATGACTCTTTTAAAGAAACCGAAGCGTGAGGATTTTGGAAATAACGATGGATTTGCTTACGCCGAACGTAACTACTACAAAGCCTTGTCAGAGTATGCGGTTGAAAAAATGGGAACATCATATGCATTAATACTCAGTGGAATAACGCCTCTCATTACAATCAGAGAGGCTCTTGAAGCCATCAAACAAACAGGTGAGCTACCCACAGAAGAGTCCGAACCACCATAAATCAAGAGAAGGCAGTGCGTCTGTATGGGATATATGGTAGACGATCAGATAAATGGTTTTTCGATACTAATGATACTGAAGATGCTACGCATTGGATCGACATCACAGATAAATTTATCATCGGAGGAAGCTATGATTCCCGATAAATGCTCGCATGGCGTCACATGGGAAAATCATTGCCTCGAGTGCGAATATATTTCAGACCTTGAAACAGTTAGGTTATTCGCTCCCATTGTCTATGCTGCTGAGTGCCGTATTCATCAGTATGCAATGCGTCTAGCAGAATCGACATCTCTCACAACGGCTTTATAGTTGGCGGCAAGATAGAGGAATCAAAATGAGTAGAAAAACCAAAGTACCTGTGATTCAACAAGATCCGGAAAACATCATTGAGACACCCGTGCTGGCGCAAGCCATCGTGGATATCAGCAAAAGCGTGAGAAAGGCATTGAGTAGCGGACTGACTCGTAAGGCAATCATCGTACTGATAGCTCACACCTCAAAGATGCCTATGCGCGACATTGATATCGTGATTAACAACATCGAAGATCTCGAAAGAACTTGGCTTACCAAGAACAAGTAGTAAACTCACCTACACTGCGTCCTCTTGCACTGTGCTATTTAGCAGCTCCATCTTCATCGGTGTAGCTGCTTTTTTATACCTGTCATTTGTGGCAGTCACTAACTGATTGACTCAAACCCCTAAAAAGCATGTGATGCGCGTGCCAAAATTGATTGGCACATAACCTTCAATTTGAAGCGAGGTTGCGCAGATGCTGGTGTCCATCAAGCCGAAAAAGCAGCAGGCAGACAGTGCCGCGAACGGTAAACACCGTATCATCAGGAACTTAGACGCCAATGGACATGGTGAAATCATCGTTGAAGACATGAATGAAGTGCGGCTAACTCCCCGCATCCCACAAGTAGGGGACTTCGATGAAAACTTAGCTGAGAAGATGGATAGAAATTCACGCATGCAGCTTGCACGCAAGATCATCGAGTACATTAGTGTCGATGAAACCAGTCGCAAAGATTGGCTGTATCGCGAAAAGAAGGGATTGGAAATGCTCGGGCTCAAGGATATGCCGGAAGAATCACCTAATGCTCCGGGTGTGCACAAAGTTACTCATCCACTGTTAGCGGAAGCACTTGTGCAGTTCCAAGCACGTGCCATCACAGAGCTGTTCCCACCGGAAGGACCAGCCAAGTGTGTACTCGCCGGAGAGTCAACCAAAGATCTCGAAGACCGTCGCGATCGTGTACAGCGATACGTGAATTACTATTGCACTCAGCAGGACAAGGGTTACTTCGCTGACTTCGATCAAATGCTGTTCTACCTACCCATGGGCGGTACAGCCTTCCGCAAGTGCGGGCAGAACTGGGCGACAGGATTGCCAGAAGTGCGCTACGTCAAAGCAGTTGACTTCATCGCGAACTATCACGGCCAAGACTTAGAAACGATGCCGCGGTACACCTATCAGTTCACCATGGGCGGTAGTGATGTCCGGCGTGGTCAAGAGATTGGCATGCTGGCAAGCGATGTGATGCTGATGGCGCCCCATCCTGGGCAGGCTGAGAACTCCAAGACCAGCGACTTGGCTGATCAGCGCGTGCCGTCGCACCACGAGGATGACGAGAATTACGAGATGCTGGAATGCACGCTCGATTTGAATCTGGAAGAAGATGAGATTGGCTACACTAAAAACAAAGATGGTGAACCTGTCGCCGATGAAAATACACCCTCATGGCGCTCGTACGTGGTGTTAGTGGAAAAAAATAGCACTGAAGTGCTCGCTGTGCGTCGTAACTGGGTGCAAAACGACCCGATGTTCATGAAGCGTGTCACGTGGACGCGTTACAAGTTCCTACCTGGCATGGGTTTCTACGGTGCCGGCCTTGTGCACGTCATCGGTGGATTGCAGCTTGCTACCAGTGGCGCACTCAATGCACAACTGGATTCCGCATTCGCTGCCAACTTCCAAGGTGGATTCAAGGCACGCGTGGGTAATGCCAAAGGCGGGGAAACTGTTCTTGAGCATGGTCGATGGGTAGATGTCGAAATGGGCATGGAAGATCTCGCCAAGATGTTCTACACCCCACCCTTCAAGGAACCGAGTACTGCATTGTCGAATGTGATGCAAATATTGGTCGACACGGGTCGACGTTTCGCGGGTACCACAGACGTCGCGGTAGGTGATCAATCGAGCCAGAACGCTCCTGTGGGCACTACGCTTGCGTTGATCGAGCAAGCCAACAAACCTCAGTCAGCCATTCACAAACGGCTGCACGACTCGTTAAAGCACGATTTACAGATCCTCACGCAAGCCATTCGAGATTTCTTGCCGGAACGCTATCCGTACCAGATGAATGGCGTACCGCAAGAGATCATGGCCGAAGACTTCGCCGACGGAATCGATGTGGTGCCGGTGTCGGATCCCAACATCTACAGCTCCACTCAGCGCATCGCGATCTGTCAGGCCGTGTTGCAACTGCAGGCACAGGCACCGGATCTGTACAGTCGCAGCAAACGTGTTGCGGCGCACAAGATGATGCTGAAGGCATTACGTACCCCGGATCTGGAAGACATTCAGCCGGACGACGATCAAGCCCCTGTGTTGCAAGATCCCATCACGGAGAATGCCAACCTGATTCAAGGACACGCTGCCCAAGCATTCGATACACAGGATCACGCCGCACATATCCAGATCCACAAGAACGGGATGCAGTACGCGGAAGGCAGCATGGATCCGCAACAGTTCCAACAGCAGGTCTATCCAGCCTTTCAGGCGCACATTCAGGAACACATCGCCATGCTGTATACTCAGCAGGCATTCACTCAGGCCAAGATTCCACGCCCACCACAGAATCCCGATGGTTCACCGGCTGAATTGACACCGGATATCGAAGTGATGATCACGCATGCCGTGCTCAATGCATTACCGGCGCCACCAATGAGCCAGCAGCAACAAGCCGAAGCTCAGAAGGCACAAGACATCCTCAGTGCGTCGCAAGCCAAAGTGCAAGCCATGCAGCAGGAAACAGGTGCCAAGATCAGCCGCGAAGATAAGTTGGCACAAGCGAAAGCAGCCCGTGAAGACGATTTGGCACGCGCTAAGGTTCAGCGAGAGACTGCTGGTTTCGTGACGAAGGCTGCACGCGATCACACGGCTGCGAAGCTGGACGAACAGCGTAAGGATCAAAGTTCAGCCGCTGACATGATCCGTAAGAGCGCAGCCGAGGACGTAAAGCTACATTCGAGCGCACTGCAAGCCAAGATCAAGGTGAGTTCCGCTGCAAAGCACGCAGATATCAAGGTCAAAGCCGCAGCCAAAGCAGCCAATAAACCCAAACCAAAGAAGTGATGCACGATGCTCAATCGTAAGTCAGTCCGCAAGGCACGTCAGTTTCTGCGCAAGAACGCGCATGCGACCACGGCGGATATTCATCCAGAGAAATTTGCTGCGGCCGCACAGGAACAGGGTGTAGGATTTAGTGACTTGTTGAAGTACATCTCGCGCTTGTATTCAGCAGGTCAGAATGAATCCTTCCAGCGGCAAGAGGACATTCACGCAGCAGCAGCCGCGCCAACAATACAGAGATGAAAAGATGATCACTATCAATACAACGAGATCGGCGAATGGAGAACTACTTCACTTCGGCGCATTCGCAGATCAACACCTTGAAGACACGGATGCCAATGTGTTGGAAGCTGTTCAAATTGTTGCTAACTTCCTAAAGCCATATGCAGGCAGAATGATTTACTTGCGCAAACCATTGACCATCACTCGCGGTCAAAAATCATTCGAGGGTGACAAGACGTATGCGTTGGTGAATATCAGAGGCACAATTCTGCTCGGAGAGACTGAAGAAGATGTGTCGAAGATACCGTGGCAAGACCGATACACAGAAATAAACGGTGGGTAATTCATGAACGCCAAACGCGCCAAAGCTACCCGTCGTCTAGCAAAGGAAGCGTCACGCGGTATCCCAGACAAGGTGTATGCTTCGCAGCAGCACCAGCGATTGGTGCATGACATGGATAACGGAATGTCTGCACTGCGCGATGTAGGGTCGACAACTTATTTGCGAGCCGGATGTGGTCGGTGGATTTATCAGCATTTCAAACGTGGAGTAAGCAATCATGATGTCACGCGGTGATTCAGGTCGGCAGATGAAGGCAGGGCTAGGCAATGGCGGTAAGAAATCCGTTAAGCCTGGAAGCGTAATTGATGCACCAGAGCCAGGTAGTTCAACGTCTGCCTATGGCGATGAGGTTGGTGAATCTATTGCTGAGAATGCATCTGAGATGGGCGATGGTCCATCCGAGAAGGTGCGCACTGGACGTGAAGGCAAGGCCAAACCAAACGTCAAATACAGTGGTGCAGTGATGTGCGGCGGCAATCAGGAAGCCAGTCGCGGTGCAATCATGAGTGGTAGCAAACCCACCAACAAAGTGACAGGTGCCGCCATGCGAAACGAAGGTTCCAGCGAAAGCGATAAGGATACTCGCGGCTCTGTGATGAAAGGCTAAGCGCGATGTTAGAATACAGCATGTTCATCGAGACGCTGCGTAAGCGTCTCAATGAGCGACGTGAGAAACACATCAAACGGATGTTGAGTGCCTTGGAGCAAAAGGAATATCATGCGCTTTGTGGGCGGGTGGCAGAGATAGATGATCTTAAGGACACCATCACTGGCCTGGTAAAGCAGATTCACGAAGATGATGATCCAGATCCTTTAACCAAAACTAAATCGAGATGATGTATGTCAGCAAAAATTGATATCGATAAACTGGCTCGCGAAGCTCGCAAGCAAAACCAACGGCAACGACAACTAGATCCAAATGAAGTAATCAAGGTCGTACAGCCTTCCGGTTGGAATATTTTCATCGACCCGCTATCACCTAAGACGGTTTCTGAAGGCGGTATTGAGATCGCGGCAGAAACACAGACGGTTGAGGAAGTGAATACTTCAGCCGGGTATGTGCTGGCGATCGGACCAACCGCCATGACCGGCGTCACCGAGTCAGGCATACGGGTAGCCGAGATACTCTACAATATTAGCCGACCAGAACAACTGATTGGCAAATGCGTTGTGTTCCAAAAGTACACCGGCCAAGAAATCAAGTTGCGCAAGTTGGGTAAGAAGATCATCGTCATGACCATTCCGGAGATTCTGGCCATCGTGCACAATCCAGATGATCTGCAATTCTGGATCTAATTTATTTGGCGAATAGCTTAGAGGCAGAGCAGTCGGCTGTTAATCGACAGGTCGTAGGTTCGAGTCCTACTTCGCCAGCCAAAAGGTCTCGTAGAACAGTGGTAAGTTCAGCGGATTGTCGATCCGTGGACACGGGGTAGACTCCCGTCGAGACCGCCACTTTCAATGATTCGATTCGATAATAAGGCACTCTCTGCCATATAACATAAACAAAAACAACGGTTTACTATTCGGCTGCACTTAATTCCTCCCCAATACGGAGCGCAGCCCATGTTTCCCAATGAAGATTCCACTGAACAGAATACTGCCGACGATGTCGGTGGTGGCGAGTCTGTCGGTGCGCAAGTCGATGTCAATCTCGCCGAAAAAGACACCAGCAAGGCAATCTCCCGTGTAACAACGAGCGCCGAAACCACTCAAGAAGCCGACCATACTGATGATGAACGTCCTCGCGGTAACAACCGTCTGGATCGTGACATTGCCAAGCGTATTGGCCGGTTACAGCGTGGGTTCGATCAACGATTCGCCGAGCAATCAGCCGAGCATCAACGTGAAATGCGGGAGATGAAAGAAACCGTCTCGAAGCTACAAACACGTAACCAAGACCCTACCGATCTGAGTGATTTTCAGAGCGAATTGCAGGAACTGGAAGAACAGTACGCTGCCGCGCTTGAAGCCGGTGAAAGCGCCAAAGCGTCCAGGATCAACACGAAGATCGCCACCAAGGCTGCTGAATTGCAGGCCGCACGCATGCGACCGACGCAATCAGCACAGCGTGAGCAACGCACGACGGAAACGTCTCAACCACAGCGTGGTAGTGGCGCCACTCCGTTAGCAAAACGGTTTATTTCGGCCAATGCAGATTGGTGGAATGATCCTGATTGCAAGATCGAACGCATGGCAGCGATCGCGATTGATGATGATCTGATCCAAGAAGGATTTGATCCCAACACTGCTGAGCACTACGAGGAATTGAAAGCCCGTATGGGTGATAAGTTCCCCACGTTCGACATCTCACTTCCCGGCAATCGTCGACGTCAAGCTGAACAAGTTGACGAAGAAAATGATGAGCCACCGATTCGCAAACAGTTAGCCAAGAAGAGACCAACGTCGGTTTCGGCTGGTGTGAATCGTGGTGCCTCACCCGCCGTTACCAATGGCCGAGTGCGTTTGACCAATGATGACTTTGCTCAAATGCGTGCCTATGGACTTGACCCAGAGAACGATAAACACGTTCGTCAGTGGGCTGAGGAAAAACGCGAAGTTGCCGGTAGTCGAGGTTAATAATGAAAGCTCAAGCACAAGATTTAATGCATATTGCCCAGAAGCGTCGCGAACAAAAACCCGCGATGGCTCAGCAAAACAAACGCCGTTCCGCCAAAAGCGCGAACGCAGGTGTTCACGAAGTGAAGCGTGATGTACACCCTAATCGAGTTCAAGAAGCAGAGGCATTATTTGATGATGATCTGCCAACTGAAAAGCGCTGGACACGCGCATCAAGTTTGCCTGGTATCCCTGCCCCTCCCGGCTTCGTTGTACGCTGGGTGCGTTTGCATAATCGCACTAACGGGGACTGCGCAAATCTCGTTCAATACCAACAGGAAGGTTGGAAGATTGCACGAAAAAGCATGTTCAAGAAAAAGGACTTGCCACTCTCCCACCTCACTCGCCACGGCGAAGTGATCGGGAATGCAGACACCATTTTGATGATCGCAACAGAATCATTGGTGGCTGATCGACAACAACATATTCGGGACAGAACCGACCGAGCGACACGTGGTGTGCATGAAGAATCGGGATTGCTCAAAGAGCTTCGCCCAGAAATGCCACTTGCTGAGGATGTACGTAAGTCCACCTCGCAATTCCACCGTATGCGTCGTCGCAAAGCGGAACCAGCTCCAGAAAGTGCGGGTGTCGAAGAATGACTTCTTCAACCACTTTTAACGGAGGCATACCATGCCAAACGTAAACGCAGCACGTGGGTTGAAAGCTGTTCGCCATTTCACAGGTGGGATTGTTCGTGAATCTCGATATGAAATTGCGAGTGCGCTGGCTTCCCTAATTTATCAAGGCTCCGCAGTGAAAGCCGTAGGTACGAACAAACGTATCGACGTCGCCGCAGCGGGTGACCGTCTTATCGGTGTATTCCAACAAGTGTCTTATCAAGACGCCACTGGTGATACCTTCTTCCGTCGTTACTGGCCTACTGGACAAACTCTGAAAACGGGTACGGTCGCAGAAGCGTTGGTACTTGACGACCCATTCATCATTTTCAACATCCAAGTTAGCGGTGTCGCTGGCTTAGCTGCTGGTGATCCGGGTGCCTTCGCCGACTTGGTGATTGGTACGGGCAGCACGCAGACGGGTGAGTCTGGTGACATGGTGGATCAAGCCACGATCACGTCGACCGTGGCCACTGGGGGACAGTTGTTCATCGTTCAATTGAGCGACGTACAAAGCAATGCATACGGCCAGTATGCAAAAGCCGATGTGCGCATCAATGAGCACCAACTGTTGAGTTCAACAACTGCTGGTCAAGCCGCGATGGCTTACTAACTTGGGGGTAACTAGCTATGACTATTGTACGTGGTGATACCCGCAAGCAACTCCAACAGGGTTTGAATGCGGTATTTGGTTTGACCTACAACGAATGGCCAAATCAATGGAAAGACATCTTCGATCAAAACACTTCGCAAAAAGCGTTTGAAGAAGAGGTTATGCAAACAGGTCTGGGTTCAGCGTTCCTGAAACCCGAAGGTCGAGGTGTTGAATACGACGACATGGCTGAAACCTATGTTGCTCGATATCAGCATGCCACTTTCGGTATCGCTGTTCAGATCACTGAAGAAGCAATCGAGGACAATCTGTACGCAGATCAAGGTCAACGTATTGCACGCGCTATGGCGCGATCGATGGGTTACTTCGAGGAAGTTCAAGGCGCAAACGTGCTGAACAATGCCTTCGACAGTAACTTTCCAGGTGGCGACGGTGTGTCGTTGTGCAGCTTGAGTCATCCACTTGTGGGTGCTTCTGTGTTGCCAAACACGCTAGTGACGCAATCCGACTTGTCGGAATCGTCATTGGAACAAGCAGCCGTTGACATCTCTAACTGGACTGACGAACGCGGCATTCCAGTGCAGTGCTCAATCAAGCGCTTGATCATCCCAACTGCCACTCAGTTCGTTGCCACTCGATTGTTGATGACTCCGTATCAACCTGATACGAACGACAACAACATCAATGCAATGTTCAAACTGGGAACGATTCGTGATGGGTTCTCTGTGAACCGCTACATCACGGATAGCAATAGTTGGTATGCAATCACTGATGTGCCAGATGGCTTGAAGTACTTCCTCCGTCGTCCTTTGAAGAAAGGCATTGAAGGTGACTTCGACTCCGGCAACATGCGTTACAAAGTGACCAAACGTTCATCGTTCGGTTTCTCTAATCCGCGTGGTGCTTACGGCTCATCGGGTTCAACCTGATCGTTTGAGTTGATCTATACCCTGCTGCCGGATGGTGGCAGGGTTTCTACATGCTCACTAGGACGTGTTCTACATTGAGGATCGTGACATGGCTAATCGTAATAATATTTCTCGTGCTCTGTCGGTATTCATCGGCAAAGTAAACTACGGCAAGTATCAATCCGGCGCTCCCGGCGTTGAAATGAGTCCGTTGTACAAATTCCGTTCTGCCCCTGCATTGGGTGTATCAACCGATGTTGCTGCATCGCAAGCTGTCGTCAGTACAACCTTCGTCATCAACGGTGCACGCGCATCTGGTGGCGTAGCGACGTTCGACGTACCTCGTAATGTGATCGCAGCGTGGACAAACACAGCAATTCTGACGATCACAGGAACTGATCAGTACGGCATTACCATTACTGAAGTAACAGCATCTGGTACCTCGCACACCGGCAAGAAAGCCTTCAAGACAATCACTAGCGTCAGCAGCAATGCCTCGATCACGGGTGCAACTGTTGGCTCTGGCAACGTGTTGGGCTTGCCTTTCCGCGTAGATGCAAGTGACTTGATTGCAGCGCGTTTCAACAATGCTATCGATGCGGGCACATTCGTTCCTGCTGATACCACTAGTCCAGTGACTAGCTCGACAGGTGATCAGCGCGGTACGTTCGCACTGGCCGGCACATTGGATGGCGCAAAGGTATTGACCCTCTTGTTATCAGTATCTGATCGAAGCACGCAAAGTGGTTCGTTTGGTGTTGGTAGTTAACATTTCTGGGGGAGTCGGTGCGCGGCCTCTGGGTTGATCATCTCACCCGTTTGAGTTTCGTCGCGACTAAACACCGAATCCCCTATTTTTTAGGAGGACACCATGCGTCCAATTACAGTCGCGTTAAATTCGATCTCTGTCAGCAATCCAATTGTGTTGGATCGTGGACGTGTTCCTACAAATGTAGCCATCGGCGTGAAGATCACTGTCGGCACTGCCACCTACTCAGTGCAGTACACCTACGATGATCCATTTGCAGTAGGTTTTAATCCTTCCACAGCGAAGTGGTTCACTCACTCGACGCTCAGTGCGTTAAGTGCTGATGGTGATGGCAACATCGCTTTCCCTGCTAGAGCTGTACGGCTTAACGTTGCAGCAGTTGGCGGCGGCGGTATCGTCACAATGACGCTGATTCAGTCAGGCAATTAACCGGAGAACATCATGCAAGGTGGACCAGGTATATCGATGGGTGGTGGCAATTCCAGTAGCGACCAGCTATTCAACATGCTGAAACTGTTGTCCGATAGTTCAGCGTTACAAGCGGAATACACGCGGCTCGATGGTGCACGCAAGTCAGCACAAGCCGTGATTGATTTGGTGGCGCCAGCGAGTGAGATCCTTACCATTCGTGGTGAGATCGATGCACTCGAACAGCAGGCACAAAACGCTCTGGATGCAGCCAAACTAGAAGCAACTCAGATCGTCAGTGATGCTCAATCTCAACGTCAGAAGCTAATCGACGAAGGTAATAAGTTGCATGCTAATGCACTCGATCAAGCCAGTAAGTTTACAGAGGATGCCAATGCGCATCTTGCTACTGCCAAGCAGATCGAAGATGCGAACAAGTCACGTGCTGTGGAGTTAGACAACCGAGAAGCCGCGCTGAATCATCGCAATGATGAGTTGCAAGCACTCGAATCCAGCCTGAACGAGCGTACTGCTCAACAAGCTGAAACACAGGCCGCTTTGGAATCAATCATCAACAGCACTCACGCAAAAGTCACTGACCTGAAGGTGGTATGAAATGCCCATCGGTTCAGGTGGGATTGTTGAGATATACATCCCGCCAGGTGGGACGGTCGGGCAGGTATTGGGGAAAACGGACGTTCCAGACTACGCGATTAATTGGGTCGATCCTACTGGTGGCGGTGGTGGCACTGGGGCTGATGGCTTTAATCGTATATCAGCAGGCACTCAACTTGCCGGCACTCTCAACACCATAAAGTTTGCTGACAGCAACGGCATTTCGTTCGGGATGTCTGGCAGCACGCAAATCACAGCCAGCTACACCGTCCCCAGCGTTGTCGGTTTAATATCCGCCATCAATGTATCTGCAGGGACGACAAGCAATAACGTTTCTGCTTTCCAGTTCGCTGATGGCAATGGAATCTCGTTCGGCCTCAATGGATCGACGATCACAGCCACGGTAGGTACCAACTATCTGACGAGCCAAAGCAACCAAGCGTTCAGCGCCTCGGGTGGTTCCAGCGCATTCCAAACACTCAACTTTGCCAACTCTAATGGCTTCACGTTTAGCAACTCCAATGGCAGTGTGATCGGTAGCTACACGGTACCCAACGTTCCAGCGCAGACGAATCAAACAGTCGGACTGTATGCGCTTGGCAATACAACCCAAAACAGCAGCACTACGCTGGATGCGAGAACCATTTCATTCAACGGCCTGGGTGCCGCCACAGTAGGATTTAGCAATGGCAGTGTGCAATTTTCTGTTCCCGTCCAGACAAACCAGAGCGCGATTAAGGGACTGGGCGCATCTAACACTGGGAATACTGCTGGGAATACTGGCCTCAGCACTGGTGTTGACTGGGTACTGGCTGGTAGCAACAACATCACCATCAGTCAGAGTACGGTCGGTGGCGGACCTAACACACTATGGGTCAGTGGTGCGAATGCGGGCGGCGGTGGAATAGGAATTCAAGTTTCCGATACGACCTACACCAATGGCACGGTCACCCTGCAGAATGCGAACGGAATCACATTCGGTTCCAGTGGCGCCGGGGGAGTTTCGGCCAGCTACACCGTGCCATCGACGGCTGGCCTCATCTCAGCGGTAAATGTGTCTGCAGGCACAACGTCCAATAACTTAAGCGCGATGACTTTCAGCAACCTGAATGGCGTCACCTTCGGGTTGAATGGATCTGTCGTTACAGCCAGTGTGGCTGCGGTAGGTGGCGCGCAAACCGGTATCAGTGGAATCGCCAATAGTGAAACGACCTACACCAGCGGGACAGTATCTTATTCGGCGTTGGGTGCACTCACGATTCGCAGCACCACAGGGCAGCAATTCCAGTTCTCTGTGAACTCACAAACCAATCAGAGCGGGGGTGTCTATGCGCTGGGGAATACGACCGGGCAATCTTCATCCAGTACGTTTGATGCGCGCACGTTCTCGATTAATGGCGGCGGCGCGGTTTCGGTGGGATGGAGTAACTCGTCGCTTCTGATTTCAGCACCAAACACCATCGCTCAAACGAATCAGACAGTGGGTCTCTATGCGTTGGGCAACACTACACAGAATTCCAGTACCACGATGGATGCCCGTACGCTGTCGTTTAATGCGCTAGGCGCAGCGACGATGGGCTACAGCAATGGAAGTATTCAAGTAAGTGTTCCTACGCAAACTGCTCAAACCGTGGGCTTGTATGCCTCAAGCCAGACGACAGGGCAGTCGTCATCGAGCACTGTGGACGCTCGCTCAATCAGTTTGGTGGGCGCCGGAAATATCAGTGTCGGCCTTTCTGCAGGCTCGTTCATCATCTCGCAAACAGGCGGTGGTGGCGGAGCGGGTATCTCGGCGGGTACACAGTCCGTTAACACTGGTACCGTGGTATTTAGCAACTCCAATAATGTCAGTTTTGGTATGTCGGGCAGCTCACGCGTGACGGCCAGCGCAGCCGTGAACTTGTACGGCTTAGGGAATACGACGCAGAACAGTTCCACAGTGCTGGATATTCAATCGATCAGCCTGAATGGTCTTGGCATGATTACGGTCGGATACAGCAACGGCAGTGTGCAACTGAGCGCTACTCAGTCTGTGCAAACGCAAGCCTCCGGCGCTATTGCAGGATCAGGATTCACATCAGGTGGGGCGAATGTCGGTATCTCTGGAACCAATAATTCTGCTGGGCTGAGTCTTTCGATCACTGCTGCCGCTCAAACTGCTCAGACAATGGGTTTGTACGCGTCCAGTCAAACAACGGGAAGCGCTTCAAGCGGTACCTTGGATGCACGCAGCTTGTCGATTATTGGCGCCGGCATTGTGTCGATCGGCATGAATTCCACCAGCGCAGGTGGTACGACAACGGGTCTTGTAATCTCGGCGACACAAAGTAATCAAGCCTTCAGTGCAGCCGGTGGATCGTCTGCATTCCAGACATTGGGATTCAGCGACAACTCGAATGCAAGTTGGACGAACACCAACGGATCTGTCGGCATTGCATCAATACGCGCCTCATTGTTCGCGGTGAGCAACACCACACAATCCAGCAGCGGTACACAAAACATCAATGCGATCTCATTCGCAGGCGCTGGTATTGCGTCAGTCGGTGTATCAAATGGATCTGTCGTGGTGAGTGTCCCATCCGGTGGGGGCGGTGGCGATGGTTACAACATCGTGCAAGCCGGTACCACGGGTACGACAGGTACAACGTTCAGTAGCTTGTCTGGCACGGTGTTCTTGAATGGATCTGGCGCCTTGACAGTCAGCCAGAACAACAGCAATCAGATCGTATTGAGTGCACCACAAACATCGAGTTTGGTGGGTACGAATGGCATCAGCATCAGTACAAATGGTTCGACGATATCAATCGGTCAAAACTACATGTCGTTCTACGAACCAAAAGTTCGTGGTGGGACGACAACGCAAAGTCTTGCGAATGGCACGGTTTACTTCCAACCCTTCCATATCGATGAACCTGTAGCCGCGTATCACTTACGTTATTTGCAAAGCGTATCAAGTCAAAGCGCAACCACGATGTCATTCAGCGCATCGGTATCAGCAGGTAACGCAAGCTCTGGTACAGGACGATTCAATGCCAGTGGCACGATGTTGTTGTTCTCCAGACAGGCAACGGGAACCAATGCCAACAGCAGCAACATCATCAGTTTCGCATCTGCAACGTATAGCTATGGGATTGGGTACAGCAACTCAGTATCGTGGTCGACCAACGCATCATCTGCCACAGCATCGTGGACGACCTCAGCAGCGATATCGTTTATCTCGCAAATTGATTCCACTGGCGGGATAACAACTGGCTCAACGGGTACATCAGGAAGTTCAACGTTCTCATCCACTAGCACGAACGCCAATAGCTTTAGTTCTTCGTACATCATGAGCATGGCAACCGGGTCGTTTGCTGGATCGGTGAGACCGGTGTTTGTGCCACTGACAGCGAATCTCGTACCGGGTGAATATTGGCTCGGTCACATCATGAGCACCAATACCGCATCAACGAATTACTCGATGCAACGTGTGGCAATGTTATCGAGCATTGGCGCAGTAGTGTACACCTCAGTGACTCAGGGGCATATGGAGTTCGGTAATACCACTACGGTTGCTAACTCAAACTTTATGGCTGGTTGGGGTTCTTACTCTGCATCGAGCCAAACCACAACGACTATCCCGCTTTCACAGATTAGTGGCATGAGTCAATTTCAAACTTACTTTGGATTATTTGGAGCAACAAAATGAGTAGCAAGACAATTCCGTCGAACACCTATGCGCCTGGCACGTATCAGATAGATCAACGTCAATTACCGGGAAACAAATTCAACAGTATTCAGATTGATTTTGATGTAGCGGGATTGGTCGCTTTGAGTGGCGTGGTGGCATCAATTCAGTTCGAGTTATCACCAGATGGTGGAACGACTTGGGTTCCTTATAGTTTCGATATCAATGGCGGACCTGGTAAGGGTTCAGCAACGAAGCGCGGCTTCTATACCGCAGTGACTCCAGCGTGGGACAACACAGATATCCGCTTAACGGCGAATGTGTTTCAGGCGGTTACTACGGCGATTTACATCACGATTTTGTAATGAGTTTTAATACTTCAACACTTTCTAAGGTCAATGTAGCCACTACGATTACTTGCACACGTCCAGCAAGTAGCGCTGGTAAGAAAGGGTTGGCCGTGGTAGTTGCAGACACATCTAGCAACACGATCACCATGCCGGGGTGGACGAAGGACGACCAGACATCAATAACAGGGCCGGACGGACAGAGTATCGCGTTCTTTGTGTTGGACAACATGACGGGTTCAGACCCGATGGTAGTCAACACAACAGCAGCTCAAGATATCACTGTCATCATTGGTACGTGGGATACGCGAGCAACCGGAACACCCACGTGGGCGGTAACGCCGCCAAACACAACAAGCAATAGTTCACCAATAGCTATTTCTTTAACGGGTGTCACGGCAAACGCAGGAGATGACATTGCAGCATTCGTATGTTTGGATTCTGGCATCGATACAACAACATGGAGTTTGACCGCGTTTCCGGGTGGATATTCTTTACAAAATAACTTTCCATCACCAAACACGTGGTGTCCAATCGCGCTCATAACGCGTGATAATATGAGTTCTGGCGCAACAGGGTCGTTGTCGTGTACTGCAACAGCAACAGGCGGTACAGGTGGATGGTCGGGGTATGTAGTTGCGATGGGTAGCGCAGTGGCGAATAATCAACTGGCCTGGATAATAGCGTAACGAGGTAATTGAGATGTCAGCAGTACAAGAAGCGGTAAAAGATGCATTGAGACCTACATCAGAAGAAGGGTTTCATAATTCTGATTTAGATGTATCGCGTAGTCGCGTGATTGAAGGCGCGACGTGGAAGAAACAACGTATTGTTGTGATCGTGCCA
>Ga0302322_100001558_pt1 | contig 18813 bp, 11 predicted proteins | sample Fen_T0_2_FD_203757 | JGI IMG/M metagenome (GOLD analysis project Ga0302322, IMG submission 203757) | Peat permafrost microbial communities from Stordalen Mire near Abisko, Sweden - Fen_T0_2 | ecosystem: Environmental > Terrestrial > Soil > Wetlands > Permafrost | place: Sweden: Abisko... | reverse complement strand
ATGACGGCTATCGTAAGGCTTGCGGTTGTTTGGGCGGTGTTCGGGGCTACGCTCGACTCGCGCGCTTCACCGGCGAATAAGCGCCTGGCCCAAAGGGCGACCTCACCCGGGGTGCGGTCAAGGCTGACCCACCCCTCACCCGGGGTGCGGTCAAGGATGACCTACCCTTGGTCACGCCAGCGAGAGAGCTGGGTTTGGTCACGAGTCGCGGCGCGGACCGGCAAAGCCTTCGCCGCAGCAGGGCGAGCGCGGGGAAGAACAAAAGCACGCCGTACCCGTCACTTGAACTCGAGCGGGCTGCAGAGCATGAGCAGCCGCCGGGTTCCGCGGCGGACGGAGTGCGATTCGAGGCTCCGCTCGGCGCTCCGCCGTCACCCGAAGGCGGCATCATCGACGGAGCCCCGCCGCTCGGCTGCGGTGAGGTGACCGAACCGCCGGCGCTGTTGCCGCCGAGTGACGGCGAGCCCGCGGCGCCTGCGCTGCTGGGCGGGGCGCCAGCGCCGGGAATTTCCGCCGAAGCGCCGTCCGCGTCGCTGCCACCGGCGCCGGCATCCGAGGCCACGGGCAGGGCTAGATCGGCGCCGGTGCAATCCTGATCGATACCATCGCCCGGGATCTCGACCGCCTGTGGGTGAATGCTCACCTCGGCATCGTTACAATCGTCGGCATTGCTCGACATGCCCGAGCCGTTGCACTTTCCACTGCTGCTGACCACGAGATCCCGCGAGCCGTAGCCGTCGCGATCGCCGTCTAGGTGACAGCTGATGCTATCGGCACCGTCGCAATCTTGATCGACTCCATCACCGATCAGCTCGACTGCGCCTGGATGGACGGCGGCGTTTTTCGGCGCACAGTCCAGCGCGTCATCCGTGCCGTCGCCGTCATCGTCCGGGTCTTCATCGTCGCACGTGCCATCCCTATCGAAGTCTGGGTCGGACGCCGAGCATGCAGTCCAAAAGTCATCGCCCAAAGACCACGCGGATCGGTTGACGGGGACGAGGTACTCGGGCGAGTAGAGCAGTCGAGCTCGGTAGTGATAGTGGCTGTCGCTTTTCAATCCGGTGACGGTAACGCCGACGCTGCTTCCGGTGAGGCCAGTATCCTGCCACGTCGTTCCGGCGCTGCGCACGGAGCCGGTGAAGGGCTTGTCGAACGGCAGCACTTCGACTTCGAGTTTGGCGCGAATTCGGCCGTACGGACCACGTGCTAGGGCAGCGATTCGGACTCGGTCGGCCTGGCTCAAGTGCCCGCCGCTGAGGACGGCGGGCGTGGCCTCGTCGGAAGAGGCTGTGATGCTCCAAATCGCGGGGCCCGCGCCGCCGCCAGCGCCATAGTAGACATAGATACAACCGTCGTTGCTGGTGGTGGTCGACCAACAGCCGTCGTCGCCGACCAGCAGATCTGCAAGGCCGTCACCATCGATGTCGCCGGCGGCGATGGAGATCGCATAGTTACCCTGGCCCGTGTCGTTTTCGAACCAGGAGCTCGACGCCTTCGGGCCGTCCTTGCTACTCGGAAAGGCGTGCACTCGGCCGTCTTGAAAGTTCCCCGATGGACTGCTTCGGATGTAATAGGGCTCACTTGCCGCGAGATCGCCGAGACCGTCGCCGTCTGCATCACCGATGAGCAGGACTTGGTGCGCATACCACGAAGATGAGGCTCCGAGTGGCCCCGCCCAACTCGCCGTCGCGTCTGCGCCGCTCGCGTTCCCGTCGTAAACGATCAGCTGCTGCGGGATCGTGGTCAAGATATCGGCATAGCCATCGCCGTTCACGTCGCCTGCCATTTGCGTTTGGTCGCCGAAACCGGAGCACGGCGCCGGTCCCTTGCGGAAGAACAAGGGATCCCTGCCAAGGCCAGTCGGCCCCCCCGCGAACACGTAAAAGCGACTGCCTTGGGTGTCGCAATTCGTGTTGTAAAGCGCAACGTCCGCGTAGCCATCGCCATTCACGTCGCCGATCGGCGCGATACCAGTCGCGAATTGCATCGGGTGGCTGTCGTCGAAGTCCCAAATGGGAGTGTCTCCGAGCCCCGTGGCCGTACCGGGGTAGATTTTGACGGTGGGGTGGACGTCCGCGCCGAAGCCGAGCGTGCCGTAAATCGCGACGTCGCCGCGGCCGTCGTGATTGATATCGCCCAATCCGACAATCCCAGTCAGGTTCACGTCGAATGTCAGCGTCCAAGCAGGCACAGCCGAAAAGCCGGAAGGGCTTCCAAAAAACAGTTGCCAAGAGGGACCTGTGGCAGTCCCGAATGCGACGTCCGCGTAGCCGTCGCCATTCACGTCGCCGACACGGTACACCGTGGTCAGCGCGCTAGCGGATTTGAAGGGAGTCGCACTCGGAGCGCCGAGCCCGTTCTTGCCGCCCTTGAAAAGCAGCACGGCGTGGAAGTTCGAATCGCTCGAATACCAGTTGGTGCCTGCGACTGCGTCGTCGAAGCCGTCTCCGTTCACGTCACCGACCACCACGAGGGCGGCCCCCACCTTGCCGTTGTGCAGTTGGCTCGAGGTGTGACTAGCTGTCTCGCGGAACAAGCCGCCCGCGATTGCCGCTTCGGACCGCCGCGTCGCCTCGGCTTCGCTCATGCTCGGGTCGAGGGAGGAGCAGCCGCTCGAACTCGTGATGGCGCAGACGGCCAACAGTCGTCGCGCGAATTTGCTGCGCTTCACGGTGCGCTCCCACGCAGCAGGTGCACGCCGACGTCGCTTGCGGCAGCGACGTCGAGGCGACCGTCCCCGTCGAAGTCAGCCAGCGTCATGCGATTGATTCCCGAGCCGACACGATAGTGGACCCCAGGCAAGAAGCCACCCGCGCCGGTGCTCAGCATGAAGCTGACCGCATTGCCATCGTACGACCCCACGACCAAGTCTGCGCGCCCATCCTGGTTCAAGTCGGTGACCAACGCATCGTCGGGGTGGAACAGGAGCCCGTAAGAACCGTTTCTCTGGAGGCTGCCGCTCTTGCTCAAATACTCGGCAACATCACTGCCCTCACCGTTGATCGCTGCCAGATCACCCACGCCATCTCCGTCGAAATCACCGATCGCAGCCGCGGTTGGATTGTCGCCGGTCGTCAGCAGCTGGAGCCACTTGAAGTTCGTGTCCATCACGCCCACGTGCCCGGGGGGGTCGTTGTCATTGCCGTAAAAGGTGGCCACGAACGCTTGCGCGCCGTTCAAGCTCCCGTATAGGACGCGCTCGGAACCGTTGTAATACAGCGACGTAAACACCGGTGTCGAGTAGGCTCCCCCGCCGGTGGGCGAGAGCTTGCTGACACCGGACGATAGGCTGCCGACGGTCAGAATCCCACCCGCACTGACGGCGATGTCCGTCGCATCGAATACGTCGATCTTCGGCCGCGGCGTGAACCGCCCTTTTCCGTCGTTGATGAATACGGTCAAGCTGTTGCCGATCTGATTGCCGCTCACGAGGTCGAAGTCACCGTCGAAGTCGACATCGACTGCGACCAGCGCTATCGGACCCGAGTCGCCGGTCGGGTAAGACGCGGAACCGCCGAACGCTCCGTGGTCGAGCAAGAAGACGTTGACCGCGCTCGTCGCGAAAGAATTGCCGGACTGGAAGTCAGTGGCGGCCAGATCCAGATCGCCATCACCGTCGAAGTCGGCTTTGGCGATGCCGAACGGTGAATAGCCGAAGTCGACACCGGGAGTCGTCGCGATCTGGCCAGCGACGTTCATGAATACGGCCACGTTGGCGCCGATGGTGACCCAGTCGGTGAACAGGTCCGGAAAATAGCCGTCGTGTGAGATGGCCAGATCCATGCCTGGCTTGCTGTCGAAATTGCCGAAAGCCATCGAGCGCGAGTTTTTGTCCGCCGTGAATGACTGACGCAGGTTGAAGTTGCCAGTCCCCAGGTTTTCCCAAATTTCGACCTTGTATCCAGAGATGACCGAGAGATCCGCATCGCCGTCTCCGTCGATGTCGGCAACGGTTACGCTGCGGTTGCCCTCACCGAGGTGGCTGATCGTGGTTCCGTGTGTGAAGTGGCCTGCCCCATCGCCCCACGCGAACTGGTACTCCGAGTCACCATCGCCAGAGACCAACAGATCGGCATGGTGATCGCCATTGATGTCGCCCACTTTCCGCGCGCTCAGGATGTACGCGGGCGTGGTCGTAGCAACTGCTTGGAACGTTCGGCCCCCGGTGTTCGCGTACACGGTGATGTTCTCGTTGCTCGTCACCGCGATTTCTGGTTTCGAGTCACCCAGGAAGTCGTCTACGACGATGTCGCCGACGCTGGTCTGTGCCATGTAAACCGGTTTGTCGAACTTGGCCTGGCCCGTTCCCCAACAAATCCCGATGTTTCCTTGGGTGGCGAACACCAAGTCGCGCTTGCCGTCGTTGTCCAGATCCACGACGGAGAGCGATAGCGCCCGCTTCTTCGTGATGTACTCGTCGTCGAGCGTGAGCTTGCCCTTGCCGTCGTTGAGCAAAACTGCGATCGCGCCGGGCGTGCCGAAACTGGGTTTCGTATCCTCGCTCGTAACAATCACGTCCAGGTCCCCGTCCCCGTCCAGGTCCGACAGAGCGCCGTAAAGCGGGTCGTAAGCCGCGATTAGGAAATATTGCTGAGCTGGAGCGAATGTCCCCCCTTGGTTGAGCAGCACGCCCACCGAGGCGTCCCCGCGGTTGATGCCAATGATGTCGTCTTTGCCATCGCCATTGAGATCTCCCGAAAGTAGACCGATCGGACCCAAGCCCGTGTCGTAGACGCGAGGTCCAGCGAACGTCGGCAGCTCGGTCGCGCAACGACCGTAGAAGCAGTGCTTGGTCGCGCACTGACTGTCTGCGCTGCACGCGATGCCGATGGCGCAAGGGCCGCACGAGCCGCCGCAGTCGAGCGCCGTTTCGTCGCCGTTCTGGATCTTGTCCAAGCACGAGGGCTGCGCACACGAGTTCTCGAAGCAGCGTTTGCTCGTACAGTCTTTATCCACCTTGCATGCCCGTTGTGGCGAGCAAGGCGTACAGCTTCCGCCGCAGTCTTTGTCCGTCTCCGAACCGTTTGCCACCAGATCGTTACACGTCGCCGCGCTACAGATGTTTGCCGAGCACACGCCGCTGATGCAGTCTTTCGCTATTTGGCAGCTCGAGCCAGGAGAACACGGGGCACAGGGGCCCCCACAGTCCTTGCTCGTCTCTGCGCCGTTCTGAACCTGATCGGTGCAACTCGGGGGCACGCACTCGCTGGCTTGGCACGCCCCGCTCTGGCATTGCGTGGCAAGCGAACAACTGCGTCCGTCGGCGCAAAGCGGGCACGAGCCGCCGCAATCGACGTCACCTTCCGCTCCGTTCCGGTGCTGGTCGTCGCAGCTCGCTGCTCGGCAAGTCTGGTCGACACACACGCCGCTGTCACAGTCAGCGGCCGCAGTGCAGGCTTTTCCCGGCGCACATGCGGCGCAGTTCCCGCCGCAGTCTTGGTCGCTTTCGGCGCCATCGATCATGGCATCGAAACAGGTGGCCGCCACACACTTACCGGCAAGGCACTTCGTGCTCGAACAATCACTGCCGGCAGAGCATGCGCTGCCGCTGGCGCACCCGGGACAATCTGGACCACCACAATCTTTGGCCGTCTCGTCACCGTTCTGCACCTGGTCAGTGCACGACGGTACTTGGCAGACCGTGTTGCATATCCCGCTTGCACAGTCGCCACCCTCCCGGCACGCCTGGCCACTTTCACAAGTTGGTGAGCAGGTCGCGCCCGCGTCGAGGCCCGCGTGACCCGCCGGTCCGGAACCCGCGGAAGGGAGGGCAGCCTCCGCGCCACCGGCGGTACCTGCATTTCCGCCGTAACCGCCGTTGCCGATGTTACCAGCTTGGGCGAGCGCTGGCCCCGAATTGGTGGACGACGGAGCACTCGAACAGCCGACTCCCAGCAGCAGCGCCAGCGCTGCACCCCAAGCGCGGCCCCGAGAAAGCGAAGTCATCTTTCAATAGAAGACGAATCACAGCTCTCCGTCAATCAGGACCCCACGAGTCGAGGCGCGAAACGCGGAGCCACGCCGCTGCCACAGTCGCGCACAGCCGCCTACGGCCGCGATGCCGGCTGTTACTCGCCGGGGTTATAGTCGGTGCATAAAGCGGTGCGTCCCCGTGATCTCGGTCGACCCGAAGGTGAGGGAACTGCACCTCACGGAAGAAGGTTGCGTTTGCGACACGCCTGGCGGATCGACCGTGACGATACTTTGTTCGTGGCCTGCGCGCGCCAGGCCCATGGATGTCGCCAACACGCCGATTTGAAAACTCGACATGCGAGACTTCAGCGACGCCTTCCTCGCGACGACTACGCTCGACTTGCGCTCCGTGATCAGGCTGAAACGGTGACGCTTGACGGCGGCGAGCGCGTAGCCCGCCGAGTTCGCGCAGTCGCACGCCAGGCCGCAATACGAAGCGCCGTTACCACGTACCTAGGCGATCAAGTCGAGCTTCCCGGAGCTGGAAAGCGGTGGAGTGCCCGGCAATCGCCGGTTGCCGCCGCAACTGGCACGTGCAAGCGGAGGTTGCCGCCCCTTTGCTGCATTCACTCTTCGAGCACTGACGATCGCGGGCGTGTCCTCAAAAAAACGCTTGCTCAGCGTGGGTATGAGGATTGCTTGAGTGGGCGACGCTGGGTAGCGACCGATGAGCCCGCGAGGCACCCGGGGCGATTTCGGGGGTCGATTGCGGGGCGCTGCGCTGCGCACGGGCACCGAGACTTTTGACGAGTGAAGGCAGCGGGGATCGCTGCAGTTGGGATCATAAATGCTCACGAGTAAGCGAACCGCTCTGTTTACGTGTCTTTCCTTGGTTGGAACTGCGGCCTGCGGCGGCAGCGCCTCCAAGCCTGCTGACGATCTTGCGCTTGCAAGCGTACGCTCGGCGTTGACGGCGCCCGATTGCACGCCCACGTCAGCGGCTGACGTGTGGGTGGCCTCCGGGACGAGCTTGGCTGCGTCCGGCATCGAAGCCTTGCTCGACACCGATCCGGGAACGTTTCTTTGGGTGCCCGGGGAGGGAAACCAAATTACGTACAAGCTGGCCCGCCCCACGGTGGTGACGAGCTACGAGCTCGCGCCCGGTCCTCGCACGGGATTGCCGACGGCTTGGAAGCTCGAGGGCTCCGTGGACGGGGCCGATAATTGGACGCTCCTGGCATCCGCTACGGATCAGGTTCTGGTTCCCGGCGGCCCGAAGAAGGAAGCCTCCTTCTCGAACACAATTCCGTTCCTCTGGGTTCGCCTGACGATCACGAAGGTCGACACGCAGGTAGCCGGAAAGCCCGTCGCGCCTGTCAACCTGGCCAGTTTTCGGGTCGGCGGCAGCGCGCCGAGTGGGCTCGTGCCGTCCCAACCCACGCTGCAGGCCGTGCTCGATTCGAACACCGTGCACCTCACCTTTAGCGCGAGCAACGCGACGAGCTACGCCATCCGTCGCTACGCGGTCGATGGTACGCTGCGCGGCCCCGAGACGCTGGTGACCGATACGAGTCGTACGGAATCGGACCTGATCCCCGGGACTGCGTACGTGTATACGGTGCAGGGAATCAACGGCAACTTACGTGGATTTCCGAGCCAGATCCGCGTCCTGCCGGCAGGTCCAGCTAGCGCCGTGAAAGACATCACCGCTCTGTATTCCACCGCCCCGACCTTCGGCTCCGAGGACTCGGGCTGGCCGGCGTCGAACGTCACGGACGGGCAGGTCACGAGCAAATGGTACGCAGGCATCGGCGTTTCGCACTCCTGGCTACGCCAAGAGGCCGAAGCCGGGGTGGTCGTGACTTACTATACACTGACCTCTGCCAACGACTATCCCGAGCGCGATCCCAAAGACTGGACGCTCGAAGGCTCGAACGACGACTTTCACACGTTCGTAGTCTTGGACCAACAGCAAGGTCAGCGCTTTCCCCGTCGCTACCAGACGCGCACGTTCGCTGCGCAGCAGAACCCGGGCGCCTTGCCCTTCGCCAGTTATCGCCTGTCAATTACCGCAAACAACGGGCCAGCCGCCGACCTGCAGCTCGCCGAGTGGCGACTCTATGGCAGAAGCGGTCGAGCGCTCACCGCACCGGACGCACCGCAGAGCCTGCTTGCGACGCCGCTTTCGAGCGACCAAATCCAGCTCACCTTCGCGCGACCGACGGGCAGGCTCCATCCGGCCAGCGCGATCCAGGTAGAACGCGCGACCGACTCGCAATTCACTCGAGACTTGGTGACGCGCACGGTCGGGCCCGCGAGGGACGCGGATGCTGGCCCCATCTTCGACCATCGCGCGTTGAATCTCAATCCGGGTACCGATTACTACTTCCGAGTCAAAGCATTGAACTCGGCGGGAGCATCCGCCGTGAGCAACACGGCCTACGCGAAGACCGGCAACAACCCACTTCCGACCACGTTTTCGTCGTCGAATGGCTGGTATCCCACCGGGCATGGCGAGGGTCAGCCCATCCCAGACGAGACATTCACGAAAATCTTCAGTGACGCGAGCGTCACGGTTTACCGAGACAGCAAAGCAACCAGGCCAGTCGGCGCGGGCTCCGCGCCGATCGTGGCCAGCGACGTTTCCTGGCTCACCCCCTCGCTCAGCGAAGCCTGGTCATACATCAAGAGTCAGTACCCGATGTACAGCGGTCCGCAGCTGTCCGTCGTGCTTGGCAGCCAGCCAGATAATCCCGCTGCTTCGGTGACCTACGCGTGGTCCGACAAGAACGCTTATCGCAACTTGGTCTTCAGTTTCAACGCCGATTGGTCCACGAGGAACTTCAGCACTTGGCCCTTTCAGTCGCTCATGCACGAACTGAATCACATCGTCGAAAGCAACAACAACGAGATGCAGGACTCGCCGAGTTACGCCGTCTGGGGTGACAGCCACTGGGGGGAGATCTTCATGTACGACCTGTACAAGCACCTCGCAAGTGTCCCCTCGACCGGCGTCGCGATTTCGGACGCGGAGGCGCTTCGGCTCTCCTGGTGGGAGGCGCGCGACACGGTGGGCTCGCGCTGGCTGCAGGATTGGTACTGGCCGCTCTACAATGGCACTCTGGGCAACACGGCCGCGGGGCACTCGGGCGCCGCGTTTCTGCGCAAGTATTTCGAGCTTTTGGCACAGAACTACGACCGCATTGCGAGCGAATACACGCACTCGATGAATCTCGGTGAGTACGTGCACTTTTGCTCGGCGGCGGCCGGGGTGGACCTGACGAACGCCGCTCGCAGCGCATTTCACTTCGAACGGCGGCCGCTGGCGGAGGCGCAGCTCGCGCAAGCCCAACTCGACTATCCCGCGGTTTCAGCGCTCTATTTAGCAAACCGGGCGCCCGGATTCGTGCTCGATCCGATCGCGCGCAGCGCCCCGGTGGGAAGCGCGCTGTCGGGTCAGACTTTGGCGGGCAGTGCGGGTGACCCCGATCCGGCTGCCACTCTCAGCTATTCGAAAGTGAGCGGCCCATCCTGGCTCACAGTGAGTGCCGACGGCGCATTGAGCGGTACGCCGCCGACGGCAGGTGCTTTCTCCGTCGTGGTACGCGTTACCGACAACGGGGCATTGTCCGATACCGCAACGCTCAACCTCACCGCGACCGGCGGCGCTTGCACGCCGGAAACCGACGCGGCGTTTTGCGCCCGACTGGCTGCCACGTGCGGAACACTTACAGGAGTCGACAACTGCGGCGCCGCACGCAGCGCCACCTGCGGTAGCTGCACTGCGCCACAGACTTGCGGTGGTGGTGGCACGGCGAACGTTTGCGGCGGGACGAGCCAGGGCAGCACGCCCTGCTCCGGGCTGTGCACGAGCCCGGTCGTCTTCGCCGGCAACAATTACAATTCCGGCGCACTTGGCCTGAGCGCGACTTGCCACGAGACCACCGCCAATTTGCAGGGAGCCAACTGCAGCAACTTCACCGGCCGAACCTTCAAAATCAACGCGACGACCTTGAGCTGCAATGGCCAGAATGTGTCCTTGCCCGCCAAACGCAACGGAGGTTATTGCTTCCAAGCGAGTGCGGGCAGCCCCGCCTGGTCCTCGTTCGCGACCTTCTGAGGCAGGTCCGTGAGTGTGTCGGTCCGCGGGGCGCAGCACTTCCAGTGCGCCACGCGGAGCGCGCAAACGTTGCTGGAGTTTTCGAGTCGCGACCGCAAGCACGCGGAACGACGACGTCGTTCAAAACTGTCCAGAAAAGACCAAGCCTGGTCCGCGGCGCACGTATGCGGGCGCAAGCATCCATCGGGGCGGCGGTGGATTCGACGCCAGGGTTCCTTGCCCGCGCTTCAATCCGTAGTGCGGTACCGCCAAATCGTAGGCGAGGAGCCCAGCGCCTGCCAGCTGCAGAGTACCAAAGACCGTGAACCAAAACACGGCGCCGCCATCGCGCCGCACATCGGCGTTGGTCAGGGTCAAGAACGGGCCTGCGACGGGAACGAACAGTAGTGGCGCCGCGCGATGCTCGGGGCTCGGGTGACAGGGGTCGCTCGCCCTGCCGTCGGCTCCGGGTAGGTAGCATTCAGTGAGGAATACCAATCCGTAAAGCGCGCTGAACCCATAACCACCGGCCAAGAGCGAGCCGCCCACGATCCCGAGGGTGTGCTTACGCGCTACGTGGTACCCGGCCGGCGCTGGCTCCCCGAGCCGCCAAGCCTTCACGTCTTCGACGCTCGCTTGCGCTCGGGCGTACGAACTCCCGAACACGAGCGCCGCGGCGGGAAGTACGGTCCGCCACGGTCGCCCTCGGCCTTTCCCAACCCGAAGCTGCATTCCCTTGTAGTTTAGCCGTTACTCTCCACCTTGTGTAGAGGGCGGCAAACCAGCACCGTTTCAGCGGCGCCAAGCGGCTCGAGTCATCCCTCAGGGTGCTGGACGTGCCCGCCGTGCGTTACGACGTCACCTGCAGTCGATGGCTAGCTTGGCCATGGTTCCCGACTGATCGGCAGCGCTCAGCTACCAGCGGAGAGTTGGGAGTGCCTGTTGCTAAACAGCCTCCTTGTTCTGCCAGCGCGTGCCCACGCGTGCAGGTGTGGGGTCGCTCCGTTGTCCCACACCGAGCGAGTCAGGGGCTGCGGCCGGGAATTGGATGCGCCAATGGGTGCCTCGATGGGGCGCGCTCTCCAGCTCGATTTGCCCACCCAGCGATTGCACGACGGCGTTGAACGCGGCCATACCCACGCCTCGGCCGGACGTCTCGGTCAAGGTTTCTTTGAGCGAGAATCCATCACTGAGCAGGGCGCGCGTCAGATCTTCGGGGTTGTCGGCGGGCAGGCCGCGTTGGCGTGCCAGCTTACCCACCTTGTCCCAGTCGATGCCGCAGCCATCATCGCTGAGCTCGACTATCAACTCGCCGCGCTTCAGCCGAGTCGAGAACTTGACGGTCGTGGTGCCGGGCTTACCCTGCGCGACTCGAGCGTCCGTCGATTCGACGCCATGGTCGGCGGCGTTGTTCACGAGGTGGGTAAACACAGACCAAAACGGCAGCCAGCGCTCGGGGGGAAGGCGCAAATCATTGTCGTCGATCTCGACGTTCGGTCGAGGCTTGTTCAGCTTCTCGCACGCACTCAGCAACATTTCGCTCGCGCGCTCCAGACGCCAGCGCGTCGGCTCATAGCGAAGAGCGACCAATTGCTCGCGCAGACTCTCGACCCCCAGCTTGCTATCGAACGAGCGTAGCAGTCTCTCGTACTCCGGCTCCGAAACCTGAATGAACGCGGTTGCACCGTGAATGATTGGGTCCATGCGACGGCGCATCGATTCCCAGGCTTCGCGCAGCTCGTGGCGCTCCGCGTGATTGAGCACGGCCTGTCCGCGCTCGGCCATGGCATCTTCGAGCCGGTGGCACAGCGTGGCCAGGCGTGAGAGGCCGGCGAAGCGCGAGTTCCCCTTCAAGGTGTGAATGTCTCGTCGCAGGGCGGCTGAAGGTTCATCGCTCATTTCCTCCAGGATTCGGCTCACCAGTTTGTTGGCTTCGCCCCAGAAGTCGAAGAAGGCGCGCCGGTCTCGCACCAGTTGGTCGACCAGCGCTGAAAATTCGTGCTGCTCGGCCAATGCCAGCTCGCGCTCGACCAAAGCGGTAACCTCCGTGATGACGATCACGACGCGATCCAGCACGTCGTTTCGCGTAACGGGGTGGTACATCAGATTGAAGTAGCGGTTGTCGCGCACCAGCCTGCTCGGTAGCTGCTCAATCGCCACGTCGAGCGGCAACACGTCAGTCAGCATTTGCTGCCACGCCATCATCATCCATTCAGCCTGAGCCGGCTCGAGTCGCGCGGCCACGTCCCAGACGTGAGCGGGTTCCGGCAAGTCGCCCAACCAAGCGTGCGTGATGGCGGAACGTTCTGGTAACAGCTCCCCGCTGGCTAGCGCAGTGAAGAAGCCTTGCTCGACGCTGTCCAAAATTACCTTGAGCTCGCGATTGCGCAGCGCCAAGCGCTCCTCGCGATCGCGTACCGCTCCGGCCATTCCGACGAACGTGTCGGCGAGCTGTGCTACCTCGTCTTCGAAGCGGCCGGCTCGATTCAAATCTTCTGGCAGAGCGGAGTCGCCGCTTTTGAGTCGGACTGCCGCGCGCTGTAGGCGACGAATGGGAGTCACTACCAACCGCTGCAGTACGAGTCCGAGTGCGAGCGCAAGCCCCAGCGCCGAGCCAAGCGATGCGAGCCAAAGCTGCCGCGTGAGGGACGAGAGCGCCTGAGCCTCGCGCTCGGTCGACATGCGAAGTGAAATGGTGGCGACGGTCTTGCCATCGGGATTCACGATCGGCTCGACTGCCACGGCGCTCTGCGGCTCCAGCGTCCGCGCGCGGACCGCCCTCTTGGGCCGACCGAGCGCGCGTCCTCCAGCGCGGTGTAGGTCCGAGAGCAAGGTCGGTTCGTCCGCGGACGACCAGACCTCGACGTCCGTGATCTCCCGGTTCTTGCCCACGGCCGCCACGCCGCGCCGCATCTCTTCCTCGTCGGCGAACACGACGGCGGGCATGATGGACAGCGCGGTGAGCTGTGCCACCATGTCCGCGGCAACCTCTTTCGAGCGCATTGCCGTCACTCGAGAAGTGCGCGCCAGTCCGTAATAGGCGGCGACGGCAACGCTGCCGACCAGAATCAGGACGGGGACCGCCAGGCGCGTGCCGAGCGGGACGAACCAGCGTTTGGCGGTTGTCTCAACGGAAGATGACAGCGGCTGCATTGGTTTGTCGTCCATGTCTTCCGGCTTGCGCGCCATCGGCACCTGAGCAGTTTTTCGACGGGTGAAATGTGCCGACTTCAACGACTTGCGACTTATGGCCGTCGTCTTGGCAGCACCCGCGACACCGCGCTGACAGGCGGCGACTTAGAACGCTTCGGGCAGGTAGTCGGCGGCATTCCCGAGATCGAACACACGATCGACGTTCTTCACCACTACCGGGACCGGTTGCCCAGCTGCGTAGTTTTCCAACGTGTCGAACGCGATCGGACCAAACTTCGGGTTGCACTCCGTTACTTCGCCGATCGTGCCGTCCAGTATGCCCTGCGTCGCCTTCTTGGTGCCATCAATGGACACGATCAAGATGTCTTTTCCTGGGACTTTGCCGAGCTCCTGCAATGCCGTGAGCACGCCGAACGACATCCCGTCATTATGGGAGTAAATGACCGTCGCGGTGGGATACTGGGGGACCAAACGCAGCGTCGCCGCGTACGCCTTCGTTTCATCGAAGTCCGCACTCTCGGACGCCAGTAACTTCATGCCGGGCGTGTTCTTGATACGCTCGTCGAACCCTTGTTTGCGCAACACACCTGGGGAAGAGCCGACCGTCCCCTCGAGTTCGATGATCTGTGCCTTGCCTCCCGTCTTGGCGATCAGCCAATCGGCGGTCTGCTCGCCTTCTAGGCGAAAGTCCGAGCCGAGGTACGAAACGTAATCCGTGCCAGGAATCGCGATAGCCGGATTTACTGCGCGGTCGACGATGAACGTGGGAATACACGCCTTCCTCGCCGCAACGACCGAGGGTGCGAGCACCGCCTCATCGTGGGGCGCCAGAAAGATTGCGTCGACCTTGGCATCGATCAGCGCCTGCATTCTGTCGACTTGCTCGGCAGGGTCGCTCTTGGTGCCCGGATCGAAGACCAGCTCGTAGCCACGCTTAGCGGCTTCGTCCTGCATGCTGGCGGTGTTGGCATTGCGCCAGGGTCCGTTGTCCTCCCACAACTGAGCGAAACCGACACGGTAGGTGCTCTTCATCGCCAGCGGCGGCAGACCTTCGCAGACGCCTTGTGAGACTGCTGCAGTTTGGTCGGAGGCGTTGCTGCAGGCCTGCAATGCCAAAATCGAGAGCAAGCTGCTGACGGTTCGTAGTGCTGACATTGAATGATGCAAACGACCCCTCCGTTCTCAGGCTTTAGCGGCATCGCGCCAGGGACTGAAAAAAACTGCGAAGCGTTCGAGCTCGTGCCGGAAGAACGTCTGGATAAATGAAGTTTGCGAACGAGCCGCGGCTCCAAATTAGAATATGAGGCGAGGCATAATCGTCGATGCAACTTGGCCGTTCGGAAGTTGTCAGGCCGCCTCGAGTTGGCGGAATGCCCAGGTAATTGAACATCTTCGCCGAGAATCGCAATCGATGACCCGCCAAAGTTCGGTGTATGTCTGGGTCGCTGTTGGCTTGCTTGGCGCGCTCTCGGGTCGAACGGCCGCGGCGCAGGACGTCTCCGACCTGGAAGGGTTGCTCAGCGAACAGATTGTGTCGACCGCTTCGAAGCACTCTGAAGGGGCGAGTTCGGCGCCGGCGCTATCGACGAATCTCACCGCCGAGGACCTGCGAATGTACGGAATCCGCACACTCGCTGAGGCCATGGACTTTCTGGGGATTGCCGTGGCCTCGTCCGACAACTCGAGCGGCGGTGAAGTCGGCGCGCGCGGAGTTTTGCTCACGGGAGACAGGGGTAGCCATTTCCTGTTGCTAGTCGACGGCCAGGTATTGAATGACCCATTGCGCGGCGGCACGACGTTTGGGCCCGGCGCGGGAATTCCAATAGAGCTGGTGGACCATATCGAGATCATCGTCGGACCTGGCTCCGTTCTTTATGGCTCCAACGCGATGTTCGGCATCGTCAACGTGGTGACCAAGCGGGCCAAAAACTACTCCGGGGTCCATGTCATCAGCGAGTCAGCGCTGCCCACTTCGATTCGCGTGGGCGCGGGGGCGGGGGCCGAATTCAAGCTGTTCGGCGCACCAACGGAGATCACCACCCAGCTCGAGTATTTCAAGCAGGCGGGGCCCGATCTGTTCTTCGCGGCCGAAAACACTGGCGTCGATCGCTTCACCGGGCAGCCTGGAAGAAACTCCCGCTCGGGAGCGGCTGACGGCATCTGGGGTGGGCGGCGCGCTACGCATTCGTCCTACGCAGACAGCCCTTCGGGCATCTTGCGGATCGTGCGGGGCAATACCGAGTTGCACCTACAAGGCGCCTACTACTTGCACGCCTCTCCCGCGGGCACCGGCAACTTCGACGACCGAGATTCGGCTGAACGAGAGACTCGTGCAATCGCGAGCTTGAAGCATCGCATCGTAGTCTCGACGCTACTCGAGCTGTCGGCGCGAGCGTACGGTAGCTATTACTCGATGAGGAACGATTTCATCGCCTCGCGCGGTGAACTTTGCCCATTTGGCAACGCTAACTGCGACTTCCGCAGCGCCGGCACCGCTCATTGGCTCGGTCTCGAGCTGCAAAGCAGCTGGGATTGGTTTCGCGATGGGCACTTCTCCACCATCTTGGGGGCCGATGCGCGGCAACGCGGCGTTTCAACGACCACTGACGCTTTCGACACCGCGAGCGGCCGCTCGTTCTACCGCGCTGCGCCGGGGCTAGCGCGATCCGACGCGACACTCGCCGCCTATGCCGAGCAGCGCTTTCTGCCGACGGAGTCCGTGGTCATCAATGGCGGGGCGCGAGTCGATTCAGACTCGCGATTTGGTGCCGTGGTGACCCCGCGCCTAGCCACGAGTTGGAAAGCTTGGGAGGGCGGAACGCTCAAGGCCTCTTACGCTGGCGCCTTTCGGGCTCCCAGCTGGGACGAGGCGAATAATGAGACGTCCCGGCGTATTCTTGCCGATGGGTTGCGCCCGGAGAAAGTCCAATCGGTCGAGGTCAGCGTCAATCAGCGCGTCCGCACGCATCGGCTCATCATCGGAGGGTTCTATTCGAAATGGACTGATCTCGTCGAGCTTGCGACGCTATCGGACCAGGAGACGATCAGCGCGATCCGAAACGGGAAAACCACGGTGCCCTTCACCCCCGGCGTGCACCTGACCCAGTACCGAAATACCAGCACGGTGTTCAACTACGGCGTCAACACCGGCGTCGAAGGCTCGTTTGCTTCGGAGCACCTGCTCTACGGGTTCACGATTACGGGCGCGATCGCTGACCGGCGTACCGCTCAAGGGTCGAGTCGGCTACCCGTCGCAGCACAGCTGTTCGGCAACGCGCGCGTCGCGTGGGTGCTCGGGGATCCACTGCCGACGGTGGGGCTCGGTGCTCACGTCGTCGGACCGCGTCCGGCGGACCTGTCCAGCGGTTTTAGCCCGCCGCCGTTCGCCGCTGGCGCGGCCGAGCTCCGGCTGACCTTGTCCGGGAAGGCTCCGCTGGTCGACGGCTTGAGTTACCGCTTGATCGCCAATTACAATACGGCGAGGAATGGTGCCTACGTCGTTGGACCGGTGACGAGCGCGCTGCCCACTCAGCCCAACGCCGAGCTCAACCCGATCGACCGATTCCGAATCATCGTTGGCGTGCAGTATGACTTCTAGCGAGCGCTCCAAGCGGTCCCGTGTCGACGCGGACATGCGAGTTCGGCGGGAGCCATTGCGTTCCTCAGGAACGCTCACTCGACGAGCAATCGCCCTGTCGTTCGTGGCTCTCACTCTGACCTCACTTGCGGTTGCGGAGAGCGTTCAGGTGCCGTTCAACGTACAGGCGGACTTGGTCGCCAAAGTGGCGAATTTCGACCGCAACTTCGCGGCCCGCGCGGGGACGCGCGCGCTCGTACTCGTGATGATGATGCCGAATGACGCCGAATCTGCCGGGGCCGCTCAGGAATTCAGGAGCGCATTGCAACGAGTCCCCAAGGTGGGCGACCTGCCGCACGAAGAGCAAATCGTGACCTACACCGGCGCTGCGGCGCTAGCGGACATGGTTCGCGCACGCAAGGTCTCCATCGTCTATTTTGGTCCTGGCTTCAGCAAGGAGCTGCCCGCGATTCGGAGTTCCCTCGCGAGCGCCAGCCTGTTGACCGTTGGAGCAGCTCCAGATTACGTCGCGGCCGGGATCGTTCTCGGCTTCGACCTCGTTTCTGGTCGCCCCAAGCTGCTCGTCAACCTCGAACAGGCTCGCAAACAACAAGTCGATTTTCCCGGGTCCGTGCTGCGTTTGATGAAAGTCTATTCTTGAGTTCCCGACCCGGCAGCCGTCTGCGTGCGGTCCCCGCTCCGAGAGCAGCCATGGCTTTGTGCTGCGCGCCTGCACGCTGGTGAAATTCACAGCGCACCCATCGCCCCAATCTCCACCGTCCAAGGCGCCTCAACCTCTTCGTCACTCCCGCCGGCTTCCACCTTGAACGTCCGAGACTCGAAGTCCACGCTCCAATCAACGCTGACGCTCTCACTCTCCGCCAGCTCACTCACCCGATCCAAGTCGAAGTCGAGCTCAATCTCCGCCTGGCAAGCCGCGCCTTGCCCGGGCTGCGCGCAGTTGCCCGTAAAGCGCAGCGGCCGCGCGAGTTGAAACCCGGTCCTCGCGGTGACGGCGTCACTCGCTTGGCCCTCAGCGCCGAATTGCACGTTCACGTACGGGCGTGCTTCCTTGTCGGTCGTGCTCGAAGTGACCGCGCCGCGCGCCGTGGCCAGAGCTGTGTCCGTGGTGTTGGCCTTTTCCGGACCTAGCGCGGTCACTTGGACTCGCAGTAGGTAGTGCACCTTTGGCTCACTGCTCGTCAGTTGCGTCGGCGGGCCTTCGCTCGACTTTTCGAAGCGGTACACAGCGCGCTTCTCCGGATCGGCGCAGGACACTGCGGCGAGCGCCACGCCCGCGATCATGAGGACGAGTACGGTGGGTGAATTGAATGGCACCTGTCGAGGCCGATCCGGCTGCGTTTGCTAAAGCTTTCTTAGCTTTCTTAGCTTTCTTAGCTTTTTTGAGCGCGTTTGGGGCGAGTTTTGCGGGATCGAAGCGTTTGCCGGGATCCATTGGCGGTGGGTGCGCCGTGCTGGCACTTCAGCGCCGCGATGTCCGGCGTTTGGCAGCCGGCTGCGGCGCGCCACGCCGGGAATGGCTACGGGCTGTGAGGTGCGCGGCGGGAGCGCGAGCGCCCACTCTGAAATCTCTAGAATCGTTGCGCCGGGAGTCCCTGCTAAACCCTCAGTGGCGGAATTCGCCATTTCACCACACTGCAGAGTGACACCATCTTGATGGTAACTGGAATCGAAGGTCTATCGTAGAAGCCGGGCGAGCTGCCGTTGTGACCACGCCAGGTAGTGTGTGATGCGATGGCGGCGAGCGCTCAAGACGCCGGTCGAGCCCACGACGATCGCCGTAGACGACCGAGGGCGGGTCTACTTTCACGGTCAAGCAGATAGCCCGCATTGATGTCGATGGAACAGTGCACCCTGTTGCTGGCGGACAATGCGTCGCGGCCATCGGCTGAACGCGCAGCAGCATCGAGCACAGCCCCAAGCAGCGCCGCGCCCCCGCATCCCGATGAAGCGTCATGGGTCTTCGGCGATCGGCGCTGGTGCGCGTGGCCCGAGCAAGGCGCTGACGCCGGGGGTGCGGAAGGTAAACCTCTGCGTGTCGCGGGAGGGC
>Ga0302322_100001557_pt1 | contig 18818 bp, 13 predicted proteins | sample Fen_T0_2_FD_203757 | JGI IMG/M metagenome (GOLD analysis project Ga0302322, IMG submission 203757) | Peat permafrost microbial communities from Stordalen Mire near Abisko, Sweden - Fen_T0_2 | ecosystem: Environmental > Terrestrial > Soil > Wetlands > Permafrost | place: Sweden: Abisko... | reverse complement strand
GGGGCCTGTGGCGACGGCCGACGTCAGGCATTGCCGCTCGCGGACGGCGAGGCGGACGCGCCGCGGCGTCCGAATCCGTTGGTGCACCCGTTGGGGCCGGCCGCGCGGATCGCGATGGAGCGGGCGGCCACCACACCGATGTCGTTCGGCTGGCCCAGCGCCGTCACGCACTGGCCGATGGCGAGCGCGGACGACGCCACCACCTGGGTCTGCGCGAACGTCGTGGTCGCGGCGAGCGTGACCGTCACCGTCGTCGGGGTCGGCGAGGCGGTCGGCGAGGCGGTCGGCCGGGCCGAGGCCCCGCCTCGCGCGCCGGCCTGGAGGAGGTTCCCGGAGAGGGTCACGGTGTCGCCGGAGACCGCCGTCACCGTGCCGTAGGCGCTCGCGAAGTTCGCGCGCTGGCCGCCCGCGCCGCCCCCGCCGGGCGCACCCGGCGCCCCCTGGCCCCCCTGGGGCGACATGGCGCTGCCGCTCGGACGCCCGGGACGGCCGCTGCCGCCGAACCCACCACCGCCGAACCCACCACCGCCGAACCCGCCGCCGCCGAACCCGACGTCGGCCGCGCAGGTCCCGGTACCCGAGGCGGGGCTGATCGTGACGTTCGTCGCCGTGACCCCGCCGCCCGCCGGCTGGCCCGTCGCGATGAGGCAGGCGCCGACGGCGACGGCCGCCTTGGTGGCCGTCTTCTGCTCGGTGATCCGGGTCGACGAGGTGAACTGGACGGCGGTCTGGCCCTCCGCCGTCCGCACCTGCAGCGTGTCGCCCTGCAGCGCGGCGGTCTGGCCGCTGACGCCGGGGAAGCGCCCGCCGCCCTGAACCCCGGCCCCCGCCGAGGCACCGCCCGGGCCGCCAGGGCCGCCCGTCACGCCCTGGCCGCCGCCCTGGCCCGCGGTCGGTGCGGACGCCTGGACCGAGGCGGTCCCGCCGCCGGAGCTGCTCGAGCACGCCGCCAGGGCGGCGACCGCCAGGGGCGCGGCGAGGAGCAGGCGGACGGACGGCCGGTCGATGGTACGGATCATGGGTGTCACTCCGCGGGTCGGGGGCTGCACGCCGTCACTCGCTGCGCAGCGCGTCGATGGGGGCCAGGCGTGCGGCGCGCGTGGCCGGGTACACGCCGGAGACGATGCCGACGAGCACGGCGATGGCGATGGCTCCCACCGTCGCCGTCGGGCTCGCGATGATCGGCTGGTCGAGGGTGTGGGTGAGCAGGGAGCCCAGGCCCATCCCCAGGGCGACGCCGGCGACGCCGCCCACCAGGCCGAGCATCGACGCCTCGACCATGAACTGGCGGCGGATGACGCGCGGGGTCGCGCCGAGGGCCTTGCGCAGCCCGATCTCGCGGACCCGCTCGGTCACCGACACCAGCATGATGTTCATGACCCCGATCCCGCCGACCAGCAGCGAGATCGCCGCGATGCCGCCCAGCAGGACGGTCAGCGTGCGGGTCACCGAGGTGGCGGTCGAGAGCAGCGACTCCTGGGTGGAGATCGAGAAGTCCGCGGTCGTGGTGGTCGTGGCCGACGAGCGGTGCAGCACCAGCAGCAGCGACTGCGCCTCCTGGTAGGCCGCCGAGAGCGTCTCGGGGGAGGTCGCCTGCAGGTAGATGTTCTGCACCGACGTCCGCGCGGTGCCGCCCAGGGTGCGCAGCTGCGCCGTCGAGATCGGGACGAGCGCCATGTCGTCCTGGGTGGTGCCGCTGGAGCTGCCGCTGGACGTGAGCACCCCCACGACCGTCAGGGGCACGTTGTTCACGGTCACGGTCTGGCCGAGCGGGTCGCCGCCGAACAGCTCCGTGGCCGTCTCGGACCCCAGCACGGTGACCGCCGCGGACTGGTTGACGTCGTCGGCGGTGAGGAAGCGACCCGAGCTGATCTGGCGGGCCCGCACCGAGAGCCACTCCGGCGTCGTCCCGGTGACCGTCGTCGTCCAGTTGGCCGAGGGCGTCGTCACGGTGAGCGACCGGCCGACGGTGGGGGCGACGGCGGCGATGTCCGGCGCCGCGACGTGCGACCCGAGGGCCTCGGCGTCCGCCGTCGTCAGGGTGCTGGCCGAGCCGAACCCGCCGCGGATGCCGCCCGTGCCGGTCGACGACCCGGGCGTGACGACGAGCAGGTTGGTGCCCAGCGCGTTGATCCGCTCGCTGATGTTCTGCTGGGCCCCCTGGCCGAGGCCGACCGTCAGCATGACCGCGGCGATCCCGATGAGGATGCCGAGCACCGTCAGGCCCGAGCGCAGCCGGTGCGTGCGCAGGGCGTCCAGCCCCGTGCGCAGGGTCTCCGCCCAGGTCATCGCTCGGCTCCCGGGTCCTGGACCGGCTCGGTCGACCGGTTCGCGGGGCTGGGCAGGTTCCAGTGCAGCGCGGCGGAGCCGCCGTCCGGGCCGTGCGACGGCGGTTCCGCCGGCTGCGGGGCCGGCCGGTGGAGGGCCGGGGGTGCGGGGGGCGACGCCGGGGGCAGGGCCGGCGCCGCCGGGTTGCGGGTGTCGGCCACGACGTGCCCGTCGCGCATCCGGACGACGCGCTGCGCGCGGGCGGCGACGTCGGCCTCGTGCGTGATCACGACGATGGTCCGGCCGGCGGCGTGCAGGTCGTCGAAGAGGCGCAGGACGTCGTCGGTGGCGACGCTGTCGAGGTTGCCGGTCGGCTCGTCGGCGAGGATGAGCGAGGGCTCGCCGACCAGGGCCCGGGCCACGGCGACCCGCTGCTGCTGGCCACCGGACAGCTCGCCCGGCCGGTGGTCGACGCGATCGGCCAGGCCGACGCGCTCCAGGGCCGCGACGGCGCGCTCCCGCCGCTGCCCGCGGGCCATCCCCGCGTAGACCAGCGGCAGCTCCACGTTCCGCCAGGCCGACAGCGAGGGCAGCAGGTTGAACTGCTGGAACACGAACCCGATCCGGCGGTTGCGCACGGCGGCCAGGTCCTGCTCGGTCATCGAGCCGACGTCCTCGCCCGCGAGCCGGTACGTGCCGCTCGTGGCGACGTCGAGGCAGCCCAGGATGTGCATCACGGTCGACTTGCCCGACCCGCTCGGGCCGCTGATGGCGACGTAGTCGCCCTCCTCGATCCGTAGCGTGACGTCGTCGACCGCGCGGACCTCGAACGGGCCGGTCCGGTAGACCTTGGAGATCCCGTCCAGGTCGATGACGGGCGCCGCCGCTGCGGGCGGGGTGAACGGGGAGATCTCGGTCGTGGCCTCCATCGGTCAGCCACCCGTCCCGCGGCCGGTGCCGCCACCCGGGCCGCCGCCGAAGCCGCCGCCCCCGCCACCGAAGCCACCGCCGCCACCACCGAAGCCGCCGCCGCCGCCGCCGAAGCCACCGCCACCGCCGTACCCGTTGCGGCCGGTGCCGCCGGTTCCGGTGCCGGTCCGGCCGGTGCCGCCGCCGGTCCCCGCCGTCCGCACGACGGGCACGACGACCTGCTGGCCCTCGGTCAACCCGCTGGTGATCTGCGTGAAACCGCCCGTGGACAGGCCCACGCCCACCGGCTGCAGGTGCCCGGAGCTGCCCGCCAGCTCGACGGACGGCGCCCCGGAGGTGTACCGGATCGCCGCCGTCGGCACCTCGAGGACGTCGGTGAGCTGCTTGTAGACGACGCTCACCGACGCCGTGCTGCCCGCGAACAGGCCGGTCGGCGTCCCGGTGATGGAGATGACGACGGGGAAGGTGGTCACCCCGGACGTCGTCGAGCCGAGCAGGCCCACCGACGTCACCGTGCCGTACTGCGGCGCCGCCGACCCCTGCGGCAGGACCACGGCCTGCTCGCCGTTCTTCACCTGCCCGATCTGGGTGCCGTCGACGGTCGCGTTGACGACGAACGTGTCGCTGATGACGACGATCTGGGCGGTCGCGGAACTGCCCGAGGAGCCGCTCCCCGACGAGCCGGAGCCGCTGCCCGCCGAGCCGCTCGCGCCCGAGCCCCCGCCCGAGGCGCCGGACGCGCCGGAGCCGGACGAGCCCGAGGACCCGCCCGACGTCCCGGCGACCTGCTGGCCCACGGTGAGGTTGACCTGGGCGACCGTCCCGGCGACCGGCGAGGTGAGGGTGGCGCTCGTGAGGCTCGCCTGCACGTTGTCCAGGGAGGACTGCGCCGCCGTGACCGACGCGCGGTCGGCGTCCAGTTGGGCCGAGGACGCCGAGGCACTGGTGTCCGACGCCAACCGGGCCTGGGCCTGGGCCAGCGTCGCCTTCGCCTGCGCCACCTGCGCCGCGAGGCTCGCCGACGAGACGGAGGCGAGCTTCTGGCCGCTGGTGACCTTCTGGCCGACCGTCACGTCGACCGAGGTGACCTGGCCGCCCACCCCGAAGCTGAGGTTCGCCTGGGTGGCGGCGGCGACGGTCCCGGTGGTCGACGTCGTCAGGCGCATCGTCCCGATGCTCGCGGCGACGGTCCGGGTGGTCGCCTCGGCCGCGGCGGGCGCCGGCCGGTTCCACCACCACACGGACGCCCCGGCAGCCGCGACGACGACGACGCCCCCGAGCACCAGCAGGCGCCGCCGTCCCCTCAGGACGCGTCTGGACACCAGGTCACACTTCCTCTCCGGGCGTGACGCCCCGCGATGGGTGGCCGCCGTCCCGACGGCCACTGCGTCACTCCGGCGCACACTCTGCACCGGCCGGCTTCAGGTCGCCTGCGGCCCGGCTGTGAGGAGCCTGGGAGAAGCGATCCGTCAGTGACCGCCCGACGCCTCCTGGCGCGCCAGCCGCTCCCGGGAGGCCACGATCTCCTTGTAGGCGCCGGCGCGGTCGGTCCAGTGCGCGCCCTCGACGCTCTTGCCCGGTTCGAGGTCCTTGTAGGTCTCGAAGAAGTGCTGGATCTCGAGCCGGTCGAACTCGTTGACGTCGGTGAGGTCCTGCAGGTGGTTCAGCCGCGGGTCGCCCGCGGGCACGCACAGCACCTTGTCGTCACCGCCGGCCTCGTCGCGCATGTGGAACATGCCGATCGCCCGGCAGCGGATGAGGCATCCCGGGAACGTCGGCTCCTCCAGGACCACGAGGGCGTCCAGCGGGTCGCCGTCCTCGCCGAGCGTGCCCTCCACGAACCCGTAGTCGTGCGGGTACCGGGTGGAGGTGAACAGCATCCGGTCCAGCCGGATGCGACCGGTCACGTGATCCATCTCGTACTTGTTGCGCTGACCCTTCGGGATCTCGATCGTGACGTCGAACTCGAACTCCACGGAGCGACCTTTCCCCTTCGACCGACCTGCTCTGACCGTCCTCGATCCCCGCTGTCCGCGGCGTGCGGATGCTCCCCGACGCCGCGCCTGCAGACTACTGTCGCCGGGTGTGCCGGGGGGTCACCGATTCGCCGGGACGGACCTATCATCACCGACGGGTCGAGGACGGGGAGGCAGCGTGCCGCGGGTCCTGCCGGGTTCGACGGCGCCGGGTCGCCCCGCCGTCCTGGCCGCCGCGCTCGCCGTCGTGCTGGCCGCCTCGGCAGCCGCACCCGCCGTCGCCGCGCCGTCACCGTCCGGCCCTTCGCCCGGCCCCGCTTCCGGCCCGTCGGCGACGCCGCTGCCCGCCGTCCACCTGCCGTTGCCCGGCGCGACCGTGCCGCAGGCGGCCGTCACCGTGCTGCCGGCGCTGTCCGGGGTGGCGCCGCTGCCGACGGCGGCCGGCGTCACGGCCGCGCTCGGCAAGCTGCTCGCGCGCCCGGCGTTGGGGACGTCGGTGAGCGTCGACGTGACGGACGTCACGACGGGAGCCGAGCTGCTCTCCCGCACGCCGACCCGGGCGGTCGTGCCCGCGTCGGCGACCAAGCTGCTCACCGGGGCCGCCGCCCTGACGGCGCTCGGGCCCCAGGCGTCCCTGCCGACGCGGACGGTGCAGGGCGCCACGCCCGGCGAGATCGTGCTGGTCGGCGGGGGCGACGTGATGCTGGCGCCGGGCGCGGGCGACCCGGACGCCGTCATGGGGCACGCGGGCCTCGCCGACCTCGCCGATCGCACGGTCGCCGCGCTGCGCGGGCGCGCGACCGGTCCGGCGGGCGGGCAGCCGAGCACGTCGGTGAGCGGGCAGTCGAGCGCGTCGGCGAGCGGTCAGGGCGCCGGGCCGGTGACGCTGCGCCTCGACGACACCCTGTTCACCGGCCCGGCGGTCAACCCGGCGTGGCCGGGGGACGTCGGCGGCGGGTTCGTGGCGCCCGTCATGCCGCTCGAGGTGACCGTCGGCGTGACCCGGCCGGGGACGCCGCCGCGGCCCGGCCAGCCCGCGGCCCGGCTCGCCGATCCGGCGCTGTCGGCGGCCCGGCAGTTCGCGACGCTGCTGGCGGCCCGGGGCGTCGCCGTCACCGGCCCCGTGACGCGGGCCGCCGCCCCGGCCGGGGCGGCGGTCCTCGGGGAGGTGCGCTCCGCGAGCATCGCCGACATCGTCGAGCACGACCTCACCGACAGCGACAACACCACGGCCGAGGTCCTCGCCCGGCTGGTGGCGGTCGCCGGGAAGCGCCCGGCGACCTTCGCGGGGGGCGGGGAGGCGGTCCTGCAGCGGGTGGCCGCGCTCGGCGTCCCGATCACGGGGGCGCGGCTGAGCGGCGGCAGCGGGCTCGACCCGCACACGGTCGTCGGCGTCCGGACGATCGTCCGGGTGCTGGCCCTCGCCGCGGACCGCGCCCGTCCCCAGCTGCGGTCCCTGCTGACCGGGCTGCCCGTCGCCGGTGCCTCGGGCACGCTCGTGGACCGGTTCGCCGGGACCGCACTGGCCCCCGGCGTGGGCGTCGTCCGGGCCAAGACCGGCACCCTGACCGGCGTCAGCGCGCTCGCCGGGACCGTCGTGGACGCCGAGGGCCGCCAGCTCGCCTTCGCCGTCGTCGCCGACGCCGTCCCCGCCACCGAGCCCGCCCGCGTCGCCCTGGACGCCGTCGCCGTGGCCCTCGCCGGCTGCGGCTGCCGCTGACCCCGGCTGCCGCTGACCCCGGCTGCGGCGTCCGGCCCGGGGCGTGCCGCGGCGCCGCACGACGTGTCCCGTCCTGACACGTACCGTGGGGGGATGTCGCCCGTCCAGCCCGCGCCCGCACCCGTCGACCTGCTCGTCGACTGGGACCTCGCCGCCAGGACCGCGGCCGTCGTCGGCCGTCCCGGCCCCCAGCTGGCGCCCGGGCAGGCCGCCGAGGTGGTCGCCCGGCTGCGGACGGCGTCGGCCGCTGCGACCGCGCACGTCAGCGGCACCACAGGGCTGGTCTCGGCGGCCGGGGGCCCGGCGCTCGTCGTCGACCGGGCGGGCTGGGCGCGGGCCAACGCCACCGCCTTCCGCACGCTGCTCGAGCCCGTCATCGCCGAGTCGTTCGACCGGCGCGGCAAGCTCCCCGCGGGCGGGCTGACGGCGGTCGGCAGCCGGATCACCGGTGCCGAGCTGGGCTCGCTGCTGGGCGTGCTGTCGTCGCGGGTGCTCGGCCAGTACGACCCGTTCTCGGCCGGGCCGGGCGAGACCGGACGGTTGCTGCTGGTGGCACCGAACGTCGTCCACGTGGAGCGGGAGCTGGGCGTCGACCCGGACGACTTCCGGATGTGGGTGTGCCTGCACGAGGAGACCCACCGGGTGCAGTTCACCGCGACGCCGTGGCTGGCCGAGCACCTGATCGGCGAGATCCGCGGGCTCGTGGGGGAGATGGTCCTGGAGCCCGCGCAGGTCGCCGAGCGGCTCGGCGAGGCGCTGCGGTCCCTGCCCGAGCTGCTGCGCGGCGGCGGTGGCGGGGCGCCGTTGCTCGAGGCGATCCAGACCCCGGCCCAGCGGGCCCGCCTGGCCCGGCTGACCGCCGTCATGTCCCTGCTGGAGGGCCACGCGGACGTCGTCATGGACCTCGCGGGGCCCGCGGCCGTGCCGTCGGTGACCGTGATCCGGGAGCGGTTCGACGCCCGCCGGGCCGGCCGGGGGGTCGTCGACCAGGTGCTGCGCCGCCTGCTCGGGCTGGAGGCCAAGCTGCGCCAGTACGCGGACGGCGCCCGGTTCGTGCGCGGGGTGCTGTCCGAGGTGGACATGGCGGGGTTCAATGCGGTGTGGACCTCGCCGGACACCCTGCCCCGCCCGGAGGAGATCGCCGACCCGCGGGTCTGGGTGCGCCGGGTCCACGGCTGACGCCCGGTTCGCGGTCGACGCCGGGTCCGCGGTTGTCGCCGGCCGTCGCGGACGTGCGCACCGCCGTCCGCCGGTGCTTGGCAGACCTCGGTCCGGGGGACGCCGTCCTGGTCGCCTGCAGCGGCGGCGCCGACTCGCTCGCGCTCGCCGCGGCGGCGGCGTTCGTCGGCCCGCGGGCCGGGTGGGCGGTGGGCGCGGTCGTGGTCGACCACCGCTGGTCGCCCGCGTCGGGCGAGGTCGCGGCGGCGGCGGGCGAGGCGTGCCGCACCCTCGGGCTGGCGCCGGTCGACGTCGTCCGGGTGGACGCCGCGACCGGTCGCGGCGGCCCGGAGGCGGCGGCGCGGGACGCCCGCTACGCCGCGCTCGAGGCCGCGGCCCGGCGGCACGGCGCCCGCGCCGTCCTGCTGGGCCACACGCTCGACGACCAGGCCGAGACGGTCCTGCTGGGCCTGGCCCGCGGGTCCGGCACCCGCAGCCTGGCGGGCATGCCCGCCCGGCGCGGCCCCTTCCGCCGTCCCCTGCTCGACCTGCCCCGGACGGCGACGGTCCGGGCCTGCGCCGACCAGGGCCTGGAGCCGTGGCACGACCCCGCCAACACCGACCCCGCCTACACCCGCAGCCGGGTCCGGGCCCTGATGCCGCAGCTGGAGGCGGCGCTCGGGCCCGGGTTCGCGGCGGCGCTCGCCCGGACGGCGGCCCTCGCCCGTGAGGACGCCGACGCCCTCGACGCCCAGGCCGGTGCCCTCCTCGCGGCCGCCTCGGATCCGGGCGTGCTGGAGGTGGGCGTGCTGGCGGCGGCGCCCGACGCCGTCCGCCGCCGGGCCCTGCGCGCGGCGGCCCGGGCGGCGGGCAGCCCGGCGGGCGCGCTGGGTCGGCGGCACGTGCTCGCCCTCGACGCCCTGGTGACCCGCTGGCGGGGGCAGGGCCCGGTCCACCTGCCGGGCGGTGTCGGCGCGCGCAGGGCGTGTGGAAGGCTGGTGCTCGTCCCGGCGCGCGACCGGCCGGGCGACGAGGGACACGACGACGCACGTGATGACGCGCACGATGACGCACACGATCGGGAGTGACGTGGACGCCGGCGACATGGGCAGCGACCTGGAGCGGGTGCTCCTGGACGAGGAGCAGATCCAGACCCGGCTCGCCGAGCTGGCGGCCCGGATCGACGCCGACTACGCCGGGCTGGACCCGTTGCTCGTCGGGGTGCTCAAGGGTGCCGTGGTCGTCATGGCGGACCTCACCCGGCACCTGCGGGCGAGCGTCGAGGTGGACTGGATGGCCGTCTCGTCGTACGGGTCGGGCACCAAGTCGTCGGGCGTGGTGCGCATCCTCAAGGACCTCGACCGCGATGTCACGGGCCGGCACGTGCTGATCGTCGAGGACATCGTCGACTCCGGGCTCACCCTGTCGTGGCTGGTCGCGAACCTGTCGTCGCGCGGGCCCGCGTCGGTGGAGGTCTGCGCCCTGCTGCGCAAGCCGGACGCCGCCAAGGTGGACGTCGACCTGCGGTACGTCGGGTTCGACATCGCCAACGAGTTCGTCGTCGGGTACGGGCTGGACTACGCCGAGCGCTACCGCAACCTGCGCGTCGTCGGGACGCTCGCCGAGCACGTCTACGCCTCCTGACGCGGTTCCGTTCCGGGCATCCGGGTCCGTCCGGATACGCTGCCCGAGGTGGCGCGCCCGCGACGGCCCGCCGCCGGAACATCACGCCAGGCTCGCCCGTTGCACTCTCGAAGTGGAACGTGGCGGAGGGTGCGATCCGGCGTCCGGGCGCGTGTACCGTCGTTCCAGTTGAGTACGAGCGGAAGGGACGGGGCTGGCAGCCCCCGCTGAATGGATCTCAAGCGACTGACCCGTGGGCCGGTGATCTGGGTGATCGCCGCGGTCCTCGTCGTGTTCCTCGGTTCCCGACTGCTCACCTCCAACCGGTTCGAGCAGGTCGACACCTCCCAGGTGATCAGCCAGATCAAGTCCGGCAACGTGAAGTCCGCCGTGCTGGTCAACGGGGACCAACGCATCGAGCTCACGCTCGTGACCAAGGTCAACGGCCATGACCTGGCGGCGTACTACGTCGACGCGCGCGGCCCCGAACTGGTCCAGCTGCTCAACACCTATCCGCCGAAGGACGGGTTCAACGACCAGAACCCGCAGGCGCCCTGGTGGTCGGGCCTGCTCTACACGGTGCTCCCGCTCATCGTGATCCTCGGCCTCTTCTGGTTCCTCATGGGCCAGATGCAGGGTGGGGGCTCGCGGGTCATGAACTTCGGCAAGTCGCGGGCCAAGCTCGTCAACAAGGACATGCCGAAGGTGACGTTCTCCGACGTCGCCGGGGCCGACGAGGCCGTCGAGGAGCTGCAGGAGATCAAGGATTTCCTCGCCGACCCGGCCAAGTTCCAGGCGGTGGGGGCCAAGATCCCCAAGGGTGTGCTGCTCTACGGCGAGCCGGGCACCGGCAAGACGCTCCTCGCCCGGGCGGTCGCCGGTGAGGCCGGGGTGCCGTTCTACTCCATCTCGGGCTCCGACTTCGTCGAGATGTTCGTCGGTGTCGGCGCCAGCCGGGTCCGCGACCTGTTCGACCAGGCGAAGGCCAACGCCCCCGCGATCGTCTTCGTCGACGAGATCGACGCCGTCGGGCGCCACCGCGGCGCCGGGCTGGGCGGCGGTCACGACGAGCGCGAGCAGACGCTGAACCAGCTGCTCGTCGAGATGGACGGCTTCGACGTCAAGACGAACGTCATCCTCATCGCGGCGACGAACCGCCCCGACATCCTCGACCCGGCGCTGCTGCGACCCGGCCGCTTCGACCGGCAGATCGCCGTCGACCCGCCGGACATGCAGGGCCGCAACCGGATCCTCCAGGTGCACGCCAAGGGCAAGCCGATGGCCCCGACCGTCGACCTGCTCGCGGTCGCCCGCCGCACCCCCGGTTTCACGGGCGCCGACCTGGCGAACGTCCTCAACGAGGCCGCGCTGCTCACGGCCCGCGCCGGGGCCCGCATCATCGACGACCACGCCCTCGACGAGGCCATCGACCGGGTCATCGCCGGCCCGCAGAAGCGCACCCGGCTGATGAGCGAGAAGGAGAAGAAGATCACGGCGTACCACGAGGGCGGGCACGCCCTGGTGGCGACGGCGCTGCTGCACACCGATCCGGTGACCAAGATCACGATCCTTCCCCGCGGCCGGGCGCTCGGCTACACGATGGTCATGCCGACCGACGACAAGTACTCGACGACCCGCAACGAGCTGCTCGACCAGCTCGCGTACGCCCTCGGCGGCCGGGTCGCCGAGGAGCTGGTGTTCCACGACCCGACGACCGGGGCCAGCAACGACATCGAGAAGGCCACCGCCACGGCACGCCGGATGGTCACCCAGTTCGGGATGTCGGAGCGCGTCGGTGCGATCAAGCTCGGCCAGTCGCAGGGCGAGGTCTTCCTCGGCCGCGACATGGGTCACCAGCGCGACTACTCCGAGGAGGTCGCGGGCATCGTCGACGAGGAGGTCCGCCGCCTCATCGAGAACGCCCACGACGAGGCCTGGGAGGTCCTCGTGCAGAACCGGGGCATCCTCGACGAGCTGGTGCTGCAGCTCTTCGAGAAGGAGACCCTCGGCAAGGACGAGCTGGTCGACATCTTCCGGGACGTCGTCAAGCGCCCGGAGCGCCCGGTGTGGCTCTCCAGTGACCGGCGCCTGGTCTCGGACATCCCGCCCGTCCTGACGCCCGCGGAGCGCGCCGCGGCGAACGGGCACGGCGGTCATCCCGCGCCCTCCTTCGGGAGCGAGCCGCTCTTCGGGAGCGAGCCGCTCTGAGCGACACCACGACGGCACACCCGGCAGGGTCGACGGACGGCGTCGGCCCTGCCGGTCATGTGGGCCCGCCCGCGCCCGTCGCCGAGGTGCCGGCCGCGCTCGACGCCCCCGCGGCACGGTCGTACGACCGGGAGCGGGTGGAGCGCGCCGTCCGGGAGATCCTCCTGGCGATCGGCGAGGACCCCGACCGGGACGGCCTGCGCCAGACGCCCGCGCGCGTCGCCCGCGCGTACGCCGAGCTGTTCGCGGGGATGTGGCAGCGCCCGCAGGACGTGCTGACCACCACCTTCGACCTCGGTCACGACGAGATGGTGCTCGTCAAGGACATCGAGGTGTTCTCCTTCTGCGAGCACCACCTGGTGCCCTTCCACGGCGTCGCGCACGTCGGCTACATCCCCTCCGAGGACGGGCGGATCACCGGCCTGTCGAAGCTGGCCCGGCTGGTCGACGTGTACGCCCGGCGCCCCCAGGTGCAGGAGCGCCTCACCACCCAGGTCGCGGACGCGCTGACCGAGCTGCTCTCGCCGCGCGGCGTCATCGTCGTCGTCGAGTGCGAGCACCTGTGCATGTCGATGCGCGGCGTCCGCAAGCCCGGCGCCCGGACCGTCACCAGCGCCGTCCGCGGCCACCTGCGCAACCCCGCGACCCGCGCCGAGGCGATGAGCCTCATCATCGGCCCGCACCACCGCTGATCCCGGCAGCCTCGGGCCGTCGGCCCCCCGCCTCGGCACCGCTGATCCTGCGGCCGGACCGCCCGGCCGCCGGAAATCCCGTTGAGCCCGGTCGCCGGGCTCGGGCACGCTGGATCGCCGGCCCGGGGACGCCTCCGCCCCCTCTTCTGCGGGGCCGTGCCGCCCGTCCGTCCCAGGGGGGATCCCGTCATGCGCCTCTTGCGCGATCTGTGGTCGACCTCGCGCCGACATACCGGGCTCGTCGCCCTCCTGATCGTCCTCGGCGCGGCCGGCCAGGCCGTGGCCGCCGCGCTCGCCGGGCCGGTGCTGGTGGACCGGTCGGTCCCGATGTTCACCGCGCTGGCCGTGGCGCTGGCCGCCGCCACCGCGACCGACCTGGGCGTGGGCCTGCTCGTGGCGCGCCTCACCGCCGACTGGTCGGCGGCCACCCGGCGCCGGCTCTGCCGGGTCGCGCTCGGCCAGCCGCTGCCCCGGCTGGAGGAGACGCCGGTCGGCGAGCTGCTCGACCGGATCGACAGCGACGTCAACCAGGTGGCGAACGAGCTGCGCCACAGCGGCGTCCAGGTGGTGCGCGACGTGGTGACGGGCCTGGTCAGCGCCCTGGTCGCGCTCGTCGTGTGGTGGCCCGCGGGCGTGGCGATGCTGGTGGCGTCGGCGCTCATCGCCGTCACGGTGGGGCCCCGGGCCGGTCGCATCGCCGCCGCCCGGATGGCCGAGGAGGAGGCCTGGTCGGACGTCGCCGCCGTCATGGAGGAGGCCGTCCACGGGCAGGACGACGTGCGCACGAGCCTGGCCCGGCCCTACGTGCTGCAGCTCTACGCGCGCCGGGCCGCCACCGTGCTGGAGCGCGGGCGCCGGGTGTGGCGGATGGCCGCCGGCCTGTTCCTCGTCGCCCGGATGATCGTCCGGACCGGCATCGCCCTCGTGGTGGCCGCCTCGGCGTGGGCCCTGCTGACGGGCCGCGCCGACGGCGGCCGGGTGAGCGCCGTCTGGCTGCTGGCCCTGGGGTTCGGCCTGGTCGTCGAGCGGATCGGGCACCTGCTGCCCGAGCTGCAGTACGGGCTCGGGGCCTGGAACCGGGTGCAGAACCTGGGCGACGCGCCGCAGGAGCCGGTGGGCGGCGCGACGCCGCGGGCCGGCGTCCTGGCGGTCCGGGGGCTCACCGTGCGGTACGCGCCGGGCGCGGCGCCGGCGCTGGACGACGTCCACCTCACCTTCGTGCCCGGCCGCTCCTACGCCGTGATCGGCCGCAGCGGGTCGGGCAAGTCCACCCTGGCCAAGGCGCTCACCCGCGCCGTCGACCTGCCCCGCGGCGCGGTGACGCTGGCGGGGACCGACCTGCTCGACCTGGACGTCGAGGCGCTGCGCCGCTGGATCGCGGTCGTGCCGCAGCGGACCGACATCCTCGCGGGCACGCTCGCCGAGAACGTCGCGCTGTTCGACCCGCAACTGCTCGACCGGGCCGTGACGGCGATGCACGAGCTGGGCCTCGACGGGTGGGTCGCCGACCTGCCGGGCGGCATGGACACCCGGCTGGGTGACGGCGGGCAGGCGCTCTCCGCCGGGCAGGAACAGCTCGTGGCGTTCGCGCGCATCCTGGTCCGGGACCCCCGGGTGATCGTCCTCGACGAGGCCACCGCCCGGATGGACCCGGTCACCGAGGCGCGCGTGCAGCGGGCCACCGAGCGGCTGCTGCTCGGGCGCATCGGCATCGTCATCGCCCACCGGCTGTCGTCCGTGCAGCGCTGTGACGAGGTGGTGGTGCTGGCCGACGGGTCCGTGCTCGAGGCGGGGCCGCTGGAGGGCTCGCGGCGGTTCGCGGACCTGCTCGCCCTGAGCCGCAGCGGGCAGCCGCTGGCCGCCGCGGTGACCGGCGGTGTCGCCCTCCTGGACGCCGGGCCGCCCGCCGACCCGCCGCCGTCCCCGGCACCCCCGGCGTCCCGGTCGGCAGCCGCCCCGGCGTCCCGGTCGGCAGCCGCCCCGGCGTCCGCGCCGCAGGTCAGGGTCGAGCCGCCGTCGCTGCCGGACCCGCCCGCCGAGCGCACCCTGCGCGAGATCGTGCGGCTGCTGGTCAACGACCCGAAGTTCGGCCTGGGATCCGGCGCGATCTTCACGGTCATGGTCGTGCTCGGGCTCGACGGCTCGGTCCTGCCGTGGCTGTGGGCCCGGTTCGTGACGGCGGCCGACGGCGCCTCCTCGCGGGACGCCGTCCTCGCCGCGGCGGCGATCGTCGCCGTCCTGCTGGGGAGCGGCCCGATCGCCTGGCTGCCCGGCGTCTGGTACCCCGAGTGGTGGAACCGGCAGAGCCTGCGGATCGGCGTCCGGCTGGTGCACGGGCAGACCGGCCCACGGCGGATCAGCCCGTACACGCCCGCCGAGGTCGTGGCCCAGGGCGGGGACACCGAGCGGGTCGTCATGCTGGCCGACAACGTCGTCGACCAGATCATCTCCGCGCTCATCGTGGTGGCCATGACCGCCGTGACGCGGTCGGTGGTGCCGGGGCTGTTCTTCCTCACCGCGTCGGTGCTGTCGGGGGTGGCCGCGCTCGGCTTCGGCCCGCGGCTGGAGGGGGCCGCCCGCCGGACCGTCGCCGCCCGCGCGGCCTTCGCCACCGCCCTCGTGTCGGGGCTGTCGTCCGCCCGGACGGTGAAGCTCGCCGGGGCGGCGGCGCCGGTGCTCGCCCATCTCGCCCGGCTCGACGCCGTCCGCAGCGAGCGGCAGCGCCGGGAGATCGGCGTCCAGGTGTGGGCCCGCTCGACGCCGATGGTCACCGCGGGCCTGCTGCCGATCGCCGTCTGGGGCCTCTACCTGCGCGGGCACCTGTCCGCGGGGGCCACGCTCGTCACCGTCTCGACGCTCGCGTCGGCGCGCTGGTTCGCCTGGACGACGGCCTCGCTCATCTCCTACCTGCCGTCGGCGCGCGTCTGGACCCGGCGGACCGCGGCGATGACGGGCGAGGCGGCCTACTCCTCCGCGATCCCCGGCGTGGACCTCGGCGCGGGGACGGCCCCCGAGCCGCGCCCGGCGCCGCGGCACGAGCTGCGCCGGCTCGACCTGCGGGGCTTCGCCGCGGTGCACGAGGACGGCACGACGGGCGTGCGCGGCGTCGACCTGACGGTCGAGCGCGGGCAGCTCGTGCTGGTCACCGGACCGGTCGGCTCGGGCAAGTCCTCGCTGCTGCGGGCCCTGGCCGGGATCGTGCACCACGACGGCGAGCTGCGCTGGAACGGGCGCCCGGTCGTCGAGCCGGAGCTGTTCCTGCGGCCCAACCAGGTCGCGTACGTGGCGCAGCTGCCGCGGGTGCTCTCGGGCACCGTCGCCGAGAACATCCGGCTCGGGCACGAGGTCGATGCAGCCAGGGCCGTCGCCACGGCCCGGCTGGAGCACGACCTCGCGTCGTCGGGCCTGGGCCTGCGCATCGGGCACAAGGGCACCCGGCTGTCCGGCGGCCAGCTGCAGCGGCTCGCCCTGGCCCGCGCCCTCGCCCCGCGGACCGAGCTGCTCGTGGCGGACGACGTCTCGTCGGCGCTCGACGTGACGACCGAGTTGGAGCTGTGGCAGGCCCTGCGCGCGCACGGCGTCACCGTGGTCGGGTCGACGTCCAAGCGGGCGGCGCTCGCCCAGGCGGACGTCGTCCTGGTGCTGGACGCCGGATCCCCCGTGGCGGTGGGCCCGTGGACGGCCCTCGAACCCGCCTGGAGCCACCTGGCCGGCTGACCCGCGCGCTACGTCATTCGGGGGTCACCTGGACGCGGATGTCGTGGAAGGTGGCGCCGTCGCCGAGGTCGGAGGGGCGGTCCAGGGTCACCGCGTTGACGCCGTCCTCGCCCGGGGCGGGCCAGAACCCCTTGGGCGAGACGGCGACGCCGCGGCGGACGGCGTCCGAGACCACCGCGCGGGCGGTGAACGACCCGCGGTCGGTGCTGACCCGTACCGGCGTCCCGTCGGCCACGCCGCGCTCGCGGGCGTCGTCCGGATGCAGGGTGAGGGTGGGCTCCCCGGCCGCGGCGGCGCGCGGTCCCCGGGCGAAGGTGGAGTTGAGCAGGTAGTGCTGGGCGGCGGAGATCAGTTCCAGGGAGCCGTCGGGGGCCGGGCCGCGCCGTCCGGTCACGTGCGGCGCGACGTACCCGGGGAACTCGCCTGCGCCGTCGGCCGCGCCCCGCGCCGAGCGGAACTCGAACCGTCCCGACGGCGTCGGGAACCCGTCGGCGAACGGCAGGTACGGCTCGGGCACGGCCAGGCGGGCCCAGCCCTGCTTCTTCAGGTCCGCGAGCGTGATCCCCCGCAGCGACGGGTGCCCGCCGGACAGCGCCGCCTCGGCCAGCTCCTCGTCGGAGGCGTGCAGGGCGGGGTCGGTGAGGCCCATCCGGACGGCGAGGCGCCGGAAGATCTCGGTGTGCGCCAGGCACTCCCCGGGCGGCGGCACGGCGGGCTCGTTCCACTGCAGGTACAGGTGGGAGTAGGAGGTGTTCAGGTCGGCGTGCTCGAGCTGGGTGGTGCCGGGCAGCACGACGTCGGCGTAGCGGGCCGTGTCGGTGAGCACGTGGTCGACGACGACCGTGAACAGGTCCGGGCGGGACAGGCCCTCGCGGGTGCGGCCGGTGTCCGGGTTGGAGACCACCGGGTTCGCCGCCCAGACGAACAGGGCCCGGACCGGCGGGTCCGCCCGTTCGAGCAGCTCGCGCCCCAGGCTGGAGGACTCCAGGCGGCGGGTCGGGCCGTCCGGCTGCAGGTCGGGCCGGGAGAGGGCGGCCGTGTCCAGCCCGTACGCCGGGCCCGTGGAGTAGCACAGGCCGCCGCCGTGCCGCCCGTAGTCGCCGGTCACCGCGGGCAGGCACGACAGGGCCCGCAGCGCCGCGCCGCCCCCGCCGTGCCGCTGCATGCCCATGAGCGTCCGGATGCCGGTGGGGCGGCTCGCGGCGATCCGCTCGGCGAGCCAGGTGACGTCGGCGGCGTCGAGACCGCAGACGTCGGCCGCCCGGGCGGCGCTCCAGGCGGCCAGCTCGCCGTCCCGGAACTGCGGCCACCCCAGGCTCCACCGCTCCAGGTACGGCTCGTCGGCGGCGCCGAGCCGCACCAGCTCCGCCATGACGCCGAGCGCCAGCGCGGCGTCCGTGCCGGGCCGCGGCGCCAGGTGCCGGTCGGCCTGCGCGGCGGTCCGGGTGCGCACCGGATCGACGACGACGAGCTCGGCGCCGCGCGCGCGGGCGGCCGTCACGGACGGCCACAGGTGGAGGTTGGTGGTCAGCGTGTTGGTGCCCCACAGCAGCACCAGCGCCGAGTGTGCGAGGTCCTCGGGGTCCATGCCGGCGGCGGACCCGGTCGTGTAGGACATCCCGGCGTGCCCGGCGGGGGAGCAGATGTCGACCCGGTGCCGGCTCGCGCCGAGCGCGTGGAAGAGGCGGGTGCCGCCGGCCCCGCAGCCCTGGAGGTAGCCGAGGGTACCGGTGCCGGCGAACGGCCACACCGACTGCGGGCCGTCCTCGGCGACGGCTGCGGCGAACCGGCCGGCGATCTCGTCGAGCGCCTCGTCCCAGGAGATGCGGGTGAAGGTGCCGGACCCCTTGGGGCCGGTCCGGCGGAGCGGGTACAGCAACCGTTGCGGTGACGCCGCGTACTCCAGGTACGGGGCCACCTTGGTGCACAGCCCGCCCCGGGTGAACGGGTGGTCGGGGTTGCCGCGCAGGCGCACCGGTACGCCGTCCGCCACGGTCACGACCCACGAGCAGGTGTCCGGGCAGTCGAGCGCGCAGGCACCGATGACGTCGAGCATCCGCAGGTCTCCTCGGTCACGGGCGGCGTGTCGTTCCAGGATGCCGGTCGGGTGCGGCGGTACACCAGGGGTGCTCCGGCGGGACCACGCCGCGCGGCGGGGTCCCCGCAGGGGTGAGGCCCCTCGAGAGTCGTGCTCGAGGGGCCTCACCGGCCGTCACACTCGGGGGCGGCACCCCGGCGCGGGTTCCGGAGACGACGGCTCCCGCGCGCGTGGCCGACCGGTGGAACGGTGGATCGGGGCCCCGCGCGTCACCGCTCGCGCCGGCCCGACGGGTGGCCCCCGCCGTGGCCCGGGACCCCTCAGGGCCGCTCCGTCACCATCTCCGCGATCGTCACCGGCGGGCGTCGGGGCCGGGATCCGGTCGCCGACACCGCGTCAGCCCCTCCGTGGCGGGCCGTCCCGCTGCTTCGGGTCCTCCGGGAAGCCCCGGTCTCGACCATCGATGCCTGATGGCGTGGGGGATTTCT
>Ga0302322_100001556_pt1 | contig 18819 bp, 15 predicted proteins | sample Fen_T0_2_FD_203757 | JGI IMG/M metagenome (GOLD analysis project Ga0302322, IMG submission 203757) | Peat permafrost microbial communities from Stordalen Mire near Abisko, Sweden - Fen_T0_2 | ecosystem: Environmental > Terrestrial > Soil > Wetlands > Permafrost | place: Sweden: Abisko... | reverse complement strand
GTTTTGCAGACCTCGGCCTTACCACTTGGCTACCGCGCCGTGACAAGGAGGCGGAAGTTGAAAGAAAACCTAAGGGCCGGCAAGAACTGAAATAATTTTCATTTTTATGCACGGTTGCTCGGAAATCGCAGCAGGCTTGCCCTTGGGCGGCGACCATTCACAGTCGGGTCATGATCGAAGTTAGTGGCTTAACTAAGTGCTACGGCGAATTTACCGCGGTGAAGGACCTGACATTTGCTGTGCGATCGGGCGAAGTGTTGGGACTGCTTGGGCCGAACGGCGCGGGCAAAACGACCACTTTGCGCTGCTTGACCGGAGTCATTCCGCCGACACAGGGCACGATCCGGCTCGGCGGCAGCGATTTGACGCAGGACCCAGTCGGAACGAAGCGTAAATTGGCGTTTTTCCCCGATGAACCGCGACTTTTTGACCATCTCAGCGTTTGGCAGCACTTAATGTTTACCGCACGGCTTTACCAAATTTCTGATTACGAAAATCGCGGGCATGAGTTACTCGAGCAATTTTCCATCGCGGACAAGGTCGACGCGATGCCTGGCGAACTTTCCCGCGGCATGAAACAAAAACTTACGTTGGCTTGCGGACTGTTGCATGCGCCCAAGGTGGTGATGTTTGACGAGCCGTTGACCGGGCTCGACCCTGCCGGCATTCGTGGGATGAAGGACACGATGCGGCGGCTCGCGCGTGAAGGCGCGGCACTGATCTTGAGTTCGCATCTGCTCAGTTTACTGGAGGAGGTTTGCACGCATGTGCTCATCCTGAAGAGCGGGAAGAAAGTTGCCGACGGTTCTCTCGACGAGGTGCACCAGCGTTTTGCCGAGCACGCCGATGCAAGCCTGGAAGATATTTTCTTTAGAGTCACCGCGCCTACGACTCCGCCTATCCCGGCGGTGATGAGAGCAGGCGGACCGCCACCGTTGCCGACCGAACCACCTGACGTAACTCCTTCCGCACATCCATGATTGGCGCGTTGGTTTATCTGCAACTGACGTCGATAAAGAACGCGCTACTTGGGCGCTTTCGGCGACTGCGCAATCCACGGTACCTTTTCGCGGCACTCGTAGGCGCAGCGTACTTCTATTTTCTTGTATTTCGCCGCAGCCATCATGCAGGTGCACACCACGAACCTGTGATGCCCATGCAAGCCGGTAGGTTTCTCGAGCTGATTGGCGGAGCAGGGCTTTTTGTCGCTGTGGTATTGGCCTGGATTCTCCCGAACAGCCGTGCGGCGCTCACTTTCACGGAAGCGGAGGTGGCATTTCTTTTTCCTGCGCCGATTTCGCGACGGACGTTGGTGCATTTCAAACTGCTCAAATCCCAGCTGAGCATCCTGCTTTCATCGGTGATCTTGACCGTGATTTCCAACCGATGGTCTTTTGTGGGAGGCGGCGCATGGGTGCATGCGACGGGGTGGTGGGTAATTTTTTCGCTCTACAACCTGCACCTCATCGGCGCGTCTTTTGCGCGAGAGCGATTGTTAGGTTTTGGGATAAATCCTTTGCGCCGCCGTCTCCTGGCGTGTGGCCTGTTGGTGCTTCTTGGATTTACCACTTGGTTTTGGATGCATCGCTCACTGCCGCTGCGATCGGACGATGACGTGCAAAATGTGACGTCGCTACTGGATTACGTTAAAACGGTGCTGATGAGCCCGCCGCTTGGCTGGGTGTTGATGCCATTCCGATTAGTCGTGCGACCCTTTTTAGCGGCAGATCTGATTTCATTTTTCTCAGCGATCTGGCCGGTATTGCTGCTGTTAGCTGGGCATTACGCGTGGGTGGTTAGCTCAGCTGTGGCGTTTGAAGAAGCGTCGATTGCGCGATCGCAGAAGCATGCTGAACGCGTCGCGGCGATGCGTGCTGGCAAATGGTCAGGAGGCGCTCCTACCAGAAAACGCCGGGAGCCGTTCACACTTTCACCTGGTGGACTGCCTTCTTTGGCTTTTTTGTGGAAGGGACTGATCGCGGCAGGGCCGATGTTCTACCCGCGATACTGGTTCTTGGCTGGCGGCCTGTTAGCTACCGGTATTATCTGGTTCGGGCGTGATCCGGTTTATCGGTCCATCGTGGGGGGAGTAGTGGCGATTTGCTCAGCGCTTTGTGTATATGGATTGTTATTCGGGCCCGTGCTCGCGCGGCGCGGATTGGCCTTGATGCTGGAGCGCATGGATCTGGTAAAATCTTATCCTTTGCGAGGCTGGCAGGTATTGTTGGGTGAGTTGCTATGCCCGGTCACGATCCTCTGCGTCTTCGAATGGGTCATGCTTTCGCTGCTGGCGCTGGCGATTTTATTTTTACAGAGAGGTGAGGATATCTCGTCGTCGATGATGTTGACGGGCCTGGTGAGTGCGTCGCTGCTGATCGTGCCATTGGCCGGGCTATTATTCGCGTTGAACTACGCTGGGGCTTTGTATTTTCCGGCCTGGTTGAGCGCGACGGTTCAACAAGGCGCGGGTATCGAGAAAGTCGGCCAACGCCTGATTTTCCTAGTTGGGTACTTAGTCGTGTTATTGGTGGCGCTATTGCCTGCGACGTTGCTGGGGGCGGTTCCATTTCTCCTGGTGTATCTTTATTCAGACTGGTTTCCCTTGGCGATTGCGCTAGGGTCGGTGATTGCCTGTATTGTATTGCTCAGCGAGCTCAGCGTCGCGCTGTGGTGGTTGGGCCAGCGTTTTGAGCGGTTTGACCTTTCGGCAGAAATGCCGCGGACCTAATCGACGGGGAGGGCAGTGAAAAGCGTTTGCCTTCCGTCGGCCGACGCCAAGCCTTTTGCCTGAAACCATTTTCCTATGCCTAAGAGAGTTTTTGTCACCGGTTGTTTCGATCTGCTGCACAGCGGCCACGTCGCTTTTATGAAAGAGGCAGCCGAGTATGGAGATCTTTACGTGTGCATCGGTAGCGATGAATGCGTCTTCGCTCTCAAAGGACGCTATCCGGTCAATTCGCAGGACGAGCGCAAGTATATGATCGAGTCGCTCGCGTGCGTGAAAGAATGCCGCATCAACACGGGCACGGGCATCATGGATTTCCTTAACGAGATTCGCGACATCAAGCCCGACGTTTTTATCGTCAATCAGGATGGATCGACGCCGAGCAAAGAGCAGCTCTGCCGCGAACTGGACATCGAATATCACGTTTTGCGCCGTTTGCCGCACGGAGGACTTCCGGTGCGCAGTACAACCGCGCTTCGCAACGAATGCACGATTCCATTTCGCATCGATCTGGCGGGTGGTTGGCTGGATCAACCGTTTGTCTCGAAATTTTGCCCAGGCCCTGTGCTGACGATCTCGATCGAACCGTCTTATGATTTCAGCACGCGCAGCGGCATGTCCTCGAGCACGCGGGCCAAGGCGATCGAACTCTGGCGAACCGCGCTCCCGCAGGGAAATAAAGAGCAAATCGCCAAAATTTTGTTTTCCTACGAGAATCCTCCTGGAACCAAGGAAGTCGCCGGTTCGCAGGACGCCATCGGCATCGTTTATCCAGGCCTGAATCGTCTCGACTACAACGGCATGCATTGGCCCTACAAAATCGAATCCTTCAACGACGAAGAAGTGCTGAGTTGGCTAGAAAGCCGTCTGTATCTCGTGTCGCTCGGGCCGCGCGCTTCCAGCTATAGTGTTTTGGCGGATACACACATCACTCCCGCCAACGCCAAAGCCTTGTCCGACGCAGCTGATGCTTGCTGGAAGTCGATTCCGCGCAAAGATTCAGTTGCGTTTGGCAAGGCCTTTACCGCGGCGTTTGAAGCGCAGGTGGCGATGTTTCCGTACATGGCGACCGAAAACATCCGGGATCTAATCAACACCTACCACAACATCGCGCATGGATGGAAACTCAGTGGGGCGGGTGGCGGCGGCTATCTAATAACCAATCAAAGACGCTATACAGGTTAAAATTCGTCGCCAGCACACGACGTTCTGAGTCTGATTACAACTAGTCGTAAGAGCCTAATCTTGCCTTGGGTCTTCACTCTACCGCAGCGATGCGTTGTGTGGTGGTGCGGCCAGCGGATTGGGTAATGACTAAATCGCCTGCGCGTTTACCGATCAACTGGCGACCGAGCGGTGATTGCAGCGTGATCACGATGATTTCAGAGTCATCGAAAGCGATTTCGAGACCGCCATTGCGCGGGCCGAGGAAGTAAAGGAGTTTGCGGCCGGTCGTTTCGAGAGTGACGACGGTGCCGAGAGCGATGAATTGAATCGGCGAAAACACGGGCAATTCCATAGCCTGGTAAAGCGCGACGCTGGCCTGCAATTCGGCAGCGAGCTTGGCCTGGCCTTCAGCGAGATAGGCGGCCTCTTGCGCGTGCATGTCGTATTGATTTTCAGGTTTGCTTTCCTCATGCGTCGCCTCGTCTCGCGCCATCAGCGCGGCTCGGGTGAGGTTATCGAGTTCGGAGTTGAGACGTTCGATGATAGCCTCACGAAGGCGCGCTTTGTCCATCGTGCGAGAAAACCATTCGTCCGGGTCAATTCAAGCGGACTCGCGCGGGCAGGGCATCTTTTGGGTAACCTGGTTGAATCCAGATTAACGGCAGGCTTTGAGTAAGTGGTTCACGTGCTCGACGAGTTTTTTGGGGCTAAAAGGCTTAGTTACGTAGTCGAGCGCCCCGAGTTCGAGACCGAGGTTACGCGCATCGTGGGTCGCCCATGCCGACAGAATAATGATCGGAATGGTTGCTGTATCTGCATGGCGCCTAAGGATCTCGCAAATACCGAAACCGTCGATATCGGGCAGCATGAGGTCGAGAATGATCAAATCGGGGTGTCTGACTGCGATCGAGTCTAACGCGGCGCGACCACTTGAGGCCGTTATGACATCGAAGCCGGCGCGAGTGAGATGGAAATTGACGAGGTCGGTGACATCCCGTTCGTCATCAACGCTAAGAATGGTTGGAGGCACGTCGTAGATTACTGCGGCAAGGTGCCGATTCGGCGTCGAATGAGTAACGAATAAGTGAAACCAAATCGTACGCTTTTGGCTCCAGGTTAAGCCGACCCCCTCTGCCTAACGAAACGTACGGCGGGCCGGTGACTTCGCAAGGAAACTGCTGAAAAAACCGTCAAAAGCGGATATACTCCGTTTTGTCTCGCGAGTATCCTGCGAATAAATAATTCAAGTCACTAGTTTCACGCACCTTAAAGTTACTCATCCTTCGATGGCCCGCAAAATAAGTTTCATCAATTACAAGGGTGGTGTCGGCAAAACGTCCCTCATCGTCAACGTTGCGGCGTGTTTGGCCAAGTTGGGGCAGCGCGTGCTCCTGTTCGATTTTGACACGCAGTCAAACGCCAGCATTTGGCTATTGCGATTGGAACGGTGGAACAAAATCAATTCAACAGGTGAGGGCGCCATTTTCTCGATTTTTCAACCAGCTACGGCTCGTGTGAAAGATCTCATTATTCCAGCCGTGGTTGAGGGCAAAAATGGCGAGAAGCTTTTGCCTACGCTCGATCTCGTGCCGACGGCTTTTAACCTTGTTGATCTCGAGAGTGAATATGAACTCGATCCGAAGCGACCGCCCTATGCGATTTTTCAGGAGCAGCTTGCTGAGGTCGAAGGCAATTATGACTACATTCTCTTCGACTGTCCGCCTAATATCCTGCGCGCGGCACAATGCGGCATTTTTTGTTCAAACGAAGTCTATATTCCGGCCAATCCCGACGCACTCAGCTTGATCGGCTTCACGTTATTGGTGGAAAAACTTGGCAAGTTTCACCAACTTTCCGCGAGTTTCCGGTCGGTTGAAATGGGTGCTCCCGCGCAGGTGCGTGGCATCATTTTCAACTCGATCAAAACCAACGTCGACATCGAGGTGCCCAAGATGCGCATGCAGCTTCGGATGAACCAATTTCGCACAGCGCGGCGGGTAGCTCAAAGCGCCAAGATCTTTGATACCCAAGTACGCGACGCGATGGTGGTGCGCCGCGCGGTCACTCTCGGCCTGCCGGTCGCGCTGATCGGCCAGGAATCGCAGCAAGAGGACAATGTTGCCCACGACTACCGTAAAGTCGCGGACGAAATGATGAACCACACGCCAGAGGCTTGAGTTTATCTGTATTCACAATCCCATGACACCCGACTCCGATCCTCTATATCCTTCCGGTGCCGAACCTTCGCCTGACGAACTTCGGACGGAATGGGAAAAAGTCCGCCGGGCCTTCAAGAACTCCATCATGGTTGATACGTCGTTGAGCAGTTTGGCGCAAAACCTCGATGGCCCTGACTGGCCGGTTGCCGGTGCCAATCAGACGCCTTCCCGATACATCGACTTGTCATACGAAGAGCTCGCTGCCTTGCCTGAACTCGACGGGCACCCTCGCCGGGTGGAGCATCTGATCACGATTTTGCGCGAGACGCAGGCGTTTGATGATCCCTTTGGCCAGATGGTTTCCGAGACGGCCGAAGCGGTCGACAAGGACAACCCGATTCTCAAGAACATGGCCAAGCTTGGCATCCCTGAGGATTTCCCTCTGTCGCTCGTGGCGCTACTTCCCGAGACGCGTGATTACTGCAATCTGGAGAATCTGATCACGCTGCGAGACTTTGCCCTTTTCGCACAAAATCTCTCGCAGACGGTTGTGGTGAGCGGCGATTTTCGCGCGTTTCTCAACGCACTTTCCCACATCGACGAAGCCACGTTGACGCTTTACATGCCTTTCCGCCCGGGCTCGAAAGGTTTGCACCTTCTTGAGGGCATTGCGCTCACCGTGCGCGCCCAATCCGATGAAGTTCAAGCGGCGCTTGCCCAGCGCTTTGGCGCCCGTCTGGGCACGAGCGACATAGCTGCTGCGGCGCACGCGTCTTCGCTCGAAACCTCTGCGATCGAACAGATGCTCACGCAGCAAGCTGCGGCGTACATTGAGTATTTCCAGTCTGATCTTGCTACGGTCCAGCTGCAGATTGACGACGGAGTGCCGCTTGGCCGTGTCGTCGCCGCGTTGCGCAATCCTATTCTTGAGACGGTGGTTAGCGGACTCTTAAAACCATATCTCCGGATGCTGGCTCCGAGCGCGTCTGCTCGCACGACTGCGCCTCCGATGGATGAAGATATTCCTGTAAAAAGGAAGGGCCTGTTTGCGTCTCTCCGCCGGCTGTTTAAGTAGAGAAACGATTGAGCCGATATAATCAGGTTGCCCATGTCGAACCCGCAGCAGTCTCCAGTGGTCATCAAATTTCCGCCGCGTCCTCCAGCAGAAAGGGCTTTAGTTTTGCCCCGTCGGCCGCTTCGTTCGCCGTTCGAAATCGCTGATACTACAGCTGAAACTCAGAAGGCCATCGAAGCCATTCGCTCAGCGACGCGAAATCCGTGGTCGGAAGTTGCTCCCAGCGGCGGGCCCAATCCGTTGCCCGAGCTGGAGAAATCGTTGAAACAGCTCGCCACAAAACTCGAAGAGCGTGAACGATTTCTACAGGATCTCGAAACTCGATTGGCTGACCGCGAACGTAATCTGGCTGAAATGGAAACGCTTTTAAAGGCTCGCGAGTCGCTGGTCGAAGCTGCCAAGCAGAAAAAAAGCGGAACTGACGCACGGCAGCTTTCAAAGGAAGAGCAAGACGCGCTGGAAAAATTGAAAGCCGAAGTGGAACGGCAGCAGGTATTGCTTCAAGCGCAACGCGAAGACATGCGTGCCCGCGAGGGCTTCCTTGATGAGAGCGAAGCGAAACTTTTTGAGAAAGTGCAGCAACAGCAGGAAAAAGAAACCGAGCTCGACCAGCGCGAGGAAGATCTCCGAATGCGCGAACGGCGTCTGCGCGAGCGCGAAGCCGCTGGCGATCCCAAGCTAGCTGCGGCGTTCAAGGCTGAGGTCGAAGCGGCCAAAAAAAGAAAAAGCGATTTCAACGAGTAGCCTGCTCATTCAATTGGTTTAGTTGGATGAGAGACTAACGGGGACCGCAAAGTTGCCGGTGAGACAGCTATCCCGCATTTAGTGCGCTGATTTTTTGATTTTCAGCAAATCTCCTTGATGGAGGTGCTGACAGACACTGGTATGTCGCGGATCGGTTTCAGACATTACTTAATTTTTAATCATGAATTCAGTGTCATTAAGCGGCCTCGCTAGGTTTCTAGGCATTTTTTGCGTTATAGGAATTGCTGTGTTTGGAGCAGACGTTCGTACGACGCTCACGCCCACAACCAAAGAAGTCGGACCAAGCAAGACGGCCTACCAACTGGAAGTAGACAGCAGTGTGGATTGGAACGTGAGCACGTCTGCGTCGTGGATTTCCGTGTCCCAGGACAAAGGTTTTGGCAAAACTGAACTCGCGGTCGAAGTTGCGGCGAACGAAACCGGTTCTGATCGCAGCGCAAAGATCGTCATAGACGGGCAGACACATAAACTTGTTCAGCGTGCGCGTACGACTGCTACCATTTCTGGCGCTTCTACTGCTTCAATCCAGACCGTGCGTGCTGCGTCGGACGCTACTTCGGTGGTAGCGCAAGCAGCCCTCGGCGATGGAAATGTCTATAACATGGATACGGGCGTCGCTGTGAAGCTTGAACACACGGGTTATATCAATGCCGTTGCCGCTTCCAACGATGGTAATTATTACTACATAGGTGGCGATTTTAATTTACCGACGAGCGCTGGACAAGCGCGTGCTTCGATCGCTCGGATTAAGGTTTCTGACAACTCGGTCGATACAACCTTCAATATTGGCACTGGTTTCGACGGCCCTGTGAAGGCTATCGTGGTTCAATCGAATGGGCACATCGTGGTTGCAGGCGATTTCGGATCGTTCAATGGCACTAAATGTCCGCGAATCGCGCGATTGTTTATAAACGGTACTCAAGATGGTAATCTAGACACATCTTTTAATACAGGCACAGGGTTCAACGGCACTGTTTGGTCTTTAGCTTTGCAGCTCGATCAACGGATCGTGGTGGGTGGGTCGTTCACGTCCTACAATGGCACGACTCAAAACTACGTTGCGCGTTTGAACACTAACGGTTCGTTGGATACGTCGTTTTCAGCAAGCATTGCAGCAAATTTCAGCAGCGTGTTTGCGGTGGTCGTGCAGCCCACTGATCAGCGCATCGTGATTGGCGGGGCGCTTAAAACGTACGACTCCAGTACCAGCACGACTACTACGACAGGAAAGATAGCCCGGTTGAATACTGATGGCTCTAGTGATGCGTCGTTTAGTTCGGCGGGCAACAGTTTTGACAGTAGTGTCTTTTCGTTGGCCCTACAAACCGACGCTGGTGTAGCATATATTCTAGCCGGCGGCTTATTCACGACTTTCAATAGTGCAACTCAAGGACATATCGCTCGTTTTAAGCTTTCAGATGGTTCTATTGATTCGACGTTTACCACTAATATTGGGGCTGGGGCCAATGGGAACGTACAGACGATTGCCGTGCAGTCCGATCAACATATCGTGCTAGGTGGATCGTTCTCCACGCTTAATGGAGCTTCCTACAACAATATCACTCGTCTAAAAACTGACGGGACTTTAGATAGCGAAACGGTCACTACGACTACTGACGGTACGACTACAACGAAGCTAAATCCGACCTGGTTTAATCCCGGTCTGGGCGCGAATAGTAATATTCTCTCAATTGCTGCAATCACACCATCGGGCGGAACCACCACTGCCGTGATCGTAGGTGGTGTGCTTACGCTTTTCAACGGGTTTACAGCAAATGGTTTTGCTCGTCTGACGCTGACGAGTACTGGCGCGCTGGACCCAGTTCCAACGAATATTCAGGGCTTAGCGGTCAGCCTGAAACGTCCTGGCTCAGCGCATATCGTTGAGGTCCCGTCCAATAAACTCCTCGTAGCTGGCTCATTTTCACTCGTCAATGATGTAGCGAGATACTTTGTCGCGCGGTTGAATGGAGACGGCACGATCGATACGAGTTTTTATCGCGGAAGTGGTTTTGTGGGCAACGGAGTAAACGCAGTTGCCGTGCAGGCTTCGGATAACGCCATTATCATAGGCGGATCGTTTTCTGCGTTCAACGGTGTCGCGGAAAACGGTATTGCGCGACTGACGCAGGACGGCGTGCTGCAGGCGACGTCATATTCTTCGTCGGCTGCCAAGGATAACGGAGATGGCACCACTACTACCACTACGTCCACTACAAGTACGGACGGTACCACCACGACTACCGTCACGGTGACGAATAACTCCGACAGTACCGTCGTGAGTACAACGACGACCACTGAAAATACGGACCCTACAAATGCCACTTGGTTTAATCCTGGTAATGGATGTAACGGCCCTGTGAACGCCATCGCGCTACAAAGTGATCGATATATTCTGATCGGCGGTGCATTCACGACCTTTAATGATACGACGAGTAACTATCTCGCCCGCCTAAGGCCTGACGGGATGTTGGATGGTACCGACACGGACTCTCACACCGCATTTAAGATTGGCACTGGATTTGATAACACGGTCTACGCGGTCGCTGTACAGCAATTATCGACTAGCGATAGCCGTATCATTGTCGGCGGTGCCTTTACCAAATATCAAGATGTCGCCTGCAGTCATATCGTGCGGCTAAATATGGATGGGACGCTGGATACAACGTTTACTCCAGGAACTGGTTTCGACGACGAAGTGCACTGCCTTGCGGTCCAATCCGATGGTTCCGTCGTTGTGGGTGGAAAGTTCCGTACTTTCAACGGTACAGCTCGCAGCGGTATTGCGCGTTTGAAGAAAACAGACGGAACGTTGGATACGACGTTCAACCCCGGGACTGGATTTACTTGGCTCGGGTTGGCGCCGGACATCGAATCGGTGGCTTTTCAGGCGACGACCACTGGTTCCTTTAACATTCTTGTCGGCGGAGATTATACCTCTTATAACGAAACACAAACCGCTGGTATAGTGCGGTTATCCTCTGTGGGTAAACTCGATGAGAATTTCACCACCCCTGATCTCACAGATCGTTTTGCGAATGGGATAACTTTCGCAATCGACGGACGATTGCTGCTCTCCGGTGCGAGTGCGTTTTCTAGCACGCCGAGCAATAAATCGCAGATCGGCGTGGCTATTCTGACTAACAACGCACCAACTTCATCAAGCAGTTCCTCGTCGAGCAGCAGTTCTAGTTCGTCCAGCTCCTCGTCGAGCAGTAGTTCGTCGAGCAGTTCGTCTTCATCCAGCAGTTCATCGAGCAGTTCCAGCTCTGGAGGAGGCGGTGGAGGCGGCGGTGCGCTTGGTCTGTGGTATTTTGCCGCAATTAGCTTGGCGGGCCTGGTCCGCCATCTCTTTCGCCGTGCCTGAACGCGTGAACCACCTAGACACTTTGGTCCTCGGTGGTTCTTATTGAATGGGCCGGCGCCTGAACTGGGCCGGTTCGGTCGCTTTATCGCCAAGCACCTGTTCTTAAATGAAATCCTTTTTGTATTTTTGCTGCTTATCTCTCCTGCCGTTGTCGGGGGCGACAATTGCGTTGACGAAAGACGCTGCGGACTGCGATTGGATTAGTTTCAGCGGTGGAATGTCGGGGATTTTCGATACGGAGCACAATCCTACCTTCGTCGTCGAATATCGTTTTGGCCAAAGCTGGCACCGCGTTCATCCCTGGGCGGGTCTGAGCTGGGCGACCGACGGTGCGGTTTTTGCTGGTGGGGGAGTGTTATACACCCTTTCGACCTTAGATGAGGTCTGGTCGCTAACCGCGGGAGGCGGGCCGGGCTATTATGAACGGCATCAAGGAGCAGATTTGGGGAGCCATTTGGAATTTTGCACCTTTGGTGAAATTTCCCGCAACTTACCATGGAAACATCGGGTCATGATCAGACTTATGCATATATCCAACGGTGGCATCACCGAACGCAATCCCGGCAACGAACTTCTTTTACTGGGCTACGCTATGCCCTTGCCATAGGCGGCCAAATTGCGCAGCACTGAAAGTTTATTCCCAATAATTTCAAAACCCACGCGTCCCTGGAAGAGCGTTACATGAATTTCTCTCGCATCCGATTTCTGTTTCTCAGTTTGCTGTCGTTGTTTACAACCGCCGTGTACGCGGTCGAGCAGCTTCCCGAAAAAGAGGAGGACATTCCAGTCGAGTTCATCCCGACCTTGGACACTACGGTGTCGTTTGGCCTGCATCGGCTTTCGAAAGGCCCTAAAGTCAGATTCGGGAATCTTGGCGTTATTCATCAAAACCCCACCACGGTTGATGATCATTATCCAAATGAATTTGTTTCGCACTATTACGCGAATGGAACGGTCTACAAAGATGGTCGAACGACCTATGAGCTCGACGCCAACGGAGCTGCTATTGCTGCGGGCAAAACTTACACGACGGGTGATTGGGTTTCAGTTATAGGCAACAACGGAACGGTTGGCACTGACGGAACCATTACCGTTTTTACGGCTATATCCACAGCTGAAGTGACATACGATTCTTCTGGTAATCCTACGGCGATTCAGAACTCCGATTCGACCTATATCCCTAACACCACACCCACCCTCATTGTCAATCCAGACGGTTCAACAACGATTGCAGACAACAACGTCCCCATTTGGGCAAGCACGAAGAGGTTTCTGCCATATAAAGATAATCAGACCCGCACTTGGAGCGTTCAGAACCTATCGCAGATTAATACAACCGATCACACCGTTTCGATGAGTTCATATGGTGTGGAGAGCGCAGGCGCTTCGGTTGAGGCTGATAGCAGCGGGAGCACCGGCTTTGAATTGAGCCTTGATCGAAGATTGGGCAAACGGGGCGGTTTTGAGTGGGGTATTTCGGGCGGATTTCAGCTCATTGAAATCAACGCTAAAGCGAACTACAATTTTGAGGCTATTCTTGATCGGACAACGGACGTTTATAAGATGGTTTCCACAGGATTTAATAGTGCCTATTACAACGGAACGGCCACGGACAGCGACGGTAATGCAGTCAGTATGAGTACCAGCCAACCGGGTAATACGTCAGATTTGACTTTGGTGGATCTGCAAGGGAAAAAACTGATCCAATATGTGAGTTCGACTTCTGTGGCGACAACGACCACCGGGGGTGATGAGACATCGGCTACACCCCTTTACACGTCTACAGGTTTCGACGCAAACGGTAACAAGCTCAACGATCCAAACGCTGTCCGGTGGGGTACGTCGACGCCGATCGGAATAGCCTACATCGAAGGCCATTATCAGCTTAAGGGTGCCTATTACTTAATGCACTTTGGGCCGAGCTTGCGTTATCGTTTTAACGATCGGTGGTCGGTCAGCGGCAATTTTGGATTTGCTCTTGGGTATGTCGGCACCGTTTTTCGCGCAGATGAACAATTCAACAGTGTAGATAATGTCCAGGATTTTAATGGAAATCCAGCGCCGACGCTCCTCGTTGACGACGCCGCTAATGCTTCGATTTACCGCTCGCAGGAGGAGAATACGACTCACAAATTTATTCCCGGGTATTATGGCGAGATTAACGCTGAATATTGGGTCACCGAGCGCACGGGTTTCTATTTTGGTTTAAGCCGTCAGACCATGCGTTCCTTTAACCAAAACAAGCTCTCTGGCCGCACGGCGAAAATCGACATGGGATCGAGCTCAGGTTGGCGCATCGGTATCATGACGCGGTTCTGAGCCGCGTCGCAGCGCTCCTGGTTACCCTTTTGATTGAATCTTCAATCCGGCGAGTACGTCGTCCACGCTGCGTAGCTCGTTTGCCGGAAAGAGCGAATTGATGCGCGTAATCACCTGCTGGATGATGCCGTCGGGGCATGAAGCGCCGCCGGTTAGGAGCACGCGCAACGGTTTGCCTCCCGTTGGAAATGCGCGCGTTTCGATACCATCATTGCTTTGGCTGTACGCGCTTTTGGCGGGGAATAGATAATGCTCCACACAGTCGCGCGAGTGGATGTTGGCTTCGCCCTGAATAAAGAAAGAGCGTTCACCTAGCTTTTGCTCGCACAGACGATAGAGCTGGTAAGTGTTGGAGGAATTTTTTCCACCAATTACAAACGCTGCGTCGAGCGGTCCCGCGAGGGCTTTGCTGAGCGCATCCTGATTCACTTGTGTGGCGTAGCATAAAGTGTCGCGTTTCCCGCCGCCGCCCACGCGATTCGTCGCTTCGATATCGCCGAGTTTTGCCGCATAGACGCCCCGCAAGTGCGTGAGAATCTCCAGTGTCTCGTTCATTAGAAGCGTGGTTTGGTTAACGACTGCCACGCGCTCCAAATGACGATTTACGTCGAAACCCGGCGTATGTTTGCCAGCAAAATCGCGATAGAAACGGGCGCGCTGGTCTGGATTGTCGCTGGCAATGATTTCGCCAAGCAGACGCGCCTCGTCGAGGTTGCGCACGATTACGGCTTCGGCGTGCCGGCGTGCGTTGGAGAACGTGGCTTTCGTCTCTTCATGTTCGTGTTTGCCGTGGATAACCACAGTATATCCCTCCTCTCCAAAAGTGCGCGCAGCTTTCCAGACTTTCTCTACAAGCATGCAAGTGGCGTCGTATTGGTAAACCGGCACGCCCTTCCGCACGAGCCGTCGTTTGTCTTCATCAGTGGCTCCGAAAGCCGGGATGATCACAATGTCGTCAGGCGCAAGTGTGTCCCAAAGCAATTGTTCGGTAGTTGTGCCGGTGGATTTATCGCCAGCGGTCGTGTAGGGAACGCCTTTGTCGGTTTGTAGATAACGCAGCCCGCGCCGGAGTAGATCCTCGTTCACGAACGGATTATGAATGAGCTCGCTTAGCATGTAGACGCGGCGGCCAGGATTTTCCGCCAAGGTTTCATAAGCGCGCTCGATCGCGTTTTTCACGCCGAGGCAGAAACCAAAATGGCTTGGGATTACATATTGCACCGCGCCGAAATCCAATGCCACGGGGGCGATAGCGGTGCGTTCGTGTGTGCGTGCGAGTGCCTTAATCGCCTCGCAAAGTTTCGATTGATAAAGAGCGTGGGCGGCGGGATCGAGTTGGTAAATGAGCCGGTTACGCTCGTTATCTGGACGAAATTTAAAAATAAAATCGTTTTCGCCAAGATGCAGGTAAGGGATTTCGATAAGGAATGGTTCGATCGCGGCAAGGATCGCGATGAGAGCTGGAGACAATGAGGCGGGCGCGGTTTGAAGTTGTTCTAGCGAAACAAAGCTGACCGAGGTGTTAACCGGTGTTCCGACGACCTGTGAGAAAAATACGCGCAAGCGAGCACCGTCATAACTGACGGCGAAGTATTCAGCGGGCGGCGTGTGCGTTTTGAACGCGAGTTGGAGTTGGCTTAGGGCTCCGGTCAGAACATCACCGGAAAAAGCGATGCCCTGAGTCGCGCCCTCTCGCAATACGGCGAGCTGGTTGCGCGCATTGAAAGCCAAGATGACGAAGCGCTCGGACAATGTCGGGTGCGAAACCATGAATGCGCCAACCAACACGACACAGCCGGGGCGGTCAAGCGGCGGGGCAACCGAAGACGTCGTCTCGTACGCTCTCCACCGATCTGGCGTGCATTCCCGTATGGAGGCAAACAAGCGACCAGGCGTGTTGACTCAAGAGCTGAACGAAAAAGTAGCGTGCGGTAAATGGCGTGAACGTATTCGGTTGGAACCGGCGGCTGACGATTGGAAATCGATGCGGATTGCTCGCGGGCAATTACCGACCTTTTGCACAAAGCCGAATCAATGAAAATCGGTAAGCGCTATTGCGATTGAAGCCGAGTATTTCAGCGCGAAGGTCGACCGCGGTGGTGGAGCAGGGTGGGCGATGATCCCCGGACTGGCACGTACACTGCCGCAGAACTATCTTGGGCCGGTAGAAACGCATATCCATGAGAAACAGGACGTTTTTGAGTTGGAAAGTAAGCCTTCGACCCTCACGGAATTGTTTGCATTTGCTGCGGGGGTGCGACATGCACGTTTTTTCGCGGCACAAAATCCCATCCGCCGTTTCCATACTCACCTCCTATTACGCATGAAACTGAAACATACGCTAACCGCCTCCTTGTTACTCGCACTTGGTGTTGTTGCCTCGCTGCGCGCCCAAGAGGTGAAATTCCCCGCTGGTGCTGCTCCCGCTCCGGCCGCAGCACAACCTGCCGCTCAGTTTACTGAAGCGCAGGTACTCGAAACCCTTGGTTGGTACCTCGGTAAACAGAATGGCTTCGCTGAACTCGGCTTCTCTAAGGAGCAGGTTGATCAGCTCGTAAAAGGCATCCAGGGTGCTGCTGCGGGTAAAGATTCACCTTACGATCTCGACAAGATCGGACCAGAGATCACGAAATTCATGCAGGTCAAGCAGCAGGCCTACGTCGGCAAGCTAAAGGATCAAGGAAAGGTCGAGGGCGAGAAATTTTTCACCGAACTCAAAACCAAGAAGGGCGTGACCGTCCTCCCCAGCGGTTTGGGTTACGAAATCCTCAAGACAGGCACTGGCGATTTTCCAAAAGCTACGGACAAAGTTAAGGTTTTCTACACTGGCACGCTCTTGAACGGTAACAAGTTCGACAGCAATGTCGGTGGCGAGCCGGTAGAATTCGAGTTGAAGGGCGTGATCCCTGGCTGGACTGAAGGCATCCAGAAGATCAATATGGGCGGCAAGATTAAGCTCTATGTTCCTTCGCAACTCGCTTATGGCGAAGAAGGTAACCAGGGTATCCCGCCGAATTCGGCGCTGATCTTCGAGGTCGAACTTCTCGACATCAACGCGCCTGCTCCCGCTGCTCCGGCCGCACAAGCTGCTCCCGCCAACGCCAAACCGGAAGCTAAGAAATAAAACTCTTTATCAGCTCTGATGTTCCAAGCCCTCCGCTGCAAACGGAGGGCTTTTTGTTACCTAGACAGAATACGAAAGGTAGATTTTTGTCTTGCATGGGATTTGCAATAAACCAGAACGCCCCCCTGTGCAAATTGCTCTCATAACCGAAACCTATCCACCCGAAGTCAATGGTGTCGCTTTGACGCTGAATCGGCTCGTCGGCGGTTTAGGAAATCGGCGGCACAAAGTTACGGTAGTACGCCCACGCCAACGAGGTGAGCCTCCTAATGGCCCGCGCATTCACAACGCGGCGGATGGATTTGAGCAATGGTTGGTGCCGGGCTGGCCGATTCCATTCTACAATTCGTTGCGTGTGGGATCACCCGCAAGTGGTTTGCTAAGCAAGCGTTGGCAGGTAGTACGTCCTGACGTAGTTCATATCGCGACGGAGGGGCCGCTGGGCTATTCGGCGTTGAAAACGGCGCGACGGTTGGGCATCCCAACTTCGTCCAGCTTTCATACTAATTTTCATCAATACGGCGGTCACTACGGAATGCGCTTTGGTCGCGGGGTGGTGTTGCGCTATCTGCGTTGGTTTCACAATCGAACCGCATGCACGTTGGTACCGACCGATGAGATGCGGGCACGACTGGCGAGATTTCATTTCGAGCGGCTAACGGTGCTTTCGCGTGGCGTGGATGCGCGGTTGTTTTCGCCGACGAAGCGGTCGGAAGCGTTGCGCAAATCTTGGGGCGCGGCACCCGAGGATCCGGTCATGATCCATGTTGGACGGATTGCGGCCGAAAAAAATATCGATCTGGCGGTGGAGACTTATCAAGCCATGCGCCTGATCAATCCGCGCACGCGGCTTGTCTTGGTGGGTGATGGTCCGCTGCGTCCCACGCTCGCAGCCAAATATCGAGAATTCACCTACGCGGGCATACGTCGCAGCGAAGATCTCGCGGCGCATTACGCGTCAGCAGATTTATTTTTGTTCCCAAGTATGACTGAGACGTTCGGCAACGTCGTCATCGAGGCTTTGGCAAGCGGGCTGATCGTCGCTGGCTATGACTACGCCGCGGTGCGCCAGCATGTGCGTTCGGGCATTAACGGCTTCAGTGTTAAATTGGGAGACAAGGCCGCGTTTTCGCAGATGGGGTGCGACGTGATTGGCAAGCGAACCACTTGGCCAGCATTACGCGCCGCAGCTCGCATCACGGCGCAAGCGATTAGTTGGGAAGTGATCGTCGCGCAGTTTGAAACGCTACTCGCCGGTCTGATAAAAAAGAACTGAGTGGCTCCGGCCTGCGTCGGATCCGCAGTCCTGTTTTCGTGTTTGGCAACTGGGTGCTGAAGGCGTTTGCTGCCGCTTAGTTAAATGAGCGTGCCCGCGACCAATCTTTATCTTGTCGGTTTCATGGGAACCGGAAAAACCACGGTAGGCCGTGCTGCGGCGCAGCGCATGGGTTTTCATTTGCTCGACAGCGATGTCGAAATCGAGCGTCAAGCCGGCAAGCCGATCCCAGAGATTTTTGCTACGCAGGGAGAGCCAGCTTTCCGTGCGATGGAACGCGAGTTCATCGAAAAAGGCCATCCGGCGGAAAAATGCGTGGTGGCTTGTGGGGGAGGACTGGTTGTGCAACCAGGCATGCGAGAGCTTTTGCAGTCAAAGGGCATCGTAGTCTGCTTGCATGCTTCGATCGAAACGATTTTGAAGCGCACTCAGGGCAGCCGTCATCGTCCACTGCTTAATGTCGAGGACCCGTTGGAGCGCATTCGCACGCTCTATGCGCAGCGCGAACCGATTTACCGCCAGTCAGGAACATTGATTTTGACCGACGGAAGGCCTCTTAACGATATCGTGGCTCACGTGATCAGAGCTTATCGTCGCGAGGCTGCGGAATTTGGTAAATGAACACGCGCCAAGCGGAGTTACGTGTGCGTCTTCTGGCGCTAGGCTTTGACGACGTTCGATTCGTGCGATTGACGGCGGTCGATGGCAGCTTTTTACGCGATTGGCTGGCGAATGGTATGCATGCCGATATGCAATGGATGGAGCGTTCGGCGGCCAAGCGGCTGGATCCGCAGCAAGTACTACCCGGAGCGAAGTCGGCCGTGCTGCTTGGTGTCAACTAT
>Ga0302322_100001555_pt1 | contig 18820 bp, 7 predicted proteins | sample Fen_T0_2_FD_203757 | JGI IMG/M metagenome (GOLD analysis project Ga0302322, IMG submission 203757) | Peat permafrost microbial communities from Stordalen Mire near Abisko, Sweden - Fen_T0_2 | ecosystem: Environmental > Terrestrial > Soil > Wetlands > Permafrost | place: Sweden: Abisko... | reverse complement strand
GAGCCCCTCTGCCCGCCGGTGCCGGACGCCGTGACCGCGCGCCCCCGGGTCAGCCCAGGGCGACCGCGAGGACGTGCATGACGTTGCCCGGCGTCACGCCGTCGTTGATGTTCGGCAGCACCAGGTAGCGGACCGTCTTCCCGGGCTGCAGGTCGACCGTCGTCCCGTACACGCTCACGGTCTGGTTCTGGCGCCCGCCCGCGATGTTCAGGTAGGGCATGGTCGCCAGGACGTCACCGCCCGGCGCGGGCGTGGTGCCCCACCAGTCGGCGAAGCTGAGCGTGAAGGGCTGCGTGGTGCCGTCGGTGTAGACCACCGTGGCGGTGCCGGAGGCGGTGCCGTAGACGCCGGTGCCGAGCAGTCCCAGCTTCGTGCCCGACCCGGACAGGGGGAGCACCTGGCCGACGGCCTTGACGTTGTCGGGCGTCCCGGGTTGCGAGGCGGGCCAGGTGAAGGTGAGCCCGTCGTGCGCCACCTGGGTGCCCGGCGTCAGGCTGGGCGTGGCGGCGGCGAGCGCCTGGGCGGAGTAGCTCGCCTTGTTCCCGTCGATGTCGCCCGCCGCGGTCCCGTCGTCGCTGATGGCCGTGCTGTTGTAGGCGGAGGTGAAGGAGGGGTACGGCAGGGCCGTCGACCCGCTGCCGGACGCCTCGCCCGTCCCGTTGGCGTCGGTGAAGGTCGCCGTCGCGCTGAAGGGGACGTTGCCGGGTGCGGCCCCCGACGGCACCGTGACCTCCCAGGTGACGCGGGCGGTCTGCCCGCCGGCCACCTGGTCGAACGTCGTCGCCGTCGTCGCGCGGGCGGTCCAGCCGTCCGGTGCGGTGAGGGTCACGGTGACGTCGCGCAGCGGCGGCGCGCCCGCGGGGTGCGGCACGGTGGCGGTCACGGTGAGCGTCTGGCCGGGCTGGGCGATCGGCGGCACCTCGAAGGTGAAGGGCTCCTTCACGGCGATCGGCACCGATCCCTTGACGCCGTCGACGACCACCGTGATCGTGGCGACGCCGGTGGCGACCATCGTGACCTTCCCGTCCTTGCTGACCCGGGCCACCTTGGTGTCGTTGCTGCTGTAGGTGACCTTGGCGTGCGTCAGGTCGGCGAAGGTCTGGTCGCTGCGGGACGCCTCGACCACCCGGGACGCCGTGACGTGCTGGGCGGCCTGCGTGGTGTCGTCGGCGATCCAGGGGTTCTGGGCCGTGAGGTCGAGCGTCTCCCCGGGGGCGAACAGGGCCTTCGGCGGCTGGACCGTCACGGTCTGCAGCGTCGGCGTGGCGTCCGCCGTCACCTGGACCGAGCCCTGCAGGGCGGCGGTGGCCGAGTCCGGTCCCACGGCGAGCTGGTAGTCGCCGCGGGCGACCTCCTGCCGGTGGTTCGCCGGGTTCCAGACGGACAGCTGGGCCAGGGGCACGGCGACCGTGATCCGCTGGGTCTTGCCCGGCGCGAGGACGCGCGTCTTGGCGAAGCCGGCCAGTCGCTTGCCGGGCTGCTCCTGCTCGCTGCCGGTGACGGCCGGGGTGGTGGCGTAGAGCTGGGCCACCGTGGCCCCGGCGACGTGCCCGGTGTTGGTGACGGTGAACGAGACGCGGACGGTGTCGTCACCGGTCGCCGTGCGGCGGTCGACGGACAGGGCGCCGTAGGAGAAGTCGGTGTAGCTGCGGCCGTACCCGAACGGGTAGGTCGGGGTGCCGGTGAAGTACTGGTAGGTGCGGCCGAGGCCGCCGGTCTGGGACGGCGTCAGCCCGTAGTTCGTGACGGCGGGCAGCTGCGCGTCGTCCGCGTACCAGGTGAAGTTCAGGTGCCCGCTCGGGTTCTGCCTCCCGGTCAGGACGTCGGCCAGCGCGGTGCCCTGGCTCTGGCCGTTGTAGCCGCTGAACACGATCGCGGGGAACGCCTGGCGGACGTCGGCGACGGCGAGCGGCCCGACGGCCTGCAACGCCAGCACCATCCGGTGGTTGCCGAGGGCGGTGACCTGGTCGATCAGCGATCGGTAGTTGCCGGGCAGGGCGAGGCCCGCGCGGTCCCGCTCCTCCCGCGCCACGTTCTGGTCGGTGCCGGCCATGACGACGACGAGGTCGGCGGTCCGGATCGCGTCCGCGGTGGCGGTGGCGCAGGTGGCCGCCGTCGTGGCGGTGGTGGAGGTGCCGCACGCGTCGAACACGACCGACGCCGCCGGGTCCGCCGCCCGCACCGCGGCCGTCAGGCCCTGGACGGCGGTGGTGGTGTGGGTCGGCTCACCGGAGTACCCGCCGAGCGTGACGGTCCCGGCGAGATCGCCGACGACGACCACGTGGTGGAGCGTGGCCGGGTCCGCGGGCAGCAGCGGGCGGTCCGTGCCGGGCACGGCGTCGTTCTGCAGCAGCACCAGCGAGCTGTCGGCCACCTGGGTGGCCAGCGCCTGGTGTTCCGGGCTCTCGATCACGTCCTTGGTGATGCGGGTGTAGGGCACCTTCGAGGGCGCGTCGAACTCGCCCGTGCGCATCCGGAGGGTGAAGACGTGGACGAGCGCGTCGTCGACGGTGCCCTCGCTGAGGATCCCGGCCTTGATCGCCTCCTGGATGTTGCCCAGGCTGTACTCCGAGCCGGTGCAGTTGAGCTGCGTCCCGGCCCGCAGCGCGTACGCCTGGGCGCCGGCCGGGCCGCTGACCTGCTGTCCCGTCGCCGTGTTCGTCCACGTCGTCCGGCCCGTGGCCGACGTCGCGCTGGTCCACCCCGGCGGTGCCCAGCCGTGGCTCGACCGCAGGTAGATGTCGCCCACCGCCCCGCAGTCCGAGGTGGTGTACCCGGTGAACCCGTACGTGCGCTGCGCCAGCAGGTTCGCGGTGTACGTGTTCGCGGGCGCGGGGGTCCCGTTGATCGCGTTGTACGACGTCATGAGCCCGGACACGTGCGCGTCCTGGATGAGGTCGGCGAACTGCGGGGTGTAGTAGTCGCGGAGGTTGGTCTCGGTCGTGTCGGAGCTGCCCGAGTGCCGCGTGTTCTCGGTGTCGTTGAGGGCGTAGTGCTTCGCGGTGGCCGCGACCTTGAGGTACGGCGACGTCGGGCGCCCGTCGGGTTCCTGCCCCTGGTAGCCGTTGACGAACGCGCCGGCCATCCGGGAGACCAGGAACGGGTCCTCGCCGAAGCCCTCGTCCGTGCGTCCCCAGCGCGGGTCGCGGTCCATGTTCACGGTCGGGGCCCAGTAGGTGAGCATCCCGTAGGCGTTCTGGTCCGCGCCGAGGTTGTTCTGCCCGACGCCCCACAGCGACTTGTCCAGGAACCCGCGGGCCTCGTCGGAGATGGCCTGCGTCTCCCGGTAGACCAGCTCGGGGTCCCACGACATGGACGCCGCGAGGTTCGTCGGGAAGCTGGTGGCGTGCGGCCCGCCGTTGACGCTGCCGTGGTTCGCGTTGCCGCCCAGCAGGTTGACGCCGTGCTGGCCCTCGCTCCAGTAGGTGTACTGCTGCACCCCCAGGCGCGGGATCGCGGGGGCGCTGTTGGTGTGCAGCTGGGCCACCTTCTCGGGCAGCGTCATCCGCGACACCAGGTCGGCCGCCCGTTCCGCGAAGGAGTGGCGGGTGTCGAGGTAGACCGGCGTGGCCGCCCGGACTCCGGGGGCCGCCCGGACTCCGGGGGCCGCCTGGGCGCCGGGGGACCAGGCGATCGACGCCAGGAGCGGGAGCAGCGCGAGGGCCGCCGTTCTGACGGGTGAGGAGCGCACGATGACCTCCTGTGGGCGGGCGCGCCGTCCCCGTCGATCCGGGCGCCGCGCAGGCAGCGGCCGGATCGACGGGGACGGCGCGTCCGAGCCTTTGTGGGGAGCGGCTGGACCGCATCGGAGCTGCGGGCTTTCCGGGCGGTTCGACCGGCTGTCCATGACCATGCTGCGCGCGCTCTCGAGACCCTAGATCCACCCAGAAATCACGTCAAGATCGGTCATATCGGGCAGATGTTAACGCTGCTTCGTCGGTGCAGGGCGCATGAAAATCTTTCCCACCCCGTCGTGAGACTCTGCTCCGGCCCCTTCCCGACCCCTTGCCCGTGATGGGGCGATCCGGGACGGCCCGGCAGGTCGAGCGCAGTGGGGTCGGTCCTGAGGGGTCAGCGTTCCCGGGGGCTGATCGCGTCGAGGGCGCTGTGGAACGCGGCTTCGAGCGACTGCCCACCGGGGTCCGCCACCACCTGCTCGGCGGCGGCGAACAAGCCCCACAGCACCGAGTTGGCCACGACGTGAGACTGCAGGCTGTCCCGTGGGGGGCGGTGGTCCGGATGCGCCAGCGCCGCGGCGATCCGAGCCGCGGCCTGATCGATGCGGAGGTGGACGGCGGCCCGGACCGCGGGCACCTCGACGAAGTACCTGGCCCGGCGCAGGCTCATCGCGTCGTCCTGCTGGAAGTGACCCCTGCTGATCCTCGCCAGGGCCAGTTCCGCCGCCTCGTAGAGGTCGTGGTCCACGAGGAGTTCGAGCAGGGCGGTCATCAGGGGCTCCTCGTACTCGTCATGGATGAGGATCCCCTCCTTGGTCTCGTAGTACCGGTAGATCGAGCTCGCCGACACGTCCGCCTTCGCGGCGATCTCCTCGACGGCCACGTCGTCGAAGCCGCGCTCGTCGAACAGGGCGATCGCCACGTCCTGGATGCGGCGCATCGCGTCGATGCGCTTGCGCTCGCGCAGGCCGGGGCGGGGGTCGGGATTTCGTGACACTCCTGGGGTCCTCCTCGGGCCGGCCGGGCAGGTCGCGCCTCCCGGCCTGGTCGCAGTGACCGGATCGGGTCACGCGGCTGTCGCAAGGTACCCGACCCGGACGAATGGTACAGTCACTTTCATGAGACAGTCACTGTCTGCTGGTGGGTCTGCTGAGCAACCTCTGATCGTCGCCTCGGGTCTGGTCAAACGCTTCGGCAGCACCACCGCCCTGGACGGGTTGGACCTGGAGCTGGATGCGCACCAGGTGCACGGCTTCCTCGGACCCAACGGCGCGGGCAAGTCGACGACGATCCGGGCGATGCTGGGGCAGCTGCGCCTGGACGCCGGTCGGCTCACCCTCTTCGGGCTCGATCCCTGGGCCCAGGCGGTGGCCGTCCACGAGCGGCTGGCCTATGTCCCCGGCGACGTCGCCCTGTGGCCGGGCCTGACCGGCGGCGAGTGCATCGACCTGCTCGGATCGCTTCAGGGGAGGTTCGACCATCGCCGCCGGGACGAGCTCCTGGAGCGGTTCGACCTCGACCCGACGAAGCGCACGCGCACCTATTCGAAGGGAAACCGGCAGAAGGTGGCCCTGATCGCCGCTCTCTCGACGGATGCCGAGCTGCTGCTGCTGGACGAGCCGACGTCCGGCCTGGACCCGCTGATGGAGTCGCAGTTCCAGTCCTGCGTGCGGGAGGCCAAGGAGCGGGGGCAGACGGTGCTGCTGTCCAGCCACATCCTGGGTGAGGTGGAAGCGCTGTGCGACCGGATGAGCATCGTGCGACGGGGCCGGGTGGTCCGCACCGGCACCCTCCAGGAACTGCGTGAGCACACGCTGACCTCGATCTCCGTCTCCACCCCGCAGCCGATCACGCAGCTCCGGGGCCTGCCCGGCGTCACCGTGGTCAGCGAGCGGCCCTCCCCGGGCGGGGTGCGGACGCTGGCCAAGGTCACCCCGGCGGGCCTGCCCCGCGCCGTCCAGGTCGTGAGCGCGGAACCGATGTCCGCCCTGACGGTGCAGCCGCCCAGCCTCGACGAGCTGTTCCTCGACCTCTACCGCGACGACGCTCCGGCGGTCGCGCAGGCTGCACGGTGAGCACGCTGGGGTCCCTCGTCCCGGGCACGGCGTCCGGTCCGGCCTCGGCCCGGCCCGGCCCGGCCTCCCGGGGCCGCCGCTGGACGGGCACCGGCCGGATGGCGCGGCTGGAGTTGCGGACCGGTTGGATCGGGCTGACCGTCTGGCCGCTGGCCATGGCGGGCCTGGTCTGGGCGACGGCGGCCGGGGCCCGCGGCCTCTACCTGCAACCGGCGGCGCGCGCGGTGTACGGAGCCACCGTGGGTGTGGACCCGGCGTCGATCGCGTTCAACGGCCGCGGGTACGACCTCGGCACCCTCGGCGGCATCACGGTCAACGAGGTCGGGTTCTTCGGCCTGCTGTTCCTCCCGGTCGTGGCCGCCCACCTCGCGATCCGGCACACCCGGGCCCAGGAGGACTCCGGCCGCACCGAGTTGGTGACGGCCGCCAGGGTGGGCCGCTCCGCGCCGCTGGCCGGTGCCGCGCTCGTGGTGGCGCTCGCCCTGGTCCTGACCGGGCTGCTCAGTGCCCTCGCCCTGATGGCCAACCGGCTCCCCCTCGCCGGATCGGTGTACTACGCGGCGGCGCTGGTGCTGCACATGATCGTCTACCTGGGGGTCGGGCTGCTGGCCGGCCAGGTGAGCCAGACCGCCCGAAGCGCCCACGGCCTCGCCCTGGGCGCCATCGGCGCCGTCTATCTCGTCCGGGCGTTGATCGACGGCCGCTCGTGGGACGCCACCTGGGCCACGCCCATGGGCTGGCTGGCCCAGGTCCGCCCGTACGGCGACCTCCGGATCTGGCCCTACGTCGCCCTCGCGGCCCTGGCGTGCCTGCTCTGCCTGGCCGCGGTGGTGGTCTGCGGGCGTCGCGACCTCGGGGCGGGCCTGGTGACGCCGCGTCCCGGCCCGGCGGTCGGGACCCGCCGGTTGACCGGGCCGGTCGGCCTGCTCTGGCGGATCACCCGCGGTACCGCCTACGTGTGGGGTGCCGGCACCGTGACGTGGGGGTTCGCGCTCGGTCTGCTGTCCCAGGAGACCAGCCGCATGTTCGATACGAACCCGGGGCTCGCCAAGGCGTTCGGCGGCGACGCGTCGCAGCCGGAGCAGTTGATGACGTCGGTGGCGGCCGTGCTCGTCGCCCTGCTGTCGAGCGCCGTCGCGGTCCAGGGCATGGCGAGGCTCGGCGGTGAGGAGGCGTCGGGTCGCCTCGGTCTGGCGATCGCCGGCAGGTTCGGCCGGACCCGCTGGTGGCTGTCCGCGGTGGGCCTGCTCGCCGGGCAGGCCGGGTGCGTGCTCGGTCTCGGCGGACTGGGGTACGACCTGGGCGCGGCGCTGGCGTCGGGGCGGGTGGGCACGATCGGCCGAGGGCTGACGGCGTGCATGGAGTACGCCCCGGCGGTCGTGCTGACGGCGGCGATCAGCGCGCTGCTGCTGTCGGCGTCCCTTCGGATCGTCGCCGGGGCCTGGGCGGTGTTCCTCTGGTCGGCCGTGGTGGCGATGCTCGCGGACACCCTCCGGCTGCCGGCCTGGTCGCGGGATCTGTCCCCCCTCCACCACATCGGCCGGGTTCCGTTCCAGGCGTTCGACGGCCGAGGGGCGGCCGTGATGGCCGGCCTCGCCCTGGTCGGGATCGCCGGGTCGGTCCTGCTCCTACGCCGGCGGGACCTCGCCGCCGGCTGACCTCTCGACCTGCGGTTCGACCGGTCGGGCGGCCCGGTGCGGGAGGCGGGACGCGATGGTCCGGATCAGCTCGGCGCCGACCGGCCACAGGAAGAAGTGGTCCCCCGGGAACACCCGGACCGAGATCGGGTGTCGCGAGCACTCCTGCCAGGCGGGCAGCCCGCCGACGTCCACCAGGGGGTCGTCGGCCCCGCCGAAGACGACCAGCGGGCAGCCCAACGGCTCGCGGGCCGCTGCCGGACGGTGGGTCTCGGCGAGCTCGAGGTCGGCGCGCAACGTCGGCAGCAACAGTTCCATCAGCTCCGGGACGGCCAGCACCTCCCGGGGGAGTCCCCCCAGGTGGGCCAGGGCCGAGAGCAGATCGGGGGTCGGCAGCAGATGCAGGTGCGTCCGGGGGCCGGTCGCCAGCGGAGACGAGCGGCCGGACACGGCCACGACGGCGGGCATCGCCGCCCCCCGCCGCTGCAGTTCCCTGGCCAGCTCGTAGGCGATCAGCGCGCCCATCGAGTGGCCGAACAGGGCGAAGGGACGGTCGTCGCCCTCGTCCTGCAGATCGTCGGCCAGCAGAGCGGCCAGCGCTGAGGCGTCGGTGACGGCCGGCTCGTCGAGGCGGTCCTGGCGACCCGGCGGCTGGCAGGACCGCAGTTCCAGGTCGGGTGGGACCACCCCCTGCCACTGCCGGTAGACGGTGGCGGCCCCCCCGGCGTACGGGAAGCAGTAGAGCCGGGCCGCTGCCCGGGGGCGGGGCTCGAACGCCAGGTAGCGCGGCAGCCGATGCCCGGCCCGGACGTCCCCGGCGGTCACCGGTGCCCCCAGCCCTGGCTGAGCCGGGGCCCGAGGTCGGCGGCCAGCGACGGTACGTGAACCGGGTCCAGCAGGGTGAGGTGGTTGCCCGGCACCGGGACCACCTCGATCCTCGGACACACCCGCGCCCAGCCCAGCGCGGCGGCGCCGGGCACGGACGACAGGTCCGAGACCGGCTCCGGTAGCTCGTCCGCGGCCCGGTAGAGCACCACCGGTCCCTCCGAGGGGCCCGGCCGGTACCAGGAGGCGGCGTCGATGCTGCGGCGATAGGCCGCGTACAGGTCGCGGACCAGCACCTCGTCGGGCGCGCAGGTGAGGATTCCCGCCTCGACGGTCGCCCGGACCAGGGCATCCAGCTGATCCGCCTCGCTCAGGTGCACCATCCGCTCCGGATCCAGCCGGACCGGTCGCTGGTAGGTCGACCCCAGGTAGCTCGCGAAGCGCAGGAACCTGCGGGTGCTCGGATCCGCTCCGCCGGGCGGCGGCTGCCCCGCGCCGGAGGCCGGCAGGCTGGAGTCGAAGAGGACGACGAGATCCACCACCTCCGCGGCGGCGCGGAGCCGCTGGGCCACCTCGTAGGCGAGCAGCCCGCCGAAGGACCACCCGCCGAGCCGGTACGGTCCGGACGGCTGGACGGCGCGCAGCCGCTCCTCGTAACCGGTCGCCATCTCCTCGACGGTCCGCGCGCCGGTCGCGGGATCCAGCTCCTCGAATCCCCAGACGGGCACCTGCGGGCCGAGGGCCCGGACCAGGGGTTGGTAGGCCAGCACGTTGCCGCCGGCGGCATGCCAGAGGAAGAACGGCAGCTCCCGGCCCTCCCGCCGCAGCGGCACCGCCGGGTCGAGGTCCGTCCGGCCCTCCCGGACCAGCTGGGCGATCTCCCGGATCGTCGGCCGGGCGAAGACCGAGCGCAGGTCCAGGTCGCACCGGAAGGCCGCGGCGATCCGGCCGGTCACGAGCATGGCGAGCAGGGAGTTGCCACCCACCTGGAAGAAGTTGTCCCCGACCCCGATCTGCTCGAGGCCGAGCACGTCCGCCCAGATCCGTTCCACCGCCAGCTCCACCGAATCCCGAGGTGCCAGGACCGCACCGCCGCCGGAGGTCGGCACGGGCGACGGGCGTTCCGTCGGCGACGGCAGCGCCGCCCGGTCGACCTTCCCGTTCGGGGTGAGGGGGATCCGCGGGACCGGCAGGATCACATCGGGACGCAGGTGGGACGGCAGCCGTTCGGCCAGCAGCCCGTGCAGCTCCAGCACGACCCGCTGCTCCCGCCGGCGGCGCAGGGGGTCGTTCACGCAGGCCGACCACGGCAGGGGCTCGGCCAGCGCGCGCTGCGCGGCGGCCGCGTGCCCGGCGAGCAGCCGGTCCGGATCGGCGAGGTCCAGGCGCACCAGCACCGCCTCCAGCATCCCGGGCCCGGAGCCGGTGAGCAGCTCCAGCCCGTACCCGCACGCCTCGGCCAGGCGGGCGAGCCGGTCCGGGCGCAGGCCCCGGCCGGGCGGGGCGACGCCGTCCGGGGCGACGCCGTCCGCGTCGCGCAGCGCCGCCAGCAACTCGACCTGGCGTTCGTCGGGCAGCCCCGTCACCCGGACCACGGCCGGGCCCTGCCGCAGCACCTCCTCCAGGTCGCGCCCGGAGGTGGCGTCCCGTCCCCAGACCACCGGCCGGGCCGGTGGGATCCCACCGTCCGGCGGTCGGACGGAGAACATCACGTCGTAGCGGAAGAGGTTCATCTCGTTGTCGTGGACACCGGTCCGCACCAGGGTGCGGACCGACAGTCCGGGGCGGTCGGCGGCGAAGCGGCGGAAGAAGTCCGGGTGCACGACGAGTTCCTCCTCGCCGTCCGCCGCGGCCCGCGCGGCCCGCGCCGCGGCCGGGTCCACCGGACCGGGACCGGGACCGCCCCGCAGCACCGACAGGTGGAACGCCTCCAGCAGCGGCAGGGATCGGACGTCCCCGACCAGGAGGTGCCCGCCCGGGCGCAGGCGACCGAGCGCGCCGTCCAGGACCCGCCCGAGGTACTCCGCGTCCGGGAAGTACTGCACCACGGAATTGACGACCACGAGGTCGACGGTCTCGCCGGCCACGGCCGTGAGGTCGTCCGCGAAGGCCTCCACCAGCCGGACCCGGGCGTCGTCGATCAGCGGGTCGGCCGCCAGCCGAGCGGCCAGCGCGCCGAGCACCCGGGCCGAGGCATCGGTGCCGGTGACCTCCATCCCCGCGGCCGCGGCCCGGACCAGCACCATCCCGGTCCCGCACCCGAGGTCGAGCACGGTGGCCGGGGCGGACCGCCTCACCTGCGCGAAGGCGGCGTCCGCCCAGGCCGCCATCTCGTCGTCGGGGATCGGCTCCCCGGTGTAGCTGCTGCGCCACCCGGCCGTCCCCAGCTCCCGTCGCTGCGGGTCGGTCTCCGCCGCGTAGGTCTGCTCGTACACGGCACGCCAGGCGAGAACCTGCTCGGTGCTCTCCGCCGCCTCCCGCCCCCCACCCCGGCCCACGACGACGTACGCGGCGAGACCTCGTGCGCTGCCCTCGCCGTGGGCGACGACCAGGACCTGCTCGACCGCCGGATGGGCGCGCATCACGCCTTCGACCTCGGCGGGTTCGACCCGGAACCCGCGGACCTTCACCTGGTGGTCGAGCCGGCCGAGGAAGTCCAGGCCCCCGTCCGCGCGGCGACGGGCGACGTCGCCCGTGCGGTACTGCCGTCCCCACGGGCTGTCGCCGAACACCTGCGCGGTCTGCTCCGGCCGGCCGGCGTACCCGCGGGCGAGGCCGATCCCGCCCAGGTACAGCTCCCCGGGCACACCCACCGGCAGCGGCGACCCGTCCGGGGCGAGGACCCGGGCGGTGATGTTGTCGATCGGCCGGCCGATCGGCGGGTCGCCGTCGTCCGTGGGGTCGCACAGCTGGGCGGTGGCGATGATCGAGGCTTCGGCCGGCCCGTAGAGGTTGAACAGGCGGCGGCCGGCACCGAACCGCCGGACCAGCGCGGCCGGGCAGCGCTCGCCGAGCACCGACAGGGTGTGCACGCCGGCCAGCCCGGCCTCCGGCGGCAGCGTCTCCAGCGCGGACGGCGTCATCGAGATCGACGTCACCCCCTCCGCCGTGACCACGGCGGCCAGCGCGGCCCCGGAGGCGACGACCTGCTGGTCGACGATCAGCAGGGTGGCTCCGCAGGCCAGGGTGGCGAACACCTCCAGGATGAACACGTCGAAGGTGATCGCACAGAACTGCAGCACGGTGTCGTCGGGCGTCAGGCGCCACAGCCGCCGGTGGTGATCGGTGACGTTGCGCAGCCCGAGGTGCTCGATCTGGACTCCCTTCGGCGTCCCGGTGGAGCCCGAGGTGAACACCACGTAGGCCAGGGCCGTCGGGTCGTCGGCCACCTCGGGCGGCGAGGCGGGCTCGCCGGCCGCGTGATCCAGCGTGTCGTCCAGGTCGAGCAGCGTCACCCCGGATCCGGCGAACGGCCCCTGGTCCACGGCCCTGGACACCAGCGCGACGGGCGCGAGCTCCTCGACCAGGGCCAGCAGCCGTGCGGGCGGGTCGGCCGGGTTCAGCACGCAGAACGCCCCGCCCGCCCGCTGGACCGCGAGCATGGCGACGACCAGTTCCGGCGAGCGCTCCAGGAGCAGGACGACGACGGCGTCCCGCCGGACCGCGCACCGGACCAGGACCTGGGCGAGCCGGTCGGCGGCGGCGTCGAGTTCGCCGTAGGTGAGTCCCCGGTCGTGGTGGCGCAGGGCGACGGCGTCGGGTCGGCGTCGCGCGGCATCGGTGACCAGCCGGTGCGCGGGACGCCGGTCCGGCAGCGGGCGGGCGGTCCGGTTCCACCGCCGCTCCTGCTCCTGCTCGGGGGCGGACAGCATGGGCAACCCGCCCGACGGCTCCTCCAGGTGGTCGCAGAGCCCGGCCAGCAGCGTGCACAGGTGCTCCAGGATCCGCGCGGCGTCGTGGGCGTCGAGCCGGGACGGGTCGTGGATCAGCCGGATCGTCACCGTGGGCCCGGGCAGCACCATCACCATCACCGGGAAGCCCGTCCGGACGAAGAAGTCGACGTCGCTGACCTCCAGCGACGCGAACCGGCTCCACAGCGAGTCCCCGTGGGTCGCGTTCTGCACCACGACCACGCTCTCGAACAGCGGCTCCCCGGCACGCAGGCCGCTCCACGCCGCGACGTCCGACGAGGACACGTGCTGGTGGCGCAGGGCCGCGCCGGTGGCCGCCTGGACCTCGGTGAGGACGTCGACCAGCCGGTCCGCGGTGCCCAGGTGCAGGCGCAGCGGGATCGTGTTCACGAACAGCCCGACCATCCTGGCGGCGCCCGGGAGGTCGTCCGGCCGGGCCGCCGTCGTCACCCCGAACACCACGTCCTGGCGGCCGGTGTACCGGGCGAGCAGCAGGCCCCAGGCGGCGTGCACCGCCGTCGACAGGGTGAGCCGGCACCCGGTCAGCATGCGGCGCAACCGGTCGCCGTCGGCCGCGCCCAGGACCGCCTGCACCGCATCGTCGGCGGTCGCGGCGCCGGTCCCTCCGGCCGCGGCGTGGGCCGGCTCGACCGGGTGCGGCGGCGGCCACCGCACCGGCTCGTGACCGGCCAGCGTCCGGCGCCAGAACTCCTCGTCCTCGCCGTCCCCGCGCTCCGCGCGATCGGTCACCCAGGCGACGTAGTCGCGGTAGGGACGCACCGGCTCGACCCGGTACGCGGCGCCGGCGCACGCGGCCCGGTACCGGTCCTCCACCTCGTTCAGGACCAGCCCGACCGACCACCCGTCCAGGACGATGTGATGGTGGCTCCACAGCAGCCGGTGCAGGCCGTCGCCCAGCCGGATCAGGACCAGCCGCATCAGCGGTGCCCGGTGCAGGTCGAACCCCTGGCGCCGGTCCTCCTCCGCCAGGTGCGCCTCCCGGGCGGCGGCCTCCCCGGGACCCGAGCCGGTCCAGTCCAGCTCGGCCAGCCGGAACGGGGCGTCCGCGCGCACGACCTGCAGCGGTCGCCGCTGCCGCTGCCAGACGAATCCCGTGCGCAGCGCCGCGTGCCGGGCGACCGTGCCCGCCCACGCGGCCCGGAACGCGTCCACGTCCAGGGGGCCGTGCAGGGTCAGCCGGGTCTGTTCGACGTACATACCGGTCCCGGGCGCCCGCAGCGTCTCGCTGAGCAGGCTCTGCTGCATGGGGACCATCGGGTAGACGTCCTCGATCTGCGGCGGCATCGTCAGCTCTCCTCGGCGCCGGCGAGTTCGGCCAGCAGGTCGTCGGCCTCGTCGGCGTCGAGCGTGACCAGCTCGCGTGGGCGACCCACCTCGGCCACGGCCGCGAGCATCCCGTCGCGCAGCGCCTCGGCGACGCCCTCGCCGATCCGGCCCCGGTCGACCCACCAGTCCAGGTGCAGCAGACCGCGCCACAGGTAGGCCCGCAGCTCGAGCGGGTGCCCCAGCCCGGGCGGGGTGAGCCCGGCCGGGAGCACCCGGTCGAGGTCGGGCACGACCAGCCCGCTGCCGGGCGGCGCGTCGGGCAGCACGCCCAGCCAGGCCAGCAGGATCTCGGCCCGGGGACGGCGGCGCAGCACCGCCGCGCTCGGGGCGTGCAACTCCCGCAGCAGGTCATGGCCGAGTCCCTGGCGTGGAGCGGGGGCCGTGGCGCGGCCGGGCTCGACGAGCACCGGGTAGATCGTGGTCAGCCAGCCGATCGTGCGGCTCAGGTCCACCCCGTCCAGGCCCGCCTCGCGGCCGCTGCCCTCGACGTCGACGAGGACGGCGGCGCCGTCCCCGACCTCGGTGACGACCTGGGCCAGGACGGGCAGCAACAGGTCCTCGATCCGCTGCCTGCGGTCCCGCTGGACGGCGAGCACGCGCTCGGTCGAGGCCGCGGTGAGGGCCGCCGGCAGGCGCTCGACGCGCCGGGAACCCGCCGCCGACGGCTCGGCGGCGAGCCGGGTCAGGTCCGCCGGCTGCGGTGCCAGCCAGTGCGACCGCTCGGCGAGGATCTGGGGGTGACCGGCCAGCGTGCTCAGCGCGGCCGCCCACCGCCGCCAGGGCGTGGGGACCGGTGGAAGCCGCACCGCCTCGCCGTCCAGGGTCTGGCGCAGCGCGAGATCGAGGTCGGCGAGCAGGATCTCGTAGGAGGCGTTGTCGACGGCGAAGTGGTGCACGGACAGGGCCAGCCACGAACGTCCGGCCCGTTCGTCGCGCACCAGCGCGGCCAGCACCGCCCGCCCGACCTCGGCCCCGGAGCCGGCCGGATCGGCGCCGGCGGGGTCGGCCCCGAGCCTGGCGAGCAGCTCGGACACCGGCTCCCCGGGCGCCGGCGACATCTCCGGCAGCGGCTCCGGCTCCGGCGGCGCCGACCGGACGGACTGCCGGGGGAGGTCCGGCCCGCCCGTCAGCTGCAGGCGCAGGACCTCGTGGTGGGCGACGACCGCGTGCAGGGCCGCCGCCACGGCCGCCGGACGGGCCCGGGGCGCCAGCTCGAGCAGGAGCGGTACCCGCCAGCCTGCCACCGGCCCGTCCGCCTCGCGCAGGACCCGCCACTGGCCGGGGGTGATCGGCGGCTCGGGGTGGTCGACGTCCGCGACCCGTAGCGCGGTGACCTGCTCGGGTCCATCGGGTCCACCGGGTCCATCGGGTCCATCGGGTCCACCGGGTGCCCCCAGGAAGGCGGCCAGGGCCGCGATCGACTGGTACTCGAACAGATCGCGCGGGGTGAGCCGCAGGCCCTCCCGGGCGGCGGCGGCGGCCACCTGCACCGCGACGACGGAGTCGCCGCCGAGGTCGAAGAAGTTGTCGTGACGAGCGACCCTGGGGAGGCCGAGCAGATCGCGGCAGATCCGGCCGAGAACGGCCTCGGTGCCCGGCTCGAGGTCGTCGACCGCACCCTCCGCGGCGTCGTGGTCCGGCCGGCCGGCGTGGCCGGTGTGGCCGGTGTGGCCGGTGTGGCCGGCGTCCGGCTCGGCGGCCGGGCCCGGGCCGAGCCGGGGCCCGGGCGCCATCCAGTGCCGGGCCGGCTCGAACGGGTAGCCGGGGAGCGTGACCCGGCGGGGCGACGGCAGGCCGGGATCGGGCGGCCAGCTCACGTCGAGCCCGGCGGCCCAGCACCCCCCGACCCCGAGCAGGAACCGTTCCAGGTCGTCGCCGTCCTCCTGGCCCTGGCGGACCAGCTGGACGGCGCGGTGCGTCGACGACCATCGAGGATGCCTGCGGGCCGCGGTGATCAGCGTGCGCCCCGGGCCCAGCTCGACCAGCACCCGCCCCGGATCCGTCAGCAGCGCGTCGAGATTGTCGCTGAAGCGCACGGTCGACCTGATCTGGTCGGCCCAGCGGGACGGATCGGCCGCCTCCTGCGCGGTCATCCACCCGCCGGTCGTGTTCGACGTCAACGCCGTGCGGGGCGCCCGCGCCGGTACCCGGGCCGCGACCGCCTCGAACTCGGCCAGCAGCGGGTTCATCAGGGAGGAGTGGAACCCGTGGCTGGTGTTCAGCCGACGCACCGTCCGGCCGGTCCCCGCCGTCCGCTCCTGGAAGGCCTCGATCGCACCGGCCGGACCGGACACGACGCAACTGCCCGGCTCGTTGACCGCGGCCAGGCTGAGACCGCTGCCGGTCAGGAGCGGCTCGATCTCGGCTGCCGGGGCCCGTACCCAGAGCATGGCGCCCGGACCTGTCGCCGCCATCAGCCGTCCCCGTTCAGCGACCAGGGCGACGGCGTCGTCCACCGTCCACAGCCCGGCCAGCGTGGCCGCCACGTACTCGCCGACGCTGTGCCCGGCCAGCACCCCGGGAGCCAGACCGTGGTCCCCCAGGGCGCGGGCCAGGGCCAGCCCCACGGTGAAGAGCGCCGGCTGCGCCAGCTCGGTCCGGCGCAGCGCCTCGTCGTCGTCCCCGAGGAGCACGGCCCTCAGGTCGAGCCGGAGGTGGTCGCCGAACCTCGCGGCCAGCTCGTCCACCTCGCGGCGGAAGCCGGGCAGCCGCCGGTACAGGCCCGCGGTCATCGCCGGGTACTGGACCCCCTGGCCCGGGAACAGGAACGCGACCCGGTCCGGCCCGCCGTCGACCTGGGACGCCGTCAGCGTGCCGGGTCGCCCGGGCCCGTCGAGGGCGTCCGGCACCGACCCGGCGTCGCCCACGGCGACCAGCCGGCACCGCATCGGCGTCCTCCCCACGGCCAGGGTGTGCGCCACGTCCGTCAGGTCCTGGTCCGCGCCCTGCTCGCGGAGATGGCCGGCCAGCGACCGGCGCAGCCGGTCGAGGGCCTGCGGGGTCCGGGCGGAGAGGAGCAGGACGCGCGGTCCCGTCGTCGCCGCCCGCCGCGGTCGCGGCGGCGCCTCCTCCAGGACCACGTGCACGTTCGTCCCTCCGACACCCAGCGAGCTGACGCCGGCCACCCGGCGGCCGGGTCCCGCCCAGGGGATGGTGTCGGGGCGGATCTCGAACGGCGTCCGGGCGAGCTGCAGCTCCGGGTTGGGCCGGCGGTAGTGCAGGGTCGCGGGGAGGGTCCGGTGCTGCAGGGCGAGCACCGTCTTGATCAGGCCGGCGATCCCCGAGGCCGACTCCAGGTGGCCCACATTGGGTTTCACCGAGCCGAGGACGCAGGGACGGTCGCCCGCGCGTCCCTCGAAGGCCGCCGCCAGGGCCCTCACCTCGACCGGGTCCCCGAGCGGGGTGCCGGTGCCGTGGGCCTCGACGTAGCCGACGTCGTCCGGCCGGACCCCCGCGACGACCATCGCCTCCGCGACGACCTCGGCCTGCATGGTCACGCTCGGGGCGGAGAACCCCATCTTCCGGGATCCGTCGTTGTTGACCGCGCTGCCCCGGACCACGGCCCGGATCGGGTCGCCGTCGGCGAGGGCGGCGGGCAGCGGCTTGAGCACGACCACGCCCACGCCACTGCCGAACACCGTCCCGTCGGCGGCTGCGTCGAACGCCCGGCACCGGCCGTCGGGGGACACGATCGAGCCCGGTTCGTACAGGTATCCCGCCCGCTGCGGCACGCGGACCGATACCCCACCGGCGAGGGCGACGTCGCAGTCGCCCACCAGCAGGCTCTGGATCGCCAGGTGCACCGCGAGCAGGGAACTGGAGCAGGCGCTCTGCACGGCGACGCTGGGCCCGGTGAGATCGAGCGCGTGGGAGACCCGGGTGGCGATGTAGTCCTTGTCGTTGGCGAAGGCCAGGCTGACCATCGCCATGTTCGCACCGCTGCGGAACGTCGCGTCCAGGTCGTAGTGCGGCAGCACGTTGTTGATCAGATACGAGCTCGTTCCGGTGGAGCCGAACACGCCCACCCTGCCGGCACTCCTCGGGGCGTATCCGGCGTCCTCCAGGGCCCACCAGGACGTCTGCAGGAAGAGCCGCTGCTGCGGGTCCGTCATCCGGGCCGCGGCGGGCGTCAGCTCGAAGAACTCGGCGTCGAACTCCTCGATGCCCTCGATCGGCGCGGCCCGGCGCACGTAGGCCGGATCGTGGAGGATCAGCGGCGGCACTCCGGCCGCGGCCAGGTCCTGCTCGTCGAGCGTGATGATCGACTCGATCCCGGCGGTGAGGTTGGACCAGTACCGTCGTACGTCGGTGGCGCCGGGGAACCTCCCGGCGAGCCCGATGATCGCGATCTTGGCGTCGTCAGCCGGCTCCGACGTCATGACCTCGTCCTTCCCTGGGTCGCGCGCAGGCGTTCGGCGCGGACGTCACCCCGTCCTCGGGCCCGTTCCCGGACGGACTCCTGGGGCCCCGACCGCCCGGAGGGCAGGCCCAGCCGGTCGCACACCTCGGCCGCCAGCTCGTCCAGGGTCACCCCCTGCAGGACCAGGGCGAGCGGCAGCGTGACCGCGAAGTCCGCCGTCACGGCGGTGCGCATCCGGACCGCCAGGAGCGAGTCCAGGCCCAACGCCGTGAGCGGGACGGTCGGGGGGAGCCGGCCCGGGTCGTAGCCCATCACCGCGGCGATCCGGTCACGCAGCCGGCCCCGCACGAGGGCCGCGGCCTCGGCCGGCGCGTGGTCCGCCAGCGCCTGCGGCCCGGGCCAGCCGTCGCCGCCCCCCGGCTCGCCCAGCTCGGCGCCCAGCCGCGCGAAGAACGGCAGCGACGTCAGGCCCGGATAGGCGGCGAGGATCCGCTCGGGGACCAGCCGGGCGACGACGACCTGCGCCCGGCCGACGGCGCCGCCCCGGGGCAGCAGCACGCTCAGCGCCTGCAGCCCCTCGGCGGTCGTCATCGGTTCCAGTGCCCGGCCCTGCTGGCCCCGGGCCAGGCCGACCTCGCCCCAGGGCCCCCAGCCGATCGCGAGCGACGGCAGTCCCTCCTGCATCCGCCAGCCCACCACGGCGTCCGTCCACGCGCTGGCGGCCGCATAGGCGGCCTGGCCGGGGGAGCCCAGCACCGCGGCGGCCGAGGAGTAGACGGCGAAGAAGTCCAGCCCCACCCCCCGGCACGCCTGCTCCAGCCGCCACAGGCCCCAGGCCTTGGGCAGCCACACCCGGCGGCAGGCCGCGGCCGTGACCCCCTGCACGATCTGGTCGGCGACGACACCGGCGGCGTGCACGACCCCGCGCAGCAGCAGACCGCCGTCCACCGCGGCGCTGACACACCGGGCCGCGGTGAGGTCGTCGGCG
>Ga0302322_100001554_pt1 | contig 18821 bp, 16 predicted proteins | sample Fen_T0_2_FD_203757 | JGI IMG/M metagenome (GOLD analysis project Ga0302322, IMG submission 203757) | Peat permafrost microbial communities from Stordalen Mire near Abisko, Sweden - Fen_T0_2 | ecosystem: Environmental > Terrestrial > Soil > Wetlands > Permafrost | place: Sweden: Abisko... | reverse complement strand
CGAGTATTGCACTCGTCTCTTTTATTGATTTGAAGCGCTTATTTTACTTGTATTTCCAATTCTGTACATCCCAGGTCATACTGCCCCAGGTGCTAATTGTATAACCTGTAAGTTTTGAGCTGAAACCATACCCATCCTGGAAGAGATAAAGATAATTTTGCACAGCGTCTTCCTGGATCAACTTGCCCAATTGGCAGTAGGCATCACGACGTGTGGCTTGATCAAAGGTGCCGCCAGCGGTATTGATAAGTTCGTCCGCTTTGGGGTTTACCCAACGAAAATGGTTGTCGCCATCGGGTTTCTCAGCACTCGGAATACTGGTGGAAAGATAGGTGTCCAGCACGGTGCCTTGTGGTTCAAGACCAAAGCCGCGGTCATAGATCAACATATCGTAATCACCAATTTTCATTGGTGAACCATCTGCAAAGGAACCGAAGATGATCGAGAAATCAAAGTTTTGAATGTTGACTTTAATGCCGACGGCTTTGAGATTCTCCACGATGAATTGTTCGGTACGGTCCAGCGGATCATAATTGGTGTAGCCTTGAAGTTCCAATGAAAGCTTCGTGCCATCTTTGGCATACATCGCGCCTTTCGCCACACGGACACCGTCTGACCCTTCCACCCAACCTGCATCGGTCAAAAGTTGTTTGGCTTTTTCAACATCAAAATTGTATGCGCGTGGAATATCGCATTTATACCAGCCATATGCAAATGGACTGGTTGAAGAAGTTACTTGTCCATGTAAGACATCCTTGATGAGGGTATCATAATCGATGGCATATGAGATCGCTTGTCGTACACGGAGATCGCCAAGGATTGGATGAGGAGTAGCAGCGCTCGGGTCTTTATCGCCTGGTTTGCTTAAGTTGAAATCAATTGCCATGTTCCAAATGCCCGGCACAAGGATCTGTTGACCCGCACCGTTCAAGGCTTTGTCATAATCCCCTTTATCTTCACCGGGCCACAGATGAACCTGCGCTTCACCCTGGATCATCAATGCGGTTTGCGAAGCGGCTTCAGGCACAATGCGGAAAACCAATGTGTCAATATAAGGTTTGCCCTGCTCATAATAATTTGGATTACGCGCCATCGTAATACTTTCTCCACTGCGCCAATCTGTCACCATGAACGGACCTGCGGAAACGGGCTTCATGTTGTAATCCCATTTGGTCATCTCTTCCGGTTTGCCAGTGGCATGACGCGGCAACACAGCATAGGAGAATTGACCAAGATAACCAACATATGGTTCTTTGTAATGCACAATTGCGGTAATTGCATCGGGCGTGTCAATGCTTTCGATCAAATTAAAACCGGCAGTCCCATTGTATGCGCCACTGTTCGGATTCGAAATCGCCTCCCAGGTGAACTTGATATCGTCTGAAGTAAGCGGTTTACCATCAGACCACATTAAGCCCTCGCGCAATTTCCATGTCACTGTTTTGTGATCATCAGAAAGCGTTGGCAGATCAGCAGCAAGGCGCGGTTCATATTCACCTTTTGCATTTGGCGTAGTCAAGCCGATGATAGTTGCATCTGAAACTTGATAGACGATCGCTGCATCTGCCAAATAACGATTGAGACCCGCAGGCTCTTCGGGAATGACGAGGACAACTGTCCCGCCTCTGCCCGCACCGACAGTTGGTTCTGCACTAGTAACCGCCTCGGTGCTGACGGCTGGTGATTGCGCGGCTGGAGCCTGTGTCGCAGGTGCGGCATTACCTCCACCACAGGCACTGAGCACAAATGTTAACACGATCAATATGGCAAACAACTTATTTCGCATTCTCTCTTCTCCTTTGGATTTTTTCTGGAGTCAGGGAGCTTGCTCCCGTTTTGACCGAACAGCAAGCTGTTCGATTCCAGAGTTACTTCTCATGCACTACATAAGGATCAAACGCATCGCGTAAACCATCACCGATAAAATTGATCGCCATCACGGTGATGAAGATCATCAAGCCTGGGAAGACTGCCAACCACGGTGCGCGATAAACATGGATCTGTGCGCTCTCTAAAATATTACCCCAACTGGGTGTTGGTGGTTGAACGCCGAAGCCCAAATAACTTAAACCTGACTCAGTAATAATGGCATACGCCATTTGTAAAGTCGCGCTGACCAATAATGGTCCGAGGCTGTTGGGTAAGATTCGTAAAAAGATCAGGCGGGCATCACTGGCACCGAGCGCTCTCGAAGCAGAGACAAATTCTCTTTCGCGCAGAACCAGAAATGATCCACGTGCGATGCGGGCGGGCCACATCCACGCAAATGCGCTGATGGCGATGATCACGATCCAAACACTGTTGCGGTAATCGGCAGACCCAGGCAGGTCACGGAGTAACGCACTAAAAAGAATCAAGACAAAAACCACGGGCAGGATGAGGAAAGTGTCTGTGATGCGCATCAATACGTTATCAACCCAGCCGCCGTAATAACCTGAAAGTGCGCCGACAAGGATGCCAACGATCAAAGAGAATACCGTGGAAAAAATCCCAACCGCAAGCGAAACTTGACCGCCGTATAAGATACGTGTGAAGGTGTCACGTCCTAGTTCGTCGGTGCCAAACCAATGTTGAGCAGTTGGTTTTTCGTATCCGTTTTTGGGATTCTGTTCTGTAGCAGAGTAACCGCTCAATGGGGCGGCGAGGACAAGTATCACCATGAGCAAAAGAATGATCGCCGAAGTGAACGCGAAGCGATGTCGCTTGAAACGCCGCCAAATTAACGCCGCTAAACTTTCGGGTTGAATTGAAGCGGAGATCAACGCTTCGGTGGTGGATAATTTATCAGTCATAGCGAATGCGTGGGTCGAGAAATCCGTATAAAATATCAGCGAGCAAATTGAAAATAAGAATCAGTGCGGCTTCGATCATCACCACCGCGAGTAGAACGGGGTAGTCACGTCCACGCGCAGCATCCCAAAAGAGACGTCCCATACCGGGCCATGAAAAAATTGTTTCGATAAAAACTGCGCCACCAAAGACTGAAGGCAAATCCAATGCCATCATTGTGACGAGCGGCAACAATGCGTTTCGTAAGCCATGCCGAAAATGAACGAGACGAATTGGCAGACCCTTGGCGCGGGCAGTGCGCATGTAATCTTCGTTCAATACATCGCGCATGGATGAACGCAGAAAGCGTGAATACCATGCCACCCAACCCGCACTGACTGCCACAATGGGCAATACCAAATGCCAGATCAAATCCAATACATTGCCTTCTTTGCCGACGGTGTACATGCCGCCAGCCGGAAATAACGGACCCGTGCTGAATGGATTTTTGATGAGGAGATAAAAAACAATAATTAACAACAAGCCCAGCCAGTAAACTGGCACACTTTGCCCTGCGAAACTCAATGTGGTGACGAGGTTATCGAAAAAAGAATAAGGCTTAATCGCGGAATAGACTCCGATGGGGATGGCGATTAGCAAAGTGATGAGAAAGCCGATACCGAACAACATGAGTGTGGCAGGGAGGCGTTCCGAGATCATGTCTGCAACCGGGCGGCGAAACTTAATTGAATAGCCCCAATCGCCTTCGAGCACAAAAGCTTTGAGCCACTTCACATATTGAATAGGCAATGGTTGATCGAGTCCGAGTCTGGTGCGCTGTGCGGCAAGTTGTTCCTTGGTGACATTCGGATTACGTTCTGCCTGTGCAAGCGGACCACCCGGCATGAGGCGCACGATGCCGAAGAGGAACATGCTCAACATGAACATGATGGGGATAGATTGCAAAATGCGACGAGTGATGTATGTGATCATTGGTTAATACATGGACCTGTCAGGTCTTCTTGTTATTCCTCGAACACGATCCTTCCATCAATCATTGTCATGACAGCTTTTGCAGACATGATCTCTTCAGGTTTCACTTCAAATAGATCGTGGGAGAACAAAACCAGATCGGCGAGATAGCCTTCTTTAATTTGTCCCTTTTCGTTTTCCTTGAATTCCACATATGCCGCATCACGCGTATAACCGATGATACATTCTTCGAGCGTCAGATTTTGATTCGGATCGGTGGGAGCGAGCTTCTTACGGTTGAGCGCTACATAGATGTTGACCATCGGGTCAAAAGGTGCGACAGTCCAATCACTACCTAATGAAAGATGTGCACCAGCGTTCTTCAAATCGCGCCACGGAAAAGAAATGTGCCAACGTTGCGGACCGGTACGTTTGGTCCAAACGACATCATCTTCCAAACTAAACGGCGCATGTGAGGTCTGCATGGATGCGACAACACCCAATTCCTTGAAACGTGGCATGTCTTCAGGCTGACAAACTTCGATATGTTCAACTCGATGACGACTATCGCGCTTTCCATTTGTCTTTTGAATTTCTTCGTAGCCATCCAATGCCTGCCTGACTGCCGCATCTCCGCAGCAATGGACAGCCACTTGCATGCCAGCCTTGTCGCAAAGCGTAGCCATGCGCGTGAAGTGTTCAAGCGTAAAGATAGGCTCGACCTTTGTATCTGGTTCATCTGCATATGGATCAATATTGAATGCAGTATATGATTCCCAGACACCGTCCATGAAGAACTTTGCCGCGCCGCCGCGTACATAATCCATTTGGATCTTTGCCATCTCTGCGGCTTCTTTCAAATCTTCTTCTTTCGTCTCTGGCTTGACGTGATACGGCACATACACCCGCATGTTCATCTCGCCTGAATCTTCGAGCGCGGCATAGACTAGCATTTCTTCCATGTCACCATTCATGTTGTGGACACTGGTGATGCCGGTTTTGTTGAATTCTCTAATCCCGAGTTTGAGCAATTCGCGTTTGCGATTTGAATCTGGAACGGGAACCAGATCAAACACGGCGTTCATCGCGTCGCCTTCGCGGAGTTCGCCTGCGGCGAGGCCGCGTTCATCGCGCACCACAATGCCATTCACAAGGTCTATATCGTTATTTAAAATGCCCGCCATCTCCAGTGCTTTGGTATTCGCCCAAGCTGTGTGGCCATCGAATGCGCCGATATAGACCGGACGATCAGCAATGATCTCATCTAGTTCCTGTCGGGTAGATACGATGTTATAGCGAATACCGCGTCCCACGACCCATTGATCCGTTTTGTTTTCGCTGGCAAACTCCAGCAGAATATTTTTTAAATCTTCTTTTGTGCGCACTTCTTGTAATTGCGCATTGCCCATCCAAATGGAACCCCACAGCAAATGCACATGCGTATCAATGAAACCGGGCGTGAGCGTGCGACCTTGTCCATCAATGACACGAGTGGCAGCACCTTTGAAAGATTCGACGCCAGTGTTTGTCCCCACATAAACAATACGATTGCCTTTTACAGCAACCGCTTCTGCGTGTGGATTTGATTCGTCACTGGTGAAGATACGCGCGTTCGTGATCAGTAGGTCTGCTTTGTCAGCCATTCTAGCTCCTCACAATTATTTTTATTGAATATACATAAATTGAGGGCATAGGTCAAGTAAATGGATAAACCACTTTGTATAATTCAATGGTAAATTTATCTTGAGGAGTTTTATGGCAAACGCTATTTTTTGGAGTATCTTCGGTTATCTTTTGGGCGCGATTCCTTTTGCCTATATTCTTGGAAAGATATTTGTAAAACAAGATATTCGCAACGTTGGCGATGGTAATCCCGGCGGGACGAACACATGGAAAGCAGGTGGTTGGAAAATCGGACTGCTTGCCATCCTGCTCGAGATCTTCAAAGGTTATCTGCCTGTTGCCCTCGCGCGTCATTATGGGACTTCAAGTTGGTCGCTGATCCCGATCTGTCTCGCCCCGATTCTGGGACATATTACGATGCCGTTCCTGAACTTCCGCGGAGGCAAAGCCCTCGGTGCGACCGGCGGTGTGTGGGTTGGGATTCTCGGCTTGTGGGCTTTCTCTATTTATACAGCGACGGCAGTATTACTTGCCATTCTCAAAGAAAATGCCTGGGCGGCCGTGTTTGGCGTCTCTTTGTTTTTGGGCTGGGCAATCTTTATTGATGGCTCCATGTGGATGATCATCTTTGGAGTTCTCAATGTCATCCTCATCGCATGGACTCATCGCCGTGAACTGACTACACCGCCTCATCTGCGTCCGTGGTTGACTCGTTCCTTTGTGCGAGGTGATAAGTGATTCTGAATTATTACTGGCAGGTCTTCCCGTATACGATCGTTGGATTTCTTGCGATTGGATTGTTGGTTGCGCTCTCGAATTATTTTTTCATTCGTCGCTTTGACGAGTTTTCAATTGCGCAGAATTTTCCGCGTGTGTCAGTGCTTGTACCTGCTCGTAATGAAGAGAAGAATATCAAAGCGTGCGTCGAATCTTTGCTTGCGCAGAATTATCCTGATTTTGAAGTTCTAGTTTTGGACGATAACTCCACAGACCAGACGCATGTCATCCTTGAGAATATTTCACAGCGTGATGCGCGCTTGAAAATTTTTCAAGGAAAACCTTTACCCTCTGGCTGGCTTGGGAAGCATTGGGCTTGTCATCAGCTGGCTCAGAAAGCCACCGGTAAATTACTGCTCTTCACCGATGCTGATACACGTCACGCGCCGAATACTTTATGTGACAGTGCCTCCGCGCTGCTTGCCCAACATGCAGATCTGGTCACAGCCTTCCCGCGTGAAGAGATGGTCACATGGGGTGAGCGATTCACTGTTCCTATTCTAGGGTTTAGCATCTTTTGTTTCTTCCCAATGCTGTTGGCAGAAAAATTTCATCTGCCTGCTTTCTCGGTGACTATTGGACAGTTCATGCTTTTTCGCCGCTCTGCATTTGACGCCATTGGTGGTTATGAAGCTATCCGCGCTCACCCTGTCGACGATATGGTACTTGGACGTAATATCATCACTCATGGTTTACATTGGAAATTCATGGATGCAACCCGTCACGTAAGCTGCCGTATGTACCATAATTTTTCGGATGCAATGAACGGATTTACAAAAAATATTTTTGCGGTGTTCAATCATCACATTCTGCTTTATTGCATTGGCTGGCTTTGGATCGCGGTTTCGTTCGTGGTTCCTGCTTTTGTATTGTTCAATTCATTTACATCGAGTAATTTCTCGAAGCCAATTGCGCTGGCCGCTGTGATCGAAGCTCTATTGATGATTGGGCTGGCATATCGCCGCTTTCGTTTCCCTGCTTATCTTGTCCTGCTTTACCCCTTCAGTTTGCTCATCTTTACGTGGATTGCCTTTCGTTCATTGGTATATTCGTTTATGGGCTACGGAACCTGGAAAGGGCGGGAGATCGCGCCACCAGCGTTCAAGTTATAATCAGCCTCAGTGAAAACCCAGATCATCACTCTCGAATCACATGACGACCTCATCTCTGTCCGCGATAGATTATCGTGGGCGAAGACGCCGCGCATTTTGTTGGTATGGCCTAAGTATGAAAAGGTCACCTTGCGCCAAGTGGATTTGAAGGTCTTGCAACGTCATGCTGCATCGTTGGGCGCGCAGTTGGGACTCGTGACGCGTACACGTCGAGTCCGTGCGGATGCAGAGGCGTTGGGAATTCCGGTATTCGAGTCTGCGGGGCAGGCGCAGAAGATGGCATGGCCCGTGGTGACGCATACGCGGCTGCCAGAAAGAATCCCAGATAAAAGTCTGCGTGAGAAACGGGAGCAGGCTCAGGTCAAGGAAGAGGCGTGGCGCACGCATCCGATCACGCGCGTGCTGGCGCTTACTATCGGAGTTGTATCCGTGTTCGCGCTTGTCGCTTTATTTATCCCGCGTGCGCAAGTTATCTTACAATCGGTCACTCAAAAGCAAAGTATCGAAATTGCGGTCAATGCGAATCCAAAAATTTCTACGGTGTTCATTACGGGTAGTGTTCCGGTGCGCGAAAAGAAAGTGATCGTGGATGGTTCGCAAACTGTGATCGTAACGGGGGCGGGCGTTGTACCGCAATCGAAGGCGCAGGGTATTGCAGAGTTTCGTAACCTCACGCAACAAGCGGTGACCATTCCGGCGGGCACGGTGGTGAGCGCAAATGCGATCCGTTTTATCACGACTGAAGATGGTGTCGTGTCGGCTGGCGTTGGTAAAAAGATCCAAGTAGCGATTGAAGCTGCTGAGGGCGGTGTTGCGAGCAACCTTGATGCTGGAGCGATCAATGCCATTGATGGTCGCTTGGGGCTTTCGTTGACAGTGACGAATCCTCAAGCAACGATAGGCGGACGCGAGCTTTCATCATTGCAGGCGAGTGATACTGATCGTGTGCATGTGAAAGACTTGTTGATGAAAAACCTTGGAGCGCAGGCACTCGAAAAGATTTTGAGCGGATTGAATTTTGGCGATCTGTTATTTGATAATACGATGAAAATTTCGCAAACACTTTCTGAAAAATATGATCCGCCCGCGGGAGCGGCTGGGACCAAATTGACCTTGACCATGCAAGTAGAGTTCTCTGCTCGATATGCATCCGCACCAGACTTAACCAATCTTGCCACACTCGCGATGAACGCTACTTTACCATCAGGCTTTTCTCCGGCATCTGAAGGTGTGACCATAAAACCGGTAACAAATCCATCACTTGCTGACGATGGCTCCCTGCATTGGACAATGCACGCCGAGCGAATGATCGCTCGATCCTTCGACGCGGCGCAAGTGACTCAATTGGTGCTGGGTTATGGTGTGAAGAAAGCGCAATCGAATTTGAATGAGAACTTGCCATCAGCCACTGTGCCAGAACTGCGATTGTCTCCATCTTGGTGGCCACTTGTTCCACTTCTGCCGTTTCGTATTTCTGTGGTGATGCAATGAAAAATTATTTTTACCACGGAGACACAAAGACACTGACAAAACATTTAAAAATCTCCGTGCCTCAGTGTCTCCGTGGTTCAATATAGAGGCATGCTTGAGAATTCTTTCAGTAGACCACGGCGAGAAAAGAATCGGACTCGCGCTCAGCGACCCCACAGCGACGATTGCCAGCCCACTTCAAGTCATCAAACACGTTTCGCGTTTGTTGGATGCCGCGCAAGTGGCTAACCTGGCGCATGAAAACGAAGTAGGTCTGATCGTGATCGGTCAATCTTTTGATGAAGAAGGGGAACCCAATCTAGCTGGTCGCCGCGCCGCAAAATTTGCCGAAGCCTTGAAAGAGCAGACGAATATTCCTATTGAGTTATTCGATGAATCATTTAGCACCCAAGATGCCCGCGCCACGCGGATTGAAATGGGTGTCTCACGCAAGAAGCGTTCTGGTCATATGGATGAACTTGCGGCGGTCATGATCTTGAGATCGTATCTTGAAACAAAACGTAATGCATAATTCACGTTGCGTACTTTATTTCCATGCGTAAACTTCTCGCTTTTATTTTTCTGCTCTTCGCCTGCGTTTGTCTTTTCCTTGTTCTAGTTACCATTCCGTCCCAAGCCACACGCATTTACGGTCCACCGACGCCAACACTTAGTCTGGTTCAACGTGTGCAATATTCTGCGCAACTGTTATGGTATGACGGTTTGCTGACCCGTCCATTAAATACTTTTGCCGAAGAGCAACCCTTTCCAGTTGATATCGGTGAGTCGGCGAATTCGGTTGCCGCGCGTTTGCAAGAGGCTGGCTTGATCCGTGACGCCGAATCGTTCCGTGCCTATCTCATCTACTCTGGTTTGGATACTTCCATTCAAGCGGGCAGTTATCAGCTCAGCTCGGCGGTATCCGCGATTGATATTGCCCATAAATTGCAGGATGCAACTTCAGCAGAAGTCAAATTTATAATTCTCCCTGGCTGGCGCATGGAAGAAATTGCCGCTTCGCTCCCGACCTCAGGTTTGCCCGTTACAGCTGATGAATTTATCGCTGCTGTTCACTCGCCCTTAAGTGGATACGATTTTCTCTCAGACGCAAGCTCCATGGAAGGATTTCTCTTTCCCGATTCTTATATCCTTTCGCGCACCACTTCGGCAGAAAAAATAGTCAATGAATTTGTGCGCAATTTTGGCTTACATCTTTCCATTGATATGACCAGCGGATTTCAAAAACAAGGACTGACTGTCTATCAAGCCGTGACACTCGCGTCCATTGTTGAACGTGAAGCTGTCCATGATGAGGAGAAGCCAATTATTGCTTCGGTGTATCTTAATCGTTTGAAGATCAACATGAAACTTGACGCCGATCCCACCGTCCAATATGGGTTGGGATATAACCCCGTGCAAGGAACCTGGTGGACAAACCCGTTGAGTCTTGATGATCTGAAATTCGATTCATCATACAACACTTATCTTTATGCCAATCTCCCGCCTTCACCAATTTCGAACCCGAGTTTGAAGTCTTTGCAAGCTGTAGCTTTCCCCACAGAGACACCGTATTACTACTTTCGTGCCAAATGTGACGGTTTAGGTTATCACGCCTTTGCGCAGACATTTGATGAGCAGGTGGCGAATGGATGTCAATAAGGGATTAATGTGTGTGCCTTAAGAACGAGAAAATCCGAACTGAATTAACTAACTATATCGGCAGGAGATTTTATGTTTTCTTTTATAAAGAAAAAGTCGGGAGAATATCCATCTGAGTCAAAATGGTCAATTCTTCAAGGGCAAAATGACGGCAAGCCAATGATAGTGCGCCGAAATGACTCTGCAAAGGAAATTTCATCAAATCTAGAATTCGTTTATCGTATTGGCTTTGCAATTCCCTTGTTAGTGTGCAATGAATTCGGATTGCCTTCAAACGAAGAAATGATTTCTCTAAATCAAATCGAAGATGAATTAAGTGATCAGTTAGAAAAAGGCGAAATTTCAATTCAGGTATTATCAATTACTACAAGCGGAATGCGTGAGTTTGTTTATTACACAAAAGATTCAAAAATAGTTGAGAAAGTTATCAGTGATGTCCGTAGTAAGTTTTCATCTCACGAAATCCAGTATTACGTTGTGGAAGACAAAAGTTGGTCTGTTTACAAGGAATTCGCTTAACAAGGTACTGACCGCTCAGGCTGCCATTCCTTTGCGGAGACGTTTGATGAGTAAGTGGCAAATGGGTGTCAATAATAGCAACGTGATATAATAGAACATTCGTTCAAACTATCTCAACAAAAACATCCTATGGACTTCAAACTTCAAGCACCCTTTATTCCCATGGGCGACCAGCCCGAAGCTATCCGCGGACTTGTGGATGGCGTGAGACAAGGCATGAAGCATCAAGTTTTGCTCGGCGCCACCGGCACGGGTAAAACATTCACGATCGCTTCGGTCATTCAAGAACTGCAAAAGCCGGCGCTCATTATGGCGCATAACAAAACCCTTGCTGCGCAGTTATATGCCGAGTTTAAGGAATTCTTTCCTGAAAACGCGGTCTCGTATTTTGTTTCCTACTACGATTATTATCAGCCGGAAGCTTATGTGCCGCGTCGTGACCTCTTTATTGAGAAAGAGACTGAGATCAACGAAGAGATCGAACGGATGCGCCTCGCTGCTACAACCGCGCTTGTTTCGCGCCGAGATGTCATTATCGTGGCTTCGGTCTCTTGTATCTATGGCTTGGGGAATCCAGAAGAGTTCAATAAAGGCTCGGTCAATCTCAAGGTGGGTGAGTTGGTGCGCCGCAATGCTTTGCTGAGACGGTTGATCGAGTCGCAGTATCAGCGCAACGACATGGATCTGAAATCCGGTACATTCCGTGTGCGCGGCGATACGTTGGAAATTATCCCTGCCTACGAAGATAAAAAAGGATTCCGCATTGCCTTCTTTGGCGATGAAGTGGAGCGGATCACCCAGTTCAACCCTGTCACCGGCGAGATCTTCGATGAGCCGAAAGAAATATCCATTTTTCCTGCCAAACAATATTTGACCGATGCCGAAAAGACCAAAGCCGCCATTACCGATATCGAAGCCGAATTGGAAGTGCGTCTTGCGCAATATCGCGAGACTGGCAAAATATTGGAAGCGCAACGTATTGAGCAGCGTACACGTTATGACCTGGAAATGTTGAAAGAAGTTGGGTACTGTTCCGGTATCGAAAACTATTCTCGCCATTTCGATCGGCGTGCGGCTGGTACGCATCCGTGGACGATGATTGATTTTCTGCCCAGCGACTATCTACTCGTGATTGACGAGAGTCACATGTCCGTGCCGCAGATTCGCGGCATGTATAACGGTGACCGTGCCCGCAAAGAGACTCTGGTTGAATATGGTTTCCGTTTGCCGAGCGCAATGGATAATCGTCCGCTTAAGTTTGAAGAGTTCGAAGAGGTGATGGGACATACGATCTATACCTCTGCGACGCCGTCCAAGTATGAAATGGAACACGCGGAACAAGTCGTTGAACAGATCATTCGTCCAACCGGACTCGTTGACCCGGAAATTGATGTGCGACCAACCAAAGGGCAGGTAGATGATCTGGTTGGAGAGATCAGACTGAGGGTGGATCGAGGCGAGCGTGTGTTGGTCACTACTTTAACAAAGCGCATGTCTGAAGATCTGGCAGACTATATCAAAGAGTTGGGCATCAAAGTCCGCTATTTGCATTCGGAAGTGGAGACGCTGGAGCGCATCGCTATTTTGCGCGATTTACGTTTGGGTGAATTCCATGTATTGGTTGGAATTAATTTATTGCGTGAAGGTTTGGATTTGCCTGAGGTTTCGTTGGTTGCGATTTTAGATGCAGACAAGGAAGGTTTTCTGCGTTCGGATACCGCGCTCATTCAAACGATCGGACGTGCCGCGCGTAACGTGAACGGACGCGTCATCATGTATGCCGATAAGATGACCGACTCGATGAAGCGCGCGATTGATGAAACGAATCGCCGCCGCGCCAAGCAGGTGAAGTACAACACCGAGCATGGCATTGTGCCGATCAGTATTACGAAGGCGATCCATGATCTGACAGAGGAATTAACCTCGAAGTCGGTGGGTGAAGGTAAAGGTCAGTATAAGACTAAGGCTGATCTGCCGCGTAATGAGTTGAGACAGGTCGTGCATGAAATGGAAAAGCAAATGAAAGAGGCGGCTAAGAATCTTGAGTTTGAAAAAGCTGCGGCTTTGCGAGATGAATTATTTCAGTTGAAGAGTTTGCTGGCGGACGATGAAAGCCTGAAGCCGTGGGAGCGGATCAAGTTATTGAGCGGGGAAGAATAAAATGTTTCAATTAAATTGACCGCTAGTTTATATGATTTAGCGATTTAGCTTCATGAGTCCACGATAGCGATTAATAGCGGTGAGCATTCCAAGAGTGATTTCTGGCTTTTGCTTGCCTGCAGTTAATTGTTCAGCATAATGACTGTAAAGCTGTTTTAACCTCTTGTAAGAATCCGGCATATTATTTTTGACCCAGTCCCAGCCGATAGAATTAATATTTTGATTGATGACCTTCTTTAATTTTTGCCACTCGAGATTATGCTCCTGAGCTATCGCTGTGAAGATGTTTTGAACATTGTTGCGGTAATCCATAGCCACATCCGAAACATCATCAATGATTTGAACAAGGAAGCTGAAGTTAAGAAAAATATCCGAAACACCCTGGGCTGTGATGTCTGGAACATCATAAACTATACTCAGTAGATTGCTCCATTGGGGTAATAAATAGCAGGCGGTCACTTCTTTATGCTTGAGTGTATCTTCAATGGATTGAGTAGTGCCGGAGGCCCAGAGGCGCATAGCTTCTAAGGCGCTGCGGCGATAATTTGTGATTTGTTTTATAAGCAGGGCTTTGCGTTGGCGAGGAATATCAAGCGTGTTAATTCGTCTAGCGAGTTCGCTTGCTGTCGCCTGGATATTGGGGGCCAGCTTGATCCTATTTATGTTATTAGACTCCCATATGTACATGGTGTCACGCTGGTCAATTAATATATCGATTTGGCAAATATAACTAAGGAAAACCTCAGCGAAGAGACTTTTATCAGGAGCTGAGATGATCTCGCTGGTTTTATCACAATAGCGAGCCCATGTGAGTAGATAATAAACATACGCAATAACACCGAAACGCGGATAGACAATCCCGAGCCCAGTCCATTTTTTTGTTTTGAGATTTTTTTGAAGGTCAGCTAAATTGTATATGAATTTTAGCCAGTCGCCTCGAAAAACGATCCAATGTGGGATATCTGAAATATCGAACAAAGACATTTCGCCAAAGCTTTTCGATGGAACGTGTAGTATCCAACGATGTAGTACTCGATGTAATACAGCCCCAATCATTTTGCTCTTCTATTTGCCCAGCAAGCTCTTAAGATACTCTGAAATATTCCCCTTAACGTAATCAGGAATCCCGTTGATAAAGGGCATTACCACTGAAGCTGAAATGATTTTGGATATGCTCAGTACCGTAATCGGCCACTCGGGTATATCCTCAATTTCCTTGATCTGTTGTTTGATAAGTTGTCGATCCTTCTGCAAAGCTTCGAGCACTTTACTTTTCTTGGTTGATACCAGATGGTCGATTTCATTGGAGATTTCATATAAACGTTTTTCATATAGTTCGAGTTTTTTTTGTTTTGCTCGAATGATGGCGTTATGAGCTGGAATGAGGGGCGATAAAAATGCAATAAGGAGAGCAATGGATGCCAGTATGGATAAGAACAGGCTTGAAGTTAATAAATTTTCTGTCGAATTAGGCTTGATAAAAGCTTGCCCGATCACCGTGATCGCAAAAGAAACAAATGTCCATACGCCAATACCGGTGCTAAGATCCAGAACCGATTGTAAACGGCGATGATATTCCAATTTGAGGGGCAACTTTAATAGATCGTTAATCAGGAGTGCGCAGCCCGTAATTCCAACCACCCCAGACCCAAGCATAAAAGAAACCGACAAGCCGTAATAGAATGACCACACAATTGCAAAAAATAAAGGATGTACGCTTTGGGTGACCCATAATGTCCCCATCCATTCGCTTGTTGGTTTGGTCCAAAGCGTGACTGTATCCTGGATCGCTGCAATAGAAAGCGGGAGCGTTGCGAGGATCATAATGCTCAGACGATTAGCCACCTGATTTGCCCATTTTCGAATCGTGAAGACAATAACCTCCTCAGATGCGTCCATGGCCGGACTGAATTCAATGAGCGTGCGGGGAAATGCCTGCGTGAACCAGTTATATGCAATAAGCGCAAGTCCCACCCAGATCGGTCCACTGTAACTAAGTGGGTTCCCTGCGTAGAGTCGAAACTCTCCAAGAACCGCTGCGATGATTCCAAATATAACCACCGGTAAAAATACAATAAGACTAATGATTATCCAGACCGACCAGCGTTTTTGTGTAAATAGCCAGAAAACCCAATTGGATTTGAAGATTTCTTGGATGCTTTGTATGTTCATTTGAATATCTCCATAAGCGCCAATAGCTCTAGTCATTATACAGCCACTTATTCTTGAATACCGTTTTGAAGCAAATCATTTTTGTTATTCCAGTGAGGTTGTTTTCACTTTCACCCAAACACCATCACGCGGCTGTAGTGAACTCAACGCCCTCATCTGAATCGGAGCTTTAGATACCAGCGTAAACTGATATAGTTGTAGCATGCGCACAAGGATCATTTTGATTTCCATGAGTGCCAGCTCGTTGCCAATACATTGACGTGGTCCGCCGCCAAAGGGGAAGTAGGCAAAGCGTGGTTTGCCCGCGGTACGTTCAGGTGAGAAACGTTCAGGGTCGAAGCGTTCGGGGTCATCCCAATATTGAGATAGCCGATGTGTTAGATGTAAGTCAAGGATGATCATGGATTTTGCCGGGATGTGAAAGCCTCCGATTTCGTCATCGCTGATCGTATCACGGAGCAGGCTCCAGGTGGTGGGGTAGAGGCGCAGCACTTCATCCACCAACATGGATAAATAAGGCAGGTTGCGTAAGTCCATTGCTGCGGGTGGGCGATCGCCTAGTACGGTTTGTATCTCGGTGCGCAGCTTCAATTCGGTTTCGGGGTTTTGGAGAAGCAGGCTCCATGTCCAGGCAAGGGCGTTGGCTACATCTTCATAAGCGGCGAAGAACAGCGTCATGATCTCATCGTGAAGTTCTTCGTCAGTCATGCCCACGCCGATCTGTCCATACTGTGCGCCCATCAGGAGCGAGAGGATATCAATAGGTGCATGACCATTGCGACGTTGTGCGATTTGTTGATAAGTAAATGTATCAAGGATTTGAACGGCTTGATCGAAGCGCTGATTGAAGGGCGGCTTGATGACTAAGCGGACGCGGTCGATCGAAACTTTGCGGACGATTGCCAGCGCTTCCAAAAACGGATCGTCGCTTTTGAATTCGACGCTGAAGAGTAACTTGCCAAGAATTTGTAGGTTGATCACCTGTGTCTCGGCATTGATTTCAAGTTCGCCACCGCGTTGTAAATGTTCACTCCATAGTGGCAGAATACTTTCGGCAGTGGAAATAATGATCTTGCCATACTCGTCAATGTGCTGATGATTAAAAGCAGATTGCACCATGCGGCGTTGCTTGAGCCACGACTGTCCATTGTTGGTGGTCAAGCCTCTGCCAACAACCTTGGTCGTTTCATCGAAGACAGCTCCAAGGTGATAGTTTCTGGCATTATCCTGTAAGACATATTTGATGTGTTCAGGCTGCGTAAGCAAATGCGCGCAATAACCCAATCCTTCCAAACGGACAATATCGCCATATTGCTGACGAAGGTTTGCAAAAAAGCGAATGGGGTCACTGTAATAGCCTGGCAAACTTTTTAGGAAGGAAAATCCTTTCGGACCCGGAGCGATGCGTTTAGAACTTGAATCAGGCATGTGCTTATTCGCTTTTATCCAACTTGTATTGATTGAATATCCAAAAAGAGATTAGTAATATAAGTCCGCCAAGCAAGCCTAATAGACGAACACCTAACGGTCCATTCGGATCTGTTCTACTGCGACCCAGCAGAAGAAATAATGGAATGATCGCCAGCCCGAATCCGCTGGAGGCTTGGTTGAGCAAGCCCCAAACGGAATAGAACGATCCTTCGCGGCGTTGCCCCGTGAGTTTTTCATCGTGGTCGGTGATCTCGGCGATCATTGCGCCTGGCAGAATTTGCGCGCCTGCCAAAGCGGCGCTTTGCAAAACAACCCAAATGATTCCCTGTGCAATGAGCGGAATTGGTATCCAGTCCCCGATCAACATCAAAGCAGAAAGACTGATTGCGCCCGCGAGTAACGAACCGCGAAAGACAGCTTTCATACCATAACGTTCAGAGAGTTGATTTATAAAAGGAAAGCAGATCAAAGTGATAGCGATGGCTGGAAGATAGAAATACACCGTATCAGATTCTTTGAGATGACAGACTTCAGTAACCACAAACGGCAAAGTTTCTAATACCAGTGTTGCCGCTGTCCACATCAATCCCCAGGTGATTGCGAAAATTTGAAAGGGGCGATTGCCAAACGTTATTTTGAGGCTGGTGAGAAAAGAGATCTGTCTTATGGGTTGAAAGCTGTGATCAATTTGTTTGCGTAAAAAGAATCCCGGCAAAATTAAAACTGGCGCAACCAGCACGGCAAAAAACAACATGCTGTGAAAATAACCAAATTTTGAGATCAACGGACCCGTGAAGCCAGCTAAAATATTACCGCCCAATAAAAAGCCAGTCTTCCAGCTTGATATTGCCACGCGCTCTTTTTCGCCCACAGCCAATTCAGGTAATAGCGCTTCGTAAGGTACTTGATGAATCTCGTATACAGCATTGAATGCGATCAGCACTAGAAAAAGATAAACTGAAGTGAAGCTCGATGAGCCGTTGTGTGGTGGCGTCCATAAAAGAACAAATAGAATCGGTATCAGAATTGCGCCACCGATGATATAGGGCAAGCGTCGCCCCCAGCTCGAGCGGGTGTGATCGGAAATATATCCAACCGGCAAACCCAATAAAATATTGACAGCCTTGCTAACAAGAATTACGATGCTATAAAATGCAAGCGGAACAAGTGGAGGCGCGCCTGGCGGCAGGTAAAAATACAAGAGCCAGCCGCTTGCGACTCCCCATAACGTTGAACTCCCAAACATGATGATAGCGTATGCCAGCCAGGTCATAATTTGATTTTACTCTACTACCAAAAGAATGCCATGAGATATTTACAATGATCCTCCGTGTTTTTTACTTTATCCTTGCGATCCTAGTCCCATATTTTATTGAGCAATATGCCTACTCAAAATTTATCCCTGCGCGGAACAAAGAAACCCAAAACACCGAAAACGTTTCGCAAAGTTATGGTTGGCGATTGATTTGGGACACAGCCTATTTTGCGTTGTTTATCAATGCCTTGTACCGAATCATTTTACAAACTAAGCCATTATCAATTATGGAATGGCTGGGCTATTTTTGTTTTCTGTTCGGCGTCGCCTTGCGGATTTGGTCGCTAAAAGAGATCGGTAGATTTTATGATCCCGGCATTGTGGTCAAAGCCGATCATCAAATGATTAACACCGGACCTTATCGCGTTCTACGGCATCCACTACATTTAGGGACTGTTTTGCAAATTGCCGGGTTGGCTGGCTTTGCTCCTATATGGTTGGCGTTTCCGGCTGTACTTGCATCTTTAGTGCTTTGCCTATATTTGAATCGCACCGAAGACAACACACATCGACAGCTCGGTTCCGCTTTTGAATCTTATTATTTAAAAACGTGGGATTTGATTGATCTGATTTTCTGGAAATGAAAGCGCCTGATCCACTCTTGCGATAACAGAATACTTCCGCCTCTTTCGCAAGCGGAGCCTACTACTGCACTTCAGCCTTTTTCAATCGGAAAGTTAAACCTTTACGCGCGCGTGATTGATCTCGGTAATGTCACAATACAAGAGACCTGGGTCACAGCCTTCACACTCCAATTGCAGTGTTGCGTGTTGGATGTTGTATTTATGAAAGAGCACTTCGTTTACATTGCGCTGAATATCTGCGCCTGAGCTGATGGATAT
>Ga0302322_100001552_pt1 | contig 18831 bp, 26 predicted proteins | sample Fen_T0_2_FD_203757 | JGI IMG/M metagenome (GOLD analysis project Ga0302322, IMG submission 203757) | Peat permafrost microbial communities from Stordalen Mire near Abisko, Sweden - Fen_T0_2 | ecosystem: Environmental > Terrestrial > Soil > Wetlands > Permafrost | place: Sweden: Abisko... | reverse complement strand
AGATAATACTTTTGTTTCCGCTGTTCCTACTAACACCATGGGCTCAATAGCAATCGTCATACCTGCCTTGAGAGGCATTCCAGTGCCTGCTCTACCATAGTTTGGAACCTGCGGGCCTTCATGCATTTGGCGCCCAACACCATGCCCAGTGTATTCACGCGTCACATAAAAGCCATGGCTTTCAACATAATTTTGTATCGCCGCAGAGATATCACCTGTACGATTACCAACACGCATTTTGTCGATACCTGCGTGTAACGCACCTTTCGTGACATCAAGCAGTTTCTGGGCATCAATAGATATTTCTTCTACTCCAGCAGTAAAAGCTGAGTCACCGACGAAACCATCCAAAATTGTTCCGCAATCAATAGAAACTATGTCGCCAACTTTGAGCTTTTTGTTTTTGCTCGGTATACCATGGACAAGCTCCTGGTTGATGCTCGTTGTAATGGATGACGGAAAAGGCGGATGCCCATATCCTTTGAAAGGCGATATACATCCATGTTTCCGCTGCACTTCCTCAGCAGCCGCGTTGAGTTCAGCAGTGGAAACACCCGGTTTTAAAAGTTCTTTTACAGCAGCCAACACAATTGCATTGACACGTCCGGCTTCGCGCATAACATCAAGCTCAGTTGCGGACTTTAAGTGAATCTGGCGCGACCAACTCATAATATCTACTTCTTCAACGCAATCACCATAGCTTGCGTTACTTGATCTATGGTTTGCATTCCATCAATTTCAACCAATTTACCGTTGTCACGATAGTAAGATAGCAACTGGGCAGTTTGATCCAAATAAACTTGGATGCGACGCTTTACAGTTTCAGGCTTATCGTCATCACGTTGGTATAGTTCAGATCCATCATAATCACATTTTCCATTCTCTTTGGGAGGATTAAATTTATGATTAAAAATATGGCCGTTTGCGCGACAAGTCCATCTTGTACTTAATCGGTCGACTAGCACATCGTCATTACCAATAATGAACGGAGCTACATCCACGCGACCTTTGAACTCAGCAAGCATTATTTCCAGCGCATCTGCTTGGGCTGGGGTCCGGGGAAAACCATCCAAAATAGCACCATTTGCACAATCAAGACGACCGAGACGTTCCCGTATCATCCCGATGGTTACATCATCCGGAACCAGCTCCCCTTTACTCATATAAGTTTGCGCAAGTTTACCAAGGTCTGTCTGATTCTTAAGGTTCTCTCGAAACAAGTCTCCTGACGAAATGTGCGCCAAGCCTGTTCGCTCTGATAGGATTTCTGCCTGCGTTCCTTTGCCAACGCCAGGGGGACCCAAAATGACAATAAATGTAGTCATGAATAGGTTCCTAGTTTATGAGTAATTTTTCCTGGTAACCATGCAACTTGAGTTCTGCCTCAATATTCATAAAGGTATCACGAACAACACCAACAACAATCAGCAAACCAGATGAAGAAACGAGGAATAAACCAACACTGTTTGCTGCACCAGGTAAAATCAATTTCAGCAAAAATGGCATAATCGCAACAAAACCTAACAACAAGGCACCAGGCAATGTTATGCGACTTTGAATGCGACTCAAATATTTTTGGGTAGCAGCGCCACTATGTACACCTGGGATTTGAGCACCAGAGCGTTTCAAGTTATCTCCATAGTTTTGTTGTTCAAAAAGCACAGTTGTATAAAAATAAGTGAACGAAACTACCATTATGAAATACAAAACCCAATATCCCCAGGAACTAGTGCCGGTTGCGTTAAAGAAACCTTGCACACCTGCCGCTAAATTTTTCACCCATTCCGTATTGGAACGAATAAAAAACCCAGCAACGATAGCAGGGAATTGTAAAAGCGCACTGGCAAATATCAAAGGGATCATACCTGACAAATTAACCATCAATGGCAATGTGGGTTGAGGCATACGAACCGATTTACCACGTTGCATTGTATAAAAAATTGCACTCTTTTGAGCATACATAACTGGCACATTTCGGCGCCCTTGCTGAACATATACAACAGCAACAATAGTTAGAACAATGATTACAACCATGGCAGTTATTAATGTCCAACGGTTTAATTCGTCACTCCATAGAGATACAAAATTTGCCGGGATTTGAGAGACAATACCTGCAAAAATCACAAGCGATAATCCCTGTCCGCGAATTCCAAATTCAGATATTAACTCTCCAAGCCAGATAGCAAACATTGTTCCAGCTGTCATAACTACCAAGGTAGTTACTGATGACAACCAAAGCGTAGATGTAAAACCAAATGGGATAACTACTTGATTAATCTGTGTTTGTGCAAGATAGTTATATGTATTGATTTGACCGATCGCGGAAAGCATTGCCATCGGAACGGCAAGATAGTATGTCCACTTTTCCATCCAACGGCGTCCCTCGCGCTGATCATCCTGCATTCGCTTTTGAAGGGAAGGAATAATCGGGATTAACAACTGCAAAATAATCTGGGCAGTAATATAAGGATAAACACCCATGGATAGCACAGAAAATTTTGAAATTGTTCCACCGGAAAGAAGATTTAGAAAAGCTAAAAATCCGCCACTGCCACCACTTTGAAACAAAGTTGCTAAAGCTGTACGGTTAACACCAGGGGCAGGCACATTCGCGGCAATACGGAAAAGAATTAAGATTGCCAAAGTAAAAAGCAACTTCTTCCGAATATCCTGCGAACGCCACAAAAACCGCCAAGCTGATTGTTTCTTTTCAGGCATGTTGAGATTCCTCTACATAAAAATATTAAGCGATCAATTCCACACTGCCACCAGCCTTTTCAATTTTGGCTTTGGCACCAGCTGTAACGCGATGAGCGCGTATTTTCAAGGCAACATTTATTTCACCGCGGCCAAGAATCACAATTGGATTCCTAGTGTCGCGAAGTAAATGGGCGCTCGCAAGAGTCTCAGGTGTCACTTCAGCTTTGGCTTTGAAAGATTCGGTCAGTTGATCCAAATTCACTTCATTGAAATCAACCTGGTTGCGCGGGGTAAATCCTTGACCACGCATAAAAGGCAAACGTCGGTAGAATGGCAGGTTGCCACCCTGACGATATACGCTGCCGCCTTGACCTGAGCGTGCGCCTTCACCCTTGGTGCCACGACCAGCGGTTTTACCCTGACCGGCAGAAATGCCGCGCCCAACGCGTTTTCGATTTTTTTTAGTACCCGGATTGGGTACGAGATCATGTAGTTTCATCGTTCTTTCCTACTCTTCAACTTGAACTAAGTGGATAATTTTTTGGATCATCCCGCGCAATGCCGGATTATCTGTATGCTCCACTGTTTGATGCATACGACGCAAACCCAGCGCACGCGCTGTTGCCCGCTGGTCATAGGTATATCCAATAGGGCTTTTTACAAGCGTGACACGGATAATCTTTTCGCTGGTTTGTCCTTTAGGCATTTTTCTTCCTCCGTTCCCAGAAAGGCAATAAATCACTGGGATTCTTTCCACGGCGGGCAGCCTCTTCTTGAGGGGATTTCAACTGTTCAAGCGCATGAAAAGTTGCCTGCACCACGTTAAGCACATTAGCACTTCCCTGAGACTTAGTCAAAATATCGCGCACACCAGCCACTTCCAACACTGCACGTACACCACCGCCAGCAATTACACCAGTACCAGGGGATGCAGGCTTAAGCATGATACGAGCGCCAGCGACTTTACCTAATACTTCGTGAGGTATGGTTGTGCCGATAAGATTTACAACTTTCATATTCTTACGAGCGCGCTCAGAAGCTTTTCGCATTGCATCGGGCACTGCATTTGCCTTGCCCACGCCCATCGAAATTGTGCCCTTCTTGTCGCCAATCACTACAGTGACGCGGAATTGAAAACGACGGCCGCCTTTCACTACTTTAGCAACACGGGCAATTTCAATGACACGCTCTTCAAATTGATCCTGCGCTTCGAAATTCTGCTGTTCAGTTTTTTTGTATTCTGCCATTTCTTTCTCCACTCAAGCCTAAAATTGCAAGCCGCCTTCACGAGCGCCGTCTGCAAGAGCCTTCACACGTCCACTATAGCGATAACCACCACGGTCAAAAACAACAGTTTCTATACCTTTGCTTTTAGCGCGTTTAGCAACCACTTCCCCAACTAATTTAGCTTGCTCTGCTTTTTTCAAGCCTTTTATCTTTTCGCGCAACTCTACATCCACTGTAGATGCAGATACGATAGTGTGACCGGCTTGATCATCAATAATCTGGGCATAAATTCCAGAGAGACTACGAAAAACGTTCAAACGCGGACGTTGTATTGATCCTGATAAATTCTTTCGTACGCGGGCGTGACGACGCGCGCGTGCTACCGACCGAGACTTATTAGCCATGTTTACTTAGCTCCCTTTCCAGCCTTACCAGCTTTACGGCGAATCTTCTCGCCTAAGTATCGAATTCCTTTACCATGATAAGGCTCAGGCGGGCGAACACCGCGAATTTCAGAAGCGACTTGTCCAATGACTTCGCGATCAAATCCACTCACCTTGATCTGACGGGTTTTAGAATCCGTTTCAAAAACAATTCCAGCAGGCGGCTCTACTTTGACAGGATGTGAGTAACCAACATGCAAAGCAAGAGTTTTGCCTTCCATTTCAGCACGGTATCCCACGCCTTCGACTTCCAACGTAACTGTAAAGCCCAAGCTAACACCATGAATCATGTTTGCAATGACTGCACGAGTTGTACCATGCAAAGCGCGTTCTTCAGCATTATCTGAATTACGGGTTACCACAACATGATTATTTTCCAAAGCAATTCCAACCAAAGATGAAAAAGTGCGTTTCAATTCACCTTTTGGGCCTTTGATATGAACATTCGAGCCTTGTACATCAACTTGTACACCGCCCGGCACTGATACAGGTAATCGTCCTATGCGAGACACTTTTACCTCCTGCCTTTCTACCAAACCTTGCAAAGAATCTCGCCGCCCACACCCAACTGTCGGGCGCGAGCACCGGTCATGACACCCTTGGGCGTAGAGATGATTGCGACACCAATACCAGAAAGAACCCAGGGAATATTTTGCTTTTTTGTATAAACACGGCGACCAGGAGTACTAATGCGCTCAACGCCCGAAATAACTGGGCGGCGGGCGCGGCGATCGCCAACGTATTTAATTTTCAGGCGCAATACTTTTTGAACAGCTTGTTCGCCTTCTACGAGCTCAAAACCCTCGAGATAGCCTTCATCTTTCATGATCTTGGCAATTTCGACCTTTAATTTTGAACTGGGCATTGCAACCAGCGTATGACCAGCCATCACGCCATTACGGATGCGAGTCAACATATCAGAGATTGGATCATTTATAGTCATGCGATTACCTCTATCCGTTTACCATGAAGACTTAACAACGCCGGGAATCTTGCCCTGCAGAGCCATTTCGCGGAAGCAGATGCGGCACAAACCAAAGCGGCGGATATATCCGCGCGGGCGACCGCAACGAACACAACGATTCCGAACCTGGCTCGGATATTGACGGCGGGCTTCACGATATTGCATGCATTTCTTCGCCATAATTTACGCTTCCTTCTTACTGAACGGCATACCAAGCAGTTTCAACATGACACGTGCTTGATCATCATTTTTAGCAGTCGTTACGATCGTAACTTCCATACCGCGCAGTTTGTCAATTTTGTCATACTCAATCTCCGGGAAAATCAATTGATCATGAAGACCCAGAGTGTAATTACCACGTCCGTCAAAAGCATTAGCAGACACACCACGAAAATCACGCACACGCGGGAGCGCCGTATTCAACAAACGATCCAGAAAAGACCACATACGATCGCCACGTAAAGTTACCTTGGTGCCGATCAAACGACCTTCACGCAATTTAAAATTGGCAATGCTTTTCTTTGCCTTGTTGGTTACCGGCTTTTGCCCTGCAATAATGGTAAGGTCAGATACAGCCGCTTCAAGAGACTTGGGATTGTCCAATGCTTCACCCATACCAATATTGATCACAACTTTTTCAATGCGAGGCACTTGCATAATATTCTTGAAATCAAAAGCTTTACGCAAAGCCGGTACAACTTCTTTATTGTAGATATCTTGCATTCTATTCATTAATCATCACTCCGCGGCTAATCAACCAGTGTCTGACAATTTTTACAAACACGATGAGCGCCATCGTCATTTCGTTGCACACCAACACGGGTCGTTTCGCTGCATTTCGGGCACACCAACATAACATTCGAAATATCAATCGGAGCTTCAAATTGAATACGACCCGGATTCATATTTCGACCGGCTCCGGTTTGAACCTGTTTCTGATGTCTGGTGCGGATGTTGACACCCTGCACAACGACTCGGCGATCATCCAAAAAAACATTGATGACTTCGCCGCGTTTACCTTTATCTTCCAAACGCCCGCTGATTACCTCTACGGTATCACCTTTGCGAATCTTTACGTTCATAACTAACTCCTAAACCCTACAGCACTTCCGGCGCCAGAGAAACGATCTTCATGAAACCTTTTTCACGAAGCTCTCTGGCAACAGGACCAAAAATGCGAGTGCCCTTGGGATTCACACCATCAGCATCCAAAATAACTGCGGCATTATCATCAAAACGAATATACGAGCCGTCTTCACGACGATATTCCTTGGAAACACGCACAATAACGGCACGTACTTTTTCACTCTTTTTCACGCCACCTTGCGGAGCGGCAGATTTCACAGAAGCAACCACAACGTCGCCAATACTGCCATACCTACGAGTGGATCCACCTAAAACATGGATAACCAGCAATTCACGTGCACCAGAATTATCGGCAACTTTCAGTCGAGATTCATGCTGAATCATGGATTATTCCTCCACCTTCAGATCAGGAACACCACTATCGGCGGTACGAATCTCACGTTTCACAACACTTTCCACAACCCAACGCTTATCACGTGACAATGGGCGGGATTCAATAATTTGTACTTCGTCGCCAATTTGGCAACCAATTTCATCATGGGCCTTTACCCGTTTGCTCGAGTGAACAACCTTCCGATAAAGAGGATGACGAAACACACGCGTGATTTCCACTACAACTGTCTTGGTCATTTTATTGCTGGTGACCACACCAACGATTCGACGACGATTGTTCATGCTTCACCTTCTACGACTTCAGCCACATTCTGCTGATGCAGGATGGTCTGCATACGGGCAACTTCGCGCCTCAAACTACGCAGACGGCTGGGATCACTCAACTGGCCTGTCACCTGTTGGAAGCGCAACTTCATCATTTCTTCGCGCGCATCTGACAGCTTGGTCTCAATTTCACCTGGCTTTAAATTTCTGATTTCACTAGCTTTCACCGACTTCATGCCTGCTCTCCTGCTTCATGGCGGGCTATGACCTTGGTCTTGATCGAAAATTTATACTGTGCATTCTTAAGCGCCTGCACCGCGGTAGCAGCATCCAAACCACCTACTTCGAACATAATTCGACCTGGCTTAACAACAGCCACATAATATTCAACATTTCCTTTACCAGAACCCATGCGAGTTTCTGGCGGTTTATGAGTAAACGGCTTGGCAGGGAAAATTCGAATCCAAACCTTACCGCGTCGTTTCATCTCACGAACAATCGTTCTACGCGCCGCTTCGATCTGTCGCGCAGTCACCCAACCGGGTTCCAACGCTTGCAAACCAAATTCACCGAAACTTACCTCAGCACCGCGCAGGGCTTTGCCCTTCATACGGCCGCGCATTTGCTTGCGCCACTTTACACGTTTTGGCATCAACATAATAAGTACCTCTTGAAAGAAACCTTGGCAATGTGGCTATTCGCTCACATACACGCCTTCGGTCGCCTCCACCTTTTCTTCCACTTCGGGAGTTGCTTCACCCTTGTAGATCCATACCTTCACACCAATTTGGCCGTAGGTTGTAGTGGCTTCAGCTAAGGCAAAATCCACATTCGCACGCAATGTCTGCAACGGAACACGTCCATCGCGCAACCAAACATCACGTGACATTTCAGCGCCGCCCAAACGACCACCCACCATGATCTTGATGCCCAAAGCACCTTGCTTCATTGCCTGTTGAATCGCGCGCTTCATCGCACGGCGATAAGCAATACGACGTTCCAATTGATCCGCAACATTGAAAGCCACTAACATTGCATCGGTATCAGGAGAAGCGATTTCCTTGATGTCAAGGTCTACTTTCTTGCCAACCAAAGTTTCCAGCGCCTGGCGAATCTTTTTGACACCTTCACCTTTACGTCCAATCAGAATACCTGGCTTGGCTGTAAAAATGGAAATGCGAATCTTTCCGGGATACCGTTCAACTTCAACGCGTGAAATACCAGCCTTACGGTTTATTATCGTATCAGGCAAATCTTTACGAAGTTTACGTACATCTACGCTTTTTGCCGCTCCGCCTTTGGATGCAATACCCATCAATAAACTACGGATGGCAAAATCCTGGTGCAGTTGCTGGCGATACTGCGAACCTTCCGCAAACCAGCGTCCCTGCCAACCTTGATTAATACCAAGCCGCATTCCGATCGGATGAACTTTACGACCCATGATTTCTCCTTGTATCCCGATTATGCCGCACGTTCACGCAAAACGACGGTGATGTGCGAATTCCTTCGCAACACTGGCTTGAAACGTCCACGTGCACCAAACCGGCGCCATTTACGAGTTGTAGCTTCATTCGCAAAAATTTGAGCGACATATAGATCGTCGCGACTAACGCCATAGTTTTGTTCTGCATTTGCTACCGCAGAGGCGATTAACTTACGAACAGGTAATGCCGCGGCTTTGTTTACAAAACGGAGCATTTCAAGTGCGTCATTCGCATTTTTGCCGCGCACCAGATCAACCACTAAACGGACTTTCTGGGCAGACATTGAGAGAGAGCGCAAATGCGCTTGTATATCATGCATGCTTCATAATCTCCTTAGCCTACGCCGCGGCGGCTTTTTCGCCAGCCATATGTCCGCGGAAAGTACGCGTCGGGGCAAATTCGCCTAATCGGTGGCCGACCATGTTTTCGGTAATATAGATCGGGACGTGACGACGTCCGTCATGAACAGCAATTGTGTGTCCAACCATTTGAGGAAAAATCACGCTTGCGCGACTCCATGTCCGCAAAACCTTCTTTTCGCCTTTCTGGTTCATTGCTTCAACTCTCTTCAATAACTTAGGTTCTATAAAAGGACCTTTTTTTAATGATCTTGACATATCGTACCTCTACCTTTTAGCGGCTCTTCTTACTGCGACGGCGAACAATAAACTGATCGGTCTTTTTATTGCGGCGGGTTTTATAGCCCAGAGTGGGTTTACCCCAAGGGCTTTTTGGACCAGCCAAGCCAATCGGTTGACGACCTTCACCACCGCCATGTGGATGGTCGCGTGGGCTCATAGCAGAACCACGGACTGTTGGGCGAATACCCTTATGGCGAGTACGTCCAGCTTTACCGAGTTTCACGTTACCATGATCAAGATTTCCAACTTGACCAACGGTTGCATAGCAAGTTTGATAAATTAAGCGGACTTCGCCTGAGGGCATGCGGATTTGAGCAAAGTCACCTTCCTTGGCAAGTAATTGCGCAGCACCACCTGCCGAACGAACCATCTGCCCGCCACGCCCTTCTTTTATTTCAATATTATGGATGAGTGTACCAACCGGAATATTTGAAATAGGGAGTGAGTTGCCAGAACGAATTTCGGCATTGGGACCTGTCATAACAGTGTCACCAACTTTAAGATCCAACGGCGCGATAATGTAACGCTTCTCACCATCTGCATAAAAAAGGAGCGCAAGACGAGCTGTGCGATTTGGGTCATATTCGATTGCCGCAACTCTGGCAGGAATATTATGCTTCTCACGCTTAAAATCTACAATACGGATATTGCGGCGATGTCCACCACCGCGATGACGTACAGTAACACGTCCCTGAGCATTACGCCCACCGCTTTTACGAAGCGGCAAGAGGAGAGAGCGTTCAGGTGTTGATTTTGTAATTTCATCAAAAGTATAGCCGGTCATACCGCGGGTGCCGGGTGTAACTGGTTTATATTTCTTTACGGGCATTATTGCACCCCTTCAAAAATAGGAAGTGTTTGTCCATCAGCCAATGTAATGATCGCTTTCTTGAAAGCGCCCTTACGAATTAGAAGGCGACGACTGCGAAGTCTGCGACCACGCTTGGCTGGGGCATTAATAATATTGACACGCACCACTTTGACATCATAAAGAGTTTCGATGGCATCCTTTACTTGTGTGCGAGTAGCAACATCAGCAACAATGAACGAATATTGATTCATTTTGCCAGATTGCGAACTGGATTTCTCGGTAACGAGAGGGCGGCGGAGGATTTCGTATATTGAGTTCATGTCTTTATCCTATCCTAGGCTTGCCACCAAAGCATCCAAAGTCTTGAGCGGTAAAACCAACTTGTCATAAGTGAACAAGTCGCGAATATTCAAGTAACCAGCTAGCAAGACTTTGGCATCTTCAAGATTGTCAGTAGAGCGCATGACCATTTCATATGCTTGATCTTTTTCAGGCATGACAACCAAGGCAGATGAGTTGCCAACCAAGCCAGCAAGTGCATTTACCATTAAACGAGTTTTATGGTCGTCCAATTTAAGATCATCAACAATCACAATTTCAGCATCAGCGGCTTTAGCAGAGAGAGCTGAACGCAATGCCGCTTGACGCATCTTCTTGGGCATACGTTGTTCATAGCTTCGAGGATGAGGCGTGTGAATACGTCCACCACCTACCCACTGAGCGGCGCGACGTGAGCCTTGGCGAGCACGACCAGTTCCTTTTTGTTTGAAAGGCTTGGCACCGCCACCGGCAACTTCGCCACGAACTTTGGTTTCGTGTGTACCAAGACGCGCGTTCGCCATCTGGCGAACATATGCCTGGTGCATCAAATCTATATTTATTGGGGCCTCAAATATCGCGGCGGGGAGTTCCATTTCGCGAAGGTTTTTGCCTTCCATGCTTAATACATTTACTTTCATGATTACATTGCTCCGTTTCCTAGGCGCCTATTGCTTGCGCGCTTCCTTAATCAGGACCAAGCCACCTTTTCCACCGGGCACTGCACCATGTACACCGAGTAAGTTGCGCTCGATATCCACCATAACAATCTTTAAAGCCTGGGTAGTCACGCGGTCTGTCCCCATGTGTCCTGCGCTACGTGCACCTTTGAGTACACGACCGGGCGTAGTTCCAGAACCACGAGAACCTGGGGCGCGATGGCGATCAGATTGACCATGAGTTTTCTTACCACCAGCAAAATGATATCGTTTAACACCACCAGCAAAACCTTTGCCTTTGCTAGTACCGACAACGTCAATACGTTCCCCAACAGCAAAGACTTCGACTGTCACTTTATCGCCTACGTTTGCAGATTCTTTGGAACGAAATTCACGCAGGAATTTCATAGGCGGCAAACCATTTGAATTAAGATGCCCCAACTCACCCGATGTTAATTTTTTGGGATGAACTTCGTTAAACCCCAGTTGTATTGCAGCATAGCCTTCTTTTTCAGGGTTGCGTACCTGGGTAACATAACATGGCCCAGCTTCGATGATTGTCACAGGGTGTGCGACGCCTTGCTCATCGAAGATCTGGGTCATGCCGATCTTCTTGCCAATAAGCCCTTTCAACATACTCTATTTTCTCCTTCAAAGAAATTTATTGAGACTGTCAGCCGGGCTGGGCTGCATCATCTCCTGGCAACGCAGTAAACAATCTGCTGGGACATAATTTGTTTTTTTTAGTCCCGCACAAGTATCGTTCTTGCGCTGTCGAAATTAGAGAGTAGAAAGAATTGCCTTAGTATCTACTCTCAGTATAACCAACTAAATCTTTATTTCAATATCCACGCCCGCAGGCAAGTTAAGCCTCATCAACATGTCGATTGTTTTTGAATCCGGATCAAGGACATCAATCAATCGGTTGTGCGTACGGATTTCATAATGCTCATGTGAGTCCTTATCAATGAACGTTGAGCGCCGTATTGTAAACCGTTCGATGCGTGTTGGCAAGGGTACAGGACCAACGACATGTGCACCACTTCGTTCAGCTGTTTCAACAATGCGCTTAGCAGATTGATCAAGTACTCTATGATCATACGCTTTTAAACGGATACGGATTTTTTGTTTCGTCATGCCTACACCTTATTCCATGATTTTGGTGACGACACCGGCACCGACGGTCAAACCACCTTCACGAATGGCGAATTTCGAACCCTGCTCCAAAGCTACAGGCACGATCAACTCCACCGTCAAGTTCACATTGTCACCCGGCATCACCATCTCCACACCTTCGGGAAGCGTGATGTTGCCAGTTACATCCATGGTGCGGATATAGAACTGCGGACGATAACCACTGAAGAATGCCTTGTGGCGTCCACCCTCTTCCTTCTTCAATACATACACTTCCGCCAGGAATTTCTTGTGTGGGGTCACGCTACCAGGCTTGGCTAACACCTGCCCACGTTCCACATCTTCACGCTCAATACCACGCAACAAGATACCTGCATTGTCACCAGCTCGCACTTCATCCAATTCCTTGTGGAACATTTCGGTGCCTGTAATGACTGATTCTTTTGTATCACGTAATCCAACGATTGAGATCGGGTCGCCCTTCTTGGCAACACCGCGATCTACACGTCCAGTTACAACCGTACCACGACCTTTGATCGAGAACACATCTTCCACCGCCATCATGAACGGCTTTTCAATTTCACGCTTAGGCTCGGGAATGTATTCATCCACTACCCGTAACAATTCACGGATGCAGGCATATTCAGGTGCGTTCGGATCGGTGCTGGCACTATCCAAGGCAGCCTTGGCACTACCACGTACGATCGGGGTGGTATCGCCAGGGAAACCATAACTGCTTAATAATTCACGCAGTTCGAGCTCCACCAATTCAAGCAATTCAGGATCGTTCATTTGATCTACTTTGTTCAAGAAGACCACAATGCTTGGCACTTCCACTTGGCGTGCCAACAGCACATGTTCACGAGTCTGTGGCATCGGACCATCGGGAGCGGCCACTACCAAGATGGCACCATCCACCTGGGCGGCACCGGTGATCATGTTCTTGATGTAGTCGCGGTGTCCGGGCATATCCACGTGGGCATAGTGACGTTTGTCCGTCTGGTATTCCACATGGGCGATGTTAATCGTAATGCCACGCGCTTTTTCTTCCGGAGCATTATCAATCTGATCATATGCCCTAAAATCAGCCTGCCCCAACAGACCTGCTACTTTTGTGATTGCCGCTGTCAATGTCGTCTTGCCGTGGTCAATGTGCCCCATCGTCCCGACGTTCAAATGCGGTTTGCTGCGATCATATTTTGCCTTCGCCATCGTAAGTCTCCTTCTTTGATATTAAGAAAAGAAATGTATTTACTTCATTATTTCCTGCGCCACTGCTTGAGAAACAGGCGCATAATGGTCAAATTCCATACTAAACACACCACGGCCCTGGGTTGCAGAACGGAGCTGTGTTGCATATCCGAACATCTCTGCCAAAGGCACCATAGCACGAATTGCTTGTGCATTGCCAAGACGGACATCCATTCCTTGGATTAAACCTCGGCGACTGTTGAGCTGCCCCATCACATCGCCAAGATATTCTTCCGGCACAACCACTTCGACTTTCATCATCGGTTCAAGGAGAATGGGGTTACCCCTTTGAACACCCTCTTTGAAACCCATTGAAGCGGCTAATTTGAATGCCATCTCGCTTGAGTCAACTTCATGGAAAGAACCGTCAAAAAGCGTAACTTTCAAATCTACAACTGGGTAACCAGCAAGAACACCATTTTCTGAGGCTTCTCTTACACCTTTTTCAATAGGGTTGATATATTCTTTTGGAATCGAGCCGCCTACAATTTTGTTTTCAAAAATAATACCGCTACCACGTTCACCTGGCTCCATGGAAAATACGACATGCCCGTATTGCCCCTTACCGCCGGACTGCTTGGCATATTTATAATTAACTTCCTTGACTGGCTTGGTAATAGATTCCCGATACGCCACGCGTGGTGTACCAACATTCGCCTGAACTTTAAATTCACGCAAGAGACGATCTACAATAATATCAAGATGGAGCTCACCCATACCTCGAATAACAGTCTGACCAGTTGCATCATCAGAATTAACGCGGAAAGTCGGATCTTCTTCAGCCAGTTTACGAAGCGCCTCTCCCATTTTCTCTTGATCACTTGAGCTTTTAGGCTCAATCGCAATGGAGATAACGGGCTCAGGAAATGAAATACTTTCAAGTACAAGGGCTTTACTATCACAAAGCGTATCACCCGTAAAACTATCTTTGAAACCAAGCACTGCGCCAATATCACCTGAACGAATTTCCGTAATATCTTCGCGATGATCAGCATGCATACGAATTAAACGGCCAATACGTTCTTTTTTGCCTTTGGTACTATTCTGAACAGTTTGTCCCTGACTTAGTACACCTGAATAAATACGGACATAGGCAAGGCGACCCACATACGGATCGGTAACAATCTTAAACACAAGGGCACTCAACGGCGCATCGTCTTGCGCAGAAAGCTCAAATTCATTTTCCGGTTTACCTGGTTCACTGGCCTTGATAGACGGAATATCTGCAGGAGAAGGAAGATAATCAATTACTGCATCCAGCATTACCTGAACGCCTTTATTCTTTAAAGAAGACCCACAAAATACAGGAGCACACTTGGTTGCAATAACACCTTTGCGAAGAGCAACTTTCAACTCATCAACAGTAATTTCCTGAACTTCGAGGAACTTCATTGTTAATTCATCATCAAGTTCAGCAATCTTCTCAACCATCTTAGCGCGGGCTTCTTCAGCCTCAGCTAGCATATCAGCAGGGATGTCAGTAATCTTAGGATCTTTTCCAAGATCATCTTCCCAAATAATTGCCTTCATGGAGAGTAGGTCAACAACTCCTTTAAAGGTAGCTTCAAAGCCAATTGGAAGCTGCATCGGAATTGGGTTCGCTCCGAGGCGGTCAATAATAGATTCGACAGTCCGTTCGTAAGAAGCACCCACACGATCCATTTTATTTACAAAACAAATACGTGGCACACCGTAACGGTCAGCCTGTCGCCAAACTGTCTCGCTTTGCGGCTCAACGCCCTGCACAGCATCAAACACAACCACTCCACCATCAAGGACACGCAAAGATCGCTGAACTTCGGCTGTGAAATCAATATGACCCGGGGTATCAATAATATTGATTTGGTAGCCCTTCCACTCCGCAGACACCGCCGCAGATACGATCGTGATACCACGCTCACGCTCTTGTACCATCCAGTCGGTAACGGTAGTCCCATCGTCAACCGAGCCGATGCGATGTGTCATACCAGTATAGAACATAATACGCTCGGTGGTGGTAGTTTTCCCGGCGTCAATGTGGGCTATGATCCCAAAATTACGATACTTCTCAAGCGGATACTCGCGTGCCATTCTTGTTCACTTCCTAAGTATGATCTAAATATTAAACACGATAATGTGAAAATGCGCGATTGGCTTCAGCCATCTTATGAGTTTCATCACGTTTACGGATAGCAGAACCAGTTTCATTCGATGCATCAATCAACTCAGACGCCAGTTTGTCAGGGAAGGATTTCCCAGCACGCTCACGAGCCGCAGACAAAATCCAGCGGAGCGCCAATGTTGTACGACGGTCTGTTGATACTTCCATAGGAACTTGATACGTCGCACCACCAACACGCCGAGGACGCACTTCCATAGCTGGAGACACATTTTTAAGCGCAACATCAAAAACATCAATTGCATTCTTGCCTGTTCGCTCTTTAATTAAATCCATTGCATCGTATATCAAACCGACTGCAAGGCTCTTCTTACCTTTTTTCAACACATGCTTAACCATAGTCTGAAGATTCAGGCTGTTATAACGGACATCTGGGAGTAACTCCCGCTTTTCAGGTTTTGCTCTGCGCATTCTATTTCTCCATCTATAATTACTTTGGACGCTTCGCGCCGTACTTCGAGCGACCCTGCTTACGATTTGCCACACCAGTCGTATCAAGTGACCCGCGTACAATATGGTAGCGAACACCGGGCAAATCTTTTACACGTCCACCACGAACGAGCACTACAGAGTGTTCTTGTAATTGATGACCTTCACCAGGGATGTAAGCTGTAACTTCAATACCATTGGTCAAGCGTACACGTGCAATCTTCCGCAAAGCAGAGTTTGGCTTTTTAGGAGTCATCGTGCGTACAACTGTACACACGCCACGTTTTTGTGGTGCACCTTTATTTTGTCGAACCCGACGTTGTTTAAATGAGTTCAACGTGTACTGCAAAGCAGGCGCTTTGCTTTTTGCTTTTTTATTTTTGCGACCCTTACGGACCATTTGATTAATTGTCGGCACTTTCAGCCTCCGGTTTCCTAATTAGTTCATTTTTATTTAATGTAAATTTGCAAGAAATGAGGCCATCTTGATCTTGCGGATGGCCTCATTTGTGGTGCCATGCTTTAGCGGGAATTATTGCCGCTTGTTTGATTAGCAACGGACGATGATTTTATCATGTCAATTTGACATCGTCAAGATTACCGCTTGCCCATAAACTTTTCACCGATGCCCAACAACCCAGTATCCATCTTCGGCGGATGTTGCTTTTCTTCATCCTTACCAAATTTAACAATGTCGCCACCTTCATTGACTGCTTCAACAGCCAAACCAAGTGATTGTAATTCTTTCACCAATACGCGGAAGGATGCAGGAATGCTTGGTTCCTCGATCGGTTCACCTTTGACAATCGCCTCATAGGTATTTACACGACCTTGAACATCATCAGACTTAACTGTAAGCATTTCTTGTAATGTATAAGCTGCGCCATAAGCCTCAAGCGCCCACACCTCCATCTCACCAAAGCGTTGTCCACCAAATTGAGCCTTACCACCTAATGGTTGTTGAGTCACTAAGCTATATGGGCCCGTAGAACGCGCATGGACTTTATCTTCAACAAGATGATGCAGTTTCAAAACAGTCATCACACCTACTGTAACTGGTTGGTCATATGGAACACCTGTTTTCCCATCGCGCAACATCTGTTTACCAAGGATTGGCATTGGTTGTCCGGTTGTAGCGGTAATTTCCTGTGCAACTTCCATGATGCGCGCTTCCGCAACTCTGCCGCTATGTCCATTAGTTTCTATCCATAAGCGCAAGCATGCATTGATCGCTACTTCGTTATATTGGTTACGATTACGAGGATCAACATTCTCGGGATGGAAAATCGTATCTGGATCATAATTGCGATCACGAAGCCACTCAGAAGCTGTTGATTGACGTGCAAAAGCTAAATCATTTAAATTAGAAGTATCGTAATCGCGCTCGCCAAGCCATTCTTCAAGATACAAACGACGCACTTCATCATCATCCTGAATTGACTCGGGGTCATATTCTTGCTCTTTGAGCCAATCCCAAGCTGTTACAGCTGATTCTTTCCAAGCTTGATCAACAATCCAAGCACGAGCGAGTTCGGCTTCAATTTCCTCTTCAGATGCACCATCAAATACAGGTGTAATCGCACGATAGCCAAGGCGTTTCGATGCCCAACCAAGATGGACTTCCAACACCTGACCGATATTCATACGACCAGGAACACCCAATGGATTCAAAATCAAATCAACTGGCGTACCATCTTCAAGGAAAGGCATATCTTCTACTGAAACAACTTTAGAAACAACACCCTTATTCCCATGACGTCCTGCCATCTTATCACCCGCCATTAACTTACGGCGTTGAGCAACTGAGACGCGTACCATCATATCCACGCCAGCAGAAAGATCCGAATTCTCTTCACGTGTAAAGACTTTAACATCTACAACCTTACCGCGTTCACCGTGTGGCATACGCAGCGACGTGTCTTTTACATCGCGAGATTTTTCGCCAAAGATGGCCCGCAACAGGCGTTCTTCTGGCGTTAATTCTTTTTCACCTTTTGGTGTAATCTTGCCAACCAAAATATCATTTGGACCAACTTCGGCGCCGATGCGAATAATGCCGTTCTCATCCAGGTCTTTGATTGCATCATCACCAACATTTGGAATGTCACGGGTGATTTCTTCAGGACCTAATTTCGTGTCACGCGCTTCCACTTCATATTTTTCAATATGAACGGAAGTAAAACGATCATCTTGAACGAGTCGCTCTGAAACAAGGATCGCATCTTCGAAGTTGCCGCCTTCCCATGAAAGGAATGCAATGACAACGTTTTGCCCAAGCGCCAGTTGTCCACTTTCCGTGGATGACGAATCGGCAATAATGTCACCCTTCTTGATGACTTGCCCCTTCACTACAGCAGGACGTTGATCAATACATGTACTTTGATTCGAACGTTGATATTTACGCAATTGATAGACATGAATACCGCCTCTTTCTTTAACGGTAATTGAACTGCCTGTAACAGATGTTACCTCCCCGTTTGCTTCTGCCACTACTACCTGACCAGAGTCCAAAGCTGCGTGATATTCCATGCCCGTTGAAACAAGTGGAATCTCAGGACGCACCAGCGGAACCGCCTGAGCCATCATGTTCGAGCCCATCAAAGCACGGTTGGCATCATCGTGTTCAAGGAACGGAATCAACGCCGCACTAATGCCTACCACTTGATGTGGAGCTACATCCATATAATCCAGCGATTCAGGGGATGAAAAGATAAAACCAGAGTGATAGCGGCAGGAAACGCGCTCACGAACAAATTCTTTTGAGTCCGTCAACGGTGCATTTGCTTGAGCGATCACATATTTATCTTCAGCGTCTGCGGAGAGATAGTCAAACTGATCGGACACAAACGGCACGATCGCAACCGGA
>Ga0302322_100001550_pt1 | contig 18839 bp, 26 predicted proteins | sample Fen_T0_2_FD_203757 | JGI IMG/M metagenome (GOLD analysis project Ga0302322, IMG submission 203757) | Peat permafrost microbial communities from Stordalen Mire near Abisko, Sweden - Fen_T0_2 | ecosystem: Environmental > Terrestrial > Soil > Wetlands > Permafrost | place: Sweden: Abisko... | reverse complement strand
ATCCCGATTTGAGCCGCGCGCGAATCGTGTCCGTCTCGCGGCGTGAGACGACGAGCCCGACGAACACGCTGTAATCCTCGCCTGGCCAGCGTTCGCCAAATGCGGGCACCTGCGGCAGCACGGCTGCCCGATCCTTGGATGTGACGGCGATAATGTGGCCGTCAACGCGCGGTGCTTCCTCCAGCGCATTGGGCAGCCCATCGATCAACATGTCGATTTCGCCCTTTCGAAGCATCGCGTAACCGATATCCGCCGCGCCGAAGCTCACGATCTCTGCACGGCCTCCGAGGGTTGCGGCAAGGAATTGCGCGGCGAGCATGCCCATCGAACCCGGCGCCCCTGCGCCGATTCGAACCGGACGCGGCCGGTCGGGCAACTCTTTCAGCCATTGTTCAAATGTCGTCGCACGTTCCTGCGGGCCCAGGACCACCGCATTGCCGAACGTGCCGACGATGCCGATCCACTCGAAATCCTCGCTGGGATTGTAGGTGGCCGGCCGGGACGTCAACGTGCCAGGGACGATCTGGGTGTTGGTCGCGTAGCCCAGGCGGATTTCACCGGGCGCCAGATTGACCACGGCAGTCAGTGCATCGACGCCAATGCCCGAGGGAATGTTGCGGGTGAGGATCGGCCGCTTGAGCGAGTCTTCGAACGCCGCACTGACCAGCTTGCCGACGCGGTCCGCGGAGCCGCCCGGCGGAAAAGGCACGATCAGGACGATTGGCCAATCGGCACTACGCTGTGCACTTTCCGGAGCGCGGTCGACATTCTGCGCCGCTGCCGTGACCGCGACCACCGCCAGTGCCGACATCAGCCCCCGGTTCATGGGGCGATTGTAGGTGATCCGATACCCAAACCAAAGCAGTTTCACCGCGTCGCGGCGGTCCCGCCTTGCCGGCATTGACCGCCGCCTGCATTTCGCCTCCCGGTTAGGTCATTGGCGGATAGCGCTTCGCTGTGACGTTGTCAGGTTCGCGAGGCAGCCCATACTCGTCCTCCCAATACGGGTTGACGTTGTAATGCGCATGCACCTCGGTCGCCCATCGGCGATCGGCCATCGCCGGCCAGTGATCCTTGTTGAAGCCCGGCGCGCTTTCGAGCTGTTCCTTGCTGACGTCGAGCACGAACCGCCGTTCCGCCGCATCGAGCGTCAATGCAGACCAGGGGATGGCAAAGTACTTTGTACCCATGCCGAGAAAGCCGCCGAACGACAGTACCGCGTACGCGATTCGTCCCGACGCGACGTCGAGCATGATCGCCTCGATCGTGCCGATGCTGTCGCCGTTCACGTTCACGACATCGTCGTTGCGCAACGTCGCCGCGTCCATGACATAGGGACCGGGACCGGCCGACTTGTGCTCGGGATCGGCGAGGATGGCCGCGCCGCCGTTTGTCGGGATTGAAGCGGTTTCATGCCTCAGATCGAATGTGCCCATCAGTTCACTCCTTCACGTTGAATTTCATTTACGGTGCGGCCTAGCCGCTCTGCGTCGACTTGGTGACCAGGTTGTCCACGACGTCGCGCACGCCGGCGACGCCTTGCGCCACTTGCCGAGCGCGCTCCTTCAAGGGCGTCGAGTCCACCGAGCCACTCAGGGTCACGATGGAGTCGTGCGTCTCGACGCCGATCTGCAGCGAACGCAGGCCGGGCTCGGCCAGGACCGCCGCCTTCACCTTGGCGGTCAGCGCGGTGTCGTCCATCACCTCGGCGGTCTTGCTGGCCGCGTTGCTGCCCGTTGCAGCAACATTGTCAGTGGCGCGATCGACCTTCTGGCCGACGGTCTCGGACGAGTTCCGTTGGTCGCAACCGGCGCCCGTCAGCGCGATGCCCAGTGCCAGCGCCGCAAGCCATGTCTTTCGATTCGTGGTTTCCATTGAAGATCTCCTGTGCGTCGTTGGCCGGCGGAATTGCACCTCAGCGCATCACCCGGCCGGCGAGATATCCGATTACCATCGCGCCCGCGAGCGTGAGCAGCGGTCGCGCACGAACCTGCCCCGCGCATTTTTCCATTACTGCGCCGGCCTTGTCTGCCAGTTGCGCGCCATTCGACGACACCCAGTCGGAGGCGGACTTCCCCGCGCCGGCGACGGTTTCGATCGTGCCGTGCGCCTTCTGCGTCGCGGACTGCACGGCCGGCGCCGCCTTGTCGGCAACGTCATCGACCAGTTGGTGCGCCCTGCCGGCCGCACTTGCGATGGAATTGTTTCCGGAGAGTGTGCTGGTTGCTGTGTTCATGCGTGCTCCAAAATTTGCGAATCGTGGTTGGAAGTGGCGGTCGTTGAATTTGATTCAGCCCATCGCAGACCAGACGGCGTTCTGCAGGTACCGGTCGACGTGGTGCACGCGATCCACCCATTCGCGTCCCCGCGCACGCATTGCGGCGCGCAGCGAGTTCCCCGAGGCATGCCAGGCGCCGAAGGTCCGCGGATCCTCGAGTCGAGCGGCATAGGCAACCGTAGCGATTCCTAAGAGCGCACTCGCCGCGGCCACGCCGCCGAGCGCGCGAATGGCGAGGACGGGCGCCAACACCAGAAAGGCGATGCCGACCAACAGGCCCGCCGCGAAAAATGCGATCGCCGGCAAGTGCCAGCTGGCGAGCGTCCGGGGATGTGTGTTCGTGGCAGTCATGGTCGGCCCTCCTACTCCGTGGGGCTCAACACGCTGTTGCGATATACGCCGATGCCGAAAGGTCGCGGCAGGTTCGGATCGTCCGGCGCCGATGCGCGTGATCGGTAGGTCAGCATCTTCCCGACCGCGCCCGCGATGAGCAGGGCGATCGAACCGTACAGCAGGTAGGTTGGCCATTGCTGTGCCGGCAGCGACACCGCCGCGAACGCGGGCGTCACGAATCCAAAGGCGGCGTACCCAAGAGCGCGACCCGCAGCGATCCTAGAACGAACAAGGGAATTCGACATTCGTGCCTCCTTTTGTTATGCGACCCATCCACTGCGGAACTTAAACGTCCGCGCCGCACTGATGCAATTGGCTGCAACCGCCCACCCTTGATCGGTACGCGTCAGCGAGGCTCATCGTCAACCTTGGGCTTGCGGGATTGGCGTTCGGTTTCGATGTCCGTCGCCTCGTTGTCTTCCAGGATGTCCGGGTCTTTGCCAGGCTGCCGTGAACCGGGGTCATCCTGCTGCTGCTGGCGGATCAGGTCATCCCTTTGCCGTTCGTCGTTTCCGCCCTGCTGCTGGCGGCCCTTTTCCTTCTCCATTTCTGGCTTCGATCGTTGCATTTCCGTTCTCCAGGTCTTTGGTCAGCAAATGCCGACGAATCAAGTATCGGCAAACCGACGGTCGCACTGCATCGGCGCGACGACGTTTTGCCTGTCGGCGCCTTCCGACATTGCCGTTCAGCGGTTGACGCCCAGAGCGCTCAGCGTGGAGCTGTCGAGCGTTCCGGTTTGCGCGAGACCGTGCTCCGCCTGGAAGCGACGCACCGCACTCTGCGTGTTCGGCCCGAATCGGCCATCCGCAGGACCCGCGTTGAACCCCTGGTCGTTGAGCGCAACCTGCGCGTCGCGGACCGTCGAGTCCGGGCTTGCGACGGAGGTGACCTTGCCGTTGGCGTCCGTCCCTTCGTGGCCGATGTAACCGCCGATGCCCGCGCCGACGACCGCACCAACCGGCCCACCGACCACGGCGCCTGCGACAGCACCCGACGTTGCGCCGATGGCCGTGGCCTTCTGTTTGCCGGTCATCGGGTGGGAATTCTGGGCATTGGACGATGCCGTATCGGTTGTCGCCAAACGGGTGTCGTTCGCCGCATTCGCGGCCGAAATCGCCAGCGCCATCGAAATCGCGGTAGCGCACTGCAGGATACTTTTCCTGTTCATCGTTGTCTCCATGGTGGTTGTCGAGGAAGCGAATCGTTTGCCTTTCGCTCGCCACCACTGTGCCGACCTCACGCCGCGCGGTAACTCCGACGTGCTGCCATTGACGTGTCAGACGACAGCGCGACACCACGTAGGGGTGCACCGGCCGCGTCCGTTTTTCGCGCCCCGCAAAGACTGCAGCTGGCGAATGAACATGCCGACGTCGTAGCGATTGAGTTCGCCACGGCAAAGATCCAGTACGAGTAGTCGACCGGCGTCGATCACCTCGGCACGCTTGACCTCCGGCGCGCCAAAGCATTGTCCACGCGACTCTTCGTATTCCGCTTCGCGTTGAATCGTTCCCATCTTCGGCTCCCTCGGGCACCGTAGTGAAGCAGGAAGGCAAAAGTAAGGGTGAGCCGGCGTGTCAACTCAGCGCTGTCGGAGGTTGTAGTTGCAGCTTTGTCACCCTTACGGGGAGCATGTTCCTCGGGGCGCTGCTTGCACGCCGTCGGCTGCGTCCGATAGCAACGTAGGACGACAGGCCAATCTCTCGCGCTTCCCGGACTCCGTCAGTCCTTGAGGCCGGCGAGCAGCGAGGCCATGTCCTCGGCGTGCTCCTCCTCGACCGCGAGTATTCCCTCGAGGATCTTGCGCGTCGTCGAATCCCGATCGCTGACCCAGAGGACCATTTCGCGATAGCTCTCGATAGCGACACGCTCCGCGACGAGGTCCTCCCGAATCATTTCGCGCAAATTGGAGCCTTCCACGTACTCGGAATGGCTGCGGCCAGTCAAGCCTTCGGGATCAAAATCGGGTTCGCCTCCCAGTTGGACGATGCGGGCGGCAAGTTCGTCCGCGTGCGCCTGCTCCTCGTTGGCATGTGCGAGGAATTCCGCCTTCACCGACTCCGACGCCATGCCCTCGGCCATGAAGTAGTGCCGCCTGTAACGCAGCACGCACACGATCTCCGTCGCCAGCGCCTGGTTCAGTACCGCGCAGACCTGCTTTGGATCGGCGCCGTACCCGGGCGTCACGGCGCCCTCCTCCATGTGCTGCCGTGCGCGCTTGCGCAACGTCTGCACGTCGGAAAGGAATGATTGGAATTCGCGCGGCTTGGTCGCATTCTGGGCAGGCATGGCGGCAGCACCTCGTCAAATGGAGCAGCGGATGGTTGGTCGCGCCCTCACGCGCGAACACGCTGCTCATCCGCACGACGCGTGCCTGCCGGCCTCCCGGCCGAATCCGGCAACGATTCATCAGCTTGCCTGCATCGGGAAGCAAGGCGCCTGCGCACCGCGGGTGAATCTTGCGTACGGAATTGCATCAATGCAGGAAGTCGTCGGTGCCCTCCTACACCGTGTTCGGGCTTTCCCGGATGACGGCCACAGGCAATGACCGCGCAAACTATGCTGACGTCGATTGATTGTCCGCACCTGGCGGACGGAATGGAAGGTGATAGCCATGATCGCAAGTCGCCCTGTGTTCGTCGCCCTTTCGTGTGGATTGCTGCTCGCCGCCTGCGGAGATTCTCCTGGGCCGGTGGCACCTCCACCAGCCGCACCCGCCGCGTCGCCGCCGGCGGAGGGCTCTGCGGTTCCGCCGCCCGCCGCATCTTCGGCGGCACCCCAAGTGGGTGAAGGAGGGAGAGGAGTCGACAGTGGGGCGACGAGCCCGATGGAGCCCTTGAGCAAGGAAAAAGAAGTCAATTCGATGCCGCTCGCCGGGCAGGGCAACAACCACTCTTCGCCGTCGCTCGATCCGACACCGGGCAAGTGAGTCGGCGCGCAATCGCCTTTCGAGGAAAACGTCATGAACCGCATGTCCACAAATGTCGTAGTGCTTTTGACGTTACTGGGTGCGGCCCACCTTGTCGACCATTGGCTGAAATCGAAACCGGCCCGCGCCGCAGCATCGAAGACCAAGCCGCTGGAACGCTGGGAGAATGAAGGCGGTGCGCTCTCGCCGGCCGCCGGTGGCGTGAACGCGACATCCCAGGTCCCGAGCTGAACAATTCAGGTCGTGACGGCGGCAACGACACGGGCACCCCGCTTTGTCCGCGATCGATGCGTCGTGGCATCGTCGGCATGGCGCTTCGGCCGTTGAGCCGACCGCCGGTGTTGCGTATATTCGCTCCTTCCATGGCCGTGCAAACGGTCTAAGGAGCACCCACGTGAAATCGGCGCTTCCGCTCAAGGTCGTCATTCCGCTGGTCCTTGGCATCATCGCGTCGCTGGCCATCGCGGTCTATGCTGAGTTCGGCTACCGGCGCCTGGAATCTGCCAACCGTCAGATGGCGCAGGCGCTCGAGGTGCAGGCGACGCTGCATGAGCTCCTTGTGCTTGTCACCGACGCCGAAACCGGACAGCGGGGATTTCTGCTGGTGGGCAAGGAAGAATATCTAGAGCCTTACACGATGGCCCTGCCGAAGATCGACGGCGCCTACAGCAAGTTGCGGGAGCTACTGATGCAAAGCGGCACGCCCGAGGACCGGGACCGTGCCGGGCGCCTCAACAATCTTCTCGGCAAGAAGCTCCTCGAGCTGGAAGCCGTCATCGCGCTTTATAACAAGGAAGGCGCCGAGAGCGCGCTGGCGCTGATGAACACGGGCATCGGGCGGCGCACGATGGACACGATTCGCACCGAGGTGGAGGGTATTTCCACGTCTGAGCGCAAGCAGCTCGACGACGCGACCAGCCGCTGGAGCAAGGACATCGAGTTCGCGCGTGTAGGCATGATGGCAATGACCGCCCTGACGGTCGCGCTGCTCCTTATCGTCTGGCTGCTCGCCCGCCGCGACGCCCATCAGCGCGAAATCACGCGGCTCGCCGCACGCGAGGAGACCCGACGCCTCGAGACACTTGTGGAGGACCGGACGGCATCGCTGTCGGAGTTGTCGAACCACCTCCAGACCGTGCGCGAGGAAGAGAAGGCGAAACTCGCGCGGGACATCCACGACGAACTGGGCGGAATTCTCGTCAGCGCCAAGATGGATCTCGCGTGGACGGAATCACGCATCAAGAATCGCGATGCCGAGGCCGCGGCCCGCCTCGAGCGGGCGATGCAGGCGCTGGACGAAGGCGTGCAGATCAAGCGCCGGATCATCGAGGAACTGCGACCGACGCTGCTCGACAACCTGGGCCTGTCCGCCGCGCTGGACTGGCAGGTTCACGAGATCTGCGATCGCGCGGGTCTTGCGTGTACGCTGGCCACAGCACGGGAAGACAGCCCCATTCCCGGCACCGTAGCCATCGCCGTCTATCGCATCGTCCAGGAGGCATTGACCAACATCGTCAAGTACGCGCGCGCGAAGTCCGTGAGCGTCGATCTCGGCATGGCTGACGGGCTGCTGACGCTGCTGGTTGAGGACGACGGCATAGGCATCGCGGAAGGTGCGCAATACAACCAGCTATCGCATGGCATCAGTGGCATGCGCCAGCGTGTCCGCGCGCTGCACGGCGATTTCTCGATCGCCCGGCGCGCGGAAGGCGGCACCATCATCGAGGTTTCCATCCCGCTCGACCGCGCGTTCCACACGGTGAACGGCCCGCCTCCCCAGCTATAGACGGGGAAGTCTCAGCCCGCGGTAGACACGGCAAGGTCCGTACGCGCGGGCAGGCTGAAGCCATGTGTCGGCGAATCATCGGCGCGAATCGCAATGCGCGGCATCCCGGTACGCACTGGACCGAAGATCGTCGCAAACGACACGTCGGCGGCATCACGGCCCGTGCCGATGCGCAGCAATCCGGTCACCGGTGAAATGCCGCTGGGATCGAACATGTACCAATCGTCACCGATGAACACCTCCACATAGGCGTGGAAGTCGGGCGGCCCCAGTGCCGGATCGGCGCCGTAGTCGACCCCGGTCACGAAGCGCGCTGGATAGTTGAGCGCACGGCAGAACGTGATCATCGTGTGCGCGAAGTCGCGGCATACCCCTGCCCCGTCGCGCATCGTATCGACGGCGGACGTGCTGCTGCACGAAGCGCCGATCTCGAAGCGGATCGTCTGGCGGACCCAGTCGCGAACGGCGCATACCTGCCCGTATCCGGGGGGCAGCGAACCGAAACGGTCCCACGCCTGCTGCGAGACGAGGTCGGCCTGGCAGAAGCGGCTCGGGTAGACGTAGCGCAACGTCTCCGCCTCGAGTGCGGAAGGCGGCGTGGCAACGATATCGTTGGGGTCGACGATCCGGTGCGTGATCTCGACCATTGCCGCATACCGGACCGCGATGGATCCGCTGTTCGCGGCAAAGGCGGCGAGACGATTCCGCGTGACGGGATCTTCGCTCAGGACAACGCCGCGCCATGGCGTGACGCTGAAATATTCCTCGGACACGACCTGGCGCGCCGTGTGCGCCGCGTGAACATCCAGCACGAATTCGGAGCGGCCCGTGACGACGTAATCCAGCTCGACGCTGTAATGCAGCCGAACTCTGCTGCCGGCAACTTCCTGCGAATTGAAGCGCACGACGTGCCCGCGGAATCAGGCGGGAGGCACGTCGAAGTACGGGTTGAAGCCCGCCGGCGACGGCGCCACCGGGACGTCCTCTGGCAGCAGGCCGACCGGACGCAGGGATCCCGCCTCAACGACGACGCGGCAATTCGGCAACAGGACGACGCCGAGTCTCGCATAGTGGTGTGCGAGATCGTGATGCGGGCGAACCACGAACCACGTCTCGACGCTGCCGTGATGCCGGCTCTCGACGACGAATTCGAGATCGCCCATCGGCGCGCAGGATGTCGCGGCGACCATCCCGGCATGCCCGGCATCGACCCGTTGGCTCATCGTTCAGGGTCCGCGCCGAACCAGGCCCGCGACCAGCGAGACGACGAACAGAACAACGAAGACGAAGAAGAGGATCTTCGCGATTTCGGTCGCGCCCGCGGCGATGCCGCCAAATCCGAACAGCGCGGCGATGAGAGCAACAATGAAAAAGATGAGTGCGTAACGGAGCATGGCGGTCCTCGCTTCGGTTGGTTTCAGGCGCTTCGTGCGGAACGGGATGCCGACGAATCATCCTGACGGGTTGGCTTGCCCTTGCTGCGTGCTTCCCGTGGCGACGGCGGCTCGGCGTCCGGATCAACGATCGGCACATCCACGCACGGCTCGTCGACCGCGGGGCCGGGTGGGCACGGCTTGAGCAATGCCGGCTCCTCCTGCTCGCGCTTGCGATCCTTCGACGTCGAATGCCTGGCGTTGTCGCCTGCCCGCATGGTGATTCCTTTCTTCCATTTCCTGATGCGCGCTTCCTGCCATTGTCGGCAACTCGGGTCGATGCCAGCATCGGCGCTCACCCGATTGCCCTGTCGCCGCGTGTCCTACAGCGTGAGAAAGCTGGCCGGAGTGCCGGGAAATGCACTCCGGCCAGTAAGTTCCGGAGCAAGTGACGGCAATGTCCGTTGCACCGGAGGGGAGCTGGTCAGGTCTTGCCGTACCTCGCCTTGGCGTCGCGCACGCACGCGTCCTTGGCCGCACCGGCGAGCGCATCGCAGCGTTCGATCGCAACCTTGTAATCGGCATCGCGCTTGTCGGCTGCCGCCTCGCGCCGCGCATCCGCGGTCTTCTCCGCCGAGTCCTTGCGCGTGTCGGCGGCGACGCGGTCGACCTTCGCGTCGGCCTTCGCCTTGACGTAGGCGGCATTCGCTTCCTTCATGCATACGTCACGGGCGTTGCCGCCGGCGTCGTCGCATTTCTCCTTGGCGACTTCGTACGTGGCTTCGGCGCGCGCGTCGCGCGCATTCTCGCGCGCCTTGGGCGTGTTGAGGTACGCCGCGTTGGCGTCGGCCTTCGCAACCTTCAACCGACCCTTGGCCTCTTCGACGCAGATGTCCTTGGCGTTGCCCGACAGGCCATCGCACGCAGCCTTGTCCTGCTTGTATTGCGCATCGGCGCTCTTGACGGCCATGTCGCGCTGGTCCTTGTTCATGGTCTGCGCGTGGCCTCCGCCCGCAAGGCACAAGCCTGCGGCGGCAAGCAGCGCCATCATGAGTTTCGACGGCTTCATGTGGCTCTCCTTAGCTGTAGTTGGCCAGGTCTTCGTCGCGGATCGTGTTGCCCCACCGGTCGACCTGCTTTTCGGCTTCATCCTTGCGAATGCCGTATTGCTCCTGAATCTTGCCCACGAGCTGGTCGCGCTTGCCCGCGATGACGTCGATGTCGTCGTCCGTCAGCTTGCCCCATTGCTGCTTGACCTTGCCCGTGAATTGCTTCCAGTTTCCTTCGATGCGATCCCAGTTCATCTGTGGCTCCTTCGGGTGAAATTTGTCGGGCGCCGATCGCCCGATCGCAATGAAACAGGTGCAACGCGCATGCCACTACTCGATAGCTGCTCAATCAAGGACTTGGCGCACGTGCCGCGCTGTGGTCACGCAAACTCGACCCATGCCCGCTGTAACTCGCGAACACGCTGTAGGAAGCGGACGACTCCCATTGCGCTGAAATCCCCACGACGGCGGCGCGGCGTGTCATCCCCTGGGCGGCACGACCCAACGCGGCAGGCTCACCGGATCGAAGTCAATCCATGCCCCGTCCCGCCACGTGCCGTCGGCCTCTTCGATCGAGCGCGCGTGATGGCGGAGCAATGCGTCGAGTACCAGCGACCGCTTCGCGGGCGTCGGTGTCCTGACCGCCACGCGAACGCCGGCCGGTCGTGGCAGCACGCTGGCATTTGTCGCTGCCGCTTTGCCGCCCATGACGTTGAGCGCGCCGGCAAGCGACCCGGTGTAGGCGCCGATCGCAAGACCCGCCACCGCAGCGGCCGGCCCGGCGAACGGCACGGCGGCGGCACCGAGCGCAGCGCCTGCGACACCGCCCAGCGCGGCGCCGGTGAAGGCTCCGTTTTCACCACCGCTTGCGACGGCATCGGCATCCTCGTCGCCGCCAATCGGAAACCGATCGTGCTGGCCCGGCGCGTTCAGCGCGAACCGCTGGATGTCGTCGGCGTTGAGACCGAGCGTGCGCAGTTCGGAAACGAGCAGATCGGCCCGTTCGAAGTCGTCGAATTGTCCTGAAAGAATTTTCGTCATCGTCGTCTGCACTCCGCGTGGCTCCATCGCGAACGCTTACTTGGGCTTTGCGTCCTCGGCAGCCTTTTCGACTGCGGAACCGGTCGCCTTCACGTCCTTGCCTGCGCCCTCGACCGTATTGCATGCCGCCAGCGAAGCGGCAAACATCACGAGCAGCATCGCCGTCATCGTCTTCATCGTCGTACTCCCTGAATGGGTTGAGGGGGACCTCGCCCACGACCATGCACGTGGCGTGCCCGCGAATTCATACGAATAAACAGTTACTTGCGCGCCGAGTCGCCGCCGGGCCGGTAGTGTCTACATCGGCGCCGCGAGAAATGGGGAACGGAGTAGGAAGCCGCCGACGCGTTGGTTCCTGTCAGTTCCCGAGGAACTCCCGCAGCGGCCTCATCGCCTCGACGCGATCGGAAATCGTCTTGAGCACCGCCAGGATCGGCATGCCGAGCAGCAACCCCCACGCGCCCCACAGCCACCCGAAGAACATCACGCCGACGAAGGTGGCGACCGCATTCATGCGCGCGGTCCGCCCTTGCAGCCATGTCGCGAACAGCAACCCGATCGTCTCGGCGATGAGTACGACCACCCCCATCGCGAGCAACGCGTCGACCACATTTCCCGAATCGGCGAGCGCCGCGGCGCCGACGGCAACCGCCGCGACGAGCGTTCCGGCATAGGGAATGACGTGGAGCACACCCGTGGCGACGCCCCACACGCCTGCGTTGGGCAAGCCGACGAGCGAAAGCGCGGCCCAGGTCAGCACCGCAATCAACACGTTGATGACGAGGAGCGTCGCCATGTATCGCTGTATCTGCGCATCGATCTCGTTCATCACTTCCACCGTCACCCGCCGGCGCACCAGCGATTCGCCGGCAAGCCGCGCCATCTTGCGCCGGAAAGTGTCGCCTGCCGCCAGTAGGAAGAACGTGAGCAATCCCGCCATGAACAGCTGGACAACGATGATCCCGACGCGCCCGGTTTGCTCGGCGATCCAGCTCTGGACTTGCGCCGTCGCATTCGTCGTTGCCGGTTCGGCGCGCGCCGTCTTGCCCGTGGCTTCCGCCGCTGCGCGGTCAAGTTCTGCCGCGGCCGCCTTCATGTTGGTCACCGGACCGGCAGGAGACCGGCCGAGATCGGCCGCAACATGCCGCAATCGTCGTGCGGCTGCAGGCAGGGTGGCCACCGCGTCGTTGAATTCCCCGGCGATCGCGAACAGCGATGCCGACACTGCGGCCAAGAGGGCGAACATCACCATCGACGCCGCCAGCAGGCGCGGCAGCCGCGCGCGTTCCAGCAGCGACACCAGTGGCCGCAGCGTGTAACTCAACAGGATGCCGGCGACCAGAGGAACCAGGAACGGCTCGGCGATGCGCGCAGCGGCAATGAACGCGATGATCGCGACCACGACGACGGCGATCTCGATCCCGGTGAGCGCCGGCGCCGCCACGGGCACCGGCACGGGCTCCTTCGCCTCGTCCGGCTGCGACTGCGCAGTCGCGGCCGCGCGCGACGCGCGGTTGCCGACGCTCTTAATACGTCTTCGCCTTGTCGGCCGCCTTTTCGACCGCCTGGCCCGTGGCCTTGACGTCCTTGCCGGCGCCTTCGACGGTATTGCAACCCGAAAGCAGCAGCATCGCCGCGAGCAGTGCTAAGCCAATCGATTTCATTTGGATTCTCCTTGGCAGTGGAACACCGGCACCGTCGTCGGTCGCCGTGCCACATGCACTTGCAGTTACCGTGCCGGGCACAGCAGCCTGTGAATCAAGGAGATGGCGGCGTTCCGGACGCCATGCAGGTAACCGGTGCGCCGGGCGCGGGAAAAAGCTGCACGGGCCGTGTCAGCCGGAAGCCGACGGCCCTTCTGCGGCGAGCACGGAAAGTACCTCGCGAACACGATGGAATTCCCGCGCCTTGTCGAAGAAGTAGTCGGCGCCGAGAGCCATGCTCCGCTCCTTGTATTGCGGAAACGCGTAGTTGGTGAAGACGATGAGCTTGCGATGCGGTGTCCTCTGCCGCTGCGGAAGCGCCTTCAGCACGCCAAGGCCGGTACCTTTCCTGAGTTGCAGATCGAGTATCGCAGCGTCCCAGTCATCGCCGCGCAACAACGCCACCGCCTCCTGCTCGGTTTCGGCCTGTCCGACGATCTCGAGATTGGGAATTTCAGTCAGCGACTCGGAAAGGCGAGCGCGGATAATGGCCGAGTCCTCGACGATGACGATACGAAGTTTCGTGTTCACCACTGATGTTCCGCCTGATCCCGGCCGCACTTCATGTCCGGCGTCGCCATGCATCTCACTTGTCCGAGTCGATGCCGAGCCAACGGTTCCCCGGACAAACCGCCAAAACCTTATCATCCAGCCGATTCAGTGAATGTCCGCGTTTGTCCGACTTTCGCCGAATAGTCGCTGCGCCGCGATGCTTGTGGACGACAATCAGTCGATCAGGCCATTCTTGATGGCATAGTAGGTGAGGTCGGCGTTCGACTTCATGCCCATTTTTTCCAGCACGCGCGTGCGGTAGGTGCTGATCGTCTTGACGGAAAGGTGCAGCTCGTCGGCGATCTTCGAAACGGCCGCTCCCGCGGCGAGTTTGCAGAAGATCTGGAACTCCCGCTGCGACAGCTCGCCGTGCAGCGGCCGGTCGGCGTCGCCGGTGACGCCGTCGGCAAGTATCTGGGCAAGCGCCGGGCTGACGAACTTGCGCCCACGCACCACCGTACGGATGGCACCGACCAGCTGGCTGGAGGCCGCCTCCTTGTTCAGATAACCTGCGGCGCCTGCGCGCAGCAGATTGACCGCGTATTGATCTTCCGCGTATCCCGAGAGCATGAGGATCGGAAGCTCGGGCCGGGCCTGCCGTACCGTCTTCAACGTGTCGATGCCGTTCTTGTCCGGCATCGAGATGTCGAGCAGAAGCACGTCGAATTCGCCGCCGCGAACCAGCGCGATGGCCTCGCTGCCGGTGGCGGCTTCGCCTGCGACCAGCATGTCCGGCTGGTCGGCGATGAATTGTTTCAGCCCCGCTCGCACGATGGCGTGGTCGTCCGCGATGAGTATCCGGATCATGGTTGACGGGCCTCAGTGGGTGGTTGGTCGCGTAGTGAGGATTGTGCCGGACTAGGTCGTCGCGACGGCAGCGCCCGACTGATACTCCGTGAGGCGGTTATAAAGCGTCTTCAGGCTGATGCCAAGCACCTGAGCGCACCGGCGCTTGTTGCCGTCGCAGTGGTCGAGCGTCGCATAGATCATCTGGCGCTCGAGTTCTGCCAGCGGGATCCCGATGGGCAGCTTGAGGCAGGTGCCGACGGGCTCGGCGCAGGCGAGTCCGGCAAAGTCCATCTCGATCACGTCGTCGGCCATGATGAACGCACGCTGCACGGCATTCCGCAGTTCCCGGACGTTGCCGGGCCAGCGATGGGTGCGAACGGTCATGATGGCCTGGCGCGAATAGCGCTTGGCGGTTCCCTCCGCCGCATTCAGCTGCTGCAGGAAGTGTTCGGCCAGCAGTTCGGCGTCACCTTCACGTTCGCGCAGCGCCGGCAAGGCAATGGGAAACACCGCGAGGCGATACATCAGGTCCTCGCGCAGCTGATTGTCCTGCACCGCCTGCAACGGATCACGATTGGTGGCGGCCAGCACGCGCGCACGCGCATGGAGGTCGACTTCTCCGCCGACCCGGGCGTACCTGCCCGTCTCGAGCACGCGCAACAGCCGCACCTGCATCTCGGGCGCCATTTCGGTAATTTCGTCGAGGAAAAGCGTCCCGCCCTCGGCGCGTTCGAAGCAGCCGCGATGCTGGCGCGTCGCGCCGGTGAACGAACCCTTCTCGTAACCGAAGAGTTCGGCCTCGATGAGATTGGCCGGAATCGCGCCGCAGTTCACCGCGACGAACGGTGCGCGTGCGAACGCGCTGCGATCGTGAATCGTCCGCGCAACCAGTTCCTTGCCGCTGCCCGATTCCCCGGTGATGAGCACAGTTGCCGACGTCGGCGCGACTTTCTGGATGCGCCGGTAGACTTCCTGCATCGCGGCCGAACATCCGAACAGGTGACCGAAGCGACCCGGCGCCGGCGCCGAGGCCGCGCGGGCCGCCGCGACGAATGGCAGGCTGACGATATTGCTGCTCGTGGCGTCGAAATCCATGCGGCGTCCTTCGTGGCGTGGGTTGATGACCGACATCGTAGGCAGTTCGTGCCGGCCACCGGATAGGCGACGTCCGCAAAGCAACGTGGGATTCGTCCTACACCGTTTCCCAGAGGAATCGCGTGCCGTCTCCTACACGGGACGCGAGCGTCGCGCGTGGGTTTCCTCCGACGCGCGCGTCGGGAATCGGCCGACGGCACGGTCGCCTGATGCAGCGGACACTCCAGCGTGTCTGGATCGACCACGGAGTGACCCATGGACATCGTCGCTGCAAGACCCGTCGCCCCGCGCGGCGTCGCCACCCGGGAAGCGCTGCTGGATGCCGCCGAGACACTGATCGCCGATTACGGCTTCCACGCGCCATCGCATCGGATGATCGCCGGCGAAGCCGGGGCGCACGCCGCGCTGGTCAACTATCATTTCAGCAGCAAGGAACTCCTGTTCGAGGCAGCCATCGAACGCCGCGCTGCGCGATTGAACGCCGCGTGGCAGGCGGCGCTGGCGGAAGCGCGTGCCAACGGAAACGCGGGCGTCGAGGACATCCTCGAGGCATGGTGGACGCCTTTCGATGAAATCGTTCCCGATGCCGACGAACCGTGGACACGCTACCTGTGCGTCGTCGCGCGCCTGGCATCCGCAACCGACGGGGAGACGTGGCATCGACGCCACTTCGGCGCAATCGATCGCGCTTTCGAAACGGCGCTCGCCGCATCGCTGCCGGGGAAAAGCCGCGACGACGTCGAGGCGGGATTCCGCTATGCGCGGAGCCTGTTCGCGGAGATCCTGCTGCATCGCTGCGGAAAGATCGGGGGCACGTGCCGCCCCGCCGGCTTTCGCGAAGGCGATGCCCCGCGACTCATCCGGTTCCTCGGTGCCGGCATGCGCGGTGCGCGCGACGCGGCGACGATCGACCGCGTTTAAGGCACGAGGGACCGGTTCGTTGCACGGCCGTGCAAGGCCGTCCATCGGTTTGCCCCTACATTACGGTCCCGCCCGCACACGATGCGGGACGCGCCATCACTCCGGACCGAATGATCCGTCGCCTAGGCTTTGTGAGCCGCCCCGTTACCGGCCTGCCGCTGCACGAGATTCCGCGCATCGTGGCGATCGGCCGCGCGCGCAACGCAGCGAACGACATTCGCGGCGTGCAGGCCTTCACGGGTCTCGATTTCGCGCAACTGATCGAGGGACCGGAAAGTGCCGTGGCGGACCTCTGGCGGTGCATCCGCGCAGACGGCCGCCATTGCGACCTCGTCACGCTGATCGACGAGCTCGCGCCAGCGTGCTGGTTCGACGATTGGCGGGTGGCATTTCCGTCAGACGGCACCACCGTCGGCCGCATCGCCTCATGGCGGACCTCGGTCGCGGCGTGGGACGACGCCTGGCGTGCCGAGCTGCGGGCCGTATTCTCGTCGCTCGACGCGGTCTGACATCGGCCGAAAAAATGCCCGCGTTCGCGGGCACTCATTTGCAGCGCGCTTCAACGAGCTGCAAGGTGCGGAACGCCGACCGCGCGTCCTGCAATGTTAAAGTGGTGCCCGGGAAGGGACTCGAACCCCCACACCTTGCGGCGCATGGACCTGAACCATGTGCGTCTACCAATTCCGCCACCCGGGCAACGCAACCTGTAATTTTACTTTTCCAACAGACACTTGTCAAAAAAGCCCCCCAAGTCACGCAAGCCGACGTCAACCAAGGCACCGGTTTCCCGCAAGAGTCCGGTCCCGCGCGCCACGCCGGCCCCTGCCACACCGGCATTGCGAACCGTGCCCGCGGAACCACTTGCGCCGCGCGGCCGCGACAGTCGCCGTTCGCGTGCCGGCGACATCGACCCCGCGCTGCTGCCGTCGCGAGAAGCAATCCTGGCCGCATTGCGCAATGCGGGGACACCGCTGCCTCCCGCCGACCTGGAGCGCGAGCTGGGCGTCGGACACGAGGCGAGGGAAGCATTCTACGGCCGGCTGGCGGCGATGGAACGCGATGGCCAGCTCCTCACCAACCGCAAGCGCGAGCTGTGCGTCGTCGCCAAGCTGGACCTCGTCATCGGCACCGTGCAGGGCCATCCGGACGGCTTCGGCTTCCTGGTGCCCGACGAAGGCGGCGACGACTATTTCCTGAGTCCGCGCGAAATGCACAAGGTGCTGCACGGAGACCGTGCCGCCCTGCGCAAGACCGGCACCGATCGCCGCGGGCGCCCCGAAGGCGAGATCGTCGAGGTACTCGAGCGCGCCAACCGCGAAATCGTCGGTCGCCTGTACGAGGAACGCGGCATCTGGTTCGTCGTGGCCGAGAACCGCCGCATCAACCAGGACCTGCTGATCCCGCCTGGCGACCTGGGCGGAGCGACATCGGGGCAGGTCGTCGTCGCCGAGATCGTCGAGCAACCCGCCGCCAACCGTGAAGCGATCGCCCGCATCAAGGAAGTGCTCGGCAGCGCGACGGATTCCGGCATCGAGATCGAGATCGCGCTGCGCAAGCACGCGCTGCCCTTCGAATTCTCGGCGGACGCCGAGGCGCAGGCCGCGCGGCTGCCGACCGAGGTCCGCGCCGCCGACCGCAAGGATCGCGTCGACTTGACCGCCCTTCCGCTGGTGACGATCGACGGCGAAACCGCCAAGGACTTCGACGACGCGGTCTACTGCGAGCGCAAGGGCAGGAACTTCCGGCTGGTCGTCGCGATCGCCGACGTGTCGCATTACGTCCGCGACGGCGACCCCATCGACCGCGACGCGCGCGAGCGTGGCACCTCAGTATATTTTCCTCGTCGCGTGATCCCGATGCTACCGGAGGAACTGTCCAACGAGATGTGCTCGCTCAAGGCCGACGTCGACCGGCTATGCATGGTCTGCGACATGGAGGTCACTGCGGCCGGTTCAATCAAGGGTTACAAGTTCTACCCGGCCGTGATGCACTCGCGCGCGCGCCTCACCTACACGCAGGTGTGGGAGTGGCTGGACGCGCCGGCGAAGGCCACGACGCCGAAGGCGCGCGCACTGCTGCCGCACCTGACGAACCTGTACGCGCTCTATCACGTGCTGGCGGCGGCGAGGGACAAGCGCGGCGCGATCGACTTCGACACCGTCGAGCTGGCCATCGAATTCGACGACAAGGGCAAGATCACCCGCATCGTTCCCTCGCCGCGCAACGACGCGCACAAGCTGATCGAGGAATGCATGCTGGCGGCCAACGTCTGCACGGCGGAGTTCCTGGCCGAGCACAAGCACGCCGCGCTCTATCGCGTGCACGAGGGCCCGCCGCCCGACAAGCTGGTCGTGCTGCGCGATTTCCTCAAGACCTCGGCGCTGCAATTGGGAGGCGGCGCGGAACCTTCGCCAGCCGACTACGCCAAGCTGCTCGACAGCATCCGCGCACGTCCGGATTTCGACCTGCTGCAGACCGTGCTGCTGCGTTCGCTTTCGCAGGCGCAATACCGGCCGGAAAACGAAGGCCATTTCGGGCTCGCCTACGAGGCCTACACGCATTTCACGTCGCCGATCCGCCGTTACCCGGACCTGCTCGTGCACCGCGCGATCAAGGCCGTGCTGGCGGGCAAGCGCTACACGCCGTCGGGCATGACGTGGGAGCAGCTGGGCGAGCACACGTCGATGACCGAACGCCGCGCGGACGATGCATCGCGCGACGTGACGAACTGGCTCAAGTGCCATTTCATGCAGGACAAGGTCGGCGAGGAATTCGAGGGCACGATCAGCGGCGTGACCAGTTTCGGACTCTTCGTGACGCTGGACGGGCTCAACATCGACGGCCTCGTGCACATCACCGAGCTCGGCCGCGACTATTTCCACTTCGACGCCGGGCGCCACGCGCTGATCGGCGAGCGCGGCGGGCGCGTGTTC
>Ga0302322_100001549_pt1 | contig 18851 bp, 13 predicted proteins | sample Fen_T0_2_FD_203757 | JGI IMG/M metagenome (GOLD analysis project Ga0302322, IMG submission 203757) | Peat permafrost microbial communities from Stordalen Mire near Abisko, Sweden - Fen_T0_2 | ecosystem: Environmental > Terrestrial > Soil > Wetlands > Permafrost | place: Sweden: Abisko... | reverse complement strand
GCGCGTCGACATGCGCTATCTGATCGCGTTCGGCCTGGTTACCTTTGCGATCGGCTCTTATCAGATGACCGGCATCACCCGCGATTATGATTTCTGGGAGCTGTTCCTGCCGCAGGTGCTGCGCGGTGTCGGCATGATGTTCGCGATGGTGCCGACCAACAACATCGCGCTCGGCACCCTGGCGCCGAACCGGGTCAAGAACGCCTCCGGCCTGTTCAACCTGATGCGCAATCTCGGCGGCGCTGTCGGACTTGCGGTCATCAACCAGGTGTTGAACGACCGCACCGACCTGCACATCAGCCGGCTGCAGGAACGCGTCACCTGGGGCAATGCCACCGCGGTCGAGACGCTGAACATGTTCACCCAGCGGCTGCAGGGCATGGGCGATGCAGCCGTGATGGCGATGAAGCAGTTGTCGCAGATCGTGCACCGCCAGGCGGTGGTGATGGGCTATGGCGATGCCTTCTTCATGCTGACGGTGTTCTATATCGGCCTCACCTTCACGGTCATGCTGCTGAAGAAGCCGGCTTCGCAGGCAGCCGCGGCAGGCGGCGGGCACTGAGCCAGACAGAGGCAATCGCACGGGCGGTTGCCAAGCCCTTCGGATGCATTTATAGACGGAGCTATCGTCGCTCGAACCGGGGAGGGATCTGCATGAAACAGTCGCATCCGCAGATCACGCGCCCGTGTCCGATGCTTGATTGGGTCTTTACGCTGGGTTCCCGTTCCGGCTGTTGACAGCCGCATTCGCCAGCATGGACTGAGACTTCGGTCACGGTCGCCCCAGCCAATTCACTGATCTCTCCACACGACGCCCGCGCCGGGCCCTTGGCCGCGCGTCCCTGTTCAGACGGAGCCGGCGCGCACGCCGGCGTCACCGGATGAGGCCATGACCGTTGCAGCGAATCACTTGAAGCTCAAGACCCGGCCGACGGCGATCCGCGTCGTGGTGCCGTTCGTGTTCCGCCACTGGCTCAATCAGCCCTGGCGGACGCTCGGCATTGCCGCGGGCCTGCTCGGCGCCACCATCGCCGACCTGTTCATGCCGGTGTTCTCCGGCAAGCTGGTCGATGCGCTGACGCATGGACCTGCCGATCTCGACGCGCGGCATGCCGCGCTGATGGCGTTCGGCGCCATCGTCGCGCTCGGGCTGATGTCGATTGTGCTGCGGCTCACGGGCCTGCAGATCATCGTGCCGTTCACGCTGCGCATCATGTCGGATGTCGCGCGCGAGGCGTTCGTGCGGGTGCAGCGCTTCTCCACCGACTGGCACGCCAACAGCTTTGCCGGCTCCACGGTCCGCAAGGTCACCCGCGGCATGTGGGCGCTCGATCTCTACAACGACACTATCCTGCTGGCGCTGTTGCCGTCGCTGTCGGTGCTGCTGGGCTCGATGGTGCTGCTTGGCCTGCATTGGGTGTCGCTGGGTGCGGTGATCGCGCTCGGTGCGGTGCTCTATGTGGCGATGACGGCAACGTTCTCGATGCGCTACATCGCGCCCGCGGCCCGCGTCTCGAACGCCTGGGACACCAGGGTCGGCGGCACTCTGGCCGACGCGCTGACCTGCAACGCGGTGGTGAAGTCGTTCGGCGCCGAGAGCCGCGAGGACAACCGGTTGATGCGGGTCGTCAGCCGCTGGCGCAAGCGCGTCAGCCGCACCTGGTTGCGCTATAACACCACGGCTGCCGTACAGCTGGCGGTGCTGCTTGCACTGCGCGCGTCCGTGATCGGCGGTTCGCTGCTGCTGTGGATCGCCGGCCGCGCCTCGCCGGGCGACGTCACCTATGTCCTGACCAGCTACTACATCATCCACGCTTATTTGCGCGATGTCGGCATGCACATCAACAACCTGCAGCGCGCGGTCAACGACATGGAGGAACTGGTTGCGATCCACGATGAGGCGATCGGCATCGTTGATGCGGCCGATGCGAGGCCGATCAGGATCACCGGCGGCCACATCGTGTTCGACCACGTGACATTCCATTATGGCGGCCATCCTGCGCCGCTCTATGAAAAGCTGACGGTGGACATCCGATCCGGCGAGCGCGTCGGTCTGGTCGGGCGTTCCGGCTCGGGCAAGACCACGTTCGTCAAGCTGGTGCAGCGGCTGTACGACGTCTCCGGTGGCCGTATCCTGATCGACGGTCAGGACATCGCGCACGCGACCCAGCAGTCGCTGCGCAGCCAGATCGCGATCGTGCAGCAGGACCCGATCCTGTTTCATCGCTCGCTGGCCGAGAACATCGCCTATGGCCGGCCGGGCGCCGGCATGGCTGACATCGAGCAGGCGGCGCGGCTCGCCAACGCGCATGAATTCATCACGCGGCTGCCCAAGGGCTACGGCACTCTGGTCGGCGAGCGTGGCGTGAAACTATCGGGCGGCGAGCGGCAGCGGGTGGCGCTGGCGCGGGCCTTCCTGGCCGATGCCCCGGTCTTGATCCTGGACGAGGCGACATCGAGCCTGGATTCGGAATCCGAGGCGGCGATCCAGGAGGCGATGGAGCGGCTGATGAAGGGACGCACCGCGATTCTGATCGCGCATCGGCTCGCCACCGTGCGCAGCCTCGATCGCATCCTGGTGTTCGATCACGGCCGGATCGTCGAGCAGGGCAGCCACGCCGCGCTCGTCGGTCGCCAGGGCGGGCTCTATCGCAGCCTGTTCGAGCGGCAGGCGACCGAGTTCGGCCAGCTGTCGGCCGCAGGTTGAGTGAGGGGCGCGTGCGCGCGCCTCTCGATTCGTATCAGGCAAGGGCGCGGATGCTGCTCCAGAGCAGGCCGAGGCCGGAGAAGAACAACAGGCCGAGCACGACGTCGGTGAAATTGCGGTCGTTCATGGCGTGATAGGCGCGCGTTCCCAGCCAGGCGCTCAGGACCGTGCCGGGGACGGCGACCAGCGCTGGCCAGGTCAAGGTATCGTCGACGAGGCCGCTGGCGAGTTGCAGACAGAATGCGACCGTCAGCACGGTGAGATTGTAGAGCTGGAAGACGCCGCGACGCTGGTCTTTCCCCCAACCGCGCACGCTGGCCCAGAGCGTCGGCAGCGGACCTGACAGGCCGGCAAGCCCGCCGAGAATGCCGCCGGCAAAGCCGATCGCGCCGTCGGCCACCCGGCCCCCGGCGCGCGTCGCCGGTAGATCGCGATTGAAGTGGAGCGCGACGGGAAACACCAGCAGCAGCACGCCGATCGTGAGCTTGAAGATATTCGGATTGGTGTGCGCGACCATCATGGTGCCCAGCGGCCCCCCGGCAACGCCGCCGATCAGGAACGGCCAGGTCAGGCCGAGATCGAAACGCCGCCACATCGACGGCAGCGCGGCGGCCTGGGCGACAATCGAGCAGATCAGAACGAGCTGGACCGCGAGCGTGGGCGGCAGCACATAGAGCCAGATCCCGAGCGCCATCAGCGCCGTGCCGAAACCCGCCAGGCCGGAAACGAAACCGCCGGCGAGCGCGCCGATGAACAGCAGCGCGTCGGGGAGGGCTACGTGCATCGATGTTGCTCTGTCATCAGCGTTGCTGCGCTGGATGTCTACGCGATCGGATCGGCCGCGACTATCGGCTTCGCAACAAAGCATTTGGTGAACAGTCCAGCACCATCCGCATTATTATTATTCCGATTTGCTCGCGCCGGGTGCATTGGCAAGTGGTCTGATCGGGTCGGCGTGAGCCAATTTTCCGCGGGCGACGGATCAGCGCAAAAGCCGGGTCGCAAGGCCGTCGAGCACGGTCTCCAGCCCCGTCTCGAAAACAACATCTGAGGATGGATGGCTGGCGTCGCGAACGACCTTCGCAAGCATGGGAAAGCGTCCGGTCGCGATCACTCGTTCCAGATAGGGCCACCAGGCCGTCTGCCAGTCCGCTTTGGTTATACCGCTCTTGAGGTCGCTGCTTTCGCTCTGAACGGCGCCGACCACATACGCCCTGACCGTGCCCATGGCGCGCATGCTGACGTCAATCTCGTCGAAGCCGGGCGCGGCGTTCAGCGCGGCAAGGGACGTCTCGAGCATCGCTAGTGCATTGGGTCCGAGATGCGGCCGGGCGCTCAACAGGTCGATGAACCATGGGTGCGCGTGACAGGCTTGGCGGATTCGGTGGGCGATTGCCTGCAGGATGCCGCGCCAGTCGCCGTTGAGCGGCCCCACCGAAACGATCTCGCCATATACGGCGTCGACCATGAGATCGAGCAGTTCCTCCTTCGACGACAGGTAGCCGTAAAGCCGCATAGCCCCTGCGTCGAGCGAGGATCCGACCTTGCGGAGCGAAACTGCCGCCAAGCCATCGCTGTCGGCAAGCGCGATTGCGGTTCGCACGATCTTGTCCCTGCTCAGTGGACTCGGCGCTGGACGAACGGCCGGCTCGGCCCTCTCCCATACCAGGGAAGGGTCGCTCTTCTCGGGCTTTGGCAAAGAACTCACGCCGTCATGTTGGGCTAAACCGCCGTCCTTGACAAGCTGCCGTATTTGCTAATACGGTGTATTTAATTATACATTGTATTTTCAGTCATGAGATGCCGACGGCAAGGAGTAGTCAACATGGAAACGAAGCAGCCATCGGTGCTTGTCGTCGGAGGAGGGATGGTCGGCCTGTCGGCCGCCATGTTCCTGGCGTGGCACGGAGTACGGACGGTGCTGGTCGAACGACATGCCGACAGTTCTCTGCATCCCCGTGCGATGGGCTTCACGACACGGACGATGGAGCTTTATCGGGCCGTCGGGCTCGGACAGGAAATCCCGCAGGTTCCACCGGGCTTCAGCCGTCCACGCCGCGTCAGGGTCGAGAGCCTCGCCGGGACATGGGCTCGCGAAGAACTTGCCTGGACTCCTGGGACGGCTGGTGTAACGGCCGGCGGCCCATCTTCGAAAACCATGCAGTTTTCGACCTGCGCCGGCGCGGCGATCCCACAAGATCGTCTCGAACCGATCATTCGCAACAAGGCGACCGAAATCGGCGCCGATGTGAGGCTTTCAACCCAGCTCACGGCATTCGAGCAGGACGAAAACGGCGTGACGGCTTTCCTGCGTGAGCGCGACGGCAGCGAATACGCGCTGCGAGCGAACTATCTGATCGCGGCAGATGGGCATACGAGTCCCATCCGCGAGGCGCTCGGCATCGGCCGTGATGGACGCGGGATCCTTCGAACGGTCCGAAGCGTGCTGTTTCGTGCGCCACTCGAACAATATCTGCAATCCGGTATCAGCCAGTTCGAAATCCGGCAACCTGACTTTACGGGCATGTTGACGACCTATCGCGATGGCCGCTGGCTGCTGATGTTCTCGGACGACGAAGAGCGCGACCAGCCCGCACTGAAGGCGATGGTGGACAAGGCGACCGGCCGGCCGGACCTGGACATCGAAATTATCACGACCGGGCGCTGGGAATTGAGCGGCTTGATCGCTGATCGATTCGCCTCAGGCAGGGTGTTCCTTGCTGGAGATTCCGCTCACACGCTGCCACCCGCGCGAGGTGGCTATGGCGCAAATACCGGCATCGAGGACACTCACAATCTGGCCTGGAAGCTCGCATCCGTCCTTCTCGGCAGGTCGGCGACCAAGCTGCTCGACACTTACGACGCAGAACGCAGGCCGATTGCCTGGCTGCGGCACGCACAGATCTTTGCGCGGCCGGACTACGCCGAGTTCGCGAGGGCAACTGACAGGGAAGTGCCCATCCTCGATGATGATGCGATGGAACTGGGTCAACTGTACCGATCCGGGGCTGTATGCGACGCGGGGGAGGACCTCCCCCCTGCGCTGCGGCCCGACCAGTGGGCTGGACAGCCGGGAACGCGAGCCCCACACGTGTGGGTGGTCAGCAGCGGAAGGCGCGTGTCGACGCTCGATCTGGTACATCCGGGCTGGGTGTTGCTGACCGAGGATCGACGCTGGTCAGCGATCGCTGATCATGCGAGCGCGCATGTCGGGATCGAACTGCGATGCAGGTTGGTTGGCGGCCACGCGGAACTCTCAGAACCGGTCGTTGCCGGTTCCGCACTTGATCTGCCGATCGAGCGGATCGTAGCCGATCTGGCGGGCAAGTCGGTGCTCGACGCCCTGCTGCCGCGCATCATGCAGCACGCGAACTACGAGTCTTTCAAGCCGATGAGCCTCCGTCAGCTTCAGCCGCTGTCGCGGGGGCAGATCAGCGACGAGACGCTTGCCAGTGTCGAGTCGGAGTTGGCGACAGTCCTTCGCGGCGCGACATTGCTCGATCCCCTCGATCCCGAAGCGTTTGGCAGAGCCTTCGGCATCGGCCCGGAGGGCGCCTCGCTGATACGCCCTGATGGGTATGTTGCCTGGCGTGTCGCCGCGTTTCCGACCGAGCCGGTGCGCGCACTGACTGACGTGCTCCGCCGCGTCTCATTCGCAACATTCTCGAACGCAAGTCCAATAGCTGTATAGCTGAAATCTTCCGGGAGCCGTGGCTGCGTTATGTCACGTTTGATCTCAGATCTCCGGGCTCCTGCTGTGGAGGACGAGGCGAGCCTCGGATACGAAGCTCTAGCCGTTCTTCTCCTGAGCACGCCAAGTTCGTGCAGGCGCTGATGGTCATCCGTGGCCTGGATTCCGGCATCGCGGAGTGCGCCAAACAGCGTTTCGATCCACGCGGGCGCCATCTCCTTCGGACAGAGATCATTGATCTGATCGAAGCTGATGAAGCCTGTCCGTCGACCGATTTCGACGGCTTTTCTGATGATCGCCTCGAGTTCCATTTCGATCCTCCTGATGAGGCCTCTACCGTGAGGGATGGAATCGACTGAGCCTCGCCCAAAATGGCGAGGGGTCCGGCGCGTTACGCCGAACCCCTCATTGGACTTTACGGATAAAGTCATCAGCCGGCCTGTAAGCCGGGTTCTGTAGGGCACCGCCGCACTTGCGTGCGACGATACGTGACGGCCATTCCTCTGGGACAACGTTTGCACGTTGCCTCAAGCAACCTACCCGGACGGCGAGCCTGACATCGCTCCCACGGCGTTATCGCTTGCGCGAACGGTCCGTGTGTGCCGTCCCTATTCGGTTTTGCTCCCGGTGGGGTTTACCATGCCGGCTCCGTTGCCGGACCCGCGGTGCGCTCTTGCCGCACCTTTTCACCCTTACCCGCCGCAACCCGGAGGCCAAGGCGGGCGGTTCGTTTTCTGTGGCACTGTCCCTAGGGTCGCCCCCGCCGGACGTTATCCGGCACCGCATGTCGATGGAGCCCGGACTTTCCTCTTCCGCAGCCTTTCGACCATAGCGGGAGCGGCCGTCCAGCCGACTGACGCCGCAAGCCATGGGGGCTTTGGCCGTTCCCGTCAAGCCGATATCGCCCGCGCACGGGCCCGAAATAATTTATCCTCAGGATGTCGTTCGAGGCGTCGTCGGTTCGACTGGATGCCGGCGATCCAGCCGATCAAGAGGAGTGATCGAGATGCAGTATCTTCTGATGATCTACCGCAGCGAAGCCGAGCTCAACCAGATGGACCCGGCAGAGCGCCAGACCATGTCGGCGGACTATGGCGCCTTCACCCAATCCATCATCCAGAGCGGCCATTTCAAGGCCGGCGACGGACTGCAGCCGACGACGACTGCCACCACCGTTCGCGTGCGCGACGGCAAGATCCTCACCACCGACGGACCGTTTGCGGAAACCCGTGAGCAGCTCGGGGGCTATTACCTGATCGAGGCCAAGGATCTCGACACCGCGATCGGCATTGCGGCGCGGATTCCGGGCGCCAGGGCAGGCTCGATCGAAGTCCGGCCGGTCATGGTGTATAAATAGACGTCTCTCCGCTCGTCATTCCGGGATGCGCCGGCAGGCGCAGGCCCGGAATCCATACTTCGGATCGTGGATATGGATTCCGGGCTCGTCCTTCGGACGCCCCGGAATGACGAACGCAAATAGCGTGAACGGATGCATCGCAGCGCCATCGAGCAGATCTTCCGCAACGAGGCCGGCCGTGCGCTGGCCACGCTGATCCGCCTGCTCGGCGATTTCGATCTCGCCGAGGACGCGTTGCAGGATGCGTTCGCGGTGGCGCTGGAGCGCTGGCCAGGCGAAGACGCGCCGTCCAATCCGCGGGCATGGCTGGTCAACGTCGGACGCAACAAGGCAGTGGATCGCCTGCGACGGCAGATCGCCTTTCGCGACAAACAGCAGCAGCTGTCTCATGAAATCAAACTGACGGCGATGGCTTCGGAGGATGCGACCGAGCCGGCCGCTTTTGACGACGACATGCTGCGGCTGATCTTCACTTGCTGCCATCCTTCATTTGCGCCGGAAGTCCAGATCGCGTTGACCTTGCGCACGGTGTGCGGCTTGACCATCGCGCAGGTCGCGCGCGCCTTTCTGGTCGGCGAGCAGGCGATGGCGCAGCGGCTGGTGCGCGCCAAGCAGAAGATCCGTCTTGCCGGCATCGCCTACGAGGTGCCGGCGCGCGATGCGCTCGAGCAACGATTGAACGGCGTGCTCGTGGTGATCTATCTGGTGTTCACCGAAGGGTATGTCGCGACCTCCGGCGAGGATCTGATGCGGCCCGATCTGGCGCGCGAGGCGATCCGGCTCGGCCGGCTACTCGATGGCTTGATCGGCGATGCGCGCGAAACCAAGGGCCTGTTGGCATTGATGCTGTTGCACGATGCCCGGCGCGCCGCGCGTGCCACCGCCGATGGCGACATCGTGCTGCTGGAACAGCAGGATCGAGGCTTGTGGGATCGCGAACAGATCGCGCTAGGTCTGGACCTTGTCGAGCAGGCACTGCGTATGCCGGGCCGGCCGCAGCCTTACGCGGTGCAGGCCGCAATCGCGGCGCTCCATGCGCGGGCGCCAAGCTATGAAGCTACCGACTGGCGGCAGATCGCGGGCCTCTACGAGGTGCTGCTGCGCATCGCGCCTTCGCCAGTGATCGAACTCAACCATGCGGCTGCGGTCTCGATGGTCGACGGACCCGCCCGCGCGCTCGACCTGGTCGATGCATTGGCTGCGCGCGGCGGACTGGACGGCTATGATCTGCTGCCCGCGGTGCGCGCCGATCTGTTGCGGCGGCTCGGACGGCAAGATTCGGCGCGTGACGCCTATCGCGCCGCGGCCGCAGCGACGCAACTCGCGCCGCTGCAACGGCTCTATGCACGCCGACTTGCCGAACTCGACAAAGCCTGACGTGGCCTTGGAAGGTTAGTTAGACCGCCGGGGATGCGTCGGCGGGCAGGCTCGACAGCAGCGCATGCAAGGTGAGCAGTGTGGAATGGTCGGCAATGCCGTCGATGCGTTCGGGCCGGAAGTGACGCTGGAAAGCTGTGACCACTTCCATGGTGATGCCGTCGAATTTGCCGGTGACCGGGACGCCGTAGCCATATTTGGTCAGCGCCTTCTGCAGGTCGCGCACGCCGTCGCCGATGCTGCCGAGCTTGAGCGATTCGCCGCGCGTGATCGGCGCCGGCTGCACCCAATGGCCGACGCCGGAATTCGCCAGCGAATGCCACGGAAACTTCTCGCCCGGATCTTTCTTGCGCGCCGGCGCCACGTCGGAATGGCCCAGCACCCGGTGCGAAGGGATGTTGCGACGCAGAATGATGCCACGGCACAGTGCAGTGACGGCCGCGATCTGGCGCGAGGGAAAATCCGGGTAGCCCCCGTCATGGCCGCGGTTGATGATCTCGATGCCAATGGAGCAGGAGTTGATGTCCTCGTCGCCGGCCCAGGACGAGATGCCGGCGTGCCAAGCCCGTTTGGCCTCGGGAACGCACTGCACGATGCGGCCGTCTTCCAGCACGATGTAATGCGCGGAGACCTCGGAGCCGGCGCTGCACAGCTTGTTGATCGCGCCTTCCGCATCGGGCATGCCGGTATAGTGCAGCAGAATCATGTCCGGTAGCCGGCCCTTGTTCCGCTCGCCGAAATTCGCCGACGGAATCACGTCGGACGCGATCGAGGAATCCGGCGTGAACGATCTGAGGTCGGCGCTGCCCTTTGGAATCGACAAAGCGCGCTTTCGCTTCGAATCGGATTTGTCTGAGGTCGGCGAATCAATCGGCATGGAACAACTCGAAGCGGGAAAAGGGTGCAATCGCGCAAATTCCAATAGGGATGCCACTATCTCTTTGCATGCGACTGCCGCAATCGAAATTACATATGATGACCTGATTTCACTTCGGTGTGTGCGCCGGGCCGCAGCCGATGGTCGGGGTCGCCGCCGCCCGAGATCCGAATGGGGTTCATGCTCGCGCTCACCCGCGCGCGTGTGGCTTTTTGGCACCTTGTGACGGGGGCTGACTGGGTTCCAGGAATGCTCGATCCTTGCTTTGCCGTGGGGAGACGCCACCGCCAAAAATCCGCCACAGAACGTCAACGGTTTCTTAATCCTAACCGCCGTTACTAAGTGGTGAAGAGCCGACCCGGCATTCGGGACGGCAAGCCGCCACGATGTCCGGAGTTCCAGCACCGAGAAGGGTCGCTCAAGGTGTCGGATCACTGGATTCGGGGCAAACCAGCCCTGTGACGCTCGAATTTCCATGGGACACCTGCACAGCGCGCGTGGAACATTGGAAGCGTGGCGAGGGCCACGCAGGGATGATGAAGCAGCGCGACTTTGCGTTGCGACGAGGCGCGCGGATTCTTGGCACGAGGAATTTTGGCGCGATGGGCTCGCTGCCGCTAAATATCCATCTCTCACGCCGGACCCACCTTGGAGTCGGCGCATGAGTGCGGCTGGCCAGCGGCATGTCCCGGTGCTCGGCCCGGAAGCGGTGGCCATGCTCGCGCCGCGCGACGGCGGCCTTTATATCGACGCCACCTTTGGTGCGGGCGGCTACAGCCGCCTGATCCTCGCCACCGCCGGGACCCGGGTGATCGGCATCGATCGCGATCACAGCGCCATCTCTGACGGCTCTGAACTTGTCAACGAATCGAGCGGACGGCTGACCTTGGTAGAAGATCGCTTTTCCCAGCTAGCCGAGATCTGCGCGGCGCAAGGCGTCGGCGCGGTCGACGGCGTCGTCATGGATGTCGGCGTCTCCTCGATGCAGCTCGATCAGGCCGGCCGCGGCTTCTCGTTCCGGCTGGACGGCCCGCTCGACATGCGGATGGGCCGCGATGGCCCGACCGCGGCCGATGTGGTCGCGCGCGCGGACGAGCGCGAACTTGCCGACGCCATCTATATCTTCGGCGAAGAGCGGCATTCGCGCGGGGTGGCGCGTGCCATCGTGGCGGCGCGCAAGGAGCAGCCGATCACGACCACCCGTGAGCTGGCCAATATCGTTGGGCGTGTCGTACGTTCCAAGCCGGGCGATATCCATCCGGCGACGCGGACCTTCCAGGCGCTTCGGATCCTGGTGAACGAAGAGCTCGACGAACTCGAACTGGCATTGTCGGCCGCCGAACGCGTGCTGAAGCCGGGCGGTCGGCTCGCGGTGGTATCTTTCCACTCGCTCGAAGACCGCATCGTCAAGACATTCCTTGCCGAGCGCAGCAAGATGGGCGGTGGCTCCCGGCATCTGCCGGAGGTCGCGCAGCTCGCACCCAGCTTTCAGCTCCTCAGCCGCCGTCCGGTTGCGGCTGGCGAGGCGGAAATATCTGCCAATCCGCGCGCACGCTCGGCCAAGCTGCGGGCTGCGGAGCGCACCGAGGCGCCGGCGCATGCCGCAGCCCGGCTGTCGTCATGGCCGCGGCTCTCCGACGTGATGCGAGGAGGCTGACCGATGCGGCTTCTCCATCTCTTCGTCATCGGCGCGCTGATCTTCGCCGCCGCCTATGTCTATCGCATCAAGATGGAATCCACCGCGCGCGTCGAGCGCGTGCTGCAGCTGCACGCCGAGATTCGCGAGCAGCGCGAAGCCATCGCGGTGTTGCGTTCCGACTGGGCCAAGCTCGACGCGCCGTTGCGGCTGCAGGGGCTGGTCGAGCGGCATCTGCCGTTGAAGCCGCTCATCGTCACGCAATATGACAGCCTGAAGAACCTGCCGGAGCGGCCGCCGAACTTTGCCCGGTCGGGGACGCCAGATCCGATCGGCTCCATGATCGATGCCATCGATGCCGCCAATAAAGGCGATGACGTCACCGGGTCGGTGCCTGAGCCGGAGGATCAGCAATGACCGATCATCTGCCAACTCCGCTGCCAACTCCGCTGCCAAGTCCGGTCCGGCCGCAGCAGCTGATCAAGCGAGAGGGCATCAAACTGGAGCCTTGGCGGCAACGGCTGGTGCGGACCCTGCTTTACGGACACGGTGTCGATCGCACCGCCAAGGCGCGCGCCCGTGTCGGACTCGTGATGGTCGCCTTCGCCGTGATCTACGCCGTGATCGGCGGCCGGCTGGTGATGTTCGCGGTGGGCGCCGATGGACCGAGCGCACGCCGTGCCGCCGCACAGGACGCGATTGCGACCGCGCGGCCCGATATCATCGACCGCAATGGCGAGGTGCTCGCCACCGACGTCAAGACGCCAAGCCTGTTCGGCGAGCCCAGGCGCATCATCGACAAGGACGAGGCGATCGAGCTTCTGACCGCGACCTTGCCCGATCTCGACACCGGCGAGGTGCGCGATCGCCTGACGTCCAAGAAGGGCTTCGTCTGGCTGAAGCGTGAAATCACCCCGGCACAGCAGCAGGAGATCCACCGCCTCGGTGTGCCCGGAATTGGCTTCCTGCGCGAGAACAAACGCGTCTATCCCACTGGCAACGAGGTCGCCCATCTGATCGGCCTGGTCAATATCGACAACCAGGGCATCGCCGGGATGGAGAAATGGCTGGACAATCAAGGTCTCGCCGATCTGCATCGCGCGGGCTTCGCCACCGATCGGCTGCAGACCCCGATCGAACTGTCGGTCGACCTGCGAGTCGAGCATGCGCTGCGCGACGAGCTGTTGAAGGCCAAGGACAAATTTCACGCCAAGGGGGCCTCCGGCCTCGTCGTCAACGTCAATACCGGCGAGATCGTCGCGATGGTCTCGCTGCCGGATTTCGACCCGAACAATCCGAAGGAAGCGCACGATCCCGATCGCATCAACCGCTTGACAACCGGCGTCTACGAGATGGGCTCGACCTTCAAGGCCTTCACCTTGGCGATGGCTTTGGACACCGGTAAATATGGCCTCGACTCGTTGTGGGACGCGCGCGGGCCGCTGCACTACGGCAAGTTCACGATCCACGACGACGAGCCGAAAGGCCGCTTCCTCAACATGAAGGAAGTGTTCACTTTCTCCTCCAATGTCGGGGCGGCACGGATTGCGCTGGCGCAGGGAGTTGAGGCGCACAAGGCGTTCCTGCGCAAGATGGGGCAGTTCGATCGGCTGCGCACCGAACTGCCGGAAAGTGCGACGCCGATCGTACCCAAGCGCTGGGGCGATCTCAACACCATCACCATCGCCTTCGGTCATGGCATGGCGGTGGCGCCGCTGCAGGGCGTGATGGGCGTCAGCGCGCTGGTCAATGGCGGCTACCTGATCCCGCCGACCTTCATGAAGCGCACCGAGGAAGAGGCGCGCGCGATCGCCAAGCGCGTGATCAAGCCCGAGACCTCGGAGAAGATGCGGTTCCTGATGCGCCTGAACGCAGAGATCGGCACCGCCAAGAGAGCGAATGTTCCCGGTTACTACATCGGTGGCAAGACCGGCACCGCCGAAAAGGTCATCAACGGTCGCTACGCCAAGAAGAAGGTGCTGACCCTCTTCACCGCCGTGATCCCGGCCGATAAGCCGCGCTACCAGCTTCTGATCATGCTCGACGAGCCGCAGGCGCTGAAGGAGACCTATGGCTTCATCACCTCAGGCTGGAACGCGGTGCCGACCGCGGGTGCCGTCATTGCCCGGATCGGGCCGTTGCTCGGCCTTGAGCCGCGATTCGACCTGCCGCCGTCCGACCGCCTTATTCTTGCGGCATCGCGGGTGACGCAGTAAGCCCTCTACGAGAAGGCGCCGCCGCCGTCGGAACTCAATTCCAAGGCCGCACCGAATCGTCGAATCGTCGAGTCGTCTAGCGCTCCTAGGCTTCCGAAGCTCGCTTAGGAGCCATCATGAAATGTGCGCGAACGTCGGAAGCGGAGCACGAGCATGAAACTTCGCGACCTCCTCGACGATGATGCGAGGCTCGACCCGCCCGAGGACGCGGTCGATGTCAGCGGGCTTGCGGTGGACAGCAGGGCTGTCAGGCCGGGCGATCTGTTCTTCGCGCTCGCCGGCACCAAGACCGATGGCGCTCGCTTCATTGCGGCGGCCGTTGCGGCCGGTGCTGCCGCTGTCGCCGGGGAACATGCGCCGGCTCTTGAGCTTCCAGTGCCGTTCGTCGCGCTCGCCAATGCCCGCCGCGCCCTGGCGCTGGCTGCTGCGCGTTTCTATCCGCTGCAGCCGGCGACGATCGCCGCCGTCACCGGCACCAGCGGCAAGACCTCGGTCGCGGCCTTCACCCGCCAGATCTGGGAGCGGCTGGGCCACGTATCCGCCAGCATCGGCACCATCGGGCTGGTCTCGCCACGGCGCACCGTCTACGGCTCGCTGACCACGCCGGACCCGATCGCATTGCATCGCCAGCTCGACGAGATCGCGCGCGACGGTGTCACCCATCTCGCCTTCGAGGCCTCCTCGCACGGGCTCGACCAGTACCGCCTCGACGGGGTGCGCATTGCCGCCGGCGGCTTCACCAACCTTTCGCGCGATCACATGGATTACCATCCTGACGTCGCGCATTATCTTGCTGCCAAGCTCCGCCTGTTCCGGGATCTGGTTTCGCCCGGGGGGCCGGCGGTGATCTCGGCCGATCATGATTGCTCACGGGAGGTCGTCGAGGCGGCGACGAACCGCGGCCTGCGCGTCATCACTGTCGGTGCGCAGGGCGACGGGGCAGGCGAGGGCATCCGGCTGATTAATGCCACGATCGACGGTTTTGCGCAGCAGCTCGATATCGAGCATCGCGGCCGCAGGCGGCGGATCCGCTTGCCGTTGGTCGGCGCCTTCCAGATCGAGAATGCGCTGGTTGCGGCAGGGCTTGCGATCGGCACCGGCAGCGATCCTGACGCGGTGTTCGCGGCGCTGGGCGTGCTCGAGGGCGCCAAGGGACGGCTTGAGCTCGTCGGCAGCCGCAACGGGGCGCCGATCTTCGTCGACTACGCGCACAAACCCGATGCGCTGGCCAAGGCGCTGGAGGCGCTGCGTCCCTATGCCCGGCGCAGGCTTGTCGTGGTGTTCGGTGCCGGCGGCGACCGTGATGCCGGCAAGCGGCCGTTGATGGGGGCGATCGCGGCAGCCCAAGCCGACAGCGTCATCGTCACCGATGACAATCCACGCAGCGAGAATCCGCAGACGATCCGTGCCGCGATCCTGGCCGCTGCAAAGGGCGCGCGGGAGATCGGCGACCGTGCCGATGCGATCCGCGCCGCGATCGACGACCTGCAGGAGGGCGACGCGCTGCTCGTTGCCGGCAAGGGCCACGAGATCGGACAGATCGTCGGCGACAAGGTTCTGCATTTCAGCGACCATGAGGCGGTGGCCTCAGTGCTTGCATCGGGGGTGGCATGACGCGCGCAGCATTATGGACCGTGACCGAGGTGGCGCAGGCGCTCGGCCTGCCCGGCGACGTCGCGGACACCGCGATCGATTTCGTCACCCAGGATAGCCGTGCGGTGAGGCCGGGCAGCCTGTTCGTGGCGCTGAGCGGCACGCCGAGCGGCGGCTTCATTTCGAGCTTCGCGAGCGCCCGCGACGGCTGGGAATTCGCTGCGAATGCGCAAAGCGCCGGCGCCGTCGCGATGATCGTGCCGCACAGGATCGACGGCGTCGGCGTGCCGCAATTGGTGGTGCAGGACACCCTGATCGACGGGCTGTGGGCGCTGGCGCGCGCCGCCCGTTCCCGTTTTCATGGCCCGGTGATCGGATTGACCGGCAGCGCCGGCAAGACCTCGACCAAGGAGTTCATCGCCGCCTATCCCGGGGCCTCCGCCAGCCCGTCAAGTTTCAACAATTTCTGGGGCGTGCCGCTGACCCTCTGCAATGCCGATCCCGACGCCTCGGTGTGGGTGGTCGAGATGGGCATGAACCAGCGCGGGGAGATCGCGCGGCTGACGGAGCTGACCCGGCCGACGGTGGCGCTGGTGGTCAATGTGCAGCCGGTCCATCTGGAAAAGCTCGGCAGCCTGGAAGCGATCCGGCAGGAGAAGGTCTCGATCGCGCGCGGCCTGCCTGAAGACGGCACGCTGGTGCTGCCAGCGCAGCTTGCCGCGTCCGAGTGGAACGGCAAGATGATCCGCTTCGGCGACGGGGCGGAGGTGCGTGAGCTCGGCCACGCCGCACGCGGTGAGAGCTGGGACGTCAGTGCCGAGGTCTCAGGCCGCAGGCTTGACTTCGCGCTCACCCCCGGTGCGCCGCATCGGGTGCAGAATGCGCTGGCTGCGCTCGCGGCCATCGACGCCGCGGGTCTCGATCCGGCCGTGCTGGCCAGGGATCTCGAAGCCGTCGGCAACATGACCGGTCGCGGCGTCGAGCAGAGCGTTGGCGGCACCATCCTGATCGATGACAGTTTCAACGGCAATCCGGCCAGCATGGCCGCGGCGTTGGACAGCCTGCAGGCACGTCCTGTGCATCAGGGGCGGCGGATCGCCATCCTTGGCGACATGCTGGAGCTCGGTGCGGAGGCCGCAGCCTATCATGAGGGCTTGGCCCGCCATCTCGCCGGCATCGATGCGGTGTATTGCGTCGGTCCCTTGATGCGCCATCTGTTCGACCGCTTGCCTGACGACAAACAGCTCGGCTGGCACGACGATCCGGTGACGCTCGCGCCCGAGACGATCGCTGCGCTCTTGAAGCGCGGCGACGTCGTCGTCATCAAGGGCAGCAAGAAGATTTTCTGGGTCAACAAATTTGTCCCCAGACTTGCCGCAGCATTGCAGGCTCATGCCCAAGGCAGCTGATTTCTGTGAGGTGGGCGCGGCAGACAAACTTCAAAATCACCGGACGAACGTGAAATCGGGCATTATCGCGGCGCGGTATCCCCTTCTCTTCCCTCGGACGAGCGGGGCAGGTATGTCGGGCGAACCAAGCCAAGTCGATCGTGTCGATTCGCTCTTGGCTTGGATGGTGGTTAAACCAATGTGCCTAAGCGGATTCGCCTGTTTCAGGCGGATTGGCGGGCGGTCCAGGCAGGTCCGAGCGAGACGACATAGGCGGATAGTATGTTTTACTGGTTGATCGAGCTCAGCAACGCGTTTCCCAGCCTCAGCATGTTTCGCGCGCCGCTGAATGTGTTCCGCTACATCACCTTTCGCACTGGTGGCGCGGTGGTGACGGGGGCTCTGGTCGTCTTCCTGTTCGGGCCGTGGATCATCGATCATTTGCGGCTTCGCCAGGGCAAGGGCCAGCCGATCCGCACCGACGGTCCGCAGTCGCATCTCATCAGCAAGAAGGGAACGCCCACCATGGGTGGGCTGATGATCCTGTCGGGGCTCGTGGTCTCGACCGTGCTGTGGGCCAACCCGCTCAATCCCTATGTCTGGATTGTGCTTGCGGTCACGCTCGGCTTCGGCATCGTCGGCTTTTATGACGACTACCTGAAGGTGACCAAGCAGTCGCATACCGGCTTTGCCGGCCGCCTGCGGCTCCTGATCGAAACGGCGATCGCGCTGGTGGCCTGTTATGCGCTGGTGCGGCTGGGGCGCGACCCGTCATCCACGGGTCTCGCAATTCCCTTTGTCAAGGACCTCGTCCTCAACTTCGGCTGGTTCTTCGTGATCTTCGGCGCCTTCGTCATCGTCGGCGCCGGCAATGCGGTCAACCTGACCGACGGCCTCGACGGTCTCGCGATCGTGCCGGTCATGATCGCCGCCGCAAGTTTTGGCTTCATCGCCTATCTCGTCGGCAACGTCGTGTTCTCCGACTATCTGCAGATCCATTATGTGGCCGGCACCGGCGAGCTTGCTGTGCTGTGCGGCGCGGTGCTGGGCGCGGGCCTCGGCTTCCTCTGGTTCAACGCCCCGCCGGCCTCGATCTTCATGGGCGACACCGGCTCGCTCGCGCTCGGCGGCATGCTCGGATCGATCGCGGTCGCGGTGAAACACGAGATCGTGCTCGCGGTGATCGGCGGCCTGTTCGTGCTGGAAGCGGTCTCGGTGATCGTGCAGGTCGTCTCCTTCAAGCTGACCGGAAAACGCGTGTTCAAGATGGCGCCGATCCATCATCATTTCGAGCAGCTCGGCTGGACCGAGCCGCAGATCGTGATCCGGTTCTGGATCATCTCGGTGATGCTGGCGCTCGCCGGTCTCGCCACCTTGAAGTTGCGCTGACATGATCCCCGTCACCTCGTTCGCCGGCAAGACCGTTGCCGTGTTTGGCCTCGGCGGCTCCGGCCTTGCGAGCTGTCACGCGTTGCGGGCTGGCGGCGCCGAGGTGATTGCCGGCGATGACGGCGCCGACCGGCTGGCGGACGCTGCCGCGGCGGGCTTCATCACCGCCGATCTACGCAGTGTGTCGTGGGCGAATTTCGCAGCCCTCGTGCTGGCGCCCGGCGTGCCGCTGACCCATCCCGCGCCGCATTGGAGCGTGCTGAAGGCGCGCGAGGCCGGAGTCGAGGTGATCGGCGACATCGAACTGTTCTGCCGCGAGCGGCGCCGCCATGCTCCCGATGCCCCGTTCGTCGCCATCACCGGCACCAATGGCAAGTCGACCACGACTGCGCTGATCGCGCATCTGATGCAGGTCGCAGGCTACGACACCCAGATGGGCGGCAATATCGGCACCGCGATCCTGTCGCTGCAGCCGCCGCGCATGGGGCGCGTGCATGTGATCGAAATGTCGTCCTACCAGATCGATCTGACGCCCTCGCTGGATCCGACCGTCGGCATTCTGATCAATATCAGCGAGGACCATATCGATCGTCACGGCACGCTGGAGAATTATGCCGCCG